>Ga0157376_10003716_pt1 | contig 10546 bp, 8 predicted proteins | sample M45metaG_FD_121801 | JGI IMG/M metagenome (GOLD analysis project Ga0157376, IMG submission 121801) | Miscanthus rhizosphere microbial communities from Kellogg Biological Station, Michigan, USA - M4-5 metaG | ecosystem: Host-associated > Plants > Roots > Rhizosphere > Soil | place: USA: Michigan... | reverse complement strand
TGTCCGTATCGAGCGCATCCACACGGCGACCTTCGCGCTGGGATCCAGTCTTGCGCCTGCAGCTGGCGCGTTGCTCGGCCCTGTGTTCGTCGTCGCGCCGACGATGGGCGATCTTGCCGCTTCCAAGGCTTTTGCGATCGTCATCCTCGGCGGCCTCGGGAACATCACCGGCGCCACGCTGGGTGGCTTCATTCTGGCCTTCGTGGAGGAGATCGGTGCTGGCTACATCTCCTCGGGGTACCGCGATGCCATGGGCTTCTTGCTCATCATCCTAATCCTTCTGGTGCGCCCCACTGGACTTTTTGCGCGGAAGGAGCGAATCGGGTGAGCCGATACCTTGGCTGGTTTTTGGTCGCGTTTCTGGCGTCAGTCCCGTCGTGGCTGAATGACTTTTATTTTTTGCACGTGCTGATAACGACCGGAATCTTCATCATCGCGGCGATGAGTCTCAATTTACTGCTCGGGTACACCGGGCAGCTTTCGCTCGGCCATGTTGCATTCTTCGGCATCGGCGCCTACACGAGCGCGCTTGTCTCGCTCGGATTCGATGTGCACGTGCTGCCCGACGTCACGGTTGGCGTTGCCCCGAAGTCTGCCTGGTTCGCCATGCTGTGTGCGGTCTTGGTCGCCGGCCTCACTGGCTATGGCATTGGCAAATTGTCCTTCCGCGTGCGTGGGGCCTATTTCGTGATCGTCTCGATCAGCTTCGCCGAGGTCGTGCGGCTGGTTGCGGTCAACTGGGTCGAGCTGACGCAGGGTCCGATGGCGCTTAACAACATTCCGGCGCTGACCTTTGCTGTCGGTACTTTCGAGCTATCGTTCCTGCGCAAGCCGGCGTTCTATCTTCTCGTACTCGCGGCAGCGGTCATTTGCTACGTGATCATCGCGCGGCTCATCAATTCGCGCGCCGGCCGAGCCATGATTGCTCTCCGGGAAAACGAGTCGCTAGCCACATCGGTCGGCATAGACGTCACACGCTATCTCGTGATCGCGACAGTGATTTCGGCGGCGATGGCCGGCATGGCAGGCGCGCTCTATTCCCACTACATCCGCATCGTCGATCCCGACATCTTTCTGTTCATCTATACCGTGACGATGGTGATCATGGTGGTTACCGGCGGGAAGGGGACTCTGGCCGGGCCTATCGTTGGCGGCGCGATTTTCGGCGTCGTACCGGAAGTTTTGCGCGCGATGGCGATCGAGCCTGAGGTGCAGTGGATAATGTACGGCGTGCTAATGGTGGTCGTCGTCTATTTCCTTCCGCGCGGCATCGTGCCCGCGATCGAGGGTTACTTGGCTGGCCGGAAACGGGTCGTCGACGTCGAGACCGTGCCCTCAGCGCCGGAGCCGTTGGAAAAATGAGCGCGCGAGCGGATACGGTTCTTTCGATCGAGCACGTCGCCGTTCATTTTGGTGGTCTGATCGCGATTTCCGACATAAGCTTCTCCGTATGTTCAGGCGAGATCGTCGGCCTGATCGGACCAAATGGGGCCGGCAAGACAACAGCCTTTAACGTCATTACCGGCTTCCTCAAGCAGACCAGTGGCGATGTACGTTATCGCTCGACCCTGCTTAATGGCCTGAAGCCGCACGAGATCGCCAAGCTCGGTCTTGTCCGAACCTTTCAGCGCACCAGCGTGTTTCAGGAAAGAACCGTCTTTCAAAACGTGCTAACGGGCTTGCATTGCCGTGGCCGTTCGAATTTATGGAACATTTTACTGCAAACCAGCCAAGAAAAATCGTCTGAGCGCGAGCTAACGAATGCCGCGCATGGCATTCTGCACTTTGTCGGCATCGAGCAACGGGCCGAAGAGCTGGCGGGGACGTTGCCGTATGGCGAGCAGCGCCTTCTTGGGGTCGCGCTTGCGCTCGCGGTCAAGCCGTCGATGTTGCTGCTGGACGAGCCTGTTTCGGGCATGAACCCCTCCGAAACTGCGCGCTTCGTTAAATTGCTCGAGAAGATCCGCACCTCTGGCGTAACCATCCTTCTCGTTCAACACGACATGCCGATGGTGATGCAAGTATGCAATCGAATCGTCGTGCTCAACTATGGCCGCATCATTGCGGAGGGCACGCCGTCGGAAATCCAGAACAACCCCGAAGTTATCCGCGCCTATCTTGGGCAGGGAAAAAAGCGTGCTTGAGCTTCGCGATCTTGTCTGCCGTTACGGCAAGGTGACGGCGGTGAAGGGCATCTCACTCGAGGTGGGACGAGGGCAGCTCGTCGCGCTGATCGGCACCAATGGCGCCGGCAAGACTACGACGTTGAAGGCGATTTCAGGCCTGCTGCCGGTGTCGGCCGGCAAGATCCTCTTTGACGGCACCGACATTACGGCGGCCTCGGCCCGGAAGATTTTGTCGCTAGGGATCGCACATTGCCCGGAAGGGCGTCACGTCTTCCCCTACATGACGGTCGCCGAAAATCTCGAAATGGGCTGCTACCTGCGGAAGGACCGGCAGGAAGTGGCGCAGGATATGGACCGGATGTACGAGCAATTTCCGCGGCTGGCCGAAAGGTGCGAGCAGCAGGCTGGTACGCTTTCGGGCGGCGAGCAGCAGATGTTGGCGATCGCGCGAGCGCTGATGTCGCGGCCAAAGCTCATTCTGTTTGACGAGCCTTCGCTCGGTCTAGCGCCCAACATCGTCGAGCGCACGTTCGAAATCATCATCGGCATTCGCGACGCAGGCGCAACAGTACTAATGGTCGAACAGAACGCATTGGCGGCGCTGGAAATGTGTGACCATGCCTATCTTCTGGAGTCTGGATCGCTCGCTCTGTCGGGCAGCGGACGCGAACTGATCGAAAATCCGCACGTCCGAAGCGCTTACCTCGCCGGCTAACTGTTCGAAGGCCAGGCAACGATCTCGTGCAGTGGCAGACGAGGCCGAATTTTTCCGTCATTTCCGCGTTGGCCGACCGTGATAAGCATTTGCGGCTGCCAGGCTGACGGCAGGGTCAACACTTCAGCGACGACTTCCGGGCAGAACAGCGGCGCGCACATGACGCAGGCACCAAGACCTTCGTGCTCGGCGGCGAGCAGTAAATTTTGCGCCGCCATCGCTGTGCTCTGGACCGCCATGAGATGTTCCGCCTGCCGCCGCCGTTGATCCGGATACTGGTCCATGTCACGGATATTGGCGCAAACGACAATGATAAGCGGCGCCTCCGTAATCCGCGCGTAAGAGCGCGCCACGTCGGCCTCGACCGCCTGCTGATCGTCTCCGTCCGCCATGCGATCCTCGCGCAGCCGCTCGCCCATTGCGTTCGCCAACCTTTCCTTCGCTCTGCGTTCATCGAGGACAGCGAACCGCCATGGTTGTCGATTATGTGCCGAAGGCGCCAGCGTTGCCGCGAGTAAAAGCCGTTCAATGATCGCGCGTCCAATTGGATTCGGCTGATAGCGGCGGATTGATCGGCGTTTGCGAATAACAGAACTGAGCTTTGCCTTAACTGTCATTGAATTTTTGGCCAGTGGAAGGGTGGGTCAATGTAAACCATGGCGGCGATCATGGCAGCAGCGGAAGTTCGCCGAATACGCGCCAGCCAAATATTCAATGTGACAAGAGACCGACTCTTTGCTACTGTTACTATGTTTCTGACCTTAGGAAGGGAGTAACCTGCGCTGGATAAATCCCTTGCGGGAGAGATCGGTTCCAACCGACGCCGAAGGAGCAACCGCCCCGGAAACTCTCAGGCACAAGAATCGCAAGGGTCATGACACTCTGGAGAGAGGCGCCCATGCGCCCGCCGACGGGATAACGCTCTCAGGCATCAGGACAGAGGGGGCACCAATTCTCGGCCGGTCCGGCCGGATCAAGGGTGCCCGTATGCCTGTTCTTTTCATTTCGGCGCGTCGCCGTGCACGTTCGTTAGCCGACGCGAGCGGTATATTGGCTTCTATTTCGCCAGGATTGTCATGACCGCAGCCCAGGCCGCGGCTCCGCTCAAGCGCACCCCGTTGCATCATCTGCATACTGAACTTGGCGCGCGCATGATGCCATTCGCTGGCTACGAAATGCCGGTGCAGTACGCCAATGGAATTCTCAAGGAGCATCTACACGTTCGCGCGGCGGCTGGTTTGTTCGATGTGTCGCACATGGGGCAACTCATCATTCGACCGCGCGGCGGGCTCATCGCTGACGCAGCCATCGCGTTGGAATCAGTCGTGCCGGCCGATCTCCTCGGACTTGCGGCGGGCCGCCAGCGTTACGCGCTGCTGACCAACGAACAAGGCGGTATTTGCGATGACTTGATCATCGGCAGAATGGACGAGCATTTTCTGGTAATTGCCAATGCCGCGTGCAAGACGGCCGACGAGGCCTATCTACGCGAGGTGCTGGCCACAAAATGCGAAATTGATCGGCTTGACGATCATGCCTTACTGGCGCTGCAGGGACCGATGGCGGAAGAGGTGCTCGCTACGTTCGTTCCTGGCGTGGCGGGAATGCGCTTCATGGACGTGCGCGCGATCAACATTTTCGCCGCGGACTGTATTGTATCGCGCTCGGGGTATACGGGCGAGGACGGTTTCGAGATCAGCGTGCCGACGGCCGTGGCCGAAGCGGTCGCACGTAAACTATTGGGCAATCCGCACGTCGCGATGATCGGACTTGGCGCGCGTGACAGTCTGCGATTGGAAGCGGGCCTCTGTCTCTATGGCTCTGACCTGGACACGGCCACGACTCCGGTCGAGGCCGCGCTCGAATGGAGCATTCAGGCGAGCCGCAGAAGCGGCGGGCAGCGCGCCAACGGCTTCCCCGGTGCTGATATTATTCTCGATCAGCTCAAGAACGGCGCATCGCGCAGGCGCGTCGGCCTACGTCCCGAGGGGCGCGCGCCAATCCGCCACGGCACACGCTTGTTTCGCGATGCGCAATCAGTCGATGCGATCGGGATCGTCACTTCCGGCGGATTCGGCCCGAGCATTAACGCGCCAATCGCTATGGGTTACGTCACCACAGCGACGACCCAAGCCGACGTGTCGATTTTCGCCGAGTTACGAGGCGAACGTCTGTCGGTCCGCCTAGCAAAACTTCCATTCATCGCCGTGAAATACAAACGCTGACGCAGCACTGGAGACCGCGCATGTTGAAGTACACCTCCGATCATGAGTGGATCTTCGTCGAGAACGACTCGGCCACGATCGGCATCACCGCTTTCGCGCAAGAAAAGTTGGGCGATTTAGTCTTCGTCCAGTTGCCGAAGGTCGGAACCATCCTGAAAGCAGGCGGGGCAGCGGCCATCGTCGAATCCGTCAAGGCCGCTTCGGATGTCTATGCGCCCATCAACGGCGAAGTGATCGGGATCAACGAGCAAGTCATCCAAAATCCCACTCTCGTTAATACCGATCCGGCAGGCAAAGGCTGGTTGTTCAAGGTAAAGGTAACGGACCAGTTGCAGCTCGACAACTTGCTGGATGAGCCCGCCTATCACGCACTGATCGCCGAGGCCCATTAGTAATTTCCGCCGGAGCACCCAGGATGGACGCTACCATGAAAGCTGAAGTGCAATCGTCGTTCGCCCGGCGTCATATCGGGCCTTCGCCGGCCGACGTGAGCGCAATGTTGCAAACAGTCGGCGTCGCGAGTCTCGACGAGCTGATCGCACAGACGTTGCCCCAGGACATTCGCCAGCGCGGCAAGCTCGCACTCCCACCCGCGCTCTCGGAAACGGAAGCGCTGGCACGCGCGCGTCAGGTCGCTGCGAAAAATGAGAAAATGACATCGCTGATCGGGCAAGGTTATTACGGCACGGTCCTACCGCCAGTCATCCAGCGCAACATCCTCGAAAATCCGGCCTGGTACACGGCATATACGCCCTACCAACCGGAAATCAGCCAGGGGCGGCTCGAGGCACTCCTCAATTTCCAGACCATGGTAGCCGATCTCACCGGGCTGGAGATCGCAAATGCATCCCTCTTGGACGAGGCCACGGCTGCGGCTGAAGCCATGGCGATGGCACAGCGTATTACGCATTCCGAGCGCACAATGTTCTTCGTCGACGAGGATTGTCACCCGCAGATGCTGGCAGTGCTGGCGGTGCGCGCCGAGGCGCTTGGTTGGAGCGTCCAGATCGGCGATCCGTTGCACGACCTGGATGCCACACAGGTGTTCGGAGCGATCTTTCAATATCCCGGAACGTTTGGCCAAATCCGCGACCTGCGCGAACCGGTCGTTCGGCTTAAGGCCGCCAACGCCATCTCGATCGTGTCGGCTGATCCGCTTGCACTCGCCATCCTGAAGCCACCAGGCGAAGTTGGCGCCGACATAGCCATCGGCTCCATGCAGCGTTTTGGCGTACCAATGGGTTACGGAGGTCCGCACGCCGCTTACATCGCAACGAAAGACGTTCACAAACGCGCGCTTCCCGGGCGTCTTGTCGGCGTCTCGATCGACAGCCGCGGCAACCGCGCCTATCGGCTGGCACTACAGACGCGCGAGCAACACATCCGCAGGGAAAAGGCGACATCGAATATCTGCACAGCACAGGTACTCCCGGCGGTCCTCTCGTCCATGTACGCTGTGTATCACGGCCCAGAGGGGCTTACTGCCATCGCGCGCGGCGTTCACCGGACGGCCGCAATCCTACGCGCCGGCCTCGTGGCGCTAGGCTGGAGGGTGCAGCCGTCGGCATTTTTCGATACGGTCAACGTTGAAGCCGGAGTGCAGTGCCAAGAAATTCTGCGGCGCGCGCGCAAGGCGGGAATTAACCTGCGTGACATTCAACCGGTGCACGGTGAATCTCGTATCGGCATCAGCGTTGACGAGACGACGACCGTTGCGATCGTGGAAGCCGTCTGGTGCGCGTTCGGTGACACGCCCGAAGCGGCCATGCGCCGCACCGCCGAGCTCGCCGATACGACCGCCGCTATTCCTGGCGAGATTTCTCGTACGAGCGCATTCCTTTCACACCCCGTGTTCCACCAACACCGCTCGGAAACCGAATTGCTGCGGTACATGCGCCGGCTCGCCGATCGCGATCTTGCACTCGATCGCAGCATGATCCCACTCGGCTCTTGCACCATGAAGTTGAACGCAACGGCGGAGATGATGCCGCTGACATGGTCTGAATTCGCCGATCTGCATCCGTTCGCACCACAGTCGCAGGCGCAAGGTTATTGTGCTGTCGTCGATGAGCTCGGCAGCACATTGCGAGCAATCACGGGCTACGACGCGATCTCGTTTCAGCCGAACTCGGGTGCGCAAGGCGAATATGCCGGCCTGCTCACGATCCGCGCCTATCATCGCTTACGCGGCCAGGGCCATCGCACGGTCTGCCTTATTCCGGCCTCCGCGCACGGAACCAATCCTGCGTCAGCGCACATGGCAGGCATGAAGGTGGTGGTTGTCCGTTGCAACGAAAATGGCAATGTCGACGTCAGCGATTTGCGCGCCAAAGCGAGCATGCATTCTGATCGCCTCGCGGCAATCATGATCACTTATCCATCGACCCATGGCGTGTTCGAGGAAGAGGTCCGCGCAATCTGCGACATCGTCCACGCCCATGGCGGTCAGGTTTATCTCGACGGCGCTAACCTAAATGCGCAGGTTGGTCTGGCACGGCCGGCAGATTATGGCGCGGACGTTGGCCATCTCAATTTGCATAAGACGTTCTGTATCCCACATGGCGGAGGGGGACCGGGCATGGGCCCAATCGGCGTGAAGGCGCACCTGGCGCCGTTTCTGCCGGGGCACCCCGAGTTGACGGACGGGCCGAGCATTATCGGACCGGTCTCTGCAGCTCCTTACGGTTCTGCCTCGACCCTTGTGATCCCTTGGCTCTATTGCCTAATGATGGGTAGCGCCGGGCTGACCGCGGCCACCAAGGTCGCGATTCTCAATGCCAACTACATCGCCAAGCGCCTCGATCGCTATTATCCGCTTCTCTATAAAGGTCGCCTCGGTCGGGTCGCGCACGAATGCATCGTCGACCTGCGGTCGCTGAAAAATTCCGCCGGCATCGACGTTGGGGACGTTGCCAAGCGGCTCATCGATTATGGCTTTCACGCCCCGACCATGAGTTTTCCGGTCGCTGGCACGTTAATGATTGAACCGACGGAATCGGAATCGAAGGCAGAGCTCGATCGCTTTTGCGACGCGATGATCGCCATTCGTGCCGAAATCCGCGCCGTGGAGGAGGGAAAGGCGTCGCGCGAGAGCAATTTGCTCAAGAACGCGCCGCATACTGCGCTCGACATGGTGGACGATCACTGGCAGCGTCCTTATTCCCGAGCACAGGCCTGTTTTCCTGATGGTGTGTCGCCCGCACAAAAATATTGGTCGCCGGTGAACCGGATCGATAACATTTACGGCGACCGCAATCTGGTCTGCTCGTGCCCGCCGCTTGAGGCGTATCAAAGTGCTGCGGAATAACCCCCAATCGACCGCAGGAAGAATGTGGTCCGCATCGGCAAGACAGCCGTCTGCCGGCCGTGCTGACCCGTGGCTGGCTGCATCGCGCTATCAAGCGGCCTTTGGAAGGTATTTCTTGGACCGTTCCTCGGTCGTCTTCCACTCGGCGTCGTTGAGTTTCACCGTTCCGACGAACTTATTCGTGTACATGGTATCCGTCTTGGGCAAGGATTTTACGCCCATGTAGGTGGCGACCGTGTTCGCCGTCTGCTCGACGAGTGAGGGCTCCATGTATCCGAGACCCTGCTGCTTGAAGGCCGGCACCATACCTAATGCGGTGCTTACGGCCTGACCATATTCAATCACCTTCTGATTGGTCACGCTGCCGCCCTTGAACTCCTTCACGATGTCCAAGTGCGTGGCCGCCGACTTCTCCGGATTGAGATAGACGTATTTAAGGCCCTCCATCAAACCTTCGGTGAAGTTCTTGCAAAGTTCCGGCTTCTTCTCGATGGTTGAACGCTTACACGCCACGACATTGCTCAGCATCTTGATGCCATAGTCGGCGTACAGGATGCCGTTGATCTCCATGCCCTGTGCCCACAAGCTGGGAGCGATGCTGCCGAAGAAATTGCCTTCCGCCTTCACTTGCTTCTCCACCAGCGCCTTGATCAGGGCCGCGGCGTCCATAGTGACCTTGTTTACTTTGCTGTCGTCAATGCCGGTTGCCTTGACGAAAGCGGGCCAAAGTTGAAAGTCGCCGCTGCCGACGTCGAAGGCGACGGTCTGACCTTCGAGGTCCTTCGGTTTCACGATGTTGTATTCTTTCAGCGAGAAGATGCCGACCGGCGAGATCGGCCAGATTCCCGCGACCGCCACGAGGTCCAAGTCGCGGCCGGCGCAGTTCATCATCACCGCAAGATCGAGGATGCCGAAATCATACTGGCCTTGGTCGACAGGCACACACACTTTGCCGGACCCGAAGCCGCGGTCGATAGTGACGTCAAGGCCGCGCTTCTCCCAGAAGCCCATTGCCTTCGCGATGAAGGCGTAACTAAATGTGCCGAGCGGAAGCCAGGGTAGCGTCAACTTCACTTGTGTGGCCCCGCGAGAAATCGACGGAGCATAGAGTTCTATGGCGCCTGTTGCGCCGGCCGCGCCCGCCAGCGTCACAAACGATCGCCGATTTAAATAAGTCATTTTACCTCTCCTCTCTGGTTGTTCTCGATTCTTGCTTCTCGCGGCTTTCCACATCATGTTCGCGCCGGCATGTCCGCAAACAGATCGAACTTGCTCGGTAGCTGCGCCAACAGTTTGCGCGCGAGTAGAACATGGATCCCGCGATTTCCGTTGACGAACTGAGTAACGCGCATATCCGCCGCAATGCTGCAGAATCGATATGCGTCGTGGAACGCCATCCCATAAATACGCTCGAGTATGTCGATCATACTGCGCATGGCAATGCGTGCAGCGTCATCTAAGTCTTCGTGAAACCCCATCGTCATCAAGTTCTCGGCCGTCGCCGCGAGCGGCCAATCGAGCGCAAGGTCGCTACGCAGCGACAACCGGAAGTGGCCGTCAAGACTTGTTTCGATTGCGGTCTGGTTGATCTCGCCGTCGCCTTGCGCGGCATGCCCGTCGCCGGCGCTAAAGAGGGCGCCGTCCACCCATATTGGCAGAAAGAGCCGGGTGCCTGCCACCAGCTCTTTGTTGTCAATGTTGCCGCCGTATTTGTTGGGCGGCCGACTGTCGAGTCGGCCCCATGTCTTCGGTGGTGCGACTCCCATCTGACCGAAGAAGGGGCGGGTTGGCAGCCGCAAGCCCGGCGGTACATCGGCGAGTCCAGTCTCGAGATTTATGGGAATGATGGTCGTCTTCTGCATCGGCGTCTCGGCGCCGAACATCCCCTTGAGCGGACTGACTACGTTGTAGCCATAAGGTTGCGTGAGGCGGATGTTGACGATATCGACTTGCAGAACTTGCCCGGGCTTTGCGCCGCGAACCGCAACCGGCCCGGTTAGAATATGAGGGCCGGTGCCGCGCGGCGCGCGCGCATATATGTCTTGGATTTCCGTGGGTAGCCATTCGAAAGGAACGTCGTGGCTTGGGTCCGCGGAGACCGTGTTGAGAAGGATCTCCTCGCCGCTCTCGACTATGAGGACCGGCTCGAGGGTGGCATCATGGAAGCCGAAGT
>Ga0157376_10003715_pt1 | contig 10546 bp, 5 predicted proteins | sample M45metaG_FD_121801 | JGI IMG/M metagenome (GOLD analysis project Ga0157376, IMG submission 121801) | Miscanthus rhizosphere microbial communities from Kellogg Biological Station, Michigan, USA - M4-5 metaG | ecosystem: Host-associated > Plants > Roots > Rhizosphere > Soil | place: USA: Michigan... | reverse complement strand
GGAGCGCCGCACCGAGGATCGCAGCATCCTCGACTGGCTGGGCACCTCGATCGGGCGGATGCAGAAGGACCTCGGCACCGCCGACCGCGCGCGGCTGAACGACTACCTCGACGACGTGCGCGAGATCGAGCGCCGCATCCAGAAGATCGAGGCGCACAACAGCACGGGCGAGCAGCGCGAGCTGCCGGGCGCCCCGATTGGCGTGCCCGACTCGTTCTCCGAGCACGTCAAGCTGATGTTCGATCTCCAGGCGCTCGCGTTCGCCTCGGACATCACCCGCGTCTTCGCGTTCAAGCTGGGCCGCGACGCCTCGAACCGCGCCTTCCCGGAAAGCGGCTACAAAGGCGCGTTCCACTCGGCGTCACACCACCAGGAGAAGGAAGACCGCATCCTGGACTTCGCGAAAATCAACAAGTACCACGTCAGCATGGTGCCGTATTTCCTCGAGAAGCTGAAGAACACGCCCGACGGCGACGGCAACCTGCTCGACAACTCGGTCGTGCTCTACGGATCGCCGATGGGCGACTCGAACGTGCACAACCACAAGCGGGTGCCGATGTTCCTGGCCGGCCATGCGGGCGGCGCACTCAAGGGCAACCTCCACATCAAGGCGGCCGACGGCACGCCGATGGCCAACGCGATGCTGGCCGTGGCGCAGAAGCTCGATCTGGATCTGCCGTCGTTCGGCGACAGCACGGCCGCGATGGATCTCAACGGCGTCCAGGCGCCGGTGGCGACGGACAAGGCGTAACGATCAGAAAAAACCGCAAAGAACGCAGAGGACGCGAAGCCAAACATCTTTGCGATCTTTGCCGACTCGGCGGTTTTTTCTTCTTGAGGACACGTATGAAGCTGATGCCAGCGCTTCGTTTTTCAGTCTTGGGCGCGCTCGGGTTGACGGCGATGATCCATGCCGCGCCGAGCGCAGCGGTGGCTGACGCGGCCATGCAGGGCAACAAGGACGCGGTCCGGACGCTGCTCAAGCAGGCGGCCGACGTCAACGCCGCGCAGGGCGACGGCATGACCGCGCTGCACTGGGCGGCGATGAAAGACGACGCGGAGCTCGTGCAGACGCTGCTGTTCGCCGGCGCCAACGTGCGCGCGACGACGCGGATCGGCGCCTACACGCCGCTGATTCTCGCGGCGAAGAACGGCAGCGGAGCGGTGATGGCGCCGCTGCTGAAGTCGGGCGCGGACGCCAACAGCGCCACCACGAACGGCACGACCGCGCTCATGCTCGCGGCGGCGTCAGGCAACGCGGAAGCGGTGCAGCGGCTGATCGACGGCGGCGCGCAGGTGAACGCGAAAGAGCCGGTCCGCGGGTTGACGCCGGCGATGTTTGCCGCGGCCTCCAACCGCGCCGCGGTCCTCACGGTGCTGGCCAGGAACGGCGCCGACCTGAAAGCGACGTCGAAGGTCACCGATCTGTCCGCGCTGAGCAAGGATCCGGCGGCGCTGCGCGAGATCACCTTCGGCAATCCGGCGCCTCCCGGTGAGCCGCCGGCCGGCGGACGGAACGGTCCGGTGCCGCAGGCGGGCGGGCCAGGTGGACGCGGCGGCCGCGGAAATCAGATAGCCGGAGTCGATCGCAACTATCAACTGAACGAGCTGGTCGCCGCGCAGGGCGGGCTCACGCCGCTGCTGCTGGCGACGCGCGAAGGCCATACGGAGGCGGTGCAGGCATTGCTCGACGCCGGTGCCGGCATCAACCAGGCCAGCGCGGGCGACCGCACCAGCCCGCTGCTCATCGCCACCATCAACGGACACTTCGACCTGGCGAAGCTGCTGCTCGACAAGGGCGCCGAGCCGAACGCGGCATCCGAAAACAACGCGACCGCACTCTACGCCGCGCTGAATTGCGAATGGGCGCCCAAGGCGCTCTATCCGCAGCCGCGCGCCCAGGTGAATCAGAAGACGACCTACCTGGATCTGATGAAGGCGCTGCTCGACAAGGGCGCCGATCCCAACGTCCGCCTGAACAAAAAGGTGTGGTACTCCGGCTACAGCTTCGACCTCTCAGGCGTGGATGAAACCGGCGCCACGCCGTTCTGGCGCGCGGCGTACGCCAGCGACGTCGACGCGATGAAGATGCTCGTCGCCTATGGCGCCGATCCGAACATCCGCACCAAGCGCATCGCCGGCCGCGCGCGCGCCGGCGACATCGATCGCGAGGTCGTCGACGTCTCGGGTCTGCCACCGGTGGCGGTCGGCGGGCCGGCGGTCACGCCCTTACAGGCGGCCGCGGGCGTTGGTTACGGCGAGGGCTTCGCGGCCAACTCCCATCGCTTCGCGCCCGGCGGCATGCTGGCGGCGGTGAAGTATCTCGTCGAGGAACTGCACGCCGACGTCAACGCGTTCGACCATGAGGGGAACACCGCGCTGCACCACGCCGCGGCGCGCGGCGACGTCGAGATGATTCAGTACCTGGTCTCCAAGGGCGCCGACGTCAAGGCGGTGACGCGTGAAGGTCGTACCACCGCGGACATGGCCAACGGCCCGGTGCAGCGCATCCAGCCGTATCCGGAGGCCCTCGCCCTTCTCGAGAAGCTCGGGTCGAAGAACAATCACAAATGCGTGTCCTGTTAGTCTGACGATCTGAGGACTTGAGGTTCGCAGGACAATCCGAAACTCTGGATTTTTGGATCGAGGCCGCCCGCGGAAACGCGAGGCGGCCTTTTTTGTTTCTGCCCGGATTTTCCCTACAGCCTTGTCACGTTTTGTCTTGACAGTAAACCGACGCGACCGTAAGGTCCGACCATCGAGTCCTGTCGCCCAACAAGGGGGAGATCCTATATGCGTCGAGTCGTGCTGAGTTGCGCGGTGCTGTGCGCCGCAGTGTTCTTCATCCCGAGAACCGGCGTCGCTCAGGACCGAGCTGCGATCGCCGGAGTCGTCAAAGACACGTCGGGCGCAGTGATGCCGGGCGTCCTCGTCGAAGCGTCGAGCCCTGCGCTGATCGAAAAGACGCGCTCGGCCGTCACCGACAGCGCCGGCCAGTACAAGATCGTCGACCTGGGCCCTGGAACGTACGAAGTGTCGTTCACGCTGACCGGGTTCAAGACGGTGCGCCGCGGCAACGTCCTGCTTGAAGGCTCGGTGACGCCGACCGTGAACGCCGAGCTCCAGGTCGGGTCGCTGACCGAAGTCCTCACGGTCACCGCCGAAACGCCTCTGGTTGACGTCGTCAACAACCAGCAGAGCTTTGTCGCCAGTCGCGAAGTGCTCGACGCGATTCCGACGACGCGGCGCGACACGACGGCGCGCGCGCTGCTGATTCCCGGCACCACGGTGACGCCGTTCGTCCTCGGGCAGTACAACCTGACCAGCCACGGGTCGGCGACATCAGACTTCACGATGGCGATCGACGGCTTGCGCGTCAACAACCTGTGCGGCAGCGGCCAGTACAGCGGCTTCTACATGAACGACGCCGCGGTGCAGGAGCTGACCTACAGCACCGGCTCCGAGTCCGCCGAAATCCAGAGCAGCGGCATCCGCGTCAACAGCGTGCCCAAGGACGGCGGCAACAAGTTCTCGGGATCGTTCTTCGTCTACGGCCAGGGCGGCGCGTTGCAGTCCGACAACCGCACCGACTCGATGAAGGCCATCCAGGCCAACGGCCTGCCCCTGATTTCGATCGCCGGCACCGCCTACGATTGGCAGATCAACCCGTCGTTCGGCGGGCCGATCGTCAAGGACAAGCTCTGGTTCTACGCGACCTACAAGTACCAGAAGGACAAGCACTACGTGCCGAGCGCGCATTTCGCGGACGGCAGCCCGGCGTTCCGCGAGGGCATGGGGAGCTACAGCGGGATCGGCCGCATCACCTGGGCGGCGTCGAGCAAGGACAAGATTCGCGTCTACGTCGAGAGGCAGTTCACCGGCGAGTTTTACAACGGGTTCGTCACTCTACCGACCTCGACACCCGAGGCAACGAGCGACGCCCAGGGTATCGGATGGGTCCCACAGGCCCGGTGGACGCGCGCGCAATCGAACAAGCTGTTGTTCGAAGCCGGCATCTCCGAGTACAACCAGACGTACTCGCAGGACTGCAGAGCAGGCCTGCCGGCCACGGCCCTGCCCAGCCTGAACGGCTCGACCGGCCTGCTGACCGGCAAGTGCGGCTATACGATTCCACCATACGGGAGCACGACCAAGGACTTCAACATGATGGCGTCGGCGAGCTACGTCACCGGCTCGCACGCGATGAAGTTCGGCATCACCGATCTGTGGGGCGAGAACTCGCGCACGTTCGCGCCCGCCGCCGACATCGACACCTTGATCAAGATCAACGTCGCCGGCCTGGGCAACGAGATCCCGTTCCAGGTGGTCGTGTACAACTCGCCCGCGACCTCGATCCAGAACGTCAACAGCGACTTCGGGAGCTACGCCCAGGACACCTGGACGATGAAGCGGCTGACGTTGAACTACGGCGCGCGGTTCGAGCACTTCAATGCGTCGGTGCCGGCCGAATCGTCGCCGGCGTCCACGTGGATCGGCGCCCGGAACTTCGCGGAGGTTCCCAACGTGCCGAACTGGAACGACTGGGCCGTCCGCTTCGCCGCCGCATATGACCTCTTTGGCAACGGCAAGACCGCAATCAAAGGCAACGCCGGCAAATATGTCGCGGCCCAGGCGGCCGGCCTCGCCCAGACCTTCAACAGCATGAGCGGCGTGACTCAAACGGTCACCTGGACCGATAGCGACCGCAACGGCACGATCTACGATGCCGCGGGGAAAATCCAGACCAACGAGGTCGGTCCGCGAACGGCCAACTACGGCCAGGTCACAACCCGGCCGGATTCGGCCCTCGCCCGCGGCTACAACTGGGAGTACAGCGCCGTCCTGCAGCACGAGCTGATGCCGCGCCTGTCCGTCAGCGCCGGCTACTATCGCCGTAATTTCTACAACATCCAGGTCTACGACAACCAGACTGTTGGGCTGGGCGACTGGTCGGCCCCTTTCTCAATCGCGACGCCAACCGACACGCGCTTGCCCCTTTCGGGCCAGCCGATTCCGCTGTACAGCCTGAACTCGAACAAAGTCGGAGTGGCGACCGACACGCTCGTGACCTACTCGACGGCGAACTCCACGACCTATGACGGCGTTGAGTTCACGGCCAACCTGCGGCGCAACAAGTTCATCGTCTTCGGAGGCGTGACCACCGATCGGCGCATCAACAACAGCTGCGATGGCGACAGCTCGGCCACGACGGCGCGGGACACACCCAATAGCCTTCGATTCTGCGACGGATATCAGCCGTTCCGCACCACCGTCAAGGCGTCCGCCGCGTATTCGTTCCCGTATGACATCAATTTCAGCGGATCCTTCTCGTCGATCCCGGGGCCGAGCGTGAGCGCAAACTACACGGTGACTTCGGCGATCGCCGGCCGCCCCATTGTCGGGGGGACCTCCGGAGCCGCTTCCATCGTGGTGAATCTGATTCAACCCGGCACGGTGTTCCTCGAAACGCAGAACCGGCTCGACCTGCGCCTGGGGAAGACGTTCCGGTTCGGCCAGACCAAGATTCAGGGATTCGCGGACATCTTCAACGTCTTCAACGCCGGCACGGTGCTGACCGTCAACCAGACCTACGCCGCGGCAGGCACTAACGCGTGGATGACGCCGAACACGATCACAGACGGCCGCTACGTGCGGTTCGGGATGCAGCTGAACTTCTGAAGACTTGAGGATTTGAAGATCTGAGGATCTAAGGAAGTACTTGAGGATCTGGGCCGCCCGCGGCAACGCGTGGCGGCCTTTTTTCTTCAGATCCTCAGATCCTCAGATTTCAGTGTCCTTCGTGTTCCTTCCGGTATTCCTCGTCCGCGACAATCTTGTCCTTGTTCGCGCGGACCTGGCGCTTGCGCGAGTCGAGCGCGGCGGCGGCGGTCTTTTCCGCCGAGCTCACCGCGAAGCCGGAGAGCAGCTTCTCGAGATCGCCGCTCTTGCAGGACGGGCAGGTGACCGGCGGATCCTGCGGACGCGATAGTCCCTCGAACTCATTCCCGCAGCTGCGGCACCGGAAATCGTAGATCGGCATGACCTGAACCCTACTGAGGAAGCGTCGCCAGCACGCGCCGGGGATCGATGCGCCAGACCGTGCCGGCTTCCAGATTCGACAGCCAGACGGATCCGAGCCCGACGCGGACCGCATCGCCGCCTTTTCCCGTGAACTGCTGGACGACGGTGTTCGTGGACGGATCGATCCGCGACAACGGGTACTCGAACGCCGTCACCCAGACGGATCCTTCGCCGACGGCGATGTCGCCGCCGGGGCCCGGCACGCCGACTTCGATCGTCGCCACCACCTTGTTGGTCGCCGGATCGATTCTCGAGACGCTGCCGTCGCCCTGATTGAGCGACCACACGCCGCCGTCCCCCGCCGCGATGAAACGCGGCGTCTTGCCCACGCTGATGGTCTCGACGACGAGGTTGGTGGCCGGATCGACGCGCGTGACGGTGTTGCGCTCGCTGCTCGTGACCCAGAGCGCGTCCTCACCGAACGCGAGGCCGTAGGAGCCCGGCGCCACGTAGATCTCGGCGACGAGCCGGTTGGTGGCCGGGTCGAAGCGCGCCAGCGTGCCCCTGGCGTCGGTGAGGATCCAGATGCTGCCGGCGCCGGCGACGATCGAGCCTTCCGAGCTGCCGATGGTGGTCTGGATGGTCGCGGTGACGGCGCCGCTCTTGAGATCGACGCGCGACAGCGTCTGGTCGCTGCAATTGGGCACCCAGAGGCTCCCGAACGCGGCGGCCAGGCCGGAGCAGGGACGCGAGCCGACCGGGATCGTCGCGACGACCTTGTTGGTCGTCGCGCTCAGCCTGGCGACGCTGTCCTTGGGCTTGTTCGAGATCCAGACGTCCTCGTCGACTGCGATCCAGTCGGGCGAGCCCGGAACGGGAAATACCGCCTCGGGCTGCAGGCGCTCGATCGGGATCTTGACCCCGGCGGCTTTGACGCCGGGCTTGGGGGTCGGCGTAGACTGTGCCTGTGCCATGGCCAAGCCCATCCACAAAATCGTGACAATTCTCAGCATCTCGCCTGTGCATAATAGCCCGGCATGATTCGCCGAACCAATCTGATGCGGGCCGGGTCCATGCTCCTGGCGGCGCTGCCGCTGGCGCTCCAGATCGTCGCCGAAGCACGGCAGACGACGGCTGTGGCGGCCGCTCCGGGTTCGCCGGAGTATTTCGAGACGTTGGTGCGGCCGGTGCTGGCTTCCAACTGCTACGACTGCCATGCCGACGAGAGGATGGGCGGCCTGCGCCTCGACTCGCGCGAGGGGTTGCTCAAGGGGGGCAGGTCGGGACCGGCGATCGTCCCGGGCGACCCCGACAAGAGCCTGCTGATTCAGGCGGTGCGCCAGACCCGGGAAACGCTCAAGATGCCGAAGGGCGGACGGCTGAAACCGGCCGAAATCGAGGCATTGACCGAGTGGGTGAAGGCCGGTGCGGTGTGGCCCGCCTTCGCGCCAAGCGCTTCGGCGGGCAAGCCCGCGGATGCGGCGGCGGCCGCCGCTTCGGAGCGCAAGCCCGCCCCCGCGGCTCCGGCTTACGTGATCAAGCCGGAGCAGCGTGCATTCTGGTCGTTTCAGCCGCTGCACGCGTCGCCGGCGCCCGCCGTGTCGCACGCGGGATGGGCGAAGACCGACATCGACCGGTTCGTGCTCGCGCGCCTCGAGAAGAGCGGCCTCGCCCCGGTGCGCGCCGCCGACAAACGCACGATCATCCGGCGCGCCACGCTCGACCTCACCGGTCTGCCGCCGACGCCTGACGAGATCGACGCCTTCGAACAGGACGCCTCGCCCGACGCGTTCGCGCATGTGGTCGATCGGCTGCTGGCGTCGCCGCGCTACGGCGAAACCTGGGGCCGCTGGTGGCTCGACGTCGCGCGGTACGGCGAAGACGACTACCGCTCGCTCGATCCGAAACAGCGCGGCTACAACCCATATCCGAACGCCTACCTCTATCGCGACTGGGTCATCAAGGCGTTCAACGACGATCTGCCGTACGATCGGTTCGTCCGCGCGCAGCTGGCCGGCGACCTGGTCGGCGAGCCTGCGACCCGCGTGCGCACGCTGCCGGCGCTCGGATTCCTCGGCCTCGGGCCGTGGTATTACGACAACGGCGCGGTCGAGATCACGCGCGCCGACGAGCGGCACGATCGCGTCGACGTCGTGTCGCGCGGCTTTCTCGGCCTCACGGTCGGCTGCGCCCGGTGCCACGACCACAAGTACGACCCCATCCCGACCAGCGACTACTACTCCCTGGCCGGCGTGTTCCTCAACACGTCGTACCACGAGTACCCGCTCGCGCCGAAGAGCGTGGTCGACGAGTACACGCTGCAGGACAAGCAGATCGAGAAGAAGGAAAAGCTCCTCGACGAGTTCAACCGGACGGAATCGACGCAGCTGAGCGAGACGCTCGCGCTGCAGGCGTCGAAGTACATGGCCGCGGCCTGGAAGGTGCTGGGCGAGCCGAAGGAAGACGTCCCGAAGATCGTCGACGCCGAGAAGCTGGATTACGAGCTGTTCGACCGCTGGCTCAAGTTCCTGGTGAAGCCGCCGCGCTTCTACCCCTATCTGACCAAGTGGCAGGAGATGATCAAGGCCGGCGGCTCCGCGGCTGAGGCGAAGAAGCTGGCCGACGAGTTCCAGGCGCTGCTGCTCGACGTGATGTTCGATCGCAAGGAGATCAAGGAAGAGAACGACGTGATCGCCGCGAAAGCGCTGATCGGCACGAAGAAGAAGGAGCCCGGCAAGCTGCCCAGCGACTTCGTGACCAACGACGACTTCTGTCCCGGGTGCGGGCTCGAGCTGAAGAGCCTGCCGGTCGAGCGGAACAATCTCTGGACCGACGTGTTTCAGCGCGATCTGCAGGAAGGGTTCGATCCGGCGCAGGCGTCCGACCGGATCAAGCCCGGGCTGCTGGCGTTCCGCGGATGGGGGCTGGAGCGTCAGCTGAGCGCGGATCGGAGGCGTTACGTCGACGGCCTTCGCGCCGATATCACGGCGCTGCGGAAGGCGCAGCCGCCGAAGTTCGCGTTCGTGCACGGCGTCGCCGACGTCGAGAAGCCGGTGAACCTGAAAGTCAGCAAGCGCGGGAGTCCGTACAACCTCGGCGACGAGGAGCCGCGCCACTTCCTGTCGGTGCTTTCCGAGGGCAATCCGGTGCCGTTTGCCGCGGGCAGCGGACGCCTGGAGCTGGCCGACGCCATCCTCCGCCAGCCGATCGCGATGCGGGTCATCGTCAACCGGATCTGGAAAGGGCACTTCGGCACCGGGCTGGTGGACACGCCCAGCAACTTCGGCGTGGCCGGCGAGCGGCCGACCAATCCCGAGCTGCTGGAATACCTGTCGCAGCGATTCGTCGACCAGAAGCTGTCGATGAAGCAGCTGCATCGCGACATCATGCTGAGCGCCGTCTACCAGTTGAGCGCGGAGTACGTGGCGGCGAACTTCGAGAAGGACGCGGGCAACCGGTCGTACTGGCGGGCCGACCGTCACCGCATGACGGCTGAACAAATCCGGGACTCGCTGCTCTTCGTGTCCGGCGCGCTCGACGACAAGATGGGCGGGCCGTCGACGGCGCTCTCGCCGAGTTTCAACCGCCGCACCGTCTATGGCAAGGTGAGCCGCTACAAGCTCGACGACTACCTGCAGCTGTTCGACTTTCCGAGCCCGAACCTGTCGGCCGAGCGCCGCTTCACCACCACCGTGCCGCTGCAGCGCCTCTTCTTCATGAACAGCGACTTCATGCAGCAGCAGGGCGAGCTGATCGCGCGACGGGTGGCGAACGAGCCCGACACCACCGCGCGGATTCAGAAAGCCTACCGGTTGATCTTCGGCCGCAGCGCGTCAGACCCTGAAATCAAGGCGGGGCTCGCGTTTCTTGCGAGCGAGCCGCTCAAGAGCTACGAAGAGCGGAAAAACGCCAAGGACGCAAAGGAAACGAAGGACGCGAAGGAAAAGCCCGCCGCGAAGAAAGATCTGGCAGAAGAGGGCGATGACGGCGAAAAAACGGGCGAGGGGATGATGGCGGGCGTGATCCCGGGCGCCGCGAAGAAAGACGAGAGCAAGAGGCTGCTGCCCCCAACGGCGTGGGGACGGTACGTCAAGATCCTGCTCAGCTCGAGCGAATTCCTGTTCGTGGATTGATATGGCGCCACACAAGTCACGGCAGCCGCTGACCCGGCGCGACGCGCTCTGCCGGATGGGCAATGGCTTCGGCATGCTGGCCTTTGCCAGCCTCGTCAGTGAATCGATCGTGCGCGCGGCGGGTTCGCTCGCGCAGGATGGCTCCGTCGACCAGCGCAAGCTGGATCACCCCGCGCGCGCCAAGCGCGTCATCTTCCTGTTCATGAACGGCGGCCTGTCGCAGGTCGACAGCTTCGACCCGAAGCCGATGCTCGACAAATATCACGGCCAGCCGCTGCCGGGCGGCTCGGTGGCGACCGAGCGCAAGACCGGCGCGCTGATGCGATCGCCCTTCGCCTTCAAGAAGTACGGCAAGGCGGGGATCGAGGTCAGCGAGCTCTTTCCGCATGTCG
>Ga0157376_10003714_pt1 | contig 10547 bp, 9 predicted proteins | sample M45metaG_FD_121801 | JGI IMG/M metagenome (GOLD analysis project Ga0157376, IMG submission 121801) | Miscanthus rhizosphere microbial communities from Kellogg Biological Station, Michigan, USA - M4-5 metaG | ecosystem: Host-associated > Plants > Roots > Rhizosphere > Soil | place: USA: Michigan... | reverse complement strand
CGAGTGGAGACCGTCATGCTATGAGCCCCCGCCGGGCACCGCCTGCCGCGACCTCCGGGGGACAACAAGAAATCAGCGCATCCCCGCCCGCCACGCCTGCAAAAACGCCCGCACGTCCGCATCCGGCCTGCGCGCTTCCTTCCAGTATTTGCTGCAATCGGACAGGCGTCCCAGCAATTTCATGTTGACCAATTCGCGCCGCAAGGTGGCCGGGTCGCCGAAGACGTGATGCGCATTGAGGATGGCGTTCACTTCCTTTTCGGTGTACGAACGGCGCGCGGCGAACTGCGTCCACAAGGCCCACATCGCCATCTGCTGCACCGACAACTTGTTGGGCAGGCGGACCAGGCGATGCGCTTCGTCGAATTGCATCAAAGCCTTGCGCGCGGTGGGCGAGAGCGTGCCGAGGTCGATCGCTGCACCCTTCGCGGCCATGCGGCCGGCGATTACCGCGGCAGCGGCGGCCGAGCCTTGCGCGGACGCGGCCAGCGAGGCGGCCTTGAGCGTCGCGAAGTTGCGCAGACCGGCGGAGCGTGCGAGCAAGTTGAGCAGTTCCACGTGACCCGGCGGCGGTTTGCCGGCGGCATGGCGTTCGTGAAGAAAACCCTTGAGGGTCTTGGCGAGCGCCGAGACGTCGGGGGTCGCCAGGGGGACGGACAGTCGAGTCATGAATATTCCCAATGCGCCCGGGGCTCGGAAGAGGTGCTGGGGTTGCCGCTTGCAGCGTGGGCACAAAGAAAAGATTCAAGTGCTCGCGAAATGACTTCACAGGTTTAGCGCGAGCACGAGGCTCCGGCAACGCCTGGGTGAACTGTGGACCCGGTCCGGATTGTAGCGCCCGCCGCGCGCCGGCGGCAACCCGTCAACTCCCGTAGAGCCCGACAATCGCCTCGCGCAGCCACTGGTTGCCGGGCTCCGCCTGGAAGCGTTTGCTCCAGTGCAGCGCCACCGAAAAATCGCGCAGCGGCAGCGGCGGCTCGACGATCGCGTAACCGCCCGCACCCGCGAAACGCTGGGCGATGTCGCGCGGCATGATCACGGCCAGGTCGGTGGCCTTCACGATCGAGGGCAGCACCATGAAGTGTTCGGTGGTCAATCGCAAGCGGTCCTGCAGGTCCAGCAGCTGCAACATGCGCAAGGTGTCGGCATGGGTGCGCACCGCGACGAACTCCAGCGCGCGCAACTGCTTCAGCGATTCGCGTGCGCCGCGCCGCTTGCGCGTGAAGGGGTGGCCCTTGCGCAGCAGCACGATGTAGCGGTCCTTCAGCAGTTGCGCGCGCTGCGTGTCCTTGACCATCGGCAGGAAGCCGAATGCGAAATCGATGCGGCCCGCGTCCAGCGCCTGCGTGATGTCGCCGCGCGGCAGCGGCATGGTCTCGATGCGCACGCCGGGCGCACGCTCGCGCAGCAGCACCATCAGGTCGGGCAGGAAGCGGCCCTCGCCGATGTCGCTCATGTGGATGCGAAAGGTGCGTTGCGAAGCCAGCGGATCGAAGCCGGTCGATTCGCCCAATGCCTGTTCCAGCGTGGCGAGCGCGCGGCGCACCGGCTCCGCCAGGCGGTCGGCCTTGGGCGTGGGCTGCACGCCGCCGCTCGCGCGCACGAAGAGCGGGTCTTGAATCAACGTGCGCAGACGTGTCAGGCCCTGGCTGGCGGCGGGCTGCGTGAGGTCGAGTTGCTCGGCCGCGCGGCTTACGTTGCGGGCGCGGTAGACCGCGTCGAACAGGCGCAGCAGGTTCAGGTCGATGTCGTTGATGTTGGCCATCATGCGCCCAGCTTATATGACTTAGTCATTCCATTTTATTGATTGATAGGCGGCAAGGCGCCAGACTCCACAGATTCGATTCGGAGACACGGCCTTGGAAGTTTCATTCGCGAGGGAGATCGAGTCCCTGCGGCTCAGGCAGGGCCAGACCTTCCATGGCGAAGGCATCCTGGCCATCACCAAAGCGCTGTTGCAGTCCGGCGTCGCGTACGTCGGCGGCTACCAGGGCGCTCCCGTGTCGCACCTGCTCGACGTCATGGTGCAGGCCAAGCCCTATATGGACGAGCTCGGCGTGCATGTGGAAGCGTGCGCCAACGAAGCCGCGGCTGCGGCGATGCTGGGGGCATCGATCCACTACCCGCTGCGCGGCGCGGTGACCTGGAAATCGATCGTCGGCACCAACGTCGCATCGGATGCACTGTCGAACCTGTCGTCGCCGGGCGTGAAGGGCGGCGCGCTGATCGTCGTCGGCGAGGACTACGGCGAAGGTGCTTCCGTGATACAGGAACGCACGCACGCCTATGCACTGAAGTCGTCGATGTGCCTGCTCGACCCGCGGCCCGACCTGGGCGTGATGGTGCGCATGGTGGAGGAAGGCTTTCGCCTTTCCGAGACGTCGAACATGCCGTGCATGCTGGAATTGCGTATTCGCGCCTGCCATGTGCGCGGCAGTTTCGAGGCGAAAGACAATGTCGCACCCGCAATTTCGACGCGCGCGCTGATGGAGAATCCCGCCGGCTTCGACTACATGCGGCTCGCGCACCCGCCCGTCACGTTCCGCCAGGAAAAGCTCAAGGGCGAGGAGCGCATCCCGGCCGCGCGCAAGTACATCGCGGAGCACGGCCTCAATGAGCTGATGCCGGGCAGGCATGCGGATCTCGGCATCATCGTGCAAGGCGGCTTGTACAACTCGCTCGTGCGCAGCCTGCAGCAACTGGGCCTGGCCGACGCGTTCGGCGAGTGCGACATCCCGCTGCTGGTGCTGAACGTCACGTACCCGCTGGTGCCCGAGCAGGTGGCCGATTTTTGCATCGGCAAACGCGGCGTGATCGTGGTTGAGGAAGGCCAGCCCGAATACATCGAGCAGGAAATCGCGACGCTCTTGCGCCGGCGCGACATCCAGACGCGATTGCATGGGAAGGACGTGTTGCCGGCGGCGGGGGAATTCACGGTGGAGGTGTTGGCGCAGGGACTGTTGTCCTACCTTCGGTCCGTTCGCCCTGAACTTGTCGAAGGGCCAGGCCCGAACGGTGCCAGTACGTGGCTCGACGGCAACCGGCAACGGCGCGAGACCGTCGCGGCGCAACTGCACAAGCCCTTGCCGATCCGCCCGCCGAGCTTTTGCATCGGCTGTCCGGAGCGGCCGGTGTTCTCGGCGCTCAAGATGACGCAGCAGGACATCGGCGCCGTGCACATCGCCGCCGACATCGGCTGCCACGCGTTCGGCACGTTCGAGCCGTTCTCCATGGGTCACTCGATCCTGGGTTACGGCATGAGCCTGGCCAGCCGCGCGGGCGTCTCGCCGATGATGCAGCGCAGGACGCTCTCCATCATGGGCGACGGCGGTTTCTGGCACAACGGCCTGCTCACCGGCGTGCAGAGCGCGCTCTTCAACAACGACGACGCGGTGCTGCTGATCTTCAAGAACGGCTATTCGTCGGCGACGGGCACGCAGAACCTGATCTCGACACCTGGCGGCGCTTTCGCCGAAATGAACGCGAGCCGCGTTGCCAGTCAGACGCACACCAACACGACGATCGAATCGACGCTGCAAGGCCTGGGCGTGCAGTGGCTGCGCACCGTGCACACCTATCACGTGAACAAGATGAAGGCGACGTTGAAGGACGCCTTCACGAGCGACTACAACGGCCTGAAGGTGATCGTGGCCGAAGGCGAATGCCAGCTCGAGCGCCAGCGGCGCATCAAGCCGTGGATCGCCAATCTGCTGAAGAAAGGCGAGCGCGTGGTGCGGGTGAAATACGGCGTCGACGAGGACGTGTGCAACGGCGACCACGCCTGCATCCGCCTGTCCGGCTGCCCGACGCTGACGATCAAGGACAATCCGGACCCGCTGAAGGTCGACCCCGTTGCCACCGTGATCGACGGCTGCGTCGGCTGCGGCCTGTGCGGCGAGAACGCGCATGCGGCGACGCTGTGCCCGTCGTTCTATCGCGCGGAGGTGATCCAGAACCCGAAGTGGTACGAGCGCCTGTTCGAAGGCGTGCGCGGCGCGTTGGTGCGCGCACTGCAGCCGGCATGAACAGCACCATGGAAGCGAAGCGCCCCATCAGCCTTCTCGTGTGCGCGCTCGGCGGCGAAGGCGGCGGTGTGCTCACCGAGTGGCTGATCGACGCCGCGCGCCATGCGGGTTACGCGGCGCAGAGCACCTCGATCCCCGGCGTGGCGCAGAGGACCGGCGCGACCACTTACTACATCGAAGTCTTTCCGCAACCGATGGCGCAACTCGGCGGCAAGCGTCCGGTGTTCAGCCTGAACCCGGTGCCGGGCGCACTCGATGCAATCGTCTCGTCCGAATTGCTGGAAACGGCGCGGCAGATCGGCAATGGCATGAGCACGCCGGAGCGCACGCTGGTCATCACCTCGTCCGGCCGCACGTTGACGACGCAGGAGCGCATGCAGCTCGCCGACGGCCGCGCCGACAGCGCCGACCTGGTGAAGATCGTCGAAGCGTTCAGCCGCGAGCATCGCGTCTTCGACATGGGCGCGATCGCGAAGGAGTGCGGCACCGTCGTCAGCGCCGTGATGCTCGGCGCGGTGGCGGGCAGCGGCTTGTTCCCGTTCGGGCGGGAAGACTACGAGAACGTGGTGCGCTCCGGCGGGGGCAAGGCGGCGGAGGCGAGTTTCCGAGGGTTCGCGAAGGCCTTCGACCTCTGCCATTGCGGACTTGATCCGCAATCCATTGCAGCGCCGGCATCCCCTGGATTGCGGGTCGAGCCCGCAATGACAAGTGCTTGGGACTTCCCTGAGCATGTCCAGGACATGCTCGCCCTGGGCCACGCGCGGATGCTCGAATACCAAGGCCCCGCCTACGCGGACCTTTACCTCCGCCGCCTGCGCGAAGTCCTCGCCGCCGAGCGCGCCGCCGATCCGGCCGGGCTTCACGCCTTCGCCACCACGCACGAAATGGCGCGCTGGCTCGCGCTGTGGATGGCCTTCGACGACATCGTGCGGGTTGCGGATTTGAAAAGCCGCGCCTCGCGCTGGCAGCGGGTGAAAGGCGAAGTGAAAGCGGCCGACGACGACCTGCTGCGCGTGTACGACCACTTCAAGCCCGGCGTGCCGGAGTTCGCGGCGCTGCTGCCGCTTCCGCTTGCCGAGCGTGTGCTGCGCTGGGACCGCGGCCGCGTGCGCAAGGGCAAAGCGCCTTGGGCCTTGCCGCTGAAGATCGGCACGCATTCGGTGTTCGGCATGGCCGCCTTGCGCACCCTCGCGACTTTGAAGTGGCTGCGCGTGCGCGGCAGCCGCTACGCGAACGAGCAGGCCATGATCGATCGCTGGCTGGCCGGCGTGCAGCAAGGCTTGCGGCGCGACTGGCAACTCGGCCACGAGATCGCCTTGTGCGGCCGCTTGATCAAGGGTTACGGCGCGACCAACGAACGCGGCAAGGAGAACCTGCTGCACGTGCTGGACCACCTGTCGCAACTGCCATCGCCGCAAGCTGCCGCCCAGGCCGTGGCGGCGGCACGCGAAGCAGCGCTGGCTGACGACGCAGGGAAGGCATTGGACAGCGCGTTGCTGCAACACGGCGCGCCTGCTAGACCGGTCAAGGAGCAGCCGATCCGCTTCATGCGCAAGCCGGCCACCCCAGGGAAAACCTGATTTCGCGCCACACTTCTTTGTTATAGAACATAACCTGTTTTCATTCACGACCCTGAGGAGACAACTGATGAACCGTTCCATCTTTCGACTGACAGCCGCCGCGCTCGCGGCTGCTTTGGCACTGGGCGCGGCTTCGTCGCAAGCCCAGGACAAGCCCGTCGCGCTCAAGCTTTCGAGCTGGGTGCCGGCGCAGCACCCGCTCAACCCCAGCCTGCAGGCCTGGGCCGACGACATCAAGAAGGCGTCGGGCGGGACCATCACCGCCACGCTGTTCCCGTCGGAGCAACTGGGCAAGGCCTTCGACCACTACGACATGGCGCGCGACGGCATCGCCGACTTCGCCTACGTGAACCCCGGCTACCAGCCCGGCCGCTTCCCGGTGATCGCCGGCGCGTCGCTGCCCTTCCTGTTCGCGAACGCCAAGGGCGGCACCGCCGCCATCGACGCCTGGTACAAGCAGTACGCCGCGCAGGAGATGAAGGACGTGAAGGTCTGCTTCGCCTTCGTGCACGACCCGGGGACCTTCCACGCGCGCAAGAAGATCACGCTGCCAACCGACATCAAGGGCATGAAGATCCGCCCGGCCACCAGCACCATCGGCCAGATGGTCACCTCGCTCGGCGGCACGAACGTGCAGTCGTCGGCACCGGAAGCGCGCGACATGTTGGAGCGCGGCGTCGCCGATGCGATCACCTTCCCGTGGGGCTCGATCGCCCTGTTCGGCATCGACAAGGTCGTGAACTACCACATGGACGTGCCGCTCTACGTCACGCCTTTCGTGTGGGTGATGAACAAGGCGAAGTACGACGGCATGTCGGCGGCGCAGAAAAAGGTGATCGACGACCACTGCACCACCGAATGGGCCGAGAAGGTCGCGAGCCCCTGGGCCGACTTCGAATTCGGCGGCCACGCCAAGATGGCGGCGCTGCCCGGCCACGAGGTCTACAAGCTCACGCCCGACCAGCTGAACGCCTGGCGCCAGGCCGTCGCGCCCGGCGAGGCGACCTGGGCCGAAGGCGTGAAGAAGGCCGGCCAGGACCCGAAGGCCGTGATGGATTCGCTGAAGGCGAACCTGGCCAAGTACAAGTCGGCGCTCTGATCTCATGATCCGCCGCAGCGTCGCCGACCGGCTGATCAACTCGATCGAGTGGCTGGCGGCGATCTTTGTCGGCATCGTCGCGCTGAACATCTTCGTGGCCGTGGTGCTGCGCAAGTTCTTCAGCACGTCGATCCCCGACGCCTACGATTTCGGCCGCATGCTGCTGGGCATCCTGATCTTCTGGGGCATCGCAGCGACGAGCTACCGCGGCGGCCACATCACCGTGGATCTTGTGTGGACGGCCGCCAACAAGCGCTGGCGCCGCTGGATCGACATCTTCGCGACGCTGGTGCTGCTGGTCGTGGTCACGGTGCAGACCGCGACGCTGTTCGACAAGGTGCGCGGCACTTATGTCGACCACGTGCTCACCTACGACATGAACATCCCGACCTGGCCGTTCTACGCGATCGCGTGGATCGGCGACGTGTCGGCCGTGGTGCTGATCGCGATCCGCACCTGGCGGTTGATCTTCAAGCCCGAAGCGTTGCACGACGAGCACGCCGAAGACCGCAAGACGGAATGACTCTCCGGGCAACAACAAGAAGAATCAAATGGAATTGAGCACCGACGCGATCGCCGTTCTGGGATTCGTCACACTGTTCGCGCTCATGCTGCTGCGCGTGCCCGTGGGCATGGCGATGGGCCTGGTCGGCATCACCGGCTACAGCTACATCGTCGGCCTGGCGCCGGCGCTGAAGCTCGTCGGCCAAACGTCGATGCGCACCGTCACCGACTACACCTTCGGCGTGATCCCGATGTTCATGTTGATGGGCGCGCTGGTGTCGGTGTCGGGCGTGAGCCGCGAATTGTTCAAGGCCGCGAACTCCACCATCGGGCACCTGCGCGGGGGCCTGGGCGTGGCGACCGTGCTCGCTTGCGGCGGCTTCGCGGCGATCTGCGGCTCCTCGGTGGCGACGGCGGCGACGTTCTCCAGCGTCGCCTATCCGGAGATGCGGCGCTTCGGCTATCCGCAGTCGTTTTCCACCGGCGTGATCGCAGCCGGCGGCACGCTCGGCGCGATGCTGCCGCCGTCCACCGTGCTCGCGGTCTACGCCATCCTCACGCAGCAGGACATCGGAAAATTGTTCATGGCCGGCATCGTGCCCGGCCTGCTGGCGATGGCGATGTACGTGATCACCATCATGATCATCGTGCGCGTGCGCCCCGACTGGCTGCCGCGCGGCGAGATGAAGCCGTGGAGCGAGCGCAAGCAGGACCTGAAGGCGGTGTGGGCGCCGCTGGTGCTGTTCGTCTTCGTGATCGGCGGCTTGTACGGCGGCTTCTTCACGCCGACCGAGGCCGGCGGCGTCGGTGCGAGCGGCGCTTTCCTCCTGGGCATCATTCGCCGCAAGTTGAACCGCCACAACATCCGCGAAGCGCTGCTCTCGGCCACGCGCACCGCGGCGGCCGTGTTCACGGTGCTGATCGGCGCCCTGCTGTTCGGCTATTTCCTCACCATCACGCAGAGCCCGCAAAAGCTCACCGAGTTCCTCACCGGCCTGGGCGTCGGCCGCTACGGCGTGCTCGCGCTGATCATGGTGATGTACTTGGTGCTCGGCTGCCTGATGGACGCGATGGCGATGATCATCCTCACCGTGCCCATCATCTTTCCCGTGGTGACGCAGCTCGGGTTCGACCCGGTGTGGTTCGGCATCATCATCGTGATGACGGTGGAACTGGGCCTGATCCACCCGCCGGTCGGCATGAACGTCTTCGTGATCAAGAGCGTCGTGCAGGACGTGAGCTTCACCACCATCTTCAAGGGCGTGCTGCCGTTCGTCGCAACCGACATCCTGCGGCTGGTGATCCTCATCGCCTTCCCTATCATTGCGCTGTGGCTCCCCTCCAGGATGTAACCCTGTCATGAAAGAAATCATCTACAACCAGCGGGTCGAGTTCGGCGACTGCGACCCGGCGGGCATCGTCTGGTTCCCCAATTTCTTCCGCTGGATCGACGCGGCCTCGCGCAACTTTTTCGTGCAGTGCGGCGTGCCGCCCTGGGCCGAAACGACGAAGACGATGGGGCTGATCGGCACGCCGATCGTCGATACGCAAGCGCGGTTCGTCAAATCCGCGACTTACGGCGATACGCTGCAGATCCACACCTCCATCGGCGAGTGGCGCCGCAAGAGTTTCGTGCAGCACTATCGCGTGATGCGCGGCGAAGCCGGGTCGCCGGGCGGCGTCGACCTCATCATGGCCTGCGAGGAAGTTCGCATCTTCGCCGGTCATCGCGAGGACGGCAGCTTGTGCGCGCTGCCGGTGCCCGAGGAAATCCGCAAGCTCTGCGAATAGCCGCCGCGGCGAACCGCCGAGATTGGCGGACGCGCCGGCCGGTCGCGGTCCTACATCAGCTTCGAAGCATGCGGGCCACCATGGTCGGGCATCGCAGGAGCCGCCTTGGACGATCCGAAAGACGCCGCGCAAAGCGCGGGCCTGAGCTACGTCGGCGACGACGTGAAGGGCCTGCGGCGCGAGCGCGCGGGCGACTCGTTCCGCTACCTCAAGGCCAACGGCGATGCGGTGACCGACGAAGGCACGCTCGAGCGCATCCGCAAGCTGGCGATCCCGCCCGCCTGGACCGACGTGTGGATTTGCGCCAAGGCCAACGGCCACCTGCAGGCCACCGGCCGCGACGCCCGCGGGCGCAAGCAGTACCGCTATCACCCGCAGTTCCGCGAGGTGCGCGAGGGCACGAAGTACGAACACATGTTGGAGTTCGCGCGCGCCCTGCCCGCGATCCGCGCGACCTTGGCGCAGCACATGGCGCTGCGCGGCCTGCCGAGGGAGAAAGTGCTGGCCACCATCGTCCACCTGCTGGAAACGACCTTGATCCGCATCGGCAACGACGATTACGCGAGGCAAAACAAGAGCTACGGCCTCACGACCCTGCGCAACCCGCACGTGAGCGTCGAGGGCGCGCAGCTTCGTTTTCGGTTCAAAGGCAAAAGCGGCAAGACGTGGCAGTTGCAACTGAAGAACCGGCGCGTGGCGAAGATCGTCCGCGCCTGCCAAGAGCTGCCCGGGCAGAAGCTCTTCGAATACCTGGACGAGAACGGCGAGCCGCGCGAAGTGACTTCGTCCGATGTCAACGCCTACCTGAAGGAGATCACCGGCAGCGAAATCACGGCGAAGGATTTCCGCACTTGGGCCGGGACGGTGCTGGCCGCGCTGGCGCTGCGCGAGTTCGAGCAGGCCGATTCGCAGGCGACGACGAAGAAGAACTTGCGCGCCGCCATCGAACAGGTGGCACACCGCCTGGGGAACACGCCGACGATCTGCCGCAAGTGCTACGTGCACCCCGAAGTGCTGGCCGCGTACATCGAGGGTGGCCTGGACCTGGAGATCGCCGAAGACCCGGCGGCCACCGAATACGCGGCGGTGTTGAAGCCCGAAGAAGCCGCGGTGCTGGCCCTGCTGGAGAGACGGCTGGCACGCACGCTCACCGCCCAGCTCGAGGACAGCCTCGCCCATGCGCGCCGGCGTGCGCGGCGCCGGGCCGCACGGCAAGCCGCCGCCCAGAGCCCCGCCTGAGCCATACTTCGGCTGCGTGCCCGCACTTGGGCTTCGCACGATAGAACGGAGACTTGATGCGCCTGCGCCACATCGAAGTGTTCAACGCGGTCATGCTGACAGGCAGCGTAAGCGGCGCGGCACGGCTCGTCAACGTCACGCAGCCGGCCGTCAGCCGCACGCTGCAGCACGCCGAAGTTCAGCTCGGCTTCGCGTTATTCCAGCGCGTGAAGAACCGCCTCGTGCCGACCACCGAAGCACTCACGCTCTACCCGCATGTCGAGCGGCTGTTCGCCAACCTCGATGAAGTGCAGCGGCTGGCCGACACCT
>Ga0157376_10003711_pt1 | contig 10554 bp, 8 predicted proteins | sample M45metaG_FD_121801 | JGI IMG/M metagenome (GOLD analysis project Ga0157376, IMG submission 121801) | Miscanthus rhizosphere microbial communities from Kellogg Biological Station, Michigan, USA - M4-5 metaG | ecosystem: Host-associated > Plants > Roots > Rhizosphere > Soil | place: USA: Michigan... | reverse complement strand
GTCCACTCATTTGTTTTGCACGGTCTCGAGTCGGACAGAAAATATAAGCTTCACTTCCAAGATGCAACCGCTCCAGATGCCCTGTCAACCGGGAGACAGTTGATGGATGGGGGACTGAAGGTCCGACTCGTTAAGCCGCTCAGTTCAGAACTAGTGTTTATAGAAGAAGCAGGGAGCACCGGGAAATGAAAGCCGAGTTCGCTGACCTGGTTGCAGTCATTACGGGGGCCGCGCAGGGTATTGGACGCGCGATCGCCGAGGAGTTGCGAGCACGCGGAGCGCGCCTGATATTAGTCGACCGCAACGCAGACAGGGTTGCCGCGACTGCGGAAGCGCTGCGCGGGACGGCCGTGGACGAAGTGAGCTTTCTTGTCGCCGATCTCGCTGATCCCGCGGCAATTGCTTCATTAACGGCGGAGGTAGGCAAGCTCGAACCGAAGGTCGACGTCCTCGTCAACAATGCGGGTATCGAACTCGATTTGCCGTTTGCGGAGATCACAGCTGCGCAATTCGATTGTGTTATAGCCATTAACCTGCGTGCTCCGCTCTTGATGACGCAGGCTATGGTCCCTTTATTTCCGGCGACCGGCGGCGCGATCGTGAATATCAGTTCCATTCATGCCGACCATGCCTTTCCCAATTCCATCCCGTACGCCGGTTCCAAAGCAGGCCTAGTTGCTCAAACGCGGAACCTCGCTCTCGAACTGGCCCCTCGTCGCATTCGCGTCAATGCGGTCTGTCCCGGGTATATCGATACGCCAATGTGGGAGAGTTGGCTGCAAACATCGATCGACCCCGCCGCAATTGCCAGCCAAACTCAGGCCTTGCACCCTCTCGGAAGACGTGGGCTTCCACAGGATGTCGCTTCCGCAACAGCGTACTTGGCAAGCCCCCAGGCCGCCTGGGTGACCGGTACCAGCTTGGTTGTCGACGGCGGCCTCACCATCCGAACACACCCGTGATATTTTGACGATGTTGACCGATCCGCTTGCCGAAATTTCAAAGAATGCGACGATAAAGAGATGTTTCCTTCGTGTTTTTATGGTATTCCGGCATCGAATGCAACGAGTAAGATAGCTCCGCAATCCGAGTTCCCCCGGAGACCAGCCCGATGAAGAAGCAGAAAGCAGCCCTCAGCGAGACTCTCAAACAGGAGTTCAAAAAGGATCTGGAGCTATTCGAGTACTTTCTGGTGCTGCTCAACAGTTCGAGCCCCATTCGCAACGTAGAGCTGATGTGGGCTGATGACTTGGAGCTATTCGATCCAACCCAGCGTCCTCGCATGAATACTGGGGACGCGTTGGTGCAACTGCAGCCCGCAGGAGCGGATACGCAGGGGCGCAGTTCTCCCAGTCCAAGCACTCACTTTTGCGATCTCGTCCATGGGTTCGGTGCCTATGAGGAACAAACCTGCGGGCGAAGCGATAAGCCCGCCAAGGAACGGTGCAGGTCGACTGGGCGCAGTCATGTCTATCCTTGCCACGTGGGCCTCACGGACATAGCAGTTCCTGTCATTTGCGAAGGTCGATATCTCGGCACCCTTTTCAGTGGACAAGTCTTAACCGAGCCGCCTTCAGCAGAGGGGTTTGCATTCGTTCGTGAAGCACTGGGGGGCCAGCCGCACATCGATTTGGCCCGTCTTTATGAGGCATACAACCGGGTGCCTGTCGTAACGACAGCGCAGTTGGCGGAAATGGTGCGCATGCTTGAGCTTTTTGCGCGCTATTTGAGTAATGCCTGGAAGCGTCTGGAAATCATGAGCGAGTTTCAGCAAGTTAGGGAGCGAGAAGTAGCGCTCGACCGCCGTGAGTTGGCCGAGAAACTCCTGTCCGGGAAGGTGAGCACAGCCCCGGCCGAGAGTCCAGATGCATTGCGAGCGCTTGCTCGAAATGTTGGGCTGGAGCGACTTCCCGATCGGGTGCTGGTACTTCGCATGCAAGTTGCGGCGGAGGATTTAGGAGGAACCGAAGCGCCGGAACGATCTTCTGCTGACGAGATCAGTAAACAGCTAACTCTCGCACGTGCTGCGCACATGATTGAGGACCGTTGTCTGAGTTGGCCGAACACGTTGACGACCCTCGTGGCTCAAGGAGAGATCTGTATCTTCACGGCGCAGAAATCGCGTACGTCGAATCATGAACGCCAGCTGCTGGATGAGATTGGGCAGGCGCTTTTGCGCACGGCACGATCTCAAGGACTGCTGACTGCGACGATCGGCATCAGCGCTTCGCACCCGGAACCCGCAGAACTTCTGCGTGCCTATCACGAAGCAGTTTCTGCGCTCGATTCTGGGCGCTCCACTCTGAACTGGTTTGACGCCCTTCCGGAACGGCAGCAACAGCCAGCCCAGTCGCTGGCAAGAGTCCTGAAAGCTTTGCAGGCTGCGGAGCCAACTGCAATCAACGCATCCCTTCGTGAGTTCTTGGCAGCATCCGCTCCGGCAGGCGCGACAATTACGCAATTGCAGCAGGCTCGGGGGCTGATGACCTGGGCCTGCGAACACCTGGCTCGAGAGCTAGGCATGACCGGCATCGGTGCAGACCCAGTAAATGCTGCTCGCGAACATGCCATTCAACTCATCATGGGTGCACCCAATTCCTTCGCGATGACCGACGCCTTTCGCGCCTTTGTCGAAGAGCTGCGGCAGTACATGGTGCAGCTCTTCAGTCAGCGCGAACAAAAGATTGTGAGAGAGACTCATCGACTTGTTCGCGAGCTTGGACCTGAGAAAGTGACCATACAGGACATCGCGCATAATCTGAAGCTCTCACCGGGTCATCTCGGCCGAACATATAGCCGCACAACGGGGCAAACACTCGAGGAGTATCTGATCCGACAAAAGCTCGAAATGGGCAAGCGCCTCCTGCTCGATCCGCGGCTCCATGTGTCAGAGGTGGCTGACCGATGCGGATTCTGTAACCCAGCTTATTTCGCCTCGGTGTTTAAGAAATACATGCACTGCACGCCCCGGAAGTATGCAAATCACCCGCTTCACTGGGGTAGTCTCGAAGCGAACGAAACCGGACAAGAATCCGCGGCCAGTTAGAGAGGGGAGAATGCAATGCGCGCATTGGTGTACACCGCTCCACGCCAGGTGAGATTGGAGGACTGGCCAAGGCCGACTCCTGCGCATGGCGAGGTTGAGATTGCGATATCTTCAGCGGGCATCTGCGGCTCGGACATATCAGGATTCTTAGGTCACAGCCGTCGCCGCATTCCACCCATGGTGATGGGGCATGAGTTGGTAGGGCGCCGGAGCGACGGGCAACGGGTCGTCGCTAACCCTCTAATCAATTGCGGCCGCTGCACTGCCTGTTTGGGTGGAGCGCAGAACCTGTGTTTGTCCTGGCGCTTGCTGGGCATGGACCGTACTTCCGGCTGCTATGCGGAGTATGTCTCGATTCCAGAACCTCAGGTGTATGCGATTCCAAATGAGCTCAGCGACGAACGAGCCGTGATTGCCGAACCTCTGGCCAATATCGTTCATTTGTTTCGCATTGCGACGCCCGCGCCCTTTTTCCGCATGGGAATCGTCGGTGGCGGAACCATGGGATCACTGGCCCTGCTGACCGCAAAGCGATTGGGGGCGCGTGAAGTGCTGGTTCAGGATGTAAATGATTTGCGCCTCCAGGTAGCGCGAACCATGGGCGCCACGTTGGCTGCAAATGTGTCTACCGAGGAGGGCCGTGCCGACGCCCGGCGATTTGCGGGTCACGGTCTCGACCTGGTTCTTGACGCCTCCGGGGCCAGCGCTGCGCGGCAAGCTGCGTTTGACCTCTGCCGGCCGGGAGGCACTGTCGTGTTGCTGGGCATGGGGCAGGAGAAGAGCGAGATCGACTTCGTGACCAGCATTCGCAAAGAACATCGCGTTGTCATGTCGTTCGCGTACACGCCCGTTGATTTTGAACGATCCTTAGCGCTGCTCAAGGCGGGAGAAATCGACCTCGCACCGTGGACTGTCGAGATGGCGCTGGAGCAGGGCCAACAAGCATTCGACCGTATGACAACCGATCCAGGCGACACGTTGAAGATGCAGCTGCGCGTGAATTGAGATTTCCTACTGCCTGAATCTGTACCTCTCGATCGTTTCCTCATTCAGAGTGACTCCGAGGCCGGGCCCATGCGGTACGCGAACGTATCCATCCTCTTCCACTGGGAAGTGCTCGCGGGTAGTGTTCCAGCGAAGTGGTGAGTGGCTCAACGAAAACTCAAGAGGTTCCTCGTTTGGCTGTGCGGCAAGGAAGTGGAGATTGGCCGCGATTTCGATGTTGGTCTTATATCCGTGGGTTATGACGCGCTTTCCACGAGCATAGGCCGCTGATGCAATTTGCAGAATCCCGGTGAAACCACCCACTTGCGAAATGTCCGGCTGGCAAATGCTGGCTCCACCGCGATCCATCATTTCAATGAACTCTGTCACGTGCGTGAGACCGAGATCGCCGACGCCTGTCAGTAGCCCATGACGGCTCATTTCGAGGTGGCCTTCCACATCATCGAGCGGCAAAGGGGCTTCAAGAAACCAGATTCCCACTTCGGCAAAGATGGGAAACAGCCGAAGACCCTCTTGGGCGGTGCGGTAGGAGAGCGCCGCATCCACAATGAGGTGCGCCTTATCCCCGGCCTCTGCACGTGCCGCAGCAAGCAGCCGGCCTGTTAGGGCAATGTCCTCGAGCCACCAGGGATCCGCGGCAAACTTGAAGTGACGCAGGTTCCTGGCCTTGCCTTCTGCAACCTGGGCCCGCACCTCTTCGGGTCGCCTCGCCATCGGGTAAATAGTGCCGTAGGCAGGAAGTTTCTCGCGCTGAGCGCCTCCGAGCAAATCGTGCACCGGCTTGCCTTCGATTTTGCCGCGCAGGTCCCAAAGTGCCAAATCGACGCCTCCGATTGCGTGCATGACTAAGCCACGCCGACCGACATAATCGGTTGACTCATACATTCGGTGCCATAATTCGACGGGGTTCGAAGGGTCCGCACCCACGAGAACGGCTGAAAGCGATCGTGCGTGATTGTGCGCAGACGGGCCTCGAACTATGGCTTGGATCGCGGGAGCCATTGACTCCGTTTCTCCAATACCGGTGATTCCAGCGTCGGTGTGTACCAATAAAACGCAGTCGTCGTATGACCCGTCGAACAACTCGATCAGCGGATCCTCTGCGCGCAGGTGAATAGCTTCAACGGCAGTAATCTTCATCGCAATACTCACAGTCTGACGCGCTGATCATAAAGCCGCGCTGCCCAGCCAGGTAAGCATCTGCCCCACATAACGAAAGAATGAACCACAAAACAAGGGCCGCAGTGCGACGCGGCCGTTGCCCATGCATCCGCACGGCAGGTATGCTCGGCGAGTGGATTCGAAGGCAAATTCCATGACCGAAACGCATAGACCGAGGAGGATTCCGGTATGGCTGGCCTGGTCTATAGCCACCATTGGGCTGTGGGGGAGTTGGGGCCTGGTGTCAAAGATCGCTTCGGCGGGTTTGGACGCCTATGTCAATCAGTTGCTTTACACGGCCGGCCTGGCGCCACTCATGGTCTTTGTTGCCATTACCGTTCACAAACATCGCAGCGAGGAGCGATCGAAGGCCCACTACTCAGGTATTTTCTGGGCTTTCCTCACAGGGATTCTGGGCGGAATTGGGAATATCGCGTTTTTTGAAGCGATGGTCAAGGGGGGCAAGGCATCGGTGGTCGCACCGGTGACCGCGCTATTCCCCATGGTAACGGTTCTGCTGGCATTGATTTTTCTCCGAGAACGTCTTGGCCGCACGCAGTGGCTGGGATTGGCGTTGGCATTTGTCGCTATTTATCTACTGAGCGCCTAAAAGCGCCGCGAGAGGGAAACATGCGCCTCTGGCTTGGTTTCGCCGTTCTGGCGCTGGTGTTGTGGGGCATAACTGGCGTTACGCAAAAGCTTTCGACCAATCGCATTTCGAGCGAACGCTCGTTCCTTTGGTTCTGCTGGGCGATGGTGGCCCTGTCTGTTTCGGTCCTCGCGGTGGCCCACCCTCATTGGGGGCTTGCTCGAATGGTTGTGCTTTGCTCAATCGCAGGGGGCGCTCTGAACGGCCTTGGAGCCTGGACGAGCTTTCGGGCACTGGAATCCGGCGGCAAAGCCTCGGTTGTTATTTCGCTGATCTCGCTCTATCCCCTGCTTACCGTTGTCCTGGCGGTTCTGCTGCTTGGAGAACGGTTGTCTGTGATGCAATCAGCGGGTGCGGTCACAGCAATTGTAGCGGCAATATTGCTATCGATCGAGACGAGTGAAAAAAAGCGTGAAGTGGCGTGACTAGCTGTTGTTACCCGGCAGAATGTGCCCATCCTCTTCGATACCGCCAATAGAACTTAGCCCCTCCTGGATCGAAAACAACACCGTTGTCTCGAGGCTCTCACCCAAAGCGAGGACCCGGGCCTGACCGGAGTCGATCATGGACTGAATCCGGAACGGATAGCCGGTCGCAGGTTCAAGCACTGCTACGTTTAACTCGCGCCAACCGCCGTGAGTCGCGAATAGCCAGCAACTTGAAAACACCTTGCGATCGAAGCGAAGACCCGCTGCTAGATGGTTCGCGCAATTCGTAACTCCGCACCATCCTTGGTCATAATCCGTTCCATAAAAGAAATGTACCGCTCGTGAAGCTACGTCGGGCACCAACCGCAAATCCATCGCTCCATCTGGCAGCAGAGCATAAGGCCATGGAAAAATTGGTGGCGCGCCTTCGAGTGTGCCGGGAAACTCAAGTTCACGCTGAACCATCATCGGCGGAAAATCGATGCGATGGCTCGGAGAGACAGCAAAGGCCGGATGAAGCTTCCAAAGAAATGGCAGCGACTCCGAACTTTGATTTGTGAGCCTATAGCGCACTTCGATAACCGAGCTGTTTTCTCGGAGTCGCAAGGTCTTCTCGGCGAGGAAGCTCGTTATCGGTGTCGTAAATCGCAGATGGGTCCCGACGGAGTCACCTTCATTGAACGGCCGATCCTCCCATTCGCCGGTCCACAGTTCACCGTGATCGGGTAGCTCGCGACCCATGAGGAGGCCAGCCTCGTCATTTGGAAAAAGGTCATCCCAGCCGCCGCACCAAACGTCGTCATAGCAAGCATGGAATTGATGACGTGCTGGAAGGGCACCCGGTTTGTTCCACAACAAATCGGCATTGAGAGGTTTGTGAGTGATCTGCCAAATCCTCGCGCCTGCCTCTGGTAACAGAACGAGGCGCACGAGATTGTTCTCGAGCACAATCGTGCGCAGTCCGTTGATGGGCGCACCCGAATTGACTTGGAGGTTCTTCATGTTACAGAACTGCACCAGAGTAAATTGAACTCCTCGTGTTCTCCCAAAGGAAAACGCTGATTTACGGTGATTAGGATTGTTTTCGCAGTATCGGAGTTCGCAGAGAATTTCATTGGCGGCTACTCGGTAAATTGCATATCATCGTGTCTACTCAGGGGTTGATACGAGGAATGACATCAATCGGGATGCCCATTATTTATACCGACAAGCTTTGCGCTCCGCGCGGCTGCGAAGCATCTTCATACTCGGCTTCATAGTTTGGTTATTCGCTCCTCTTCCATCTGCGCATACGGAACCTAAAAGCCCTGCCGACCGCGATAACCTCACACTCAGCACGTGGTCAGTCAACAACCATCGCTTCATTGCCGCACACGGGCGTCGCGCCCTCATTGAAGGGTATGCAGCGGAAGGGTTGGAGATCTGGGCTTATCCCTTCCAAATCGTAAACAGCTACAGATTGGCATTTCGGCTGAAGGGTGCGGCGAAAGAAATCGACGGACAACGCTTACTTTCACGCGTCGATTATTCTCCAGATTGCATCACGCGGACATACCGTGGCCCAGGATTTGTCATTCGCGAACAGCTATTCGTTCCGCTCAATCAGTCCGGCGGGATTCTCACCTACGCCACGGAGGGTAAGCAGGTTGATATTGAAGTACAAGCAACCCCGGTGATGAACCTGATGTGGCCTGCTTCTCTGAGCGGCCAGAGTATCTCATGGGATAGCGAGCTTTCCGCATACATACTGTCTGAGCCCGAACATGGATTTATCTCAGTTCTTGGCTCACCGAACATAGTTGCTCACGATGTTGCTGTCAGTCGCTTGCTGCAAACAGACGGCGGACAAATCAAGTTCACGCTTCGCCCGGGCGCAACCGGGACGGCCACAGTGTTTTTTGCTCTCAACCAGCCGAACGAATCGGATCACGGCGCCACGCTTCGAGCGCTTATCCAAAATGGTGAATCCCTTCATGAAGAGGCAGCCGCACACTACCGCGAGTTCCGAAAACATGTGTTGAAAGTGCAGACGCCTGACGCCAACGTTAACCAAGCTATTGAATGGTCTGAGATTGCCCTGGATCAGGCTTGGGTCTGCAATACGAATCTCGGTTGCGGCTTTGTCGCAGGGTACGGCCCATCGCAAGCCCCCCGAAGACCGCAATACGCTTGGTTCTTTGCAGGGGACGGCATGGTGGCCGCTGAGGCGGCTTTAGCTGCTGGCGATGCAACCCACTCGCGTGAAGAACTCGAATTCATCCTTCATTATCAGGACCGAAAGTCCGGAATGATCTGGCATGAACTATCACAGAGCGCAAGCCTCATCGACTGGACGGGTAAATATCCATATATGTTCGTTCACGTCGACGTGACTTTCCAGTTCATTGCGGCCCTGGCTCACTACGTCACAGTAACGGGCGATACCAAGTTTGCCCGCGACCATTGGCAAGCTCTTGATGCGGCCTATCATTACTGTCTATCGCTCATTGATCCTGCAACCGCGCTTCCTCGCATTCCGGACGATAAAGAAGGTGGTAACGAGCAGGACAGGATGTCGGAGGATCTCGGGCTTTCCATGAGTTGGGTTGAAGCATCGTCGGCATTTGCAATGTTGGCAAATATCACAGGCCATCAGCACCTGGCAGAGGAAGCTCAGCGCTCCAGCCAGCGAGGGCGCGATTCAATTCCAGCGCGCTATTGGAACTCTCGCGACTCCTTTTGGATCAGCGGCTACAACGCTGCTGGCCGTCCGATGACGGATCGCCGCAGTGGACCAAGTTCGGCGCTTACGATGCACCTCTTCAATGCAGACCAGGATCAGATGCTGCTCGATCGGCTCGCGTCATCTTCCTTTCAAACGGATTGGGGCACGCGAGGAGTGAGTGACGACTCTCCCTCCTATGCTCCGGACTCCTACGCCACTGGAAGCGTTTGGCCCGTGGGCACCGGCAGCCTTGCCGCTGCGTTCTGGTCAGAACATCGTCCGGCAACCGCGCTCGCTCTTTGGAATTCGCTCTTGAGATTAACCGCATTCGACTCTTTGGGGCATATCCATGAGGTATTCGCAGGCAACGCCTATCACCCGCAGGGTCAGTCGGTGCCGGAGCAAACCTGGTCCTCCGCCGGCTTTCTCAATTCCACAATCCACGGCCTTCTTGGTCTTCAAATTGACTCGCTCGCGAGTCAACTCACATTCGCCCCGTCCCCTCCGGCATCGTGGAACGATCTCTCCGTCTCGAACATTCCACTGGCCGGTCGTTCTGTTTCTCTCAGGTTGCATCGATCTCCCAACAGTTTATCCCTCCAGATTGAAAACTCCGGAAGTCCCTTCCAGTTGAAGTTCACGCCCAATCTTCCGCTGGGAGCTGAGATTCTCAACGCTCGTCTCAATGACAGCCCCATTGACGCAACTATCGGGAACTTCCCGCAGCAGACGGTCGCACAAGTTGCGTTGACTGCACCCCACGGAACCAGCAGGTTGATGCTCGCTGTTAAGGGAGGCGTGTCAATCATACCGGATGAGTACTTTCCAGAGGCAGGGCAGCCCAGTGCCGGGATTCGCATCGTTGACCTTCGCCTAAGCGGCAGAAAGCTCACGTTTGTTGTGGATGTTCCTACGGGCCGGTCCTCTCGCTTGAACCTCCAGAGCGCTTGGAAACTCGTGAGCCAGGGCAACACCTCGTTGCAGTTGACCGGTCCGAGACTGTATCGGCTGAATTTTCCACCCGACTCAACTCTCTCCGCACACTACCACCAATTACACGCTGAAGTGGCTATCAATCCGTAGCCACCTTTCCATCGTCGATTCTGGAGAAACCGCATTCGCGAGCTTGACAGTTTTCTGAAAACCCTTGAATTGTGAGTTCTTCGGCAGTGTTCTTAGCTCTGGTCTGCTCGATCTCTTATCCCAGTAAGAGGTTTGCCCAATGATCCGGCTAGAGTTTTGAACCCTGTAAGCGTGAACGAAGTGGCAGACGAGCAAGAACGGGGGCGCAGCCGAATTGAAATGTGAGGATCCCAAGCTGGTCCCATCCGAAGGGAAATAAAACGTTAAGCTGTTGATTATATTGGCGTCCCCGACGGGATTTGAACCCGTGTTATCGCCGTGAAAGAGGGTATCGGCCCTGTAGGTCCATTTGCAGCTCTTTGCAAGAATTCGCATAAGTCCTTAGTTTTTGTGTAGATAACCAAAAGTGGTTCGCATCAGCTTGCACCCATTTTGCCCGCTGTACACGCCGCTTAGTCCCCGTAGCGTCCCCGGGGTT
>Ga0157376_10003709_pt1 | contig 10556 bp, 9 predicted proteins | sample M45metaG_FD_121801 | JGI IMG/M metagenome (GOLD analysis project Ga0157376, IMG submission 121801) | Miscanthus rhizosphere microbial communities from Kellogg Biological Station, Michigan, USA - M4-5 metaG | ecosystem: Host-associated > Plants > Roots > Rhizosphere > Soil | place: USA: Michigan... | reverse complement strand
CGCTTCGCACGCGACGGACGTACCTGGTGGCGGTGGTGGCAAGCGACCTGCGCAGCGCGAGCGTGAGCCGGATGATTTGCGAAGTCGAGCGTTACCTGCGTGAGAACGGCTATCTGCTGGTGCTCGGTGGATCGGAGAGAGGGAGGGAGCTCGACGCGACTGCACGCGTTCTCCACGCCGGGGTCGAAGGGGTGATTTCGATCGATGAAGCAACGGAAGGGACGAGCGTTGTACCGGGGATCCACCTGTCGACGCGCGACCTATCCGGAGATATCTCGCTGGAGAGGCTTGAAGAAGTTGCGGCGAAAGCGGTGCGAGCCATCGTGCTGCAGATCGAGAGCCGCGAGGAAGGCTCGGGGGATCGCGCTCGAGTGAACTCTCGGCGCGCCACTCAATCGATCGTGCGGGCTCGAGCTGGCGCAGCCTAGTTGGCCTCGGAGCCGCGGCGAATCTTGTCACGGAGCACCACTGCCTCAGCAATCTTTTTCAGCGACTTGCGCTTTTTGGCGGCTTTGGCGCCGCAGAGTGAGATACGCCCGTTCTTCATCGATACCGAGTGACGCTGCAGGATGCCTTTAGCTATTCGACGTAGCGGGACTGCGTCAGGCCGCCGCCGATGCAGCATTCCTTAGGCGTTGGATCTGGCGGAGGTGATGGCGACTGTGAAGCCAATGAAACTTGCACCATTCGGGGCCACGCAGGGGGCCGATGATCGGATGATCGAGAAGACGAGTGTGAGTGCCGTAGGCGCGAGTGGCGCGCTCGATGACGACGTCCATTTCGACGAGCCGGGCGAGAATTTCGGAGCGCACCTGCGCGGGCGGCAAGCCTTTCGGAGTTGCGGCACTCGGTGACTTTCGGCATTCGGGCAGATATCCGCAGCGAATGACGACCATGGATTGGATGCGGTCCTTCACGGTGCACGGCCGGGCTAACGGCTTTCCAGCGGCCAGACAACGTTCAAATCCTTTAATGGTTCCTGTGTAGGTGAGGTAGAGGTGCTCGAGAATTTCTGCGATGCTCCACTTGCCTTCGGGATGATATGAAAGCTGGCGATCGGAGAGGCCTTCGATAGCTCGTGCGATGTCATCCTTGAGGCTCTGCAAGTAGAAATTCATAGCGCGCCGGTAGCGTTCATTTAAAATGAGGCCCGGTAACGAGGCAATCAAAAATCGAACAAGGATGGGGCGCAATGAAGAAGCTGCTGGTGCTGCTTCTGGCAATTGCCTGGATGACAGGTTGTTCTTCCACGCCGACCAAACCGGCTGAGCAAGCTAAACCGCAACCGCAAGAACCCGATCTGCTTACCGGCCGGGCTGCCTTTCAGCAGCTGTATATCGCGGCACGTGGCTGGGCGCGGGATGCGCAGCCGTACCGGATTGAGTCTATGCCCAATGCGGATTCGAAGGGACGCGATGGGAAATCGGCGATCTGGCGCGCGGGATTTGCTTCGCAAGTCCGTCGGGGCACAAAACCCTATGTGTGGTCCGGAACGAATGCACAAGACGCGCCGTCACGCGGCGTAAATCCGGGAACAGAAGATACCTACAATCCGAATAACGCATCAACGACCGCGTTCGATATTGGATTTCTGAAGACGGATTCGGATAAGGCGTTTGAGATCGCGCAGCAGCACGGGGGCGAGAAGATTCTGCAGAAGTCTCCGGACACACCGGTGATTTACATTTTGGAGTGGAACCGGGTGGAGAATTCATTGATGTGGCACGTGATTTACGGGAACAGCCGCGATGATGCAAAGCTGAAGATCGCGATCAATGCGACGACCGGGGAATTTATACGGGTGGAGAAATCGTAGATTGAAAGATTTTCGGCACGGACTCGAACGGCGCCGAGATGGATTTTACTGTGGCTGGGCTTGGCTGAGACCGGGCGAAGTTTTCTTGTCGTCGTCCTGGTCGTCCGCTTTTCCAAGACGTGCGAGAGCCTGTTTCGCCTTCACGGCGAGTGGGCCTTCGGGCAGGATTTTCAGGTAAGCTTCGTAAGCCTTGCGGGCCTCGTCGGACTCTCCCAGTTTTTCCTGACACTCGCCGACGCGGAACGTTGCGACAGCATTGTTGTACTGGTAGTAGAGAGCTTCCTGATAACGATCCAAAGCACCGCGGTAGTTCTTGCCTTTGTAGTAGTAATCCCCGACCTCGATATCTTTCTCGGCTTTGTGGGGATCAAACGGGTGGAACTCCTGAATGCCCCCGAGTTCATCACCCTCGAGTAATCCTGCGGCGTCCTCGGCTTCGCGGACCGCTTCGGCGCTATTCGGATGCGTCTTGGCATCGTCGGGCGGTGCAGAGAGATCCACCGGCTCTTCACGGGAACTGCTATAGACACCAGAACCTTCGCGATGCGTGAAGCCCTCGTCGTCTTTCCATTCGCCGCTATTTTGATCCTGAGGAGATGCGTTAGAGCGGGGCAGATTATCGCTGGGAGGCACCGGGGGCTGCGCTTTGGGGGATTGTTGCTGACCCAAGGCATTGAGCGTGAATGCAGCGCAGAAAATCAGGGTGAATGCGACGTGGGACCGAGACATCAACATAATTCTAAACCTGCGTGGGCCGGGATGGTAGGGTGCACGACTTCCGATGGAATTCTTGTGGTTAGCGGGCCATGGAGGACAATACAGGCCCAACTCTTGCAGAGATGCTGTGCGCGAAATCGCTTTCCAGTTCAACGAGATCGCCGGGCGGACGGTCAAAGTTCTCTCCCCAGAGACGAGCCTGGTCATGGACGCGAACCAGCTCAGCGTTGAGACGAAGCCGGTGGTCGGAACTGCGGAGGTTGCCCTGCAGGACATAATCTGCGCCCAACTCGCGGCCGATTTCGGCAACGGACTTCGTAGTGTTTTCGTACTGTTTCGCCGTGGCGTTGGGAGCAATCTGCACACGAGGCATCCCGGTGGCGAGCTCGGTGATGAGGTCTTCGGTGATTCCGCGGCAGATGCGGGACTGGGCCGGGTTGTCGGACCAATTTTCGAAGGGCAATATCACCAAAAGAGGACGCGCGGCAGTACGTGCGCGTGCCTCGCGCGTGAGATGAAAACCGAGAATGGAGAGCAGGAGCACTCCGGCGACAAATGCAAGAAGGATGGTTGGAATCCGAGACGATCGCGCGACCTGCTCGAGGGAGGCCGGCTGGGATTCCGGCAGCGGGTTTGAGGGTAGCGGATCGGCCGTGCCCTGGAGGGGAGCGATCCAACGATAGCCTCGCTTGGGAATGGTTTCGATGTACCGCGGGGTGAGGGCATCGTCGCTCAGAGCCACGCGGATTTTCTTCACGGCGGTATTTAAGGCGTGGTCGAATTCGACGAACGTGTTCTCGGGCCAAACCTGGCTGCGTAACTCCTCGCGCGTAATGAGTTCCCCGGGATGTTGCAGAAGAACAGTGAGCACCTGGAAGGGTTGTTCCTGAAGACGGATTCGGGTTCCGCCTTTGCGCAGTTCTCCCGCATGGAGGTCGGCCTCGAAAAGGCCGAATCGTACGACTCCACGTGAACGGCAGCGATCCATCGTGGGCACCCTGCGTAATGGACGTATGAACGATCGAATCGGTTCCGATCTTTTTTTGAAGAAGAGAATTCTGGACAACTTCCGAGAATCGCAGCGCTTGAACAGCCAGATGAAATCGCGCACGAATTCAGACGGAGGACATTCACTTTTGCGGCGTCTAGCACGTCCCTTACACCAATCGCTTGATGTGGGGGTTGGCCATGGGACGTCACACAATTGTGTTGTGGCTGTTTGTTATAACGAGTTCGCTCGGGATGGCACAAGCTCCGACGGAAGAGCACGTGGTCCCGTTCAAGATGTACGGCGACTACGTGGTGGTCGTGCAAGGAACGATTGGAAACCTGACCAAACGCAACCTGATGATTGATACGGGTGCGTACCCCAGCGTGATTGACCGTGATCTGGCGAAGAAACTGGGACTGGTCGGACACAAGGGATCGATGCGCGTGCTGGAGCAAACGCTGACCGCCGAGTCAGTGCAACTCCCAGACATCGAGATTGGTTCGGTCCACGTGCAAAATACTCGCGCTGTAGTGCAGGATCTGGGATCGATTTCACGCGACTTTGGGGTTCGTGTGGACGCGCTGATTGGGCTGGATGTATTAGGACACCACAGCTTTCGTATCGACTACAAACGCAAGACGATGGTGTTCGGCCCAGTGGATACGCTTTCGTGGTCGACACCTATGCGGCAACCGTCGGGTCTGCTGTGCATCGATGTACGCATCGGTGGGCGCACTCAGCGCCTGCTTTTGGACACCGGAGCGGGCGGATTTCTGCTGTTCGCCAACCGAGCGGTGTGGGTGCCGCGTAATGCCGGGTATCTTCGCGAGTCGACCAATCTGGGCGGGACATTTACGCTGCGGCAGATCAGGGCGAACGAGGTGGTGATCGGAGATCAGAATCTGGGAGGCCGCGAGATTCTGATTTCTGACGCGCAAAATATGACGGTGTATCCCTTTGACGGATTGCTTGCGCCTGCTGCACTCGGATTTCGAGAGATTGCATTTGACTTCGAGCGCGGCATATTCAGTTGGGAAACCAGTGAACGGCGCGATCCTGTTCATGTTGCCCGAGAGGCCCCCACTCTCGACCGCAGCGCGGGCGCAGTCTTGAGCGCGGCATTTCCGGATTCGCACGACTAAGCTCGACGTCGCTACACACTCATCCGCCACAGCAGCCACGCCAACTTGTATGTGAAGTGATTTCACACAGAATGGTGTGAGATTCACTGCGTCGATATCATGTGCTGCACTGACATGTTCTGTCTCCTGCGAGAAACCGGTGATAAGTAGAAAAATCGAGAGCTCGAGACTTCTCTTCTGAAGCCACATTCGCGACTAAGCCTTGTCGACGGATGGAATTGCAGAGACATCTGCTGTCGCTTGTGAATTCAGCGGCTGACCATAAGAGGTTGGCGTTGATTTCCGTCCCTTACCGATATGTCCGATAAGGGGTGCGGTTATGGGGCGATTCAAGGTGCTTGCATGTCTGGCTGTCATGTTGCCATTGATCGGGGTGATGGAGGGACAAAGTTCATCGGACCGGCATGTCTGGTTGCCGTTCAAGGTATACCGCGGATATGTGCTCGTGGTGGAGGGATCGATTGGCGGCGTGCCGCACCGGAAGCTGCTCATCGACACAGCAGCGTATCCGAGCGTGATTGATCAGGATCTGGCGCGCAAGCTCCACCTGTCTTCGACGAGCGATGAACTTCGGGTTGTTGGCCAGAACCTGAAGAGCGAGGCGGCGGTTGTTCCTCTTGTTCAGGTGGGCCCAGTTGAGGCGCGAAACCTTTCAGTGCAAGTGCAAGACCTGCATGGCATCGAGAAGAAACTGGGGACGCACGTTGACGCGCTCATCGGATTGGACGTGCTCGGGCAAAGCAGTTTTCGAATCGATTACGAGCAACAACAGCTCGTGTTCGGTGCGGTAGGTGTCTTACAAGCGTCCGCGCCCTTGAAACAGATCGATCGCATGACGTACGTGGACACCGAACTCAATGGACAGGTGGCCCACTTGCTGGTGGGATCGGCGGCGTCGAACATCACGGTATTTGGCAACGTCGCGTCCAAAATGCGCGTAGCGGAGACGAAGCAATTGGAGTCGACGAATCTAGGCGGGAAGGTGAGCCTACGGCAGGTTCATATCGATCGACTGGCAGTGGGAGGAGTGGACCTTGGTCCGCGGGAAATTCAAGTAACGGATTCGGAGAATCTAAGAACTCTGCCCGTCGATGGGTTGCTGTCCACCGGCGCTTTGGGGTTCGGGCAAGTGGCGTTTGACTTCGACCATCAGGTGTTCTCGTGGGAGATGGCGGGCAAAGCGCGCAATCACACTACAGCGTTGCGCGGCCCGCGAGCTACGAACACGGGCTTGCCGCCGATTGAGGGGAGCGATCCAATGTCGACGGTGGCAAGCGGCTGTCCTTCGTTGCAGGGATCGGCGGGCAACTGCCGTAGTGCAGCGCCGAGGCCACAACAGCCAAGATAGAGTCTCGCGATCGGGCAAAAAAAGCAGGCCACTCATGGGGTGAGTGGCCTGTGTTGGCGAAGTCCTCCGGGGAGGAGGGAAAAGTCGTTACATGCTTGACGGCGGAGTCTGGGTGCTTGCCGTTGGGCTCTGCTGCGGCGCCGCAGGTTGATTGGTGTCGCCCTGAGTGTTGGTCATCAGGCGAACATCAACGCGACGGTTCTTCGCGCGGCCTTCGGAAGTCTTGTTGGAATCCACCGGCTTGTCCTTGCCCAGACCGATCAAATAGATCTTGTGGGCGGGGACATTGAATTTCGACGCCAGGTACTGAATGACGGCGGTCGCACGCCGCTGGCTGAGATCGTAGTTGTAGTCAGACGGGCCAATGCCATCGGCGCCACCTTCGACGGTGACGATATAGCCCTTGGTATTCGGGATATCGGCAGCGAGCTGATCGAGAGCTTCTTTAGCGCTCTTGGTCAGATTGTCCTTGTCGAAGGCGAAATGAACCGCGGTCTCGGCGACCGGACGATAGTTATCGAGATTGACCACAGTATTCGTCAGCACGTCTACGCGCTTGGTAGCGCTGTCGGCGAGGGTCTGCGCATCACCTGCCTGCTTCCCGGCGACTTGCGCTTTCTCGTCGGCGGCAGCGGCCTTATCCTGCACTTCCTTGATGCCGGCCTGCGCCCGGGCGTCGACGTCCTTGATGTCCTTGGTGTTCTTCGCGGTCAGATCATCGAGCTCATTGGTCTTGTTGATGAGCGGGGTCGTTTGTTGCTTCACGTAGTTCTTGCTGGAGCAGCCGATCGAGGCGGCGAGGCTGGCTGCTAAAAGAACTGTTAACGAAGTGCGAGTCATACCTTAGAGGGCTCCTTTTTCTCTACGAAAGATCAGGCAAGAATCTAATTTGATTTCCTGGGTCCCTGTACTTCCGTACCCGCTTCTCGAATAGAGCACGGGGGATGCCAAGTGCCACGCTCCCCGGTCTCCCAGCCTAACTTACTTACAATCATATACTTATGAGGCCATCGGCTCAAAGACGAGTGTCGATGGTTGAGCAATCGGCACATAGAGCCATAGAAATTTTATATGGTGAAGGCTTGCGCGGAAATGAATCCGTTGATGGCTAGGGGAGTTATGAAAATCGCATCAACGCAAATCACGGAAAAACGGGAGTAAAGCACGAAGATTACGGTTCAATCACCGTCGAATCGACGGCAGAGTTCGGTGATCTAAACTACAGGAAGCGGTGGATCTTCACGCAAAAATTCGAACGCTACCGACGTCGCCGGGCGTGTACCTGTACAAGAACGCCGAAGGCGAGGTGATCTACGTTGGGAAGGCGAAGAGCCTGCGAAATCGGGTGGCGTCGTATTTTCAGGAGAGCCGGCCGCTCGATGCGAAGACGGGGACCCTGGTACGCGAAGCCGTCGATGTCGATTACATCGTAGTGGCGAACAACAAGGAGGCGCTGGCGCTTGAGAACAATTTGATCAAGCAGCGCAAGCCGCGCTTCAACATCCTGCTGCGGGACGACAAGACGTATCCGTACGTGAAGCTGACGATGGCGGAGAGGTTTCCGCGAGTCTATGTGACGCGGCGACTGCGGAAGGACGGCAGTTTGTACTACGGACCGTACTTCCCTGCCAACCTGGCCTATCGAATTGTCGATTTGATTCACCGGAATTTTATGGTGCCGTCGTGCAAGGTGGACTTGACGCGGTTTCACGCACGGCCTTGTTTGCAGTACTACATCAAGCGCTGCCTAGGGCCATGCGTGCAGGAGCTAACGACGCCGGAGGCGTACCAGGAGGCGGTGCGCGACACGAAACTGTTTCTGGAAGGGCGGCAAACGGATCTGGTGCGGTCGTTGCGCGCGCGGATGGAAGAAGCAGCGTCGACGCAGGAATTTGAGCGGGCGGCGAAGTATCGAGATTCGATCACGACCGTGGAGCAGTTACAGGAAAAGCAGCGGATGGCTGCAGTGGAAGGCGACGACGCGGATGTGTTCGGCTACCACTACGAGAGTGGGATGGTGGCCGTAAATCTGTTTCACATGCGCGGCGGACGGGTGGTGGATCGGCGTGAGTTTTTCTGGGAGGAATTGCCGGAGTTCGAAGAGGACGGCGGTGGCGAGGATGCGAATGGATCAGGCGAGGCGAGTCGGGGATTCCATCCGGGACGGTTCTTCTCGACGCTGTTGACGCAGTTGTATATCGGACAGCCCTATGTGCCTTTGCATATTTACGTACCGGTGGAGTTTGAAGATTGCCGCGAGCTTGAGGATCTGCTGTCAGAGCAGCTATCGGCGGCAGGGGCACGAGCAACGCGGGTGCATATTGAAGTGCCGGTGCGGGGAGAGAAGCGGTCGCTAATCGATCTCGCGGGAAACAACGCGAAGCAATCCTACGCTCAGCGGTTCCGGGTGATGAAGCCGAACACCCGGGCGATTGAGGAGGCGTTGCAGGATGCGATCGGATTGGCGGACCGTCCGAAACGGATCGAGTGCTTCGACATATCGCACATCCAGGGTGCGGAGACGGTGGCGTCGATGGTCGTGTGGGAAGACGGTCGGATGAAGAAGTCGGACTACCGCAAGTTCATCATCAAGACGGTGCAGGGTGTGGACGATTTTGCGTCAATGCGCGAGGTGATCACGCGACGCTACAAGCGGCTGCGAGATGAGCAGAAGGCGCTGCCAAGCCTGATCTTGGTGGATGGAGGACTGGGGCAATTGCACGCGGCCGCAGAAGCACTGGAGGAGTTGGAGATCATCAACCAGCCATTGGCTTCGATTGCCAAGCGGGAGGAAATTATTTACGTGCTGGGGCAGGAGGATGATCCGGTGGTGCTGGATCATCATTCGCCGGTGTTGCACCTAGTGCAGATGATCCGTGACGAAGCACACCGGTTTGCCGTCACGTTTCATCGCAAGCGGCGGCAGATGCGTGACCGCTCCACAGAACTACTGGAGATTCCGGGCGTGGGGGAGAGTACGACCCGGCGCCTGCTGCAGCATTTCGGCAGCGTGCAGGCTGTGAAACATGCGGACGTTTCGGCGCTCACGGCGGTGGTCACGCGCACGCAGGCGGAAGCGATCCTGGAACACTTCCGCAAGCAGGCGAATGTGGTTTAACTATTTTGGCGTCGGGCTATCGTTGCCCATATCAAGAACAATCTTCCAGGTTCCGTCTTTTTGCCTCTTCCAAATCGTGGCGTACTTGCCGTAGCTGATGATGGAGTTGCCATCTTTGTCTCGCGTGCGGAATTGGAAGGTGCCGTACGTGTAGCCAATATCGCCGGAGATGTCGGCAAAGGCCGGAGTCCAGGCGAGGTGGTTGTCCTTGTCGTTGAGGAAGGCCATGGTCTTGGAGATTGCGGGCTTCCCTTTTTGCGCATCGGCGCCATTCCCAAGCTGGACGGCGTCGTCCGCATAGAAGGACATGTAACCGGCGATGCCTTGCGTAGCTGCGGCGTTCATGAACTCCACTTCAAGTTGCCGCAGAGTTTGTGCCGTAGCAGGAGTGGATGAGTTCGACGACGAGCCGGCCATGGCATAGGCAGCCACGAGCGACACGACGACGATCGTGAACAAATAAGGCTTCATGTTTTCTCCTGGAGTGGCAAGGAAATCTTAGCCCGGGCGGAAAGGAATCGAGCCAGGAATCGGCCGCGGAGCTAGGTATCGAAAGTACCTGCTAGACTGTGCGACACACGTACATGAACCGACTACGACTAGTGGTGCTGGGGCTGGCATTGGCGGCGTTGATGGCTGCCGGACTTGGTCTCATTCGCGAGGCTAGCGCACAAAATGCGGCGAACACCCCGACGGCTTCAGAGGAGAAGCATCTTCGAAACGTCCAGCAGCTGACGTTCGGCGGGCAGAACGCGGAGGCGTACTTCTCGCCCGACGGCAAGAAGCTGATATTCCAGTCGACGCGTGATCCGCTGAAGTGCGACCAGATCTTCACCATGAATCTGGATGGCTCGGATCAGAAGATGGTGTCCACGGGCAAGGGCCGGACGACGTGCTCTTATTTTTTCGGAGATGGGAAACGAATTCTGTATTCGTCAACGCATTTAGGGGGAGCGGATTGCCCGCCGAAACCGGATTATTCACGGGGATATGTGTGGGCGATCTATCCGAGTTATGACATCTTCACGGCGAAGGCGGATGGATCGGATGTGAAGCAGTTAACGACCACGCCGGGATATGACGCGGAGGCAACGCTTTCGACCGACGGGAAGAAGATCGTGTTCACCTCGATTCGCAATGGCGATCTAGATATCTACACGATGGACGCGGATGGAAGCCATGTAAGGCAACTCACGCATGAACTCGGGTATGACGGCGGTCCATTCTTCTCACCGGACGGAAAACTGATTGTGTACCGGGCTCATCATCCTAAGGACGCAAAAGAGGTCAGCGACTACAAGGAACTGCTCGCACAAAGCCTGATTCGGCCGACTTACCTGGAGATCTGGCTGATGGATGCGGACGGCGAGCACAAGCGGCAGATTACGAATCTGGGAGCGGCAAGCTTTGCGCCGTCGTTCTTT
>Ga0157376_10003708_pt1 | contig 10557 bp, 10 predicted proteins | sample M45metaG_FD_121801 | JGI IMG/M metagenome (GOLD analysis project Ga0157376, IMG submission 121801) | Miscanthus rhizosphere microbial communities from Kellogg Biological Station, Michigan, USA - M4-5 metaG | ecosystem: Host-associated > Plants > Roots > Rhizosphere > Soil | place: USA: Michigan... | reverse complement strand
GCGGCGAAGTAGCGATCGGCGGCATCGACGCGAATGACCTTCACGCCCATGTGTTCGGCCATCGTCGCCATGACCTGGTCGCCTTCATGCCAGCGCAGGAGACCGGTATCGACGAACACGCAGGTCAACTGATCGCCGATGGCGCGCTCGAGCAGCGCCGCGACGACCGACGAATCGACGCCGCCGGACAATCCAAGCAGGACATGATCGCCGCCGACCTGCGCGCGAATACGTTCGACGGCGTCGTCGATGATGTTCGCAGGCGTCCACAGCGTCTGGCAGCCACAGATGTCGACAACGAACCGGCGCAGGATTTCTGCGCCGTGCTGCGTGTGCGTTACCTCGGGGTGAAACTGCACCCCATACCAGCGCCGTTCCTCGTCTGCCATCGCGGCGATTGGAAGGTCGCTGGTGCAGGCAGTGACGGTGAATCCGGGTGGCGCGGCGGTCACTCTGTCGCCATGCGACATCCAGACGTCGAGCTTTCGCGGCAAGCCGGCGAACAGCGCCACGTCGGCGACGATGCCAAGGTTGGCATGGCCAAACTCACGCGTGTGCTCGGCTTCGGTCTTTCCGCCGAGCTGCACCGCCATCGTCTGCATGCCGTAGCAAATGCCGAGCAGCGGGCTGGCACCGTCGAAGACGCGTTGCGGAGCGCGCGGCGACTCGCCTTCCGTCGTGGATTCGGGCCCGCCGGAAAGAATGATGCCCTTCGGTGCGAATTTCGCGATCTCGTCGGGATCGTGATCCCAGGCCCAGATCTCGCAGTAGACACCGATCTCGCGTATGCGCCGCGCAATGAGCTGCGTGTATTGCGCGCCGAAGTCGAGGATGAGGATTTTGTCGCTGTGGATGTTGGTCATGGGGGCCAGGGACGAGGGGCGAGAGACGAGGGGCGAGGAAAAATCGAGGGGTCACTCGCTCGCCCCTCGTCCCTCGCCCCTCGCCGCTGTTCGAATGATCGCGCTTGCGCGATCATTCGAACCTGTAGTTCGGCGCTTCCTTCGTGATCGTGACGTCGTGCACGTGCGACTCGCGCATGCCGGCGCCGGTTACGCGCACGAAATGCGGCTTCGCGTGCATGTCTTCGACCGTCGCGCAGCCGACGTAGCCCATCGCGGCGCGCAGGCCGCCGACGAGCTGGTGCACGATGCTGCGCAGCGGTCCGCGATACGGGACGCGGCCTTCGATGCCTTCGGGTACCAGCTTGTCGGCGTCGGTATCGTCCTGGAAGTAGCGATCCTTGGATCCGAGCTGCATCGCGCCGAGCGAGCCCATGCCGCGATAGCTCTTGTACGAGCGGCCCTGGTACAGCTCGACTTCACCCGGCGCCTCTTCGGTGCCGGCGAACATGCCACCGATCATGACGGTGTTCGCGCCGGCAGCGAGAGCCTTGGCGATATCGCCGGAGTAGCGAATGCCGCCGTCGGCGATCAGGCCGGCGCCGCTATCGCGAATTGCCTCGGCGACCATGCTGACTGCCGTGATCTGCGGCACGCCGACGCCGGCGACGATGCGCGTGGTGCAGATCGACCCCGGACCAATGCCGACCTTGACCGCGTCCGCCCCTGCGCCGACCAAAGCCTTGGCTGCCTCAGCGGTCACGATGTTGCCGCCGATGACCTGCATTTGTGGAAATTGCCGCTTGACCCAGCGGACACGTTCGATGACGCCCTGCGAATGGCCGTGCGCGGTGTCGACGATGATGAGATCGACGCCGGCTGCGACGAGCGCGCCGACGCGGTCCTCGGTGTCGCCGCCAACGCCGACCGCCGCGCCGACGCGCAGGCGCTCGTGGCTGTCCTTGGCGGAATTGGGATTGTCGCGCGCTTTCTGGATGTCCTTGACCGTAATCAGGCCGCGCAGCTGGAACGCGTCGTTCACGACGAGCACTTTCTCGATGCGGTACTTGTGCAGCAGCGCGAGCACTTCGTCCTCGCTGGCGCCTTCCTTGACCGTGACGAGCTTGTCCTTGCGCGTCATGATGTTGCGCACCGGATCTTCGGGCCGCTTCTCGAAGCGCAGGTCGCGATTCGTGACGATGCCGACGAGCTGTTCGCCGTCGACGACTGGAACGCCGGAAATGTTCGCGGCGCGCGTGATCTGCATGACTTCGCGAATCGACGTGTCCGGCGTCACCGTGATTGGATCGCGGATTACACCGGCCTCGAACTTCTTGACGATGCGCACTTCGTTGGCCTGCTGGGCCACCGGCATGTTCTTGTGGATGATACCGATGCCGCCGCACTGGGCCATCGTGATCGCCAGGCGCGCCTCGGTGACCGTGTCCATCGCGGCCGAGAGGATCGGTATGTTCAGGCGGATTCCACGCGTCAGCGGCGTGGCAAGACTGACGTCGCGCGGCAGAACGTTCGAGTAGGCAGGAACGAGCGAGACGTCGTCGAAAGTAAGCGCTTCGGTGAGGATGCGCATCGGCCACATTCCTCGGCAGTTAAAGCGTTCGATTATAACGGAGCTAGCGGTTTCGTGCCAGAGAAAACAGGCGGCGAGCGCTGCATCCGGCCCCGCGCGGGCTCGTCCGGCGACGAGCCAGGCCGCCATCAACTGTGGTGGCGCCTGGATCTGACTTCGGCGCGCAGGTCGGCCAGTTCGCGCAGCAGTCGTTCGATGTTCAGTTCGTTCTTGAGGTTTACCTTGAAGTCGGTGTCGGCGCGCGCGCGGTCTTTCAGGCCCTGGCGGTTCTGGCTCATCATGATCAGTGGCCCCTGCAGGCCGACGAGGATGCCCAGCAGCAGGTTGAACAACTGATACGGGTAAGGATCTGGCGGCGACCTCCATGCAAGGAAGGAATTGACGACGCACCACAGGAAGGTGATGGTCAGCAGGATGCTGATGAAAGCCCAGCTGCCGTTGAGCTTCGCCACCGCGTCGGCGAGACGATCGCTCCAGGTCAGATTCCGGTCGAATTCCTCGTCGACGTTGCGCGCCGCCTGGCCGGACAGCATCGAATTCGTTTCGCGCAGGCGCAGGCTCATGGTGCGGAAGATCGTCATCGCCACGCGCGGCCGTTTCGACAGATAGGACTCGAACGCGTCGTGGCGCAGCTCCAGCAGCACAGTGTCGGCCGTGGCTACCGCGCTGGCGCTCCGCGGCTGCTTGTCGAACATCGACAGTTCGCCGAAAAACTCGCCGGGGCGCAGGCTGCGAAGCGAGAGCGGCTGCGGCATGTTGCCGGACAAATGGATGCGCACCTCGCCGCTTTCGACGATATACATCGCATTGCCCGGATCGCCCTGCATGAAGATCGTTTCACCGGCCTTGAACGCGCGACGCTGCAGTTCGTTGGAGAGCGACAACAGATCGTTGCGATCCAGATCCTCGAAGGTCGAGATCGAACGTAAGGAAAGAGTGTGATCCATGAAGGATGCTCCTCGCCCGGCCGACGAGCCGGCCGCAGTCGCAGAGCATAAAGCAGTTCTTCCCAGCGGTCGCGGCCCGCTGAGCCACGAAGTTGGCGCGTCACACGCAGGTCAGCGCACCAAAGCCAGCGACAAGTCGGGCCAGTACGTGATGATCAATACGCAGAGCATCAACAGCGCGTAGAACGGCAGGCTGGCGCGGATGATCGACGTCGCCGGACGGCCGAAGCGCGCGCTGGCAATGAAGATGTTCATGCCGACCGGTGGGAGGAAGATGCCGATCTGCAGGTTCGCCAGGAAAATGATGCCGAGATGGACCGGATCGACGCCGTAGTGCAGCGCCACCGGCAGGACCAGCGGCACGAGGATGATAATCGCCGGAAAGCCTTCGAGCAGCATGCCGAACACGAGCAGGAACGCATTGAGCAGCAGCAGGAAACCGATCCTGCTGTCGATGCCGGCCTTCATCAGTGCGAACAAGCGCTCGGGCACTTCGCCGTCGATCAGCCAGTTCGTCAGCGCCAGCGAGAAGCCGAGCACAATCAGGATCGCGCCGACCAGCAGCATCGCCTCGCGAATCACGCGCGGCAATTCGGGCAGCCGGATTTCGCGCCGGATCAGTACAGTCACGATGAGCACATACAGCGCGGTCGCCGCCGCGGCTTCCGAAGCGGCGAGCTTGCCCGAATAAATGCCCGCCAGGACCACGAACGGCAGCGGCAGCTCCCAGGCGGCGTCCTTCACTGCCGCCCACACTTCACGTCGGCTCGTGCGCTCGGGTATCGGCAGGTCGCGGGCCATCCAGGCGCTGTACAGCGACAGCACGACGATCATCAGCAGGCACGGCAGCAGACCGGCCTTGAACAGCGCGTCGATCGCGACCGGCGGCGTCGTATGGAATTGCTGTGCGACGACGCCGTAGAGGATCAATGGCATCGACGGCACGAGCAGCAGTCCGAGGCTGCCCGAGCAGGTCAGCAGCCCAAGCGAGAAGCGCTCCGGATATTGCGCGTGGCGCAAGGCCGGATAGAGCACGGCGCCGAGCGCGACCAGGGTCACGCCGGTCGCCCCGGTGAACGCGGTGAACAAAGTGCAGGCGCAGATCGACACGATCGCCAGGCCGCCGGGCAGCCAGCCAAACAGTGCATTCGTCAGGCGCACGAGCCGGCGCGGCGCCTGGCTTTCGGCCAGCAGATATCCCGCCAGCGTAAACAGCGGAATCGCGATCAGCGCCGGCATGTCGGCCAGACGATAGAACTCGATCGCGACCGCGGTGCCCGATTGTCCGGCTGCGTTGAAGCCAAGCAGCGCGATTGCTGCGATCAACGCGAACAGCGGCGCGCCGAGTGCGGCGAGCAGCAGCAGGATGGCAATCAGCAGAATCGTCACTGCGCCACTCCGTCCGGATCGCGCAGGAGCAGCGGCGCATGCGCTGGCGGCGCGAAGGCGCGCAGCGCAAAGCGCAACGCCATCAGTCCGAATGCAAGCGGCAGGATGCTTTCAGCGAAGCACGCGCGCAGCGCGGCGACGACACTGCCGCCGCTGGACTGAAGTCCTTCGGCATAGTCGATCGCGACCAGGCCGGTGCCGTACCACGCCATCGCGGCGCACAGCAACGCGGCGAAGCCGAGCGTTGCGATCCTCGCGACACGCTGGATGCGTGGCGACAGGAATCGCTGCAGTACGTCGAGGGCAATGTGCTTGTCGTCGCTCACGGCGGCGAGCGCGCCGAGCATGCCAGTCCACAGGACGAGCGAGCGCGAAAAGGAGTCAGCCCACGCCAGTCCGGTTTCGAAAAAAACGCGCAGCACGATCTGCGTTCCAGCCAGACCGACGAGGACCAGCACGAGGATCGCGAGCAATACGTTCTCGATGCGACGCAGGTGGTGCAGTGCTCTGCTCGTGGCGCGTTCGTTCGACATTCCGGTGATCCTGGCAGGGATAGTCGCGACGCCCGTCCGCCGCGGCGGATTCCTGCGCCTTCAGATTTCGCCGCTGAGGGTGATTACTTGGCCGCTCCGCGCACTTGGGCCAGCGCCTTGTCCAGCGCAGCGCTCATCTCGGGGCTGATCTCGTTCTTCGCCGTGAGCTCCGCTCGCGCAGCCACGCCGACGGCTTCCCAGGGCTTTGTTTCAGCCGCGTTCGGCGTGAATATCGCCACGCCCTGCTTTTCGAGCGCGCCGCGTGCCTGCACATTGTCGTCGCGGTTGATCTTCTCGAGCCTGGCGAACGCCGTTCCCAGTTCCTCATTCAACGCCTTGCGGTCCTCGGCCGACAAAGCGTCGAACACTTTCTTGTCGACTACCAGAACGCCGATCACGTAGGTGAGTGGCAGATCTATCATGTGCTTGAGTTTGGTGTGCCATTGGAACGCGATGGCGCCGGCCGGCGTGTTGGCCACGGTGTCGATCAACCCGGTCTGCAGGCTCGTGTATACATCGGCGAGCGGGAGCGAAATCGGTGTGACTCCAGCCGCGCTGAGGGCGACTTCGGCGATGCGGTCGCCCTGCGGCACCCAGACCTTGGCGGCCTTCAGGTCGTCCCTGGTTTTGACGTCGCGCACGCTCATGAGGTACGCGAACCCGCCACCGCTGATTGCTACAGCCTCGAAGCCGGAGCTCTCGAACGTCTTCTTGAACATCGGATCGAGCTGTGCGCGCACCTTGTCGACTTCATCGAGGTTCTTGAACAGAAACGGGATGCTGTAAATCTGCGCGTCCTTGTTGGTCGGCGAGAACTCGCCGCCCGTGAACGCCCCGCCCTGCAACTGCCCGATCTTGATCTTGCGCAGCACCGACGGCTCGTCGCCCATGACGCCGCCGGGGTAGTACTTGATTTCCACCCGGTCCTCGGTGCGCTTCTTCACGGCGTCGGCGCCGGCGCGCATCTCGCGCATCCAGGCCGTGCCATCGGGAGCGACCGTGGCGATCTTGATGACCGTCGCCGCCTGTCCACCGAGCGCGAAAATTCCAAGCACCAATCCCAGCAATACCCGAGTCTTCATTTTTATACCTTTACAAACGCCATCCTGTGTGCGCTCGGGACGTATCTGACCAGAGTCGCTCGTTCCGCGGACGTCCTAGAAGTAATCCTTGCCCGACTCCAGCAGCGCCTTGGCCTTGCGCTGTGCCAGAGTGTTGATCAATGTCAGTTTCGGTGCCACCGGATCAGCCGCCAGCGCCTCGTTCAGGAGCTTGTCGTGAAGAGCCTGATCGAATACCAGGCGCGCGTAAAACTGCGCATACAGCACCCGCACCATCTGGTTCCTTCCGCCGGAAAGTTCAAGCGCCTTGTCGAAGTAGGCCTTGCCCTCTTCGGGTTTTCCGCCAAGCGACGCCGGGCGGATCGAATTGATCACGCCAAGGTAAAGATAGGCGCCGCCATCGTCGTAATGGGCATCGAGGCTGACCACGCGCAGCAGCAACGATTGCAGCTTCGGCAGATCGGCGATTGCATTCCAGTCACCGGTATTGACCTGGATCCTGCTGGCCCACGCCGATGCGAAACCATACAGTACATCGAGGTTGTCGGCATTGGTCTTCGCCAGCGCCGCCTGGAATGCATCGAACGGCGCATCCAGCGCCGTGCACAGCTGCTTGTCGCGCAGGCACAGCGCGCGTTTCGCGTAACCGTACGCGCGCTCGGCCAGGCGCTGTGAGCGAGCGCCGTCCTCGACGAAGCCGCCGGCATAAGAGTCGTAGAGCTTTGCGCCGGCGAGCAGCGCGCCAACGTTTTCCGGATCGCCCTGGATCATGCCGTCGACGAGCAGCAGATAGGCCGGCACACCGTCGCGCACGATGCCGGGATCGTCCTCGTTGAGGATCGCCGTCGTCAGATTGTCGGCAAACTGGCTGGTTGCCCGGCGCATGACGTTCGCACACGCGCAGAGCGCGCAAGCGCCCAGCAGCACGACAAAACGAAAGCGGCTGAAATGGCTCGGCATGGCGAAAATCGGCGACCGGATGCGGGATTGGGCGCGCATGGTAACGCAAGCACCGCTGCAGCGCAGCGTAGACCGGCCCTGGATCGCGCGAATTCAGGCCTGTTCGGCGGCCTCGACGGTGTTCTGCATCAGCGTTGCCACGGTCATCGGCCCTACTCCGCCCGGTACCGGCGTGATCCACGACGCGCGCTCTGCCACGCCATCGAAGTCCACGTCTCCGCTCAGGCTTCCGTCGGCAATCCGATTGATGCCGACGTCGATCACGACAGCGCCTGGCTTGATCCAGTCGCCCTTGACAAAGCCCGGACGGCCGACGGCAACGACGACGATGTCGCCGCGCCTCACGGTCTGCGGCAAGTCGCGCGTGAACTTGTGGCAGCAGATCGTCGTACAGCCGGCCAGCAGCAGTTCGAACGCAAGCGGCCGGCCGACGTGATTCGACACGCCAACGACAACCGCGTCCTGTCCGCGCACCGGGCGGTCCGTGTGTGCAAGCAGGGTCATCACGCCTTTCGACGTGCACGGCCGCAGCCCGCGCTGACGCAAGGCCAGCCGTCCGATGTTTTCCGGATGGAAGCCGTCGACGTCCTTGCGCGGATCGATGCGGTTGATCAGCGATGGAGCATCGATATGCGCCGGCAGCGGCAACTGGACCAGGATGCCGTGAATGGCCGGATCGGCGTTGAGCCTGTCGATCAGTTGTGCCAGTTCGGTTTGCGTGGCGGTCGCCGGCAGGTCGTAATCGCGCGAGCGAAAGCCGACGTGCTTGCAGGCGCGACGCTTGTTGCGCACGTAGACGGCCGATGCCGGATCGTTGCCGACGAACACCACGGCGAGGCCCGGCACCGTTTGTCCGCGCTGCTTGCGCGCCTGTACCCGCGAACGCAACTCATCGAGCAAATCCTCGGCAATGCGCTTGCCGTCGAGAATTCTTGCGTTCATGCCAGCGGCCGGTCAGTCAGGGACGCGCATTATCGCTGTTGCGCCGGCGTGGCTCAAACCTCGCGGAATCGCTACGATGTAGCGGAAATACCGCAACGCGGCGAAATACCGCATCGAGGTGAACATGAGCGACCAGAGCACCGAGTTGGAGGCCGCTGCATTCCGGCGCCTGCTGCAGCACCTGAATACCCGGCGCACCGACGTGCAAAACATCGACCTGATGATCCTTGCCGGCTTCTGCCGCAACTGCCTGGCTGACTGGTATCGCGAAGCGGCCGAAGCGCGTGGTATCGCCATGACCAAAGACGAGGCCCGCGAGCACGTGTACGGCGAACCCTTTACGCAATGGAAATCGAAATATCAGACGGAAGCAACGCCGGAGCAGTTGGCGGCATTTGCTGCGGCACAGGGTAAATCGTGAGCGAACCGATCCCCGACTCGATCGAACTGAGCGGCGATGGTCTGCTCCTGCGACCTTATCGGCCGGAAGATTCGCGCGTGCTCGCAGCGGCCGCGCGCGAATCGGTCGAGTCGGTCGGCGCCTGGCTGCCGTGGTGCCATGCCGACTACGGCGACGCCGAAGCTGACGCCTGGATTGCGCATAGCGCCGAGGGATGGCGCCGCGGCGAACACTTCGGGTTCGCCGCGTTCGACGCGACAACCGCGCAGTTCCTCGGCGCAGCCGGATTGAACCAGCGCAACCGCGAACACAATTTCATGAATCTTGGCTACTGGGTGCGCACGTCGCAACAGGGCAATGGCGTTGCGGCTCGCGCAGTACGGCTGGTGGCCGCATTCGGCTTCCAGTCAGTCGGACTTACGCGCATCGAGATCGTCGCTGCCTTGAACAACCGCCCCAGTCGCCGCGTCGCGGAGAAATCCGGGGCCACGTTCGAAGCCGTCGCGCGCAACCGGCTCATCGATCGCGGAAGGCCGATCGACGCGGCGGTTTACGCACTGTTGCCCGCGGCGCGCTGAGCGGCCGACAGAAGGTACGTCCGAGGCGATTTCGCCTTCTAGCTCGCGCAGATCTGCTGGACGTCTTCGTACCCACCGAACACTGCGTCGCTGCCGCAACCCGGACACTGCGGATCGCGCGGCAAGCGCAATTCGCGGAATGTCGCCGCGAGTGCATCGAAGCACAGCAGGCGTCCGACCAGCGGGTTGCCGATACCGAGGATCAGCTTGATCGCCTCGCTTGCCTGCAGCAGGCCGACAATGCCGGGCAGTACGCCGAGCACGCCGGCCTGCGCGCAGTTCGGCGCATCTTCGGCGGCTGGCGGCTCCGGAAACAGACAGCGGTAACACGGCGAATCCGGGCGCCGCGGATCGAAAACGCTGACCTGGCCTGTAAAGCGATGGACCGCGCCGTACACGAGCGGAATCCTCAGCTGACGCGACGCGGCGTCGAGCAGATAGCGAGTCGGGAAATTGTCGGCGCCGTCGATTACGACGCCGTGCCCGCGGATCAGTGATTCGACGTTCCCCGCGCGCAAGCGCTCGTTGCGTGTCTCGATGCGCACGCGCGGATTGAGTCCGGACAGCGAGATCGCCGCCGATTCGGTCTTGAGCATGCCGATGCGCGCGTCCGCATGCAGCACCTGACGCTGCAAATTGGATTTCTCCACTTTGTCGTCATCGACCAGGGTCAGCGTTCCGACGCCGGCAGCAGCGAGATACAGCGCTGCCGGGGAGCCGAGACCGCCGGCGCCGATCAAGGCCACGCGAGCATTGCCGAGTTTGATCTGCCCGGCGGCACCGACTTCCGGCAGCAGCAGGTGGCGCGAGTAGCGGTCGCCGGCGTCCGTATCGAAAGCGCCGCTGGCGACAGGCAGACCATCCGCCTGCCAGAGGCGAAAGCCGCCGCCGACCGACGCAACATGCGCATAACCGAGTTGGCGCAGCGTGTTGGCGGCCAGCAGCGACCGCTGTCCGGTGCCACAGATCGTCAACAGCGGCTGGTCGCGCCGCGGTGCCAGTTCCGCGATGCGCTGTCCCAGCCTGGCACGCGCGATGCCGATCGCGCCTTCTGCCATGCCGCCGGCGCGTTCGTCGTCTTCGCGTACGTCGATCAGCAGCGCACCGCTGCGCTGGCGATCGAGCGCCTGCAGCGGCGTGATCTGCTCGACTTCTGCTGGCGTTGGATCCAGACGTGCAGCCATGGGCCGATTATACGGCGCGGATGATTATGGCGCCGAATGTCCGCCGCTAGCGTGGCCAGCCCGGCAGCGCGAGCACGTCGACTACATCGCCAGCGCTGAAGACGTGCGCGCCTTCCGGCAGCACGATCAG
>Ga0157376_10003704_pt1 | contig 10560 bp, 5 predicted proteins | sample M45metaG_FD_121801 | JGI IMG/M metagenome (GOLD analysis project Ga0157376, IMG submission 121801) | Miscanthus rhizosphere microbial communities from Kellogg Biological Station, Michigan, USA - M4-5 metaG | ecosystem: Host-associated > Plants > Roots > Rhizosphere > Soil | place: USA: Michigan... | reverse complement strand
GTCCTCACACTCAATGTTTGCGGCGAAACTTCTGTTCAAGATCTTGCGAACACTGTGGATGGCCGGCCAATCAACCTGCTCATTCACAACGCGGCGATCTAGTGGCGTGCCACATCTTTTTAAGCGTTGCCTCCGAAACGTGCCGTTTTAGCGGAAAAAACAAATCGCGGCCATTAGCTTGAATATCCAGCTCACTAACGGGATATCGTGGAGCCGCGGAAATAAGCGTCGCCGCGGTGAAAGAAGATTCTCGATAACGGCGGAGTGGAAATTTCTAGGAAATTCTTGGGCTAGGAACGTGTGGTTTCGGCGGAAGTAACCGCTCTGGGATAAATTTTTTTCGCTTAAAACTACTGCAGTGCGTCCATCAACCGGGTGATGGTCCGATTTAGCTCTTTGTCAGAACGGCGCATCTCTTCGATCTTGTTGATGGAATGCAACACCGTGGTGTGATGTTTGCCGCCGAATTGGCGGCCAATTTCCGGCAGCGAGGCCGTGGTCAGTTGTTTCACGATATACATCGCCACCTGGCGCGGAAAGGCGATCGCGCGGGTATTGCTGCGAACCTTCAAGTCCTGTTCGCGCAGGTTGAAATGCTCGCTAACGCGTTTCTGGATCAGGTCGATGGTGACCCGCTTTTCCTGCGAGGCGATTATGTTGCGCAACACCTGCTGCGCGGTAGCTAGCGAAACAGTTGCGCCGGTCAGCGAAGCGTAAGCCATCAGCCGGGTCAGGGCGCCTTCCAGTTCGCGCACGTTGGACTTAATTGCCCGCGCAATGTATTCGGCAACATCATCCGGCAAACCAAACCGGTCGTTCTCCGCCTTTTTCTGCAAAATCGCAATCTTGGTTTCCAGGTCGGGCGGTTGGATGTCTGCAATCAAGCCCCATTCGAAACGCGAACGAAGCCGTTCTTCGATGGAGTTAATGTCTTTAGGCAAGCAATCCGACGAAATCACGATCTGTTTGTGCTGTTCGTAGAGTGCGTTGAAGGTGTGGAAGAACTCTTCCTGAGTACGTTCTTTGCCAGCAATGAATTGGATGTCGTCGACCAGTAGCACGTCTACGGTGTGGAAGCGTTCGCGGAAGCTGAACATTTTGTCGAAGCGCAGCGAATTGATCACTTCAATGGTGAATTTTTCGGCGCTGACATAACTCAGCCGAGCCGCCGGGTTGCGCTGCTTGATGGTATGCCCAATGGCATGCATCAAGTGGGTCTTGCCCATGCCCACTCCGCCATAAAGGAAAAGCGGGTTGTAGGCCTTCGAAGGCTGCTCGGCCACCGCGCGCGAAGCGGCGTGCGCAAATTCATTGGACTTGCCGACCACGAAGGAGTCAAAAGTGTACCGTGGATTCAGTTGGTGGTCACTGCTCTCAAAATCCAGTTTCGATTGCTTGGTTGATGCAGATGCCACGGCTGGCGCTGCGGCTACCGGCTCCTCTTCGGTGCACACGTAGTGAACGCGGGTGTTGGGAACTCCCAGCTCATGGAAAACCGCTTTGACAATTTCGCCGTAGGTACGGGTAAGCACTTGCCGGAAGACCGTGGTGGGAATCTGAACGAATACTACATCCGCTTCGGCGCGGTTCAGCCGTGTAGGCTGGAACCAGGTGTTGAAAGTATTGATGCTGACACGGGATTTCACGCGTTCCAGGAATCTGTCCCAGAGGTTTGCCGCTTCCCGCTCTTTGCTAAGTTGAATTGCCGTCGTCATTTGAACAAAAAACCAAATCCTCGCTATTTCCACAGATGTGTAAATCCTGTGGAAAGACTATTAGCCGCTTGAAGTTACGTTTTGGTGCGGGAAGGCTGCCCATCCGCGAACGCCAGCTTGCCCCTGCGTTCCGCGAACGTCCCTTTCTGTCTCTCGACCGCCGAACCGCTTGTCTGAGTCAGCGCGGGATTGTCTCCGATTGGCACGAAGTGGGCAAGCAAAAAGTATGGAAGACCACGTGCCAGCGTTCACACAGGATACACAACTTTTCCACAGGGCGCAAAATCGGAACCGACCTTTACGAGTACCGTGCAAGTCCATGGTTACGCTCAAGAAAAAACTACGGAGGAGCTTCGCGGCAAGTTTTTCGATCACCAAAACGACAGAAATCGGGTTTCGCATGCTGTGGAAAAACGGCCCGGAGTGGAAATATTTCTTCGCCAGGTGTTTTTGCTTTCTTTCACTCTTGACTTCCACATGGCAGAGGAGTTGCAGTTGCGTAAAAATCCAATTATTTCTGGTCCGTCCGGTCAAATTCGTAAATTCCCTGCGGATCGCCGCCAATCAGCAACCGGTCTTTCTCAACGACGATGGCCACCGCTTCCAACCGCGCATTTTGGGGAGTGTAGAGGCGGAACAGCGCGCGGCGATTTCCTTCCTTATCAAAGTGCAGCAGCATATTTCCGATGGCGATCCAGACTTCTCCGGTCTGCTGGTCAACACCCATCGCAGTCATCACTTGCTTGAATCGAGGAGTATCGCCGCGCTTTTCTTGACGGGCAATCTCCCGCCGGACGGCTACCGCTTCCGGCATGGCGTCAAGCTCCGTGAAGTGCACATCCTGGCCCGCGTAGCCAAAGCGGTCGAATTGCCGGATGGTCGGCTCCGGAAAATATCTGAACCCGTAGTAGAGATGGCCCATGGCATCGGTGGCGAGTTCGCCAAGATTGAGAAAGCGGTTCAAGTCCTTGCGCTCGGTAAAGGTTTCTGGATCACCGAATTCGCGGACCAGCCTGCCGCTTTTGTCGAAAACGGTGACCAGAGTCTCGCGCTGCATGGTGGCTACGGCTACTTCGCCTTCAGGCATTGCCGCCACGGAAAGCGGGGCGCTCACCGCAATCTCCCGCACGTGCCGGCCGTCCTTCGAATAGACCTGAACCTTGTTTGCGGCGCGATCGGCGATATAGATGCTGCCATCGGCATCGACGTCGAAGTCTTCGCCAAATTCAACCAGAACATCACCGGAAGCTTTAGCCTCTGCCAGTGCTGCCTCAGTCAGGCCGGACACTTCGTGCATGGTCAGCAACCGGCGTGCTTCCGGTGAATACACCACCAATCCCGGCGTAGGGGATGCCAGGACATAGATTTTTCCGTCTGCACCGCCCCGAACCTGTTTCAATCCAGGTCCGATCGGCGAAAACAGCCGGCGCTTGGCCACCAAGTCGGCGTCCACTTGCTGCGCGTTGCTTGCTTGGATCGCGAAGCCGGCGGCGCCGAACAACAGACACATCACCGCAAGAATTCTCAAGGCTGGGTCGACTCCCTGTTGGTATTCGTTTGGTGAGACTGCCGGATAAGCCTTTTGGTTGCTTTGGTTTTGACTTAGTGTATTGAGCGCGCCACTCGGCGATCTCCACGAGAATGGTCAGAGCACTCCATCAATCAATGTGCAGGCGCAGCCTTTCAATGCTGAGTGCTTTTAGTCGTCCGGCATTATTTCGGAAACCTTCATCGTCAGTTTCAATCAATACCGCGTTCATTTGGACATCGCCTTGCGCGACTTCAAATCGCGTCGGCAAGCCGTCCAGAAATTTCTTGATGATCGCCGTCTTGTCCATCCCGATTACCCCGGCATGTGGCCCGGTCATCCCCACATCGGTGATAAACGCAGTGCCTCCGGGGAGTATATGCTCGTCGGCAGTCGCCACGTGGGTATGCGTGCCGACCACCGCAGTTGCCCGGCCATCCAGATACCAGCCCATGGCGATTTTCTCGCTGGTGGTTTCCGCATGGAGATCGACTAACACAAAAGCCACATCGGCCAGCAAACTAGCCAGCAACTCATCCGCTTTTCGGAAAGGATCATCAATCGCCGGAAGAAATACGCGGCCCTGCAAATTGATCACGGCGTACTTCATGCCATTTCTTGCCGTGCCCACATATATGCCGCGGCCCGGATTGCCGTCTGGAAAATTCGCCGGTCGCAATAGACGCGCTTCGTGTGGCATGAACTCCATAATTTCTCTGCGATCCCAGCTGTGATTGCCGCCACTGATCACTTCTACGCCGCAGCGCAGCAGCTCATCCACAATTTTTGGAGTGATGCCAAAGCCCGATGCGGAGTTTTCGCCGTTGGCGATGACTAGATCGATTTTCTTGTGAGAGACCAGATCGGCCAGGCGGTCGCGAACAATGTCGCGGCCCGGTGAACCAACGATGTCTCCGATAAAAAGTACGCGCATAGAAAAAGTGGTCAGTTTTCTTTAGCTAGATTTTCGTAAGACCCTCGAATCGAGGATCAGGTTCCGGAGCCCGGTGGCGTTCCCGGGCACCAAGCAGGATAGCAAGAGATGCGAACGAGAAAGTAACCAGCTTGGCAGCGAATTTCTATCACTGAAAAGCGATTACCGATTGCCTTGAACGAAAATGGAGCGGACTGCTCAGCCGTGGAGAACTAGGCCGTGAACCTCTGAATTAGGTGGGCACCACGAGCCAACCATTAGGCTTTCCTGCCCCGGTCGCGCGCCGTCTTCGGTCGGCGAGCCAACGGGACAGGCCGTGCACACAGGCTGTCTGTCCGCAGCACCCCAGAGATTCATTACGGTTCAAACGGCTTTCGTTCTCTCACCTGCTTTGAAGACCCGCTCCAACTTAATTGTAATCTTCCTGTGCTGAGGCGCAAACCACGCGGACTGAGGGGTTCTCTATTCCTTCGCCCTTTGCTTTCATGCTTCTGGAGAAATTTCACTCAGACGACGCAGCTGCGAAGACCGTATCGATCGACGGTTCGTCGCTGTTGGCCCGAGAGAGAACCGAATTTGCCGCAAAGAGCCCGAGTTCGCGGTAGCTTTCGAATTGCGATTCATCAAACCACTGGTCCGCGGTGCTCTGCTGCGGAAATTCCGAGTACAGCCTGCGGTAGTCCCGTACGTCATTCGGTTCGTTGCCGGTCAGGCAGCTCTTGAAATAGAGAATTTGGCCCGTCTTGCCGTTGCGATAGTGGATTTCGCCGCGAGTTGCATGAGATTTTGCAAAACCGGTTTTCTCATCGGCGGTAATCGGCGCGAGGTTCAACTTGATTTCCGCGCCCAGATCGGTGCGGCATTTGCGAATGGCGTTCGCCAAATCCGAAAAAACGTAGCCGCCATCTTCGCCGGCGTCACTGGCGATGATGAAATCGCATTCACGTCGGACCAGTTCGTACAGCGCCAGATTTTCGAAATGCGCGCCGTCGGTCAGGTAAACATACTTGGAAACATCGGTGGTCGTTCCAAAAAGTTCGAACAAGAGGTACAGCAGTGAACTGCGCGGGCCGCCTTCCGGACTTCCAACTACTTTTTTCTCCTCTTCGATGCGCGTCTTTTCTTTTCCGGTCTTTCGGTTGGCCAGGCGGCCGAGCGCCGCGGTAACCGGCTCCAGAAACTTGTCATTGGTGAAACGCGGATTTGCCAGCCAGCCTCCCAGCCGAACATTGAATACTGTCATCAGAAAGGCCAGCGGCGGGAATGTGTGAAATCCCATATTCGGACTGACCGCCGCGCCGGAGATGGAAATCGCTGTGCCCAGGGTCACTCCATTTTCACGCATGGCCCAGTCCGCAGTGCGATGGTAGCCGCCGGTGTCCGCGCCTTTCACCGCAGCGACTTCCTGGTTCACGTGGTCCTTCATTTCCGGGTAGTCGAATCCGCAATATTTCGGCGTGAAAATAAACGACTCCGCCTTCCGTTCCTGCCACCCGAGACGCTGGCCGTGAGTCACATTCAATGTGGCGTTCAATATAGGATAAGGGCCGTCGTAGCCCTGCGGGCCGCCGGCCAATTCGTCCGGATCGCAAGCTGCGGGTTCGGCAAAGCAGGCCAGCTTGACGTCGTCGGCTGGATCAAAACCGGTGAACTGCTGGGCCTGGCGATGCTCGTTGGATGCGCCCAAATAGCAGCGCACCAGACGGTTCCGATAGAGCATGTTCATGGAAAATCGATTGATGTCCACGCGCCAGGAAAGAAATGCGGTCAGCAATCCCAGTCCTGCGGCCAATTTCACAAAGGACCACGACGGCACCGCCGCCGCGATTGCCCACCAATCTTGTTGGTTGTCCATCGGCAAATGATTCAGCGCCAGCGCCAGGGCATGGGCCCCGGTTGAAACCAGAATCAGCAATCCGCCCACAAACACGAATGGCGCAAACTTCGCCACCATCTCTCTCACCCGAGCCTGGCTATCGGGTTTTCCGGAAGTCTTGCTGCTCCAGCCAAACTTGGCTCCAGCTCCGCTGTGCACGATCCAGCCGACGATCGCGGTGCGTTTGGCCCAAAGTAGCGGTCCAGAAACGTACCCGCTGAGTTTGAACATCAACAGCGGAATAAATATCGCCAATCCAAAAAGCGCGGCCCAGAAGAGCCCGCATAACATCAGCCATCCGCCCAGCCGTGCCCACCACTCATAGCTTTCGATGCGCAGCGCAAATTTCGCCATCCCAATGTGCAGCGTCCCCACCAGCAGGAATGCCAGTACGAAAAGTGGCGGTCCCCAACTGACCGCTTCCCATTTGCCTCCCGTGGGGTTCTCCGTCCAGATATTCGCAATGTGTTTCAAGCCATGAACGGCAATACCCGCCAGCACGCCGCACGGTATGGCCCATAGGATATTCCGGAATGCCGGCACGCCTTTCGATTTGCGTCCATACTTTGCCGCTGAAATCAGCCATCCGGTAACGTGGCCTAAGGTGTAAATGAGCACGCCTGCCAGAACGCACCATCGGAATCTCCAGTCGTGCAAGTCGCGCCACATGGTGTAGTTCAGACAAAACGCACCGGCAAACAGCGGTAGCACTACGCGAATCAATACCTCCCGCTGGGAAGTCCATTCCAGTTTGTCGGCGTTCGCAGCGCCGGAAGAAGGTGTGGAGAACTCATTGCCTGCGCACGTACTGGTGTTCACCACGCCTGCGGCAACCGCAGACACGATCAGGATTGCGCCACAAGCGGCGATGAAGATCGGCTTCGGCGCCCAATCGGTGCCGTAATCGAGAATGCTTCCCAGGATCCACGGTAGATAAAGGAGTGCTCCGAGAAAGGCGATCAGAATCAACTGGTTCAGCATGACATTGCGCAGATAGCTCGCCACCGCGGCCCACGTGTCGGCTCCCAGCATTCCCTTGCGGGGGGTCAGATAGTTGCTGTAATCGCGAAGAAACGTAACCGGACGGGGTTCCACTTGAGCGGGGTCATGCTGTGGTGTGCCGAGGCGTTCTTGCACATGGTCGATTCCACATTCATAAATCCAGCGCGCCAACCATCCGCCGATGTAGCCTCCACCGGACACGGTGGAGAGATAGTCGATTCGCTTGAGCAGCTTGTATTTCGCCAGGCACTGAAGAATGCCCAAATTTATGGTCGCGCTGCGGATTCCGCCTCCGGAAAATGACAGTCCAACGGTGGGCGCATCTTCCGGTAAATCGATCTTTCGCTTGGCACGCAATTTTGCAATTTCATCGCGCTCCGTGAGCAGCAAGTCCTGTACATGAGCAATGGTCTTTTCGTGACACAAGGTAGCCACGCCGTCCTCCTCAAGCTCCTTGGCGCGTGCACAAAACCCGATTATGCCTGGACAGAAGTAGTGACGAATAGACCCAATTCGTTTCAGGGGGAGGGGTTGCGTTGAAAACCGCGCGATCGAACTTGCGCGTCAGTCCACGAAATCGATGACTGCGCCTTCGCGGCGGTCCATAAACCCGACGAATTGCCCGAAGTTCGGCGCGGTCACGTTGTTGTATACCGCATTGTAATTCCCGTGATTGGTTACGTTCAACGAATAGAACCCCAGCCGCACGTGATGGCCCTTGCCTTTGCCGTGGTCGGAACCAAAATAAGGAATGCGGAATTGACGATAGATCTTGATATCCAATGTGAAAAACGTGGCGAACCGCTGCCCGTTCGGTGTGCCCACATAATTTTGCAGCGTATCGATGTTGGAATACGGCTGGCCGGAGTGGAGATCCACAATCGGGCTGAACTTCAGCTTTTTCGGCAGCGAAAAAATTCCCCAGGCTACCACGCGATTGGGAATGTCGTAAGGCAGAATTCCGTAAACATTGGGACGAATCACCGGCTGCTGGAACGGGATATACACGCTGGAAAGATTGTTCAAATCCCCGCGTGTCTTGCTCCAGATGTACGATGCGCTCACCTCGTTGCTCTTATGCAAGGTGAAATGAACCGTGCTTTCCGCCTCGCGGTAGCGCGATGAGCCGGTGTTGGTCATCGCCAAAAACGATTGCCCTCCGGTCGACGAGGTCAGCGGGTCCACAGTAAAAACGTAGGAAGTATGGCTGTCGATATACCCGAGGCGGAAGAAAACATTCTTCCGTACCTCGCGCTCGAATTGCACGTTCCAAGTAAGGTTGCGCGGCGTAGTGCCTGGCTCCCTCGGCAAAACGTTGTCGTTTAGCGGGTTCATCCCGTCAACAAAAGTGTTCGTGTAGGTGATCGACGGACCAGTCGGAACGCCGCCGGGACCAAAGGGCGTGACGACTTGTGTCGGGTTGGCTGTGAAATCGCCGGCCAGCAGCGGCAACAAGCTGTAAAACAGTCCTACGCCGGCGCGAATCGCAGTCTTGCCATCGTCGCCCGGAGAGTAAGCCAGGCCCCCGCGCGGCGCCACCGCACCGGCCCAACCCTTGGTCTCCGTGGAAAATCGTGCTCCCCAATCGGCCGCCCAGTGGGAATTCAAAACCCAATGATCCTGGATGAATTCGGCTATCGCCGAATCCGATACGTTCAAAGTGCTACCGGGAATAAAGCTAATCTGTTGCGCCAGCGTTCCATCTTGATTCAGAATTTGAATGGGATTGGATGTGCTGGTTCCGTTATACGAACGATGATCGAAATCCACACCGACGTGCAGTTCGTGGCGGCCGAACCACTGCTGCTCCGGGAACTGATAGGCAGATACCAACTGAAATTCGTGGCCTTCGCGCGCCCAGCGATTGAAATAATTCCCGCCATAGCCGGCCGGGGAAATCAGCATGTCCTCAAAGCCCTGACCGTGCGCATTGCTGTCAAACCGCGTGTATTGCCCAATGGTGCTGAAAATCGCGCCGGAACTGAACTGGTAGCGATCGGTTAAGCCAAAGGTAATGCCATCCTGGTTCAGATCGTTGGAGGCCGGCTGAGGTACCAGCGCGTTGATATCCGCATGTTGAATCCGCAACGGATACGCATTCACCGTAAGGGTCAGCACCTGATGCTCGGAGAGAATGGCTTCCAGCGTCGAAAACGTGCTGAATCCTTGCTTTTTGCTGATGTCGTCTGGCCACGGCAAGCCGCGTACCGTGCGTTTCTTCATGTCGTACTGAAAAATTTCAGAAAACAGCAGTTTATGTTTGATAATCGGTACGCTGAAAGCCACTCCGGGCGTCGCTTCCTGCAAGCCGACCATGCTGCCGTTCTTGCCCAGCACCGACGGAATAAAACTTTTCAGACGGAAGCTAAACCCGTCGTCCGGTGCTTTGGTTTGGACTTCCACCAATCCCCCGGTAAAACTTCCCGCACCCGCGTTATACGGCGTCTTGTAAATATTGAAAGACTGCACCGCATCCGTCGGCACCGGCACCGCGAAGATTCCGGTTACCGGATCGGTGGTCCGCGCCGAATTGACCACCAGCAAGCTCTGGCCCTCATCCGATCCTTTGAAGGTGAGCTTCCCGTCCATTGTCTTCACCACGCCGGGAGTCACTGGAAGGACTTCGCGAATCTTTTCCTGCGCCGTCGGAAGCGAAATCAATTGATGCTGGGTGAGCGACACGCTTGGCGTCGTGGCGTCCTCGGTCGCTACCGACAGAGTAGTTTCGCTGACCTCCACTTGCTCTGAAACGGTCTGAATCACCAGAAGAACGTCGACAACCGCTGCTTCTCCAGATTTTAGTTCCAGCGATTTTGTAAACGGAGCAAATCCTGCCTGGTTGACCGAAATGGCATAGCTTCCCGGCTGCACGTCCTTGAATTCGAAATGTCCCGCATCATCCGTTTCGGCGGTAACCGGAGCGGTCCCGGCAGTTTTTGTGGTCAACTGCACTGTGATTCCTGCCAACCCACCGGAGGCGTCCGCTTGCGAGGTCGTGAGCGTTCCATGAACGGAGGCCAGTTGCGATTTCTCATTGGTGGCCGGGGTCGTCTGCGCGATCACCGGAATCGTCGCGAGTAGCCAGACCAATGCAGCAACCACCGTTTGAAACCGCCGGCCTATCCGCTGAAAAGGGTTTGCGCCGGCGAGCTTGAATGAAATGATCGTGCGAAGCGCCGAGCGCAATAATTTTCGTGTCATGTCGATTGAAGGTCCAATTATCAATTATCCCGTGCGTAGAAGGGTTCGCATGATGACTTTCGTAGCCGCTTGTCCTGCGAGTGAACACGCCTGCTGCTGCAGAGCGAGCGGCCGTTAATGTGAGGGTGCCACTGCGCTCGGGCACACCTCCACACAGTAGGAATCGCTATTATTATAGATGCAATGATTGGCCTTAAGGATTCGCGGCGGTTTCGCATCCTTAGAATTAGAAAAGGCCACTGCCGGAATACATAGTGCGGCGAACAAGTGTGCAATCATCACTGCCGCGCCGATTGTCCTCAGC
>Ga0157376_10003702_pt1 | contig 10561 bp, 12 predicted proteins | sample M45metaG_FD_121801 | JGI IMG/M metagenome (GOLD analysis project Ga0157376, IMG submission 121801) | Miscanthus rhizosphere microbial communities from Kellogg Biological Station, Michigan, USA - M4-5 metaG | ecosystem: Host-associated > Plants > Roots > Rhizosphere > Soil | place: USA: Michigan... | reverse complement strand
GTTGAAGAACTTCACCCCGGTGGGCACCGCGATCAGGAACGTCATGAACGAGAAGAACGGCAGCAGCACCGCGCCGGTGGTGAACATGTGGTGCGCCCACACGGTCATTGACAGGCCGGCGATCGCGATCGTCGCGCCGACCAGGCCCTTGTAGCCGAACAGCGGCTTGCGGGAGAACACCGGGAGCACTTCGGTGGCGATGCCGAAGAACGGCAGCGCCACGATATAGACCTCGGGATGGCCGAAGAACCAGAACAGGTGCTGCCACAGGATCGCCCCGCCGCTGGCCGCGGTGAACACCTGGGCGCCGAGCTTGCGGTCGATCTCCAGCACCAGCAGCGCGGCGGCCAGCACCGGGAAGGCCAGCAGCACCAGCAGGCTGGTCAGCAGGATGTTCCAGGTGAAGATCGGCATCCGGAACATGGTCATGCCCGGCGCGCGCATGCAGATGATCGTCGTGACGAAGTTGACCCCGCCCAGGATCGTGCCGAGCCCGGACAGCACCAGGCCCATGATCCACATGTCCCCGCCGATGCCCGGCGAGTTCACCGCGCTGGTCAGCGGCGAGTAGGCGTACCAGCCGAAGGCCGCCGCCCCGCCCGGGGTCAGGAACGACAGGACCAGGATTATCCCGCCGAACGTGAACATGTAGTAGCTGAGCAGGTTCAGCCGCGGGAACGCCACGTCCGGCGCGCCGATCTGCAGCGGCATGATCTCGTTCGCGAACCCGACGAACAGCGGCGTCGCGAACAGCAGCAGCATGATCGTGCCGTGCATGGTGAACAGCTCGTTGTACTGCTGATCCGACACCAGGTGCTCGTCCGGGCCCAGCAGCTGGGCTCGGATGATCATCGCCATCAGCCCGGCGATCAGGAAGAAGATGAACGAGGTGATCAGGTACAGGTGCCCGATGACCTTGTGGTCGGTCGAGGACAGCCAGTCCGCGAGCAGCGAGCCCTTCTTGTAGCTTTTCTCACGCGGTGCCGGGGTCGGCGTGCCCGATGTGCCGGGGACCGGCGGGTGGATGGCGGTCACTGAACTCCCCCCGACGCGAGCTGCTGGTTCTGCTGCTCGGTGATCCACTGCTGGAACTGCTCCGGGGTCACGATCTTCAGGGTGAACAGCATCCGGCTGTGGTACAGACCGCACAGCTCGGAGCAGCGCCCGGTGAACGTCCCGGTCTTGGTGGCCGTGATCTCGAACGTGTTCGGGTGATCGGGCAGCACGTCGCGCTTGAACTCGAAGGCATCGACCCAGAACGCGTGGACGACGTCAACCGAGGACAGGTTGAACTGCACGGTCTTGCCGACCGGGATCTCCATCAGCGGCAGCTTGCCCGGCCACATCGCGCCCAGCTCGGTCACGTCGCCGGTCTGCGAGTTCGCCACCTTGTACTGCGGGTAGTCGAACTCCCAGCTCCACTGGAAGCCCTTCACGTTCACGATCACGTCGGGGTGGGCGGACACCTTGTTGATGAAGTTCTCGTCCCGCGCGGTGAAGTAGAACAGCACCCCGACCATGATGAACGGCACGACCGTGTACAGGAACTCGATCGGCAGGTTGTACCGGACCTGGTGCGGGATCCGGTCGCCGCGCTTGCGGTGGAACAGGACCGCCCAGAGGATCAGGCCCCAGACCACGGCGCCGACGATCCAGGCCGCGATCCAGGAGCCCTGCCACAGGCTGATGACGACATCCCTGCTTGGTCACCGAGGGCGGCAGGCCGAGCCGGGTAAGCGTGGTCGACTTGCACCCGGTCGTGACCAGGAGAACAACAGCGGCCAGCACGGCCCGCGGCGCCCAGCGGCGCAGCCGGGCCGCGCGGCCCGCCGCGCTCCCCGGGTCTTCGGCGCCAGCCTGATGTGGCGCGCTGCGGATGGGACTCACAGATGGCCTTCCCAGCGGATGACGCCCGGCTCCACTGGCCGGTATTTGCTCGTCCTACAGCTTGTCGTGGAAACAGTACCGCGCAGCGTCCGGCAGGCCTCACCGACCCCGCCAACAACCCGCCCCGTGTCCCCTGCAGCGAGCGAGCCAGCTAGCCGCCCTGCGCTCGCCAGCCAGCACAGCCCTGGTTGTGGCATTCTCGTCGTAGCAGATACCGCGGGCCCGGCAGGGTCCTGGTCAGGAGGTGACGCGATGCGCTCGACTCGCCGTTTCGGCGGGCTGAGCCGCTCCGCGAACCAGCGCCATCCGGCCGCCAAGACGCCAGGATCGCAAGAGACTCCTCCTCCTCCCCCGCCGCCGGAGGCCGCGGAGCCGGAACTGCCCGCTCCCGCCCTGGTGATCGACGCGCTCGGGCGCAAGTGCCCGATCCCGATCATCTGGCTGGCCCAGCGCATCGGCGAGATCCCGGTCGGCGCGGTGGTCACCGTTCTGGCCGACGACCCGGCCGCGCGGACCGACATCCCGTCCTGGTGCGGGATGAAGTCACACGACTGGGTGGCCACCACCGACGTCCAGCCGGCCGGCTGGGCCATCCACATCCGCCGCAATTACTGAGCCGCCGGCGAAGCCAGCCAGCTCGTCAGTACAGCTAGGACAGGTGCCGGACGATGTCGGCGGCGGCCTCGGCGCCGTAGGCGGCGGTCAGCCGCTCGGCCACCGCGGCGGGCTTCAGCTCATACTCCTGCGGCCCGGAGGTCTCCAGCGCGTGCACCGCGGTCAGGTTGCCCAGCTGGGCGGCGCGCTCCAGGGGCAGCCCCCAGGCCACCGCGGCCAGGAAGCCGGACCGGAAGGCGTCACCGGCCCCGGTGGGCTCCACCGGGACGGCGTCCGGGATGGGCGGCACCATGATCGGCTCGTGCCCGGCCTGGTCCACCCGGGCGCCGTCGCCGCCCAGCGTGGTGACCCGCACGCCCACGTGGTCCACCACTTCCTCGTGCGACCAGCCGGTCTTCTGCTCGGTCAGCGAGGCCTCGTACTCGTTGCAGAACAGGTAGTCCGCGCCGTCCATCAGCCCGCAGACCTGCTTGCCGTCCAGGCGCGCCAGCTGCCACGAGGTGTCCGCGGCGAACGGCAGCCCGTGCTGGCGGCACTGCTCGGTGTACCTGACCATCGCGTCCGGGTCACTGGCGCCGATCAGCACCAGGTCGTAGCCGCCGGCCGCGCGGGCGGCCTCGCCCAGGTCAATGCCGATGTCCTCGCTCATCGCCCCGGGGTAGAACGAGGCGATCTGGTTCATGTCCAGGTCGGTGGTACCGACGAAGCGGGCGGTGTGATGCTCGGCGGACTCCCCCACCGCCCGGGTGTCCACACCATGGTCCTCCAGCCAGCGCCGGTAGTCGGTGAAGTCCGGCCCGACCGTGCCGACCAGGAACGGCCGCAGGCCCAGGCAGCCCATCCCGAACGCGATGTTCGCGGCCACCCCGCCGCGGCGGATGACCAGCTTGTCGACCAGGAAGGACAGGGCGACCTTGTCCAGCTTCCCGGCGACCAGCTGCTCGGCGAACCGGCCGGGGAAGGTCATCAGGTGATCGGTCGCAATCGACCCGGTAACGGCAATGCGCACGGCAGGCGGCCCTTCTCGGCGGTGTCGCTGGGCTGCTCAGGCTACCGGGCGACCGCCCCGATCAGTGGAAGGAGTCGCCGCAGGCGCAGGACCCGGTGGCGTTCGGGTTGTCGATCGTGAAGCCCTGCTTCTCGATCGTGTCCACGAAGTCGATGGTGGCGCCGCTGAGGTACGGGGCGCTCATCTTGTCCGTGACCACCGCCACCCCGCTGAACTCGCGCACGATGTCGCCGTCGGCCTGGCGCTCGTCGAAGTACAGCTGGTAGCGCAGGCCCGAGCAGCCCCCGGGCTGCACGGCAATCCGCAGCCGCAGGTCATCGCGGCCCTCCTGCTCGAGGAGGTTGCTGACCTTGGTTGCTGCCGTGGCCGTGAGGCTGATGCCCGACTGCGAGGTCGTCTCGTCCTGAACGGTCATTTAAGTCTGCTCCCGCGCGTAGATGGCCGCCGGGTTCCCGGCGGGCCTGATGTGCACTCCCAACGATATGCCCCTGGCTGGCATTCCCGGCCATGCGGCCGGGTTTCCTGGCCGGCTGGGATCACAGCGCTAGCCGAATCACAGGCCGGGCGCGCCCCACACCGGGAACCACCGGCTCAGGTCGGATTCGATCTTCAGTTCGCCGCCCAGCGCGCCGCGGACCTGCATCTCGAGCGCGCTGTCCCGGCGCTCCCCGCCGGCCGGCGCGAACGGGTAGAACGTGCCCCGTTTGTACAGGTAGACCAGCCCGAGGCGCTGCCCGGCCGGGCTGCGGAAACCCACCAGCGTGCACAGCAGCTGCGGGCCGAAGCCGCCCGCCTCCAGCGAGCTGTTCACTTCGTGCAGGTCGGTGACCAGGCCCTCCAGGTCGTCCGCGGAGTGGCGGCAGACCAGCCAGGTGAAGCCGTAGGAGTCCTGGCTCAGCTCCGGCCGCGCCTGGCCCGAGCCCATGCTGAGCAGGTCGGTGACTTCCTTCTCGATGTCGCTGAAGGCCCGGCCCTCGGCCGCGCGGAAGCAGACCGAGCCGGTCCCGGTCGGCTGCACGTCCATCGAGGCCTGCAGGGTGAGCGCGGCGGAGGGCAGACCGAACAGCGCGTCGAGGTTGGGCGCCACCGGCTTGGTCCGGCCCAGGATCGTGTCGAGGAACCCCACCAGCAGGTCTCCCTGGCTCGGGGCCGCCCCGGGGGACCCGGGACGGCCGGTGTGTGTGCGTTACTGGCTGAGCTGCCGGGAGATCTTGGCCAGCTCCTCCAGCCGCCGCTCCAGCGACGGGTGCGTGGAGAACAGCCCGGACAGCGTGACCATCGCGCCGCGCTTGGCGAACGCGGGCGCGAAGTAGAACGCGTTCAGCGGCTCCGCGGCCCGCAGGTCCCTGGTCGGGATGCGGGCCATGTCCCCGGTGACCTTCTGCAGCGCGCTGGCCAGCGCCGAGGGCTTGCCGGTGAGCAGCGCCCCTGACCGGTCCGCGGCCAGCTCCCGGTAGCGCGACAGCATCCGGATGAGCAGGAAGCTGATCGCGTACACGACCATGCCGACCACCATCACGACGAGGATCACCGGCAGCGCGCTCTGGTTGTTGCCGTTGTTGTTGCCGCGGCGGTCACCGCCGAACAGCTCGGAGTAGAACGCGAACCGGACGACCAGGGCGGCGATGATGCCGAGGAACGACGCGATCGTCATCACCGCGACGTCCTTGTGCGCCACGTGCGACATCTCGTGCGCCAGCACGCCCTCGACTTCCTCGGGCTCGAGCCGGCGCAGCAGGCCCTCGGTGGCGCAGACCACCGCGACCTTGCTGTTGCGGCCGGTGGCGAACGCGTTGGGCATGTCGGTCGGCGCGATCGCCACCCGCGGCTTGGGCATGTCGGCGAGCGCGCACAGCCGGTCGATGATCCCGTGCAGCTCCGCGGCCTGGGGCCCGTCCTGCGGGGTGACCAGCCGGGCACCGGACGTGGACAGCGCGATCTTGTCCGACCAGAAGTAGGAGCCCAGGCTCACCGCCAGCGCCGCCGCCACGGCCAGGAACACGATCCCGCCGGTGCTGATATTGGAGAACGCACCGAGCAGGTACACCAGCGCGGCGATGAAGGCGACGAAGACCAGCCCGATGAGGAACATGGTCACGCCCATCCGCGCGATCAGCCCCCGGTCGGTGGCGTATCGGGTGCGCGCCATTGCGGCGCCTCCGTTTCCCGTCCGGGCCGCTTGCGGCGGCCCCGTCAAACCATTGAAGCGCACCGGGCGGACCGCCCCGTGCGGCCCGCCGGCTGGCCAGCCAGGTCTGGCTGGCCTACCTGAGTCAACGTCGGGCGGGCGGCACACGTTCCCGTGCTGACAGGTCCTCAGGAACCTGCCAGCCGACGCTCAGCGGGCCTTCAGCCGGGGATCAGCCCGTCGTCCGAGAGCAGCTTGCGGACGTCCTCGATGGTGGCGTCCTCGTCCGGCAGGATCAGGTCGGACGGCTCCAGCGCGGCGTCGTCGAGCGGCTTGCCGAGCTCACGGATCCGGCCCAGCAGAGCGCAGAACGCGGTCCTGAAGGCCTCCTCGTCGCTGCCGTTGACGGCCGCCTCGACCTTGGCGTCCAGCGCGTTCAGCTCGTCCGTGGCGGCAGGGTCAATAGCCAGCTGACCCTGCCCCAGGATGCGCACGATCATGCGCCGTCACCTGCCTGCGGCTGCTCGGCGGGCTGCGCACCGGCGGGCGCGGCGCCGGCCTGGCCCGCGGAGCCCTCCAGCTCCTTGGGCGCGTCGCCCCCGGTCAGCTCGGCCTTCATCCGCTCCAGCTCGAGGTCGACGTCCCGGTTGCTGCCCATCCGGTCCAGCTCGGCCTGGATGTCGTCGCGCGAGCCGGAAACCACGTCGTCCAGCGCGCCCGACGCCATCAGCTCGTCGATCGCGCCGGCCCGGGCCTTCATCTGCTCGGTCTTGTCCTCGGCTCGCTGGATGGCCAGGCCGACGTCGCCCATCTCCTCGGAGATGCCGGTGAACGCCTCGTTGATCCGGGTCTGCGCCTCGGCCGCGGTGTAGGTCGCCTTGATGGTCTCCTTCCTGGTGCGGAACGAGTCCACCTTGGCCTGCAGCCGCTGCGAAGCCAGGGTCAGCTTCTCTTCTTCGCCCTGCAGATTGGTGTACTGCGTCTCCAGGTCAGCGAGCTGGGTGCTGATGCCGGACTTGCGGGTGAGGGCCTCACGGGCGAGGTCCTCCCGGCCCGCCGACAGCGCGTCCCTGGCCTGCTTGTCCAGCCGGTTCTGGGACTGCTGGAGCTGGTTCATCTGCAGCTCCAGGCGCTTGCGCGAGGTTGCTACGTCCGCCACCCCGCGGCGGACCTTCTGCAGCAGCTCGAGCTGCTGCTTATAGGAGTAGTCCAGGGTCTCCCGTGGATCTTCCATCTTGTCCAGGGCCTTGTCGGCCTTGGCCCGGAAGATCATCGTGACCCGCTTCATCACGCTCATAGGCGCGACCATCCCCTTCGTCAATTGTGAGACCGCTGACGCGCAGCGCGGTCTGCGCCGCGACTCCGGGCTTGCTGCACGACCGCGGACATTACCGGCCAGTGGTCTGGGTCACAGCCTACGCGTGGCGCTGGCAAGCGTCATCCAGCAGACTGCGGCCCGGCCCCGGCCGGGCAGAGCGCCCATTTCTGCACTGCCGAGCCTAGTCTCCGCAACGCACTGTCCCGGTAGGCTGTGGGCGTGTTCAAGCGACGTAGCGAGCAGCTCGCCGACGTACCGGCGGCTGACCCGGCTGACCAGGCGGATAATGGCGAGGACGCGGAACCCGGGGCCGTCCCCCGCAACGTGAGCGCGGCCAAGGGCCGGCCCACGCCCAAGCGCAGCGAGGCGGAGAAGCGCCGCCGGCAGCCCTACTCGGCACCGGCCGACCGTAAGGCCGCGGTGGCCCAGTCCCGCACCCAGAGCCGGGCCGAGCGGACCAAGCGGTACGACGCCATGCGGCGCGGCGAGAACTGGGCCCTGCCGGCCAAGGACCGCGGCCCGGTCCGCGCGCTGGCCAGGGACGTCGTCGACTCCCGCCGCCGGGTCAGCGAGTACTACATGTACATCGTCGGCGCGCTGGTGGTGCTGCTGTTCATACCGCAGCTGCGCACGATCGTGGACTACGTCGTGCTCGCCGTGATCTTCGTCATGCTGATCGAGGCGATGTTCCTCGGCCGCCACGTGCGCAAGCTGGCCGCGCAGCGGTTCCCCGGCGAGCGGACCAAGGGCCTGACCGTGTACTCCGCGCTGCGCGCCATGCAGATCCGCGCGCTGCGCAACCCCAAGCCGCGGGTCAAGGCCGGCGACCAGGTCTGAGCGAGCGGTCGGCGGGTGCGCGGCCGACCTGGCTCTGGCCTGTGCTGGGATGGCCGTTAAGGTCAGCGGCATGGAACACCGTCATCTCGGCCGCAGCGGCCTGAAGGTCAGTGAGATCGCCTACGGCAACTGGATTACGCACGGCTCGCAGGTCGAGGAGGACGCGGCCAAGGCGTGCGTGGCCGCGGCCCTGGACGTGGGCATCACCAGCTTCGACACCGCGGACGTGTACGCGGGCACCAAGGCCGAGGCGGTGCTTGGCCGGGCCCTGCACGGGGTGCGCCGTGAGTCGGTCGAGATCTTCACCAAGGTGTTCTGGCCGACCGGTCCTGGCGTGAACGACCGCGGGCTGTCCCGCAAGCACATCATGGAGTCCGCGCACGCCTCGCTGCGCCGCCTGCAGACCGACTACATCGACCTGTACCAGGCGCACAGGTTCGACCACGAGACGCCGCTGGAGGAGACCCTCCGGGCCTTCGACGACCTGGTCCGGCAGGGCAAGGTGCTGTACATCGGGGTGTCCGAGTGGCGGGCCGAGGAGATCGCCGCGGCGCTGAAGATCGCCGGCGGGATGGGCCTGGACCGGATCGTGTCCAGCCAGCCGCAGTACAACATGATCTGGCGGGTCATCGAGGCCGAGGTCGTGCCGCTGTGCGAGCGCGAGGGCATCGGCCAGATCGTCTGGTCGCCGATCGCCCAGGGCGTGCTGGCCGGCAAGTACAAGCCGGGCGCGGAGCGGCCGGCCGGGTCCCGGGCCACCGACCCGTCCGGGTCCAACTTCATCAGCGGCTACCTGACCGACGAGATCCTCACCCGGGTTCAGGAACTGGCCCCGGTCGCCGCCGACGCCGGCCTGAGCATGGCCCAGCTGGCGATCGCGTGGACCCTGCAGAACCCCAACGTGTCCGCGGCCATCGTCGGCGCCACCAGGCCCGAGCAGGTCAGGGACAACGCCGGCGCGTCCGGGGTCAAGCTCGGCGCGGACATCCTGGAGCGGATCGACGGCATCCTGGGCCCGGTCATCCAGACCGACCCCGGCCGCACCGTCAGCCCGCCCCGCCGCCCCTGACGCCCGCCCCTGACGTCCCCCGGGGCGCGCGGCTCTTGCGTGCCCCCTCCGTGAGCAGGGCATACTGAGGTCGTATCGGTTGTCGAGCCAGCCGCGGCCCTGGGCTCGCCTGGCGACGGCGCGCCGCCTCCGGAACGCGGCCTGTTCCCTGGGGGACGAGTGCCATGACCAGCACGCTGGCAGCCGGTCAGGAGCAATCTGCTGCTGGCCGCGCCGAATGGGCGGCAGGCGGCGGCCTGCCGGACCGATTCCGCATCGATATCAGCGACCTCGGCGAGGCCTGTGACCTCATCACGCGGGTCTACGGCCCGGTGCGGATCAGCACCCAGGACAAGACCACCCGGATCCAGCTGACCGGGCTGGGCGCCGGGCCGCTCCGGCTGGGCCAGACCGACCTTCGGATGACGGTGGACTACCAGGCCGCCCCGGCCAGCCGGGTGCTGATCGGCTACGTCGTGGCGGGCGTGGTCCGGCGGCAGACCGCGGGCCAGGCGGCAGTGCTGGGCCCCGGCGACGTGGCGGTGCTGAAGCAGCCGGGCCAGGCGTACTGGGGGCGGTCCGAGAGCGCCTGTGTCCGCATTGTCAGCTTCGAGTCGTCGGTGCTGGACGAGGTCGCGGACGGGCTGCCCGACCGCGCCCCGGTCCCGGTCCGGTTCACCGGCATGACCGCCGTGTCGCCCGCCGCCGCCAAGCGCCTGCGGTCCGCCGTGGACTTCGCCTGGGACCTGGTGGCCGGCAACCCCGCGGCCGCGGACCAGCCGCTGGTCACCGGCAGCACCGCCCGGCTGCTCGCGGCCGCCGCCCTGAGCACCTTCCCGAACACCGCCACGGCCGAGCCGACCCGGGGCGACCGCCACGACGCCAGCCCCGGCACGCTGAACCGGGCCATCGAGTTCATCGAGGAGCACGCCGGGGCCGACCTGAGCGCGGCGGACATCGCCGCGGCCGCGAACGTCAGCATCCGCGCCGTCCAGCTGGCCTTCCGCCGTGAGCTCGGCGTCACGCCGCTCGGCTACCTGCGCCGGGTCCGGCTGGAGCGGGCACACCGGGACCTGCTGGCCGGCGGGCCGGCCGGGCCGACCGTCACCGCCGTCTCGGTCCGCTGGGGGTTCTCCAGCTCGAGCCGGTTCGCCGCGTACTACCGCGAGGCCTTCGGCGTACCCCCGAGTTACACCAGGGAGCAGGCCCGCTGAGCACGTGCGGCCGGTTAGGGCCGCGGAGCCGTCAGCCGGCCGGGTGCAGGCTCATCGGGCCGTAGATCTTCTCGCCGTCGTCCAGCAGGGTGACCTGGTCCACGCCCGCGTCCAGCAGGCTGCGCCAGTGCTCCCCGATCCAGCTCTCCGCGTCGCCCTGGCTGCCGAAGGTCTCCTTCGGCAGGCCACGGGACGCCAGCACGGTTCCGTCCTGCTGCTCCAGCTGCCAGCTCCAGGTCACTGCGGCATCCTTCCCCTGCGTGCCGTTCCGGTCCCGGGCCCGCCCGGGACGGCCCTGCCCGGCTGACGACACTAGCCCACCACCCGCCGGCCCCGCCGTTGACCGGGGCCGGCGGGCGTGCTGGACTCCGCTGCCATGGACGTTGAGCTGGCGGGCACGGCGGGCCCGGCGGGCTGGCCGCGGCCGGGCTGCCGGTGCGCCTGCTGCGGGCGCGGCCTGGCCGCCGGGCGGTCCCGGCGGCCCGCCTGGGCCATCCTGGACGGC
>Ga0157376_10003700_pt1 | contig 10564 bp, 12 predicted proteins | sample M45metaG_FD_121801 | JGI IMG/M metagenome (GOLD analysis project Ga0157376, IMG submission 121801) | Miscanthus rhizosphere microbial communities from Kellogg Biological Station, Michigan, USA - M4-5 metaG | ecosystem: Host-associated > Plants > Roots > Rhizosphere > Soil | place: USA: Michigan... | reverse complement strand
GAAGGCCGGGGAGGCGATGGGGGCATAGGCATTGGCGGTGGTGCCCGCGAGCCACTTGGCGCCGTCCCAGGACCATGTGGTGCCATTGGGGCCGGTGTAGGTCGCGCCGGGGGTGCCTGGGGGGAAATCTAGGGCCATGGCTATAGGTCCGCGCTGGCTGTGAAGCCGCTTGTGAAGTTGACGCCACCCGCCGCCGCCCCAGTCGCGTAAGCGCCAAATCCGGTGGTAGTGGTGCCGCCGCCGACCGCGAGAGCGGATGCGTTGGCATAAGTTGTTCCCGTAAACGTAATAGTCCCGACTGGCGCAGCCCGCATCGCCGTGGGGAAGCTGACGTTGCAACCAAAGAACCCACCCGCACTCGACACATACCCGAGGCAATAGGCGAAGCCCGTGCAATAAAACCGCTGGCACTGCTGCAATTCCAAAACGGGATCGCGCTTTTCCAGTTTCGTGGGCACGGTCTGGCCCGGCTGCACGATCTCCAGCTGGACGCCCCACATATTGAAGAACCCGGTCTGGGCGCCAACGCCGCCAGATCGGGTGGCGAAGTTGCTTCCCGCCGAGAACCAAAATTCCAACTGGGTGCCGTCGTTGCCGTCAGTGCCGACCGTCTTGCCCTGGATGCTGGGCACGTTGAACACGACCGCATGGCGCGTCCATGTGCCGGGGGTCGTGACAAGCTGCCCGACCCCGGTTACGGCGGCAGACGCCCCGCCGCCCGCGCCGAACTGCTGACTGAGCGTGACGCCCACCTTTCCGTTCGCGGGACCGACCATGTAAAACGACACGATAACGGTCTTGCCCGCGAAACGCCGCACGCCCTCGATCACCTGGGAAAAGTCGATCCCGTTGGTCGCCCCGGCACCGCCCGTCACGTTGTGCGTGACGTAGTGCGATATGGTTTCATCGCCTATCGCCGTCCGGTCGGCATCGGTCGCCGGGTTGCGCGAGATCGAATAAACGTCACCCGAAGCCCCGGCGAAGATACGCCAACGGTCATAACTGAAGATCGCGGTGCCGATTGTGGCATTGAACCCACCCTCGCCGCGCTGCCGAACCGTAAACAGACCGTTATGAATGAGGTTCCTGCCGACATCGTTCAACGCCTTGTCCACGTCCATCGTCGTGGCGGCATTGGCGAGGCCGGCGATGTTGGACGCGGGCACCCATTGCTGGGTGTTGCCGTCGTCATAGCCCAAATAGAGGTTGCCGCCCGTGCTGTCCCACCATAGCTGGCCGGATACGAACGTGGGCGGGCTGGCAGCGACGATGATGGGGCCAAGGGTGTTGGGGGTGCCCAGCCACTTGCTGCCGTCCCATTGCCACTGGACGTTGTTGGGGCCAGCGTAAAGCTGGTTGAGGGACGGGGAGTTGGGGAAGTCGAGTGGGGGCATGATCAGAGGTCCGCCGATAGTGCGTATGTTCGACCAAGATCGTATGTATCGCCCGCCGCCGTGCTGCTGATCTCAAACCGCCCGCCGCTGAGCGTCCCCGGCGTAATCACCAAGCTCGATGCTGACAAATTTGCGCTGCCTTCAGTGCCTAGAGACGTTACAGACGGCGTTGCACGCATCGGCGGAAACGTGACGGTGCAGTCCATGAAATTCGAGGCGCCGCCTGCGACGAACCGGGCGCTAGCTTTGATGACCTGATAAAACCGTTGGCACACGGCAAGGGTTTGCTGGGCGTCCATTTTCTCCAGCGGCGAGGGCGCGGTCTGGCCGGGGGCGGCGATTTCGAGTTGCACGCCCCAGATGGCAATGGTGCCTGATTGGACGCCGATATTCCCGGCGTTTGCAGCGTTCGTGGCACCGGACGAATACCAGAATTGAAGGGCCGTGAAGTCGGTTCCCGCCGTGGTGCCGAATGTCTTGCCTACCACTGACGGAATGGCAATCGCCACGCTGTAACGTGTCCATGTGGTGGATAAAGTCGTGGCGATACCAGTCGCAAGCGCCAGCACATTCGCGGATGGCGATCCACCAGTGCCAAAATTCTGCACCAGATTGATACCCAACTTCAGCCCGTTGGCTGACGCCCAGGCGTAAAAGCTAACGACGATTGTCTTTCCTGACAGCCTGCGGACATTCTCAATCCGCTGCACGACGTTATTCATCGACGCGGCAGTAGCCGTTCCGGTGAAAGTATTCCCGAGCGCGAAAATAGCTTCCTCGTCACCGAAACCTGCGGCCACGCTAAGACCCACCGCACCTTGCGGCGTGACGCTCATCGTGTCGCCACCGGAAGCGGCGCAACTCCAACGGTCAGCGGTGTATCCGTTTGAAGCGTTGAAGTTGAACGGCCCCGCCCCCCTCTGGGCTACCGTAAACAAACCGTTATGAATGAGGTTGCGCCCGACGTTGCGGTGGGCGCCCGTAACGGCATTGTCCACGTAAGACGTGGTCGCCACGCCCGCCTGCCCCTGGAGGGTCGTGGCGGCGGTCCATTGGGTGCTGTTGCCGTCATTGTAGCGGACATAGAGCTGCCCCCCGGTGCTGTCCCACCACAGCGCGCCGGGGTTGAGCGCGGGGGGCGTGGGCGCGATGGTGGCGCCGCCCGGCACGGTGCCGATGGCGGCCTGCACGAACGCCGTGGTGGCGATGCTGGTGTCGTTGTCGCCTGCGGTTGGCGTGGGTGCTTGCGGGTTGCCGGTGAACACGGGGCTGTCGAGCGGCGCCATGTTGTCGATCACGTCGGCGTTGCTGTTGAGGTGTCCGCCCCAGGCGTCGTCGTCCGCGCCCGGCGTCGGTTTCTTGAGCAGATAGCGCGGCGTGGTGGTGTAACCGCTCATACCAGTTCCTCCAGCCGCGTCTCGTCCCAGGCTCCGGTGCCGCAAGCCGGGGGCGTCGTCCACGTCCCGGTCTCGCACGGCCCTGCTTGCTGCCAGCCGCCAACCTCACACGGCGCCCAGGTCGGCCATGTCAGTTCCAGTTCGGCGGTGGCGCTGAAGACGATCCCGGCGACGGCGGCGGGCACCCAGTTGATGACCAGGCCTTGCAGGCTGGCGTCGAAGGTGATGCCGCTCGCGCCCCCGACGTCGTAGACGCGCGCGTCAGGCCAGTCCGAGTAGGCCCCGGCGCCGAATGTTCCTACGCCATAGGGGCGAGGTCCGATCCCGGCCATATCATGTTGCCTGGATGTGGATGGTGCCTGCCGCGAGGCGCACGACGTCGCCGGTCAGGATGTCGCGGGTGATCGGGGTGATACCGTCCGCCGGGTTGACGAGCGGCCCCCAGTAGAGCCGGTTTCCTGCGGTGACGGCTGACCAGACCTCGAAATAGCCGAGGGTTCCCCAAGGCGTGGTGGCGATGGGGAAGCTGATGGTAGCGGTATTGGCGGCGATGGTGGGGGGGGGGGTGATCAGGGCGAAGACGGCGGCCTGGCGGGCGTAGGCGCCGCCGGTGCATTCGATGCCGGGGGTGCCTGCCTGGGGTGGCGGCGATGCGGCGCACAGGGCGATGAAGCACCCGGCGGGCACGGTCATGGGCGCGAAGGCCAGGGTATGGCCTAGAACGGCGCTTTCCAGAAAAGTTGTTGCCGATCCGGGCATTATATCATACGGTCCATTTGCAAGGCGTGGCTGGGTCCGGCAGGGCACGACTGGATGCGGGTCGGCAGGGCAGGCATGGAATGTTGGCGGTGATATTCATCTAAAACGTCACCGCCAATTCCGCTACATACGGTGCGCCACTGTAATCACTTTGTTGCTTCCACAAATTGGCGCGGGTCACTACTTGCTGCCAGGCGGCGTCCATTTGCTGCGCGCGGTCGTCGTCTAGTTCGAACATCGCGCCGAACTTGCAGACGCCGAACAGATAGACGGCGTAAAGCTGTTCCAGCACGGGGTTGGTATCGGCGGGCAGGATCAGTGGCTTGGGACGGGCATACCAGCCCATGAGGATCTGCTGTGGTGCCCAGCTTGGATCGGGCGGGTCGGGGATGATGGGATGGGGCAGGAACTCGATGCAATCATGCACCAGCCTGTAGGCGTTGGCGGGGGCGCCGACGACGATCTGGGTGCCGGATTTGTATTGAACGGTCCAGCTTCCCGACCATTCGTCTTTTAGCTCGAACAGAACCCCGCTGGTGGCGTCGCGGATGCTTTCCATGGTCGCGAAGTCGGGCGGGAGCGTGATGTAGGGGCTGTCGATGGCTTGCGTGGCGCTTTTGACCATACACCTGGCCCGCAGCGTCTCGCTGATTTCGGTCTCGACCATGGCGACCCAGCCGGGGATCAGGCTGCCGATGTCGCGTCGGTTCAGCCAGCCAGCAACTTCGTCCTGTAGCTGCTGGTAGGTTGCCATCAGATGACGATGACGCCGACAGACGGCGGTGCGGCGGTGCTGCCGGTCGCGTTGGTGGCGGTGACGATGCAGGTTGCGGTGAGGCCGACATCGGCGGGGATGGTGTCGTATGTCGCGGCGCCGGATCCCATGGGCACGCCGTCCATCTTCCATGCGTAGGCGTAGCTGGTCGGCGTGCCGTCCCATGTCCCTGTCGTGCAGGTGAGCGTGATGCCGGCCTGGGTGACGACGGGGATGCCGGTGTTGACGGGTGCGGCGCCTGGCGCGGGTTCGCCGCCGCCTACCCCCGGTATCGGCTCGTATTGCGAGGCTTCGAGCAACAGGCCCGCTTCCATGGTTGCGACGCCTTGGGCGAGGGCCTGGGTTTCGCCATCGGTGATGCCTGCCGCTTCGGGGAACAGGCGGATCAGCAGGACCGGGTCGAGGCCTTCGACGACGACGGGCTGGGTGCCGCTCACGGGATTGGCTCTGGCTGGGACGGGATCGGTTCTTGCTGCGAGGCTTTCAGCTTCTCGCCTTCGTCGCGGGTTTTGCGGCCCTGCTCGAGGGCGAGGGCCGAGGCGTCGGCGACGGTGTCGGCCTCGGGGAACAGGCGATGCAGCAGCACCTTGTCGATGCCTTCGACAAGCGTGGGTTCCAGGGTTGGCGCTGGCGCTGCCTTGGGCATGGCGCCCTGCTTGCCGGCGACAGGCGGATCGTCGTGCTTGCCGATGCCGTGCGTGTCTTTCTGCTTGGGGGCGTCGTGCTTGTCGTTGCCTTCTTTGGTTGGGCTGGCCATTAGAGTTTCCTTCCATCGTCGGTTCTGAGCAGGCGACACTCGCGGCTGTCGAGTAGCTGGTTGAGCAGCTTCTGGTCCTTGGTAACCCCGAGTTTTTGCCACTGGTTCCACATCACGCGCGGGACGCGGGCAACGAGGGTCCATGACTGCTTGCGGGCGATATGCTTGTCGAAATTGGACGCGAGTTGCTTGGCGCTCTCGACGATGGCGCGGGTGTTCTGCGAGTGAACGAAGACGAGGCGCCCGGTGTCCTCGTCCTTGGTGACCTCGGTCGCGCTCTGGGTCGTCTCGTCGTAGTGCTCGTAAAGCGGGGGTTTGCTCATTGTGCGTAATCCGCGCTATAAGCGGGGCGTTGACGGCTCATCCCAGCCATCAACACCCCTAACCCCGAGACCTTGTGTAAGAAGGACTGAGGCTGATGCCAGACAACACCGACGAGGCGCGCAGGGCAATCACTGCCGCGTATAACCGCGAGTATGCGGCCAAAAACCGCGAGAAAATCGCGGCCCGCAACCGCGAACGCTACCAGCAGAACCGCGAGAAGATCCTGGCCCAGAGCAAGGCCCGCGTTGAGGCGTGGGTGCAGGCCAATCCGGACGCCCGCAAGGAACATCAGAAGCGGTATCGCGAAAAGAACCGCGAGAAGATCCGCACGGCCAATAACGCATCCATACGCGACGAAAACGGCGAGATGAGCGCCCAGTATAAGGCGCGCCTTGAGGTCAAGACGGCCAAATGGCGGCAAAACCTCGAAACGGTAGCCGGGCGTCCACCGCCGCTGGTCTGCGACGTGTGCCAGAGGGCGCCCGACCCCGGCAAGAGGATGCACTTCGACCATTGCCACGCCAACGGACATTTCCGTGGCTGGCTGTGCCGGTCTTGCAACCTCGCGCTTGGTAACGTCCAAGATGATCCCGTCCTTCTGCGAAAACTGGCGGCCTACTTAGAAGAAAACTCGGAAGGCACGCCAGTCATCGAACTCTTGCGTAAAGAATAGCGATAAGTATTCGACCAACCTCTATTGGTTGAGGTCAAATATAGTGGCGTGGGCTTTGGGGGCCGTTGGACGAATACAGCCCTCGAATACTACGCCGCCCTGGCTATTGTCTCCAGTTTGTGCGTAATCTTGCTGTATGATATCGCGCTCTGGCAGTGGCGCGAGTTCGATATAGTCGGTGGACACCAGGATGATCTGGTGGATCGGGCAGAAGCGGTCGGGCGCGAGGTCGATGGTGCCGAAATTGGTGCGGTAGACGTCGACGGCGCCCATGATGGTGACTTGCTCGCGCGACGTGACGTTCTGGATGTTCTGGGCCACGACGGCGTTGCCCGTGCCGCCCTGGCTGAGCGTGGCGAAATAGGCTTTGACGTTGCCCGACATGATGCCGAGGCTGGGCTTGCCGCCGGCCTGCCAGCACTGCTGCACGGCGCTGTCCACCATGGCGAGGGTGAGGTCGCGCAGCGTGCCTGCGGTGCCGGCGTTGCTGCCGTCGCCCACTGGCATCACGCCCGCGCCCGCGCCCCGGCTTCCATTCGCCGTGTAGCAGGGCAGCCCGCTCATGTGGCGCGGGTCGGTGATGGTGCGAACGAGGGGGGATGTGACGGCGAGTTCTAGGTCGCGCTTCACTTCCATGCCGCGCAGGATCAGCTGGCGGTTATACTCGTCCTCGCCCCCGGCCATGTCGACGACCCGCAGGGTGTTCGAGACGCCCACGGTGCGGGCGATGATCTGGCACACATTGTTCAGGCGCACGGGCTTGAGGACGGCCTGCATGACGGCGGTGAAGCCTTCGGGCTGCGCGTTGTCGCTGGCCGCGTTGAGTTCCTGCACCAGCCATTCGGTCAGAACCTGGTTGGCGGCGACGCGGCTGCATGCGCTGACCAGCGGCGTCTCGTCCGGATCAATGCGGTAGATGATATCGGCGAGGTCTTCCTTGACGCCGATGGCGGCGGTTTCGAGATACGTGCCGGCGGGCGTCGCGCCCTGTGCGCCTACAGCCATGTTTAAACCCCATTGCAGCAAGGGCGCACGGATCGGTGCGCCTCATGCGGTGAAACCTGATCGAGTTGCTGGTTTCGCAATGGCTGGCGGCGGCTGGGCCGAGTGGGTGCAAGCACTCTCGGGGGCCGGGGGTCAGCATTAGCGACGGCACGGCTCGCTAGGCAGTGGGTGCAAGCACTCTGCGGCGCGACGTGTCTATGTTATGAGACGGGACCGTTGCACGTCAAGCGTGTCATCGCGCGTGGCCGTTGGCCCGGCGTGCGGCGAGCAATGCGGCGGCGGTGCGGATGTTGGCCTTGTCGCCGAAGGCCTGCTCGGCGACCTGGATGCGCTCGCTGGGTGCGGGTGGCGGGGGTGCGCCTCTGACCGGGGCGAGCGTGCGCTGCGGCGGGGCGCTGCTCTTGGCGCCTTCGACCATGCGGTCGTACATCGCGGCTTTCATCATGGTTTTGAAGTGATGGGGCGAGGACAGCCCGCGCAGTTCGTTCTCGCTGAAGCCGCCTTGCCGGGTCGCCCATTGGACGATTTCGTGTTGCAACTGGGTGCGCTGCTGCGGGTCTGCCCAGCCGGGGACTTCCTTCGATAGCTGTTCGTGCGCGGCGTTGACCTGCGCTTCCATGGCGCGGGCCTGGGCCTGGCTTTGCAGTGCGTTCAGGTTGCCAAGGCGCTGCTGTTCCTCGAGCGCGTTCTCGTATTGCGCGCGTTCGGCGATGTAGCGTTGCGGGTCGGTCTGGGCGAGCGACGGATCGGGGCGGTTGATTTCCTGGCCGACGATGTGTTGCAGGCGGGCGAGTTCGGGCTGGATGTATGGCAGCACGGTCGCGAGCGCCTGCTGCTGGGCGGCGATCTGCTGCGCCTGGGCGTGGACCTGCTGACGCTCGGCCGCAAGCCCCTGCATCTTCTGCGTGTAGTCGGCGGATTTGCGCTGCACGAAGGCCTGGATCTCGGCGGCGGTGCGTAGCCGCTGCCCTTCGATCTCGACCCCGCCGTCCGGCGTTTCCGTGGCGGTGGCGGGGGCGTCGCCTTGCGGCTGGGCGCCAAGGGCGCGCTCGAGGGCCGAGGCTGGCGCGGGTGCTGGCGGGGCTTTGGCTGCGGCCGGGGACTCTGCTGACGCCTGCGCCTGGCGTGCGACGTCGCTGGGCGAGGGCTTGCGGGTGGCGTCGGCGGCAGGGGCTGCGGCCTCGCCTTCGGCGCCCTGCCGCCTCTGCCGGTTGAGCAGCCGCGCGGCCTCGCTGACCGAGATGCCCGGCTGTGAGGTCGCGGGCGGGGCGGTTGGCGCGAAGCTGCCGACCTGGCCGGTGGGTGCTGCGGCGGGCGCGGCTGTGGGGGCTGACGGTCCTGGTGCGCCTGTGGTTTCGCTCATGGCCTATTCGCGTTCCTGCAAATGCGCCGGAAGCTGCCCCTCTAGCTCGGCGCCCCATTCCTCGTCGTTCACCGGATCGCGGCCCAGCGCCAGGCGGATGTAGTTCTCGCGCGTTTCGGGCAGCCCCTTGTCGCGCAGTCCGCGCAGGATCGAGGCCTGCCCGGCGCTAAGGCTCGGCCCAGTTGGGCGCCCTGATCCCTTTGCCGAGGATGCCGGCGCGGGCGGTTTGGGGGTCGACATAGCCATTGTTCACTGCTTTCCAGATGGCGAGATTGTTGGCGATGGTGCCCTTGTCGCGTCGTTCCACGCCGTTATACAGCCCGCGAATGCCTTCCCACGTAACGGATTGCAGTTGACGGGGCAATATTCCGAGTTCGTCGGCGGCTCTGCGGTAGGCGTCGGCATAGAGCGCATACATGCCCTGCAAGCCCTCGCCCGCGTGCGCCATCGTGCTGGGCCAGACATCGTCCCCGCTCACGGCGGGCGGGCGATACTTCTTGTTGACCGACGACCCCAGCCCATAGCTGACTTCGGGGCTGCTTGACCCCAGCGGGCGCAGCAACCCCGCCGCCACCGCGTGGGTGTCGATGGTCACGTCGTGCCCGGCGTCGGGGCTGACGATGTTGTTGTAGAAGTTCCTAACCTTGTGCGCCCCGCCCATGTTGGCGCTGATATTCGCCATGCTGTCGTCACGCAGCGAGGAGAGGGCGTTGCCGACCGCGTCGAGCGTGCCCCATTGCAGGGTCGCCGGCAGGCCCGCCGCGCCTTCCTCTTCGGCGTCGTTGAGCAGGAACCCGCCCCGCGTGCCGTCAGGGTTCACGATCCGGACGTTGTTGTGTTCGGCGTGGGCGCGGTCGTGCAGCCGCACCCACAGCGCCGCCTCTTTCGGGTCGCTGATCTCGCTCAGGGTCTTGCCCTGGATGTTGGCGTAGATGTCCTGCCATCCGGGGTTGAGCGTGGCGAAGCTGGGGGCTTCCTCGGTGCCGTGCCAGGCCCCTTCCAGCGCCGGGGTCCAGCCGCTGTCGGCGTGGTTGGCGTGGATGTTGGCCACCCGCATCGAGCCTTCGACGTTGTGTTCCCAGCGCCGCTGCGGCGAGAGCGCGGCAAGGTTGGCGGCTTGGGCGCGCACCGAGGTTCCGTAGGTCTCGGCCATGTTCTCGGCCAGGCTGCGCGCGCCGTTATACCAGTTCGCCGCGCTGTTCCGCCACGTCTCGGGCACCGCGTTGTAAAGCGCCTTGAGGTTGTCGGCGATGTGCGCCGTCAGCCCGTCCACCGAGGCGTTGTTCAGCCCGACGTGGCGCGACAGCACCTCGTCCACCCGGCTGCCGATCTTGGACTTCGGCGCGGCCACGGCGTCGTCGAAGGATGGGCGGTCGACCGTGTAGTTCGCCGTCGCATGCACGTCATCGGCGAGCGAGGGCTGCCGGGTGCTGATCCTGTCGGCGAACCCGACCGCGTCCGAGTTCAGCCGTGGCGCCGATCCCGGCCCGTGCGCTGCGACCTCGGGGATTTCGCCGAGGATGCCTCGGGCGGTGCGGGCGGCTTCGCTCAGCGGTCCGCGTGCCTCGCGTGCCACGCTGCCGACGAACGGCACCATGCCGAGCAGGCCGAGGCCCATTTGCAGCGAGCCTGGCTGGGTGCCGTGGATGTCGCCCTTGAGCAGGTGCTTGACGATATCGCCCCCGCCCTGCGCCACGTCGGGCGCGGACAGGGCGATGTTCGCGGCGGGGTTCAGTCCCACCCCCAGCTTGGCCAGTTCGCGCGGATCGGACAGGCCGCGCAGGGCGGCGTCGCCGACATCCTGCCAGGCGGTGCGCGGCGTGAGCGTGTCGGGGTGCAGCCGTTCGGTGCCGACCGGGTTGTCGGCATACGGGAACGGCGTCGGGTCGGTTGTGGGCTGGCCCTGGACCACGCGGTGGTAGAGCGACCCCAGCGCCGAGGTGAGGTCATCGGTGGCGGGCGGCACGCCGAGCAGGCTTTGCTGCGGGTCCGGATCGTCAGGGAACAGCAGCGACGCCATCAGACGATGCCCCCGCCCTCGCGGCCCCCGCGACTGCCGCCGGCTTCGTTGTCGAACAGCCGTTTGGCCTGCTGGATCTGGTTGTTGATCTCGTCGT
>Ga0157376_10003699_pt1 | contig 10565 bp, 10 predicted proteins | sample M45metaG_FD_121801 | JGI IMG/M metagenome (GOLD analysis project Ga0157376, IMG submission 121801) | Miscanthus rhizosphere microbial communities from Kellogg Biological Station, Michigan, USA - M4-5 metaG | ecosystem: Host-associated > Plants > Roots > Rhizosphere > Soil | place: USA: Michigan... | reverse complement strand
TGTTGCGTAGCAGCACACTACGCCTGTCGCAAAGAGTTTGACAAATCGAATGTTTTAATCAAATACTTTGACATTGTTAATGAACACGACAACACGTTGAAACAGTTGGTTAAAACATCGCGAAAATTGCATTAATGAAAATGAAACAATCCGTCGTAGCCGGTAAACGAACCGCCCGTGGCAAGCCCCTGCCGAAGCGCCGCAGCACGGCCGAGCCGGCGCGCTTCTATTACAAGGGCAACCGGCTCAAGCAGCTGCGCGCGTTCTGCTATGCCGTCAAGTTCGGATCGATCGTGCGCGCGGCCGAGGCGCTATTCCTGTCCCCGTCGTCGGTCAGCCTGCAGTTGTCCGCGCTGGAAAAGGAACTCGGCGCGCACCTGCTGCAGCGCACGCGCCCGCGCCTGGTGCTGACCTCGGAAGGGCAGATGCTGTACGACCTGGCGCGGCCGCTGGTCGAAGGCGTCGAAAGCCTCGATCAGCATTTCCGCACGCAGCGCCAGGGCATGGATCAGGGCGAGGTCAACATTGCCGCCGGCGCCTCGACGATCCAGTACCTGTTGCCGCCGCTGGTGCGCGACTACCGCGAACGCTTTGCCGACGTGCGCCTGCAGCTGTCGAACGTTACCGGCAAGGACGGGCTGGCGCTGCTGCGCTCCGACCAGGTCGATTTCGCCGTCGGCTCGATGCTCGACGTGCCGCACGACCTTTCCTACGAGCCGGTGCACTGGTTCGACCCGATGCTGATCCTGCCGCTCGATCATCCACTCGCGGCCAAGCCCGACATCGCGCTCGAGGAACTGTCGCCGTACGGATTGATCCTGCCGCCGCAACGACTGACGACGTACCGACTCGTCGACCTGGTCTTCCAGCAGCGCCGCGTTCCGTATCGCGTCGCGATCGAGGTCGGCGGCTGGGAAGTCATCAAGCAGTACGTCGCGATGGGCCTGGGCATCTCGATCGTCACCGGCATCTGCCTGACCGACGACGACAAGGCGCGCCTGGCCGTGCGCAACATGCGCCGCTATTTTCCGCAGCGCAGCTACGGCGTCGTCGTGCGCAAGGGCAAGTATCTGAGCACGCACGCGCGCGCGTTCATCGATCTGATCAAGCCGGGGTTGTTTGCGCGCGGCGACTACTATGAGTCGGGGCATTCCGAACGGTAGCGCTTTAGCCCTCCCCTTCAAGGGGAGGGTTGGGTGGGGATGGTGTCAGTCCCGCGAAGCTCGACTCAGTCAAACCGTGCCGCGATTCTTCCCGATCCACGGCCGGTAGAACTCACGAAGCCGCGCCATGTCGGCGGCAACGTCGTCGGTCGGATGGAACAGCGGGCCCAGACCGATCATCTTCTCGGGATAGTGGAAATAGGCCGGCAGAATCGGCACGCCGGCCTCGCGCGCGATGTGCCAGAAACCCGTTTTCCATTTTTGTACTTTCTTGCGCGTGCCTTCGGGCGCGAGCGCGAGCCAGAAGCGGTCGTGTGTTGAGAATTCGCGGCGCATTTCGCCGACCACGCCGTGCGCGGCGGAGCGGTCGACCGGAATACCGCCGAAAGCGCGCAGGATCGGACCGAGCGGCCAGGCGAACGCTTCGCGCTTGCCGATGAAGTGCACATCGAGGCGCAGGCTGATCTTGAACAGCAGTCCCCAGATCACGTCCCAGTTGGTCGAATGCGGCGCGGCGATAAGGACGAGCTTGGCGACATCGGGCAACTCCCCAACCATGCGCCAGCCGAACAGCCCGAGCAGCCAGCGGCAGATGCCGGTTGCCATCGACGGCCGCGTCTGCGGCATGTTTGGCGGGGTGTGCGGCAGCTGCGCCGCGCTCATTCGTGGCTCCACTGTTTGGAACGCGTCTGCTTGTGCCGGGCGCGCTTTTTCTTCGAAGCGATACGGCGTTCCTTGGAGGCGCGCGTCGGCTTCGTGGCGACGCGCTTCTTCGGCACGTGCTGTGCGGCGCGGATGATCTCCGCCAGGCGTTCGCGCGCATCGGCGCGATTGCGCCCCTGGTCGCGAAAGCGGTTGGCCTGGATCACGAGCACGCCGTCAGCGGTCAGGCGGCGATCGCGGCGCGCCAGCAGGCGCGCGCGCAACGGCTCGGGCAATACCGCGGAACGAGCCACGTCGAAACGCAACTCGACCGCGCTGGCGACCTTGTTGACGTTCTGGCCGCCGGGCCCGGACGCGCGCACGAACGTCTCTGTCAGTTCGGAATCGGGAATCTGGATTGTGGTCGTTACTTGAAGCATCGAACCGTCTTTTTTGGGTTAGAAAAAGCCTTAGACGCGGATTTCGCGGATGAACGCGGATAAGAGCAAACACACAATGATTCGTTCTATCCGCTCCTATTCGCGTTCATCCGCGTAATCCGCGTCCAAAAAAGCTCCTACATCAGTCGCGAAAATTCTCGTACTGCAGGGGCATCTTGATTTCGGCGCCGCGCAGCAGCGTGATTGCCGTCTGCAAGTCGTCCCTCTTCTTGCCGACGATGCGCAGCTTGTCGCCCTGGATCTGCACGTCGACCTTCAGTTTGGCGTCCTTGATGCGCTTGACGATGTCCTTGGCCAACGCCTGTTCGATGCCTTGCTTCAGCGTGACCTTCTGCCGCGCGGTCGCCAGGTTGACCTCGGGATCGGCGATCTCGGCGCAGCGGATGTCAATGTGCCGCGCGGCCAGGCGCTGCTTGAGGATCTCGAGCATCTGCTTGAGCTGGAATTCGGCCGGCGCCTTCAGCGTGACGACGGTTTCCTCGCTGCGCTCGAAGACCGCGTCCGAACCCTTGAAGTCGAAGCGATTGGCCAGTTCGCGATTGGCCTGGTCGATTGAGTTGGTCAACTCGTGCAGGTCGAGTTTCGAGACGACATCGAATGACGGCATGGTGGTTCCCCAGAGTACCGGCGGATTCTAGCAAGCCGGCCGAGCTGATTCGCCAGCGGGTTCGCCAACGAGTGCGCCATCCCATCCCATCGATCCGAGCACGTGTTGCCAGACCGCGTCGAGCGGCGCTTCGAGCATCAGCCGCGTGCCGGCGAGCGGGTGATCCAGGCGCAGGCGCCACGCGTGCAGCAGCAGCCGATGCACGCCGAAGTGCATGCGCCACAGCCGGTTATGGTCGCCGCGGCCGTGGCTGGTGTCGCCGACGATGTGGTGCGAGACGTGATGCATGTGCTTGCGGATCTGCCGATAGCGGCCGGTCTGCGGCGACGCTTCGATCAGCGCATAGCGTTGTTCCGGATATCGGCCGAGCTCGATCGGCACGGTCGCGGTCGCGAGCACCCGCCAGGTCGTGACGGCCGCCTTGCGCGGGCTGCGTTCGCGCACGTCGGGCAGCGCATAGTCGATCGTGCCTTCGGCGTCGGGCCAGCCGCGCACGACGGCAAGATAGATCTTGTCGATGCTGCGCGCCATGAACTGCTTGCCGAGTTCGCCGGCGATCTCACGCGACTTGGCCAGCAGGACAATCCCCGACGTGGCGCGGTCGAGGCGGTGCGCCAGGTACAGCGCGGCGCCGGTCTGCTCGCGCAAACGTTCCAACAGGAAGTCGCGTTCGTCGGCCGCGATCGCACTGCGATGCACGAGCAGGCCAGCGGGCTTGTTGACCGCAAGCAGTGCGTCGTCTTCGTAGACGACCTCGATTTTCGTCAACGCGGATGCCCTCAACGCGACCGGCGCCACGCCAGGACGAACGCCAGCACGCCGACTGCCGCGATGACCGACGCCGGTAGCGCGCGTGGCAAGTGCACGAGGCGGACGTCGAGCGCATAGATGATCGTCGCGCACAGCAATGCGGTAGCGCCAACCACGGCGAAAACCAGGCTCTGCGTGGCCTTCCGACCGGCAGCTGCCTCGGCCTCATCGTCGCGCCCACGCGCCGCATCGAAATCGCCGGCCGCCGCCTTCTTCAGATAGGTATGAACGAGCTGCGGCATCTCGGGCGCGGCCGCGAGCCAGGTCGGTACGCGCGCGCGTAACTCGCGCAATGTGCGGCGAACGCCGTAACGGCGGCGCAGGATGTCGGACAGCACCGGCCGCGCGACCGCCCAGATGTCGATGTCCGGGTACAACGTGCGGCCGATGCCTTCGATGTTCAGCAAGGTCTTCTGCAGCAGGATCAGTTGCGGTTGCAAGGTCAGCTCGTAGCGGCGCGCGACTGCGAACAGCTTGACGACGACCTCGCCGAGCGAAATCTGCGACAGCGGCCGCGTGAAGTACGGCTCGCATACCGTGCGCACCGACGCTTCGAGCTCGTCGATCCGCACGTGCGCGGGCATCCAGCCGGCGGCGACATGCAGTTCGGCGATGCGTTTGTAGTCGCGGTCGAACAGCGCCATGAAATTCTCGGCCAGCAGGAACTGGTCGCGCTCGGGCAGCGAGCCCATGATGCCGAAATCCAGCGCGATGAAGCGCGGATTCTCCTTGCGCGTGGCGTCGACCCAGATGTTGCCGGGGTGCGCGTCGGCGTGGAAGAAATTGTCGCGGAACACCTGCGTGTAGAACACGCGCACGCCCTTCTCGGCCAGCGCCATGCGGTCGATGCCGGCCGCATCGAGCGCCTCCAGGTCGTCGACGCCGATGCCGCGCACTCTTTCGAGCGTCAGCACCGATTCCTTCGTGTGCGACCAGTACACCTCAGGAACGATCAAATCCTCGCCGGTCAGGAAATTGCGCCGCAGCAGGCTGGCGTTCGCGCCCTCACGCTGCAGGTCGAGCTCATGGTTCAGTGTCGACTCGATCTCGGCGACGATGTCGCGTGGCCGGATCTTGTCAGCAGCCGGATGCCAGCGCTGCGCCAGCTCGCCGAGCGCGCGCAGCAGCGCAACATCGTCGGCGATGCGCGCGTGGATGCCCGGGCGCAAAACTTTCACTACGACCTGGTGTGAGTCGGGAAGCTCCGCTGCATGCACCTGCGCAATCGACGCCGACGCCAGCGGCGTCTCGTCGAAGGATTTATACAATGTTGCAATCGGCGCGCCAAGCGCCGCCTCGACTGCCGCGCGCGCCTGGCTGCCGGGAAACGGCGGCACTTGGTCCTGCAGCAGCGACAGTTCGTCGGCGACGTCGCCGGGCAGCAGGTCGCGGCGCGTCGACAGGATCTGGCCGAACTTCACGAAGATCGGACCGAGCTCGACCAGCGCCAGGCGTAGTCGCGCGCCGCGCGAAAGCCTGGCGATATCGGCACGCGGCCGCGGCAGGAACGGGCGCAGCCACTTCAGCGGGCGGAACAGGTGCGCACCTTCGACCAGTTCGTCGAGCCGGTAGCGCACGAGGGTCGCGGCGATGCGCAGCATGCGCGGCAGCTGACGCAATGGTGTCACGTGCCGCCTCCGCCAATCTTTGTCGCAAATTGCTGCACCCGCGCGGCGAGCCGGTCCGCGCGTTCGCGCAGCGCGTCGATGTCGTCGAGCAGTGCATCGACCTCGGCTGGCGCGACCAGATCGCGTGTATCGTCGCGCAGAAACGCGGCGCTGTCCTGGGCGAATGACTGTGCCGACTCGCGCGTCCAGGCGAATGCCGAGTGCAGTGCCCGCGCGAGCGGCACGCCGAGCACGTCACCGAACGTGCGCGCGAACGCCTCCTCGATATCCGGACGATATCCGCGCACCAGTTTTTCGACACGGCGCGCGAGTTCGGCGTCGCCGGAGATTTCAACTTTGCCGGCCGAGCTCCCCGTCTTCGGCGTCCCGTCGTCGCCGCGCCGAAGCGCGAATGCGAGCAGGCTGCCCGGACTGGCGCGCAGATTGAGATCACCCGGCGCTTCCCAATGCGGCCCGACGTGCAAGCGGCCGTCGCGCACGCTGATCGCCAGCGCCAGGTTCGCACCGCGCAACTCGATGCCGATGCGCCGGCCTTCGAGACCGGACAGCTGGCTGCGCATGTCGGCATCGAGCGCCACGCCGCGGTTCAACGCGGCTTCGAGTGCGCGGCCGAGCGCGGCCAGCAGCGGGTTCGGTAGGCGGTCCTCGGCCATCAGCGCGAATGCTCGAAACGGGCGGGCATTGTAGCCGGTCCCCCGGCAAGCCCGCGGTGCCCACCCCAGCAAAAAGACCATCCCGCTGCCGAGGCGCCCTCGCGCTACTCCGGCCGCTGCTGCATCCGGTTGCGCGCCAGGTGTTGGGACAGGCGCGCGATTCCTTCGGCCATGTTCACGCGCGGCTTGTAGCCGAGGTCGCGGCGGGCGGCATCGATGTTGAACCAGTGCGCAGTCGACATCAGTTCGACCATGGCGCGTGTCAGTGGCGGTTCGCCGGACAGGCGCAGCAGCCGGTAGATGGCCTCGAACGTCGCGCCGAGCAACAGTGCCACGCCGACCGGCACGCGCCGCGTTTCCGGCGGAAAGCCGTCGGCCGCGAGCCAGGAATTGATCAGCGCTTCGAGCGTGACCGGGTCGCCCTGGCTGATGAAGTAGACCTTGCCGGCAATCGGCGAGCCGATCGCGAGCCGATCCAGCGCGAGCAGATGAGCCTCGGCCGCATTGTCGACGAAGACCGTGTCAATCTTCTTCGGCACATCACCGACCAGGCGCAGCTGACCGCGGCGCGCGCGGCCAAGGATGCGCGGCAGCAGGTTCGGGTCGCCGGGTCCCCAGATGAAGTGCGGGCGCAGCGCAACGGTCGCCAGCTGCGGGCTGTTTGCGGCTAGCACATGCTGCTCGGCCAGCGCCTTGGTCTGTGCGTAAGGCGAGCTGAAGTGCGTGGCATACGGCACCGATTCGTCGACGCCTTCGAGGTCCGCGCCGTTGTGCACGACGCTCGGGCTCGAGGTCAGCACGAGTTTGTCGATCTCATGCAGTTCGCATGCGGCGAGCACGTTGTCGGTGCCGCGCACGTTGGTCTCGTAATAGTCTTCGATGCGGCCCCAGGTGCCGACGCGGCCGGCAGTGTGGATGATCGCATCGACGCCGGCGGCCGCATCGGTGACCAGATCAAGCGATGCGATGTCGCCCTGGCGCTGGTCGACACCGAGCGCGGCGAGCGCCGGATGCGCGCTGCGATTGAGAGAACGCAAGGAATGGCCGTGCGCGACGAGCTGCTTGCAGATCGCCTGGCCGAGAAAACCGCCACCCCCCGTAACGAGAACTTTCATGCAATGAGTCTCTGTGCAAGCGCCGCTGTGATTTTGCTTCGGCATCCTGCCAGATTCGAGCCGCGCCGATTGTACCGGTAGCGTGCCAGCCTGACGAAATTTATGCGGGCTTAAGATGTGCAGGTGTACGTTGTCGGACGATTTAGTGCCGGAGACACGGGTATGCGACGCGCGCCAGTTTTTCTCGTGTTGCTGTTGGTGGCGTTGACAGCGCATGCCGAGCAGGACTTCAGCGGCACGACCGCCTCGGGCGCGTACTACCGGATCGCCGTGCCGGACGGCTGGAAGTCCGGAGACACTCTGATCCTGTTCCAGCACGGACTGACGTTCGACCCGCCAAAGCCGGTTACCGATCTCGGACCGATAGCAGATCTGCAGTTGAGCGAGGGCTACGCGATTGCCGCGTCGAGCTACAGCCAGCGCTCGTGGGCCCTGTTTACGGCGCCTGACGACAATGCCGAAATGCTTGCCGCCTTCAAGGAGCGGGTCGGCACGCCGGGCGCGATCATTCCGTGGGGCGGATCGCTTGGCGGCCTGGTCGCATTGAAGCTGGCCGAAGACCCGCGCTTTGCGCCGGTGCCGGGCGTTTACGCAGCGTGCACGCCGGCGGCAGGTTCGCGCGTATGGGACGCCGGCTTCGATCTGCGCCTGGCTTACGATGTCGTCTGCGCCGGCGCCGGCGATTTGCCTAAAGGCGATCAGCCGTATCCGTGGGCCTACAACCTCAGCGATATCCCCGACAACCTTTCCGACCTCGAGGACGAGGCACTCCTGCTGCAGACACTGATTCCGCTGAACCAGTGCACCGGCATCAACCTGCCGAAGGAAGTGCGCAACGATGCGATGAAGCGGCGCCTGACCGAGTTGATGAGCCTGGGCTATGTCACCAGCGAGAAATTCTTCGTCACGAACACGGCGTACGCGACCTATGCCTTGAGCGACCTGGTGCGCGCCCCGGACAAGCTCGACGACCTCAATCCGTTCAGCAACATCGGCGTCGACTACGGCGACGCGACGATCAACGCGAACATCGCGCGCATCGACGCCAATCCGTTCGCCTCGTTGTACTTCCGCGACGTCTCGGATTTCCGCGGCAAGATTGGCGGCGCGAAGGTCGTCTCGGTGCATACCAGCCAAGACCAGCTCGTGATCCCGGCCAACGAATACGTGCTGCGCCAGACGCTGCCGACGTCGCAGCTGACGATCGCGCTCGTCAATGAATCGACGCCAAGCCACTGCGGCTTCACCGACGCCGAAGGCGTCGGCGGCTGGGAAGCGCTGCGTGCGTGGATCGCGGGTGCGCCGCAGCCGAGCGTGAACGATCTGCAGACCGCCTGCACGGCGGCGATGGCGAGCGGCTCCGGTGGACCTTGCCGCTACGATGCGAACATCAGCGTGCCGACCTTCGACAGCCAGGTGCACCCGCGCCAGGCGAGCACTGCGCCGCCGGTCGACGCGCGCTACAGCGGCCAGTGGTACGACCCGGCGCGCAACGGCGAAGGCATTGCCTTGGAAGTCCTCGACGACAACCGCGCGCTGGTATACATGTTTACTTATCCACCATCCGGCGTGCCGGGCCAGCAGGCTTGGTTGCTCGGCGTCGGCGACGTGCTCGGCAATGGCATCGAGTTCACCGACGTGCTGCGTTCCTCGCTCGACTCCGGCGGTCATCTGCAAGCCGCGCACTGGGGACGCATAGGCCTGGTGTTCGATGATTGCAACAACGGCCACATGCGCTGGGACGGACCGGCCGCCTGGGGTTCACTCGAAGTGCCGATCACCCGGATCACGGCGTTGAGCGGGCTGGATTGCACGGCTCCCGCGTCAGCAATCGTGCCGACACAGACCAGTGGCTCGTGGTACGACGCGCGCTACCTCGGCAGCGGTTTCGTTTTCGAGCAACTCGACGCGCAGCGCGTCGCGGCGATCTGGTTTGGTTTCGATTCGGCCGGCAACCAGGCCTGGTTGTCCGGCATCGGCCAGCAGGGCGTTGACGGCTACGCGGGAATCTTTTATCAACCGATCGGTCCGCGCTTCGGCAGCGCCTACGATCCGGCCGCATTCAACCCGCAGCAGCGCGGCGCGCTCAGTGGGTTGAAGGTCAATTGCCTTGGCGCCAACGGCACCGTGGTCGGATTCCCGGGCTTGCCCGACGAGCCATTGCCGTTCGAACTCGCGCTGACGCGCTTCACGTTCCCGGCCGGAATTGCCAAGTGCAAACCCTGACCGGATCAGACGCCGCGCTTCTCGCTGAATAAGCCTCGCTCAGCGACGCGAAGTCGCTGAGCGCCGATCAGTGATCCTTGATGGCGTGCGTCTCGGCTTCGCCGGTCGCGGCGCTGGGAGCAGGGCGCGCATCGCGCGCGCGCGCGGCGACGCTGCCGCAGACGTAGGCCTCGAACGATTGCAACCCGTCGGCCGGTTCGCTGGTCGGCTTGATCGTGTCGGCTGGAATCCCGGCTGCCTGGGTGCGCGCCAGCGTCTCGAGTTCGTCCCGCACCTTGAGGTCGGGGCGGTGGTAGAACGCGACTTTGTCCGTTACCGAGACCGTGATCGCACCGGCATCCCGGCAACCGCTGACGTTACCGTCGTAGGCGACGCGTACCTTGTCGCCGCCCGGCGTTTCCTTGACCCATGTGCAGGCGGCGGGCAATGCCGCCAGGACCAGCAATGCTGCAAAGTTAGCTTTTTTCATAAATGTGAACCGTGAGCCGCGGGGCAGCGAGCGGGAAGCGTCTCCCCGTTTCGCCTCACGGTTCACCGCTCACCTCGCTTCATCGTAGCACTTTGCCATCGGCATCCAGCACCTGCACCTCGCCCAGGTTCAGCGCGCGTACGGGTTTCTCGATCTTCGAAAGATCGCCGACGATGACCCAGGTCAGCGCGTCCGGGCGATAGATCTCCTTTGCCGCCGCCTGCACCGATTCGTCGGTCTGCGCTTCGACGCGCTGCTTGAGCGTTTGCACGTAGTCATCGGGACGGTCGTACAGTTCGATCGCATTGATCGCGTTGAGCACGGCGCCGGTTGTTTCGTAGTTGCCGGACAGCGAGCGCACGCGGCTGACCTTGATCTTGTCGATCTCGGCGTGGGTCAGCGGTTTGTCGCCGACGACGGCGCGGATTTCCTTCAGCGCTTCGGCGGCCGAATCGGCGGTCTTGTCGATCTGCACCGGGGCATAGATCATCAGTGGACGCTGGCCGACCGCATCCTGCAGGAAGCTGCCGGCGCCGTAGGCCCAGTGCTTGTCCTCGCGCAGGTTCATGTTCAGGCGCGAGGTGAAGCTACCGCCGAACGCGCCGTTCGCTGTCGCGATTTCCAGGTTGTTCGGCGCCTTCGTCGACGGCGCGACGACGCCGGCCAGGATCAGCGCCTGCGGTGAATCACTGCGATTGACCAGGAACACGCGCGGCTTGGCCTGCAGCGCGACCGCGGCGATATTCTTCTTCGGCACCGGCGACGCCGGCGCTTTCCAGTCGCCGAAAACC
>Ga0157376_10003698_pt1 | contig 10565 bp, 12 predicted proteins | sample M45metaG_FD_121801 | JGI IMG/M metagenome (GOLD analysis project Ga0157376, IMG submission 121801) | Miscanthus rhizosphere microbial communities from Kellogg Biological Station, Michigan, USA - M4-5 metaG | ecosystem: Host-associated > Plants > Roots > Rhizosphere > Soil | place: USA: Michigan... | reverse complement strand
CGTCGACCTCACCGCCGGCTTCGTCAACACCGTGTTCGAACTGATCGAGCGCCACCCCTGGTTTCCGCAGCTGTGGGTACGCGAGGTGTTGTGCGAAGGCGGCGCCCTGCGCGACCTGATCATCAAGCGCGTCGCGCCGCAGGTGCCGCAGCAACTGGAACAGCATTTCCGCGCCGCGCAACGCCGCGGCGAATTGAATCCGGAACTCGACTCGCGCCTGCTGGTGATCTCGCTGCTCGGGTTGACGCTGTTTCTGTCCGCCAGCGCGCCGATCTGGCGGCGCATCTTCCACGCCGACGACATCGACACCAACCTGCTGCGCCGGCATACGCTGGCGCTGCTCGATACCGGCATCGACGGCGCCAGGAGCAGACCATGAAAACGATCCGCATCTATCGCAATCCCGACTGCGCCAAATGCGCGCGCTACGCGCGCTGGCACGAACGCCTCGACTGGCTGGGCCGCGTCGAGACCAGTACAGGGCAACCGCCAGGGCACGCGCCACTGCGACTCGGCGAAGTCGTCGTCGAGGACTTGCGCACTCGGCGCCTGCACGAAGGGGCCGATGGCTTCGCGTTGATCGCGCGCCAAGTGCCCGCGTACTGGCTCATGCTGGCCCTGCTGCCGCTGCCGGCGCTGCGCCGGCGCATCGACGCGGAAATGCGCGCTGCCTGCGATGAATCCTGCGAGTTGCCCCAATGAAAACAAATATACTTCTTGCTTTTGCAGCTTTATCGCTTGGCGCCTGCAGCCATGGCCCGACACCGCTGCTCGGCACGCTCGAGTGGGATCGCATTTCCCTGATGGCTGAAGTTTCCGAGCCGATCACGCAGATCCTGGTTGCCGAAGGCGACACGGTGGCCGCCGACCAGGTCCTGCTGACGCTCGATCCGCGCCGCACGCAGGCGCAGCTCGACGCCGCACACGCCGACGCGCAACGCTTGTCGGCCGCGCTCGATGCGCTGCGCAACGGCGCGCGGCCGGAAACGATCGAAGCGTCGCGCGCCGCTTTGGCGCGCGCGCAGTCGACCGCGGCGAATGCGAAGATCACTCGCGATCGCGCCGCGCAGATGCGCAAGATGGCGCTCAACAGCCAGGCCGATCTGGACGCCGCGGACACCGCGTTGCGCCAGGCGAATGCCGACACGAACGCGGCAAAAGCCAATCTCGACGTGTTGCTGCATGGCACGCGCGCCGAGGATCTGGCGCAAGGCGAGGCGGCGTTTGCGCAAGCGCAGGCTGCGGCGGCACAGCTCGAAATCACGCTGTCGCGCCTGACCGTGCGCGCCACGCGTGCCGGCCGCGTCGATGCGTTGCCGTTCAAGCTCGGTGACCGTCCGCCGCCGATGGCCAGCGTGGCCAGCCTGCTGGTCGGCGACGCGCCGTATGCGCGCGTGTACGTGCCGGAGGAACGCCGTGCCGGCATGACGCAAGGCACGCGCTTCAACGTCAGCGTCGCCGGCGCGAAGCAGCCGTTCACCGCGACGCTGGCGCGCATTCGCAGCGAATCGAGCTTCACGCCGTACTACGCGCTCAGCGGCGACGACGCCAGCCGCCTCGTCTATCGCGCCGAACTGGTGCTCGATGGCGCCGATGCGCGCAAGCTGCCGGCCGGCGTGCCGTGTCAGGCGCAGCCGCTCGATACAAGTGCGGCGAAGTGACGTGAACAACCACGACGGCAAACCGGCGATCATCGCGCGCGGCCTGACCAAGCGCTTCGGCGCGGTCACCGCGGTCGACCATGTCGACCTGACCGTCGGCCGCGCGCAGGTGTATGGCTTTCTCGGACCGAACGGCTGCGGCAAATCGACCACGATCCGCATGCTGTGCGGACTGCTGCTGCCGAGCGAAGGCAACATCGAAGTGCTCGGCTACAGGATTCCTGAGCAGGCCGAGGCACTCAAGCGCCGCATCGGCTATATGACGCAGAAGTTCTCGCTGTACGACGACCTGACCGTGCAGGAGAACCTCGAATTCGTCGCCGCCGTGCACGAGTTCGACCGCGCGCGCGCCAGAAAACGCATCGCCGAACTGCTCGAGCGCTACTGGCTCGTCAAATTGCGCGACCAGCTTGCCGGCACCATGTCCGGCGGACAGAAGCAGCGTCTCGGCCTCGCCGCCGCTGTGCTGCACGGGCCTGAGCTGCTGCTGCTGGACGAGCCGACCAGCGCGGTCGATCCGCAGTCGCGCCGCGAGTTCTGGGATTCGCTGTTCGCGCTGGTCGACGAAGGCACCACGATCCTGGTGTCGACGCATTACATGGACGAAGCCGAGCGCTGCCACAAGCTGGCGATACTCGAACGCGGCCGGCTGGTGGCCGACGGCACGCCGAAGGAACTCGAAGACGCCCTGCCCGGCCAGGTGCTGCTGCTCGATTGCGACAATCCGCGCGCTGCGCAGAAAGCACTCGAAGGCGTCGCGGGCATCGATGCGATGGCGCAGATCGGCGCCAGCCTGCGCGTGCTCACCGCCGACAAGAACGATATCGCCGAACAGGTGCGTGGCGTGCTGCACAAGGCCGGCATCGAAGCAAAGGTAACGCCGGCGCGGCCGAATCTCGAAGACGTGTTCGTCGCGGCGACGCGCACCTCGCCACGCGAACAGGAGGCGGCGGCATGAACCTGCGCAGGCTGTGGTCGATCGTCATCAAGGAATTCCGCCAGGTGCGCCGCGACCGCCTGACGCTGGCCATGATCATCGGCATCCCGACCATGCAGCTGTTGGTGTTCGGCTACGCGATCAACATGGACGTGCGACATCTGGATGCCGCGGTGCTCGACCAGGCGCAGACGGCGCGCTCGCGCGAAGTGGTCGCGGCAATGGCGCAGACCGCGGTCATGGATTTCAAGTACAACCTGACCGTGCCGCAGCAGATCGGCGACCTGCTGCGCAGCGGCGACATCAGCGCCGCGCTGGTGATCCCGCCGGATTTCGAGCGGCGCCTGATCGACTCGAGTCTCGGCGCGAAGGATCGCGCACCGCTGCAGATCGCGGTCGATGGCTCCGACCAGATCGTGCAGCAGGCGGCGCGCCAGCTCGGCGCGCTGCCGCTGCAGGCCTTGCTCAATCCCGGCCAGGCGGCGCCGGCGAACAATGTGGAAATTGTCAACTTTTACAATCCCGAGCGGCGCGCGCCGCTGAACACCGTGCCGGGCCTGATCGGCGTGATCCTGACCATGACCATGGTGCTGTTCACGTCGATGGCGATCGTGCGCGAACGCGAGCGCGGCAATCTCGAATTCCTGATCGCCACACCCGTGTCGCCGGCCGAACTCACGCTCGGCAAGGTGCTGCCGTTCGTCGGCATCGGCCTGATCCAGGTCACCGTGGTGCTGCTGCTGGGACTGGCCATCTTCCACGTGCCGGTGCGCGGCAGCCTGCTCGATGTCTATGCCGCCTCGCTGCTGTTCATCATCGCCTCATTGTCTCTCGGCGTATTCCTGTCGACCCTGGCGCGCAGCCAGTTCCAGGCCATGCAGATGGCGTTCTTCACGTTCCTGCCGCAGATCCTGCTGTCCGGTTTCATGTTTCCGTTCGCCGGCATGCCGAAGCCGGCGCAATGGCTGGCCGAGATCCTGCCGATGACGCATTTCATGCGCCTGATCCGCGGCATCATGCTGCGCGGCGCGGCGCTGTTCGACCTGTGGCCGGAACTGGCCGCAATCGCGGCGTTCTGTGTGATCGTGCTCGGCATCGCGATCCTGCGCACGCGCAAACGCCTGGATTGATCCGCCCCCGGCGGCGCGAGACCGCAGCTTGCGGCGATCGCGATTCGATTCAAACCGGCTCAAACCCCGGCCGTCCCCTGGCTCCGTTCAGTCCTGCATGGCCCCCGCGCCATGGCTGCCGGAGAGGCGCGCAGCCCAACCACAGGAGGATTGCCCATGACTACCCTCGTTGCTCGCTCATTGCCGGAACCGATCAATTGGCGGCGCCTAAGCTGGCCGCGTATCGGTGCGCTGTCCGGCGCCATGTCGCTGCATCTATCGCTGGCCTTGCTGCTGCTGATGCCGCCGGTGGCAATGCAGCTGATGCGGCAGGTTCGCGAGGAACCCATTGTCGTGCGCGTGATCGATCCGCCGCCCAAGAAAGAGGAGCTCGTCGAACCGGTGCTGCCGAAGCCACCCGAGAGAACGCCGCCGCCGCGCCCGGTGCAGCACCATGTGGACGTCACGCATGTCGATCCGCCGGTGACCACCACCGAAAGCGTCATGAGCTACCCCGCCATCGAGGACCACGGCCCGCCAGATATCGGTCCGCCACGGGAAGTCGCGCCGACCGCGCTTGGTTACGGTTCGAAGACCACGGTGAAATACCCGATCGAGGCCTTGCACCGCCGCGAACACGGCACCGTTATCTTGCGCGTGCTGGTCGGCACGGATGGCTCGGCCCAAGAGGTCGAGATCGAAACATCGAGCGGCTCTCGCAGCCTGGATTCCGCGGCACGCGACGCGGTGCGCCACTGGACGTTTCGACCAGGCACGCGCAACGGCGTGGCCCAAAGTGCCTGGGCGCGTGTGCCGATCGCGTTCGACCTGACTCAGCTGTAGGCTGGATTGAGCGCAGCGAAGCTGTAGGCTGAGCTCAGCGAAGCTGTAGGCTGGGCTGAGCGAAGCGAAGCCCAGCGCTGTTCGCATCGCAAGAGAATGCTGGGCTTGCCAGCCCAGCCTACCCGTCGCGCATGTGCTCGGAAGCTTTGTGACAGCAGCCTTCAGGCACATGGCATCGCGGGCAGCAGTGCCTTTACACTGTGCACCGATTCTTCGATGCCCCGGATCCGATGTCGCGTTCATTCTGCCTGTCGCTGGCGTTGACCAGCGTGTTTGCCTTGCTCGTCAGTGCCTGCAACGCCCCCGCTCCATCGGCGGCGCCGGGCGATCCCGTCATTTCCCAGGACTCCGGCCACGCCGAGGACGGCCGCGGCGACGGCTACGAATATCACGTGCGCTATCCGGAGCTTTCGCCCGACTGGACGACCCTGACCAAGGCGCTGCGTGCTTATGCCGCCACGCGCATCCAGCAATTGCTCGACAGCGTGCCCGCGCCCGCCGAACGCGACACCAACGCGGCGAACGCGGTGCTGGATCTGGAATTCAATGTCGCGCGCCGCACCGAATCCTTCGTCAGCGTGCTGGCCCAGGGCAGCCTGCGTGCTGGCGGCACGGCCAGTCCTCTGGCGGCGGCATTCGTGCTGTATGCCGGCGACAACCGCCTGCTGTCGATCGGTGATTTGTTCAACGACCCGGCCTCGGCCCTGCAGGCGCTCAAGGAGAGCGCGCGACAGTTGGAGGGCCGTTACGAAGCAGGCCTGCGCCAGAACGGCGGCGACGGCAAAGCGGTCGCCGCGGCGATCAAGTCCATGCAGGACGGCGTGGCGCACGGCACCGCGCCGGACGCCGCGAACTTCGCGGTGTTCCTGGTCGACGGCATCGACAGCAAGGCGATTGGCCTGACCCTGATTTTCGCGCAGGCCCAACTCGGCATGACCAGCGGCGGCGAACAGCAGGTCGAAGTGCCGGCCAAGGTTTTCTATGAACTGCTCAAGCCGGAATTGCGCGGCGCGTTCGCGGTCGACCTGAACGAAATCCCGACGGCCACGCACTGAGCATGGCGTCGACGCTGCTTTTTATACTTTCTGCCCTGCTCATCCTCGCTGGCATTGCCGGCGCCGTGCTGCCGGTGCTGCCGGGCGTGCCGCTGGTTTTCGCCGGCATGTGGCTGGCCGCGTGGACCGATCATTACCAGCATATCGGCACGTTCACCCTGGTCCTGCTGGGTGTGCTCGCGCTGATCGCACTGCTGATCGACTTCTTCGCCAGCCTGCTCGGCGCCAAACGCGTCGGCGCCAGCACGCGCGCGCTGTGGGGCGCGAGCATCGGCGCACTGGTTGGTTTGTTCTTCGGATTGCCGGGGCTGCTGCTCGGGCCGTTTGCCGGCGCGGTAATCGGCGAGCTGTCATCCGGCAGCAGGATGCAGCAGGCCACGCGCGTCGGCGTCGGCACCTGGCTCGGTTTGCTTTTTGGCACGCTGGCCAAACTGGCGCTGTGTTTTACGATGTTGGGGGTTTTTGTTTTCGCGTTTTTGCTGGGGTAGCTCAACAGTGAGCTTCTGCTGCAGCTTCTGCAGCCATCCCGCTGCCTCGACGAATACGTAAGAGCCATCTGCGCAGGCTTTCAAAGCCTGACGGCGTCAAACCTGGGGCGGCTCAGATTCTAAAAGGCATTTCTTTTGGTGACTTGTGCCAGCACTGCGCCGCAGGAGCGGCGCGAACAGCGAAGCTGGCCCCGAAGGGGCGAAGGGCAGGATGCCCTGAGTCAAGAAAGTTACCCGCTGATCCGAAGGAGCAGTGGAAGCTCTTTCTTTTCTCCGCCCAAGCGCAGCGACAACCCGACAGCAAAGAAAGTTACCCGCTGGCCGAAGGACAGTGGAAGCTCTTGCTTCTCGAAAGAATGAGAGAAAGAAAGTCGCGGAGCAACACCATCCCCACCCAACCCTCGCCTTGAAGGGGAGGGCTAAAGCGCGAAGCGCCGAAAGTCAGCCGCGCGACAAGTGCGCGAGCGCCAGTGTCTGCGCCTCACGATCCGCATCGTCGAACTGGGTGACCCCAACAAACTCGATTGTCTCTGGATCGAGGCAATGCACATTCACATCGAAGCCATCCGGATTCGAGCGCGGCACGTAGAACGGCTTGATGCCGCACACCCGACAAAAGCGATGTTTCGCCACGCCGGTATTGAAGGTGTACTCGGTGAGAAACTCCTCGCCGGCCAGCAGGCGAAAGCGCCCCGCCGGCACGATCAGATGCAGGAAGCCGCTCATTCGGCAGATGGAGCAATTGCATTCGATCGCGTCGATGCGTGCCGGCGCATCGACCTCGAAACGCACGCGTCCGCAATGGCAAGCGCCGTGATGAACGACGGGCTGGGCGACGCTCATGCTTGCGGCAACACGTACCACAGCACGGAGAAGAACTGCAGCACGCTGCCGCCGAGCACGAACAGGTGCCAGATTGCGTGGTGATAGCGCAGGCTGCGCCATTGATAAAACAGCACGCCGAACGTGTAGCTGACGCCGCCGCCGAACAACAACAGCAAACCCATCGTGGGCAACGCCGCCACCAGCGGCTTGATCGCGATCACGCCGACCCAGCCCATCGCGATGTACAGCGCGACCATCGCGCCGCGATGACGCCGCAACGGCGTCAGCTCGAAGACCACGCCAAGCACGGCCAGGCTCCAGATCACGATGAACAGCGACCAGCTCCAAATGCCGGTAAGCGCAATCAGCACGTACGGCGTATACGTGCCGGCGATGAGCAGGAAGATCGCCAGATGGTCGAGTGTGCGCAGCAGGCGCTTGCGTTCGATGCTGCGCGCGCTGTGATACAGCGTCGACGTCGTGTAGAGCAGGATCAGCGTGCCGCCATAAATCGCGCACGAGGCAAACGCACGCGCGCCGCCGGCCAGTTGGGCGGTCGCCAGCAGCACCAGCAGGCCGACGATGCTGAGCACGATGCCGAAGCCGTGCGTCAAGGCATTGGCCAGTTCCTCACCGAAGGTATAGCGCGCCATGGCCCGTTCCGCCGACATCCTTCATCCGCTGCCTGGCGGCGCACAGGCGCCGCGACGGGATCGAAGATAACCGCATTTGTGCGACGCGGCAAATGACGTTTTGTCAGGTCTGCGCGCCGGGCCGGCCGTCCTCGACGTGGAAGGTGCCAAGCGTGCTCACGCGCGATGTTGCATTTTCTACATTGTCCACAATGCGCAAATCGGTACGCCACGCTTGCGGCGTCACCTCGCAGCGCAGGTAGCCGCGCCAGCGGCTCTCGAAGTAACGCACATGCGGGTTGTGCGGCAGGTCGCGACTGACCGCCGCGAAGTCGACGTCGCTCGAGGTGATCGAGGTGCCGACGAACTCGGTGGCGATCGCAGGCGCGCGCTCGTCGCTGAAATCGGTTTTCAGGTCGGTTACGTAGAACGCGTGCACGTCGCCACCGAGCGCGATCACATTGCGCGTGCCGGCGGTGGCAATGCCGTCGAGCAGGCGCGTGCGCGCGCCGGCGTAGCCGTCCCAGCCGTCGGTCCACACGTCGTAGCCGCCATCGCCGGCGCGCGATTCGAACGGTGCGATCAAGGTCTGTTGCGCGAGCACGTTCCACAGGCCCGGACTCTCGCTCAGTCCTTCGTGCAGCCAGCGTTCCTGCACGCTGCCGAGCATGCTCTGGTCGGCGGCAAAACGCTGCGCGCAATCGCGCAGCATGGTGCCGCGTCCGGCGCACGGATGCGGCGAACGGTATTGGCGATCGTCGAGCAGGTTGATGCGCGCCAGCGCGCCGAAGTCCAGCCGCGTCGGCAACCACAGGCCGCCGTCGGCGTGCGGCCGATGCACGCTGCGCAGCGGCATGTGCTCGTAGTAGGCGCGATAGGCTGCGGCGCGGCGTGCGGCGAACTCCGCCACCGGCTCGTCATCGGCGGGGGCCAGCCCCGCATAGTCGTTGGCGACGTCGTGATCGTCCCAGGTCACCAGCCACGGATACGCGGCGTGGGCGGCGGCCAGGTCCGGATCGCGCTTGTAGCAGGCGTGGCGGTTGCGATAGTCGTCGAGCGTATACGCGCCGCGCGGCGTTTCGTGCAGGCGCAGCTGCGCTCCCCACGAGCCTTCGTAGATGTAGTCGCCGACGTGCACGATGAAATCCAGATCGTCATCGAGCATGTGCCGGTAGGCGCTGAAATAGCCCTGCTCGAAGTGCTGGCATGAGGCGACCGCGAGGCGCAGCCGCGTGGCGGCCGCGCCGGCCGCAGGCAACGTGCGCGAGCGCCCGTGCGGGCTGACCGCACCGGCGCTCAGGAAGCGATAGAAATACCAGCGGTCCGGCGCCAGTCCCTCGACTTCGACGTGCAGCGAATGCGCCCACTGCGGCGAGGCGATCGCCACGCCGCGGCGCGCGATGCGGCCAAACGACTCGTCTTCCGCCACCTGCCATTCGACCGCGACATCGAGCTCGGGCATGCCGCCGCCGTGCAGCGGATCCGGTGCCAGCCGCGTCCACAGCACGAAGCCGTCCGCGGACGGTTCGCCGGACGCGACGCCAAGCGTGAATGGATAGTCGCGGAAATTCGGCCGCGCCAGCAGGCGTGCGCCACCGCTGCTGACAGGGAGACCCGCCATGCCAACCGCCGCCTGCAGCAGGCGGCGGCGCAACGGACTTGGCGGATGGTCGGCGCGCAGTGCTGGCATGCGATTCCGGCGGCGGCGCCCGGAATGGGCGTGCGCAGGATGCGTGCGGCGGGTTGCGCGCCGATGGCCGCGCGATGACGCGGCGCTTTCAGGAATATGTAGACTTTGTTACTTAATCCACAATGCTCAAATTTAGGAAGGGCTGCGGAAGCGAACAATGAACTCGTCGCAAATGCCCTCCCTGGCGCGCCTTGAACTCACTTGACGCGGCGGATTGTGAACTTGCCGAAGGAAATGCCCAGGTTGATGCCTTCGCCGACACCGGACAGCGCCAGCGAGACATTGCCCTTGGTCAGCGCCTGCGCGTTTGCCGACCTGACCGCGCCGGCACCCGCTTCGCCCTGCGCGTAGCTGCCGAACAGCTCCGCGGTGTCGTACACCTCGGAGAATTTGCCGATGCCGTTCTCGATCTTGTACTTGCCGGCCGTCAGGCCGCCGCCGACGGCGACAATGCTGATATTGAACGAGCGGCCGTTCGTGCAGGTGATCGTGCCGCTGCCTTCGGCGTGCTTGTAGATCGCCGCCCAGCCAGTCAGCGAGAAGCGCATTTCGCAATCGGTCTTGCCAGCGGCTTGCGCGCTGGTTGCGCCGAGGGCGCCGAGCGCAAGCAAGGTGGAAGCGGCCAACAAGTGCATGGTGCGCATCGAGACTCTCCTGTCTGTCGGGAAAGCGAGTCTCGCGCAAGCGCGCTGAACAGACAACAACCGCGGCGGACTGTTGCCCGCCGCGCCGCCGATAAGCTCAGCCGTGGCTGATCGCCGCGGGCGGTGCCGGCCTGGAGGCACGCCGCACCAGCCAGACGATGGCGACGATGAACAGGATCGGAAATGCCAGGTGCAGCAACGCGCCGGCGAGTGCCAGGAAAATTGCACCGCCGGCAAACAGGAACGCCAGGCAGAATGCGCCGAACAACAGGCCGCCGACGCCGACCACCACGAACGCCATCAGGCGCAGCACCAGCGCGAGCACGGCAATCGCCAGCATGATGCCGAACACGCCCGTGGCCAGGCCGAGCAGCGGCAACATCAGCACACTGCCAAGCATCAGCATGATCAGGATCGGCAAGCCAAACAACAGCTTCAGCATCGCGGTCTCCTCGTGGCGCGTCGATTGCGCAGGAATGATAGCGCGCCCGGTGCTGAACGGCATGTGTAGGAGGTCACCGCGCGCGGCAAGCGCTTGGCGTAGGCGTAAACTATCGCGACCACGACAGCCGAGGGCTCAAGCCATGCCGCAACTCGACATCCTGGTGCACGTGCGCAGCGCCGAGAACGAGCCGCTGGCCGTGCGCGCCGCGCTGGCCCTGACGCAGCGGCTCAGCGGCT
>Ga0157376_10003693_pt1 | contig 10569 bp, 10 predicted proteins | sample M45metaG_FD_121801 | JGI IMG/M metagenome (GOLD analysis project Ga0157376, IMG submission 121801) | Miscanthus rhizosphere microbial communities from Kellogg Biological Station, Michigan, USA - M4-5 metaG | ecosystem: Host-associated > Plants > Roots > Rhizosphere > Soil | place: USA: Michigan... | reverse complement strand
GTGATGGTAGCCAGCGGACTGCTTCTGCTCGACCGCTTGGTGGGCACGCACTTTTTCAACCCCGCCGAAGGTGGCGATGTGTTGCTTTACCAGCACCTGTTCTGGTTCTTTGGGCATCCCGAGGTTTACATCATCTTTCTTCCTGGGGCCGCCATTGTCTCCACTCTTGTGGAATGCTTCTCGCGGCGCCGCATTTTTGGATACACGCCGATTGTCGTTTCTGTCGTCGCCACCGGATTTATCGGATTCAGCGTTTGGGTCCATCACATGTTTGCCACCGGTTTGCCGCAGTTAAGCGAAAGCTTTTTTACGGCAGCGAGTCTGATGATCGTGATTCCCACCGGAACACAATTTTTCTGCTGGGTAGCGACAATATGGTACGGAAAGTTGCAGCTTCGCTTACCGATGCTCTGGTGTTTCGGCTTTTTCTTCGTTTTCTTGATCGGTGGATTGTCGGGAGTGATGTTGGCGTCGGTCCCCATCGACTTGCAGGTCCACGATACCTACTTCGTGGTCGCACACTTTCACTATGTCTTGATTGGCGGGGCTCTTTTCCCCATGTTCGCCGGCATCTACTTCTGGTTTCCGAAGATGACCGGACGGATGGCCAACTCAATCTTGGGAAAATGGCACTTTTGGCTTTTCTTCATTGGCTTCAACATCACGTTTTTCACGCTGCACTTTCTGGGACTGCGCGGCATGCCGCGCCGCGTCTACACCTACGGCCCTGATATGCACTGGCAGGGCTTGAACATGCTCGCGTCGAGCGGTGTGGTTTTCATGACTGCGGGGTTGCTCGTTTTTTTGGTCAACGTTTTTCGGAGCGTGCGAGTCGGCGAGCTCGCGGGAAACAATCCCTGGGGAGATGCTGGATTGGAATGGTCAATGTCATCTCCGCCTCCTCCATACAACTTTCTTCATGTTCCTACCGTGAGCGGCCGTGATCCTTTATGGGAAGACCCTCCGAACCAACCCGTCGTGGTCGGCCTGCGCGAAGATATACGCGAGACTCTTGTAACTCACAGTCTCGATGCAGACCCGCAACATAAAGATGAGGATCCCGGTCCAAGCATCTGGCCATTCCTGAGTGCTGTTACCATTTCGGCCGCATTCGTGGCATTAATCTTTACCCCTTGGGCTGTTCCTGTCGGAGCGCCGCCAGTTATAGCCACCCTGATCGGATGGCTCTGGCCGCGCGGACAATCCCCTACGCCTAAGTCAACCGGTGAATTATGGATTCATTAAACGAGCCGATCCAAAGGCCTTTGACGCTGGATGTGTCCGGTCTGCCGAGTGTGGCATTCGGCCATCGCAATACATCTTGGCTTGCGAATGTCTTTTTTATGGCGATCGAGGGCATGATGTTTGCCCTGATGTTCGCCACCTATTTTTATCTGCGAACCCGCTCCACGGACTGGCCTCCCGGGCACTTTCCGCCAGCTTTAAAATTTGGCGCAGCCAACGCTGTCATTTTCCTCGTCAGCGTGGTTCCAGCCTGGATGGTAAAGAAGCGCGCTCCGGAAGGTGATCGCAGCGCAGTCCGAAATGGGCTGCTCATTCTCACGTTGTGTGCGCTTGCGTCTACTGTTCTGCGTATCTTCGAGTTCAGCGCTTTGAATTGTCGATGGACCGATGACGCATACTCCTCCACCGTGTGGGTGCTGATCGGAATGCATTCCGGACATCTGGTGACAGAGTTGATCGAAACCATAGTTCTGCTGGCCATTTCGTTTACTCGAAAAATGGAAGGAACGCGCCTCGCCGATGCCGCCATCAATTCTGACTACTGGTATTTCGTGGTGGTCACAGCCTGGATTGTAGATTTGCTGATTTACGGAACGACTCGATTTCTGTAAGGAGAGCCATGGCCAAGTCCGAACAACAGATCCAGGCGGGACGAACTCCACCGGGCCTCTGGTGGAGCCTGGCAGCGGGGTTTGCTGCCTGGGGCCTGGATCTCGGTTTGAGCTATCTGTTCCAACGGCATAGCTGTGCCACCGGTGATCGGATCGTGATGCACCTGATTAGCATTGCGTGCTTCGCAATCGCATTGTCGGGCTTCGCAACCGGGCTCGTCGAGTTCAAACGATTTCCCGGTACGACATCCGAGGAAGGCGGCAGCCATTTTGATCGTGCGCATTTTCAGGCGCTCCTCGGTATGGCATTCAGCCTCAGCTTTGCTTTAGTGGTCATCGCGGGCTCGGTCCCCCGCTGGATACTTGGTCCGTGTGAATGAAATGTTAGTGAAATACATTCAACTCGCGGCAATAGGCTCTGGGACGGTCCTCACGGCCAGTGCAGCTTGGTCGCAAACCGAAACTGGCCGTCTGCTGGCAAATGATTGGACATGGCCGCCTTTCATTTGTCTTGCCCTTCTGCTGGCGGGTGTCCTCTACGGCATCGGCGTAACCAAAATGCTGCGAAGGACCACTCGTCGGCAATCTCTGCTGCGTCAGACAGCCTGGTTCGGGCTTGGCTGGCTTTCACTGGTCGTCGCTCTGGATTCACCGCTGCACGAACTTGGCGAACAACTGTTTTGGGTGCATATGACGCAGCATGAGATTCTGATGCTGATCTCCGCCCCATTGCTCGTACTCGGTCGACCCGTGATTGCATTTTTGTGGGCCGTCCCCGCCAGTTGGCGCGACGCGGCTGCCACAATTGGGCGCTCACCATCCTTCAAGCACTTCTGGAGCTTTGTTTCGGCCCCGCTGTCAGCCTGGCTCGTGTCCGCATTGGCCTTGTGGATCTGGCATATCCCCGTCTTCTTCGATCAGACGCTGCGCAGCGACTGGATTCACGCCGCGCAACATATCACTTTCCTTGTGACCGCCTTGATCTTTTGGTGGCCCTTGCTAAACCGCACCCCCTCTCTCGATTATGGCGGAGGCCTGGTTTACATCTTCAGCACGATCTTGCATACCAGCGTGCTGGGGGCATTGCTTACGTTCGCGACGCGTCCCTGGTATTCGTCCTACGTGGTGACTGCCCCAGCGTGGAATCTTAGCGCGCTCGAAGATCAGCAGATAGGTGGATTGATCATGTGGATTCCAGCAGGGACGCTGCTGCTGATTGTTGCGCTGGTCCTGCTCGTCAAGTGGATGAACGACTCACAGGCAAGGTGGCAATACACTCGTATGGCGGAACTCGGCCGCCTGTCGGAAAAAGGAATCGAGTGAGAAAACCTGCGCTCCTGCTCGCCGCTGTTCTCCTATCGCTGTCGAGTGCGTGTGAACGCCCAAATCGCACTGAAGTCGAGCGGGCCGCAACCCTCACCAGCGGCGGAGATGCTCGCCTGGGAAAAACCGAAATTCGCAAGTATGGATGCAACGCCTGCCACGAAATTTCCGGCGTTGCCGGTGCGCAGGGTTTGATCGGTCCAAGCCTGGATGGCATTGGCCAACGCTATTACATTGCCGGCGAACTCCCGAACACTCCCGGCAATCTCATGCTGTGGATTCAGCATCCCCGCGCAGTGGAACCCCATACCGCAATGCCGGAAATGGGAGTTACCGAGCAGGATAGCCGCGACATTGCGGCGTACTTGTACACCATACGATGAAACCAAACAGGAGACAGTGATGCCCCTTTTTATATTCTCGCGTACAGCCGTCGCATTCCTGGCACTCGTAAGCTTTTCATTGGCTGCCTTTGCTCAGAATCCGCAGGATTGTTCGAAGCTTCCGGACTATAACAAGCTAAAGTCGGCTTTAACGAACGCCGTCAAAGAAGGCAAGGGGGCGAACGGCGGACTCGGAAATCAGGAGTGGGGTACAGTAGTGAACCGCGATGGCGTAGTTTGTGCCGTCGTGTTCACCGGCCCCAATCGGGGCGCTCAATGGCCAGGGAGCCGCCTGATTTCCGCGGAGAAGGCGAATACGGCAAATGCCTTCAGCACCGACAATTTTGCGCTTTCCAGCGGGAATGTCTACTCTGCTGCTCAACCCGGAAATTCCCTCTACAGCATCGTAAGCGGTCCTGATCCAAATTCTGCGTTCGCCGGCGATCCGCAGAAATTCGGTCAACCCGATGATCCCCTGGTGGGAAAGCCCGTAGGAGGGGTCATCGTTTTCGCCGGAGGGCTGGCATTATATGACAAGAATGGGAGAATTGTAGGTGGCCTGGGAGTAAGCGGCGACACATCTTGCGCCGATCATGTTATCGCCTGGAAAACCCGTCAGACCTTAGGACTGAATGCCGTACCCATGGGGGTCGCGCCAGGCCCAAGCGACAATCTCATTTTCGATATTCAGAATGGCGTAAGCAGTAGTGGTTTCGGACATCCCGCATGCAAGGGCGGCAACCCGAGTGAAGAAATCATTAACAAGCTGACTCAAACCCATCCCACGGGTCCTCACCGGTAGCGGTGGGCAAAGGCACGCCTTCGATATTAGACGTTTTGTTTTTTCGGAGATTTTCGCTTTAGGAGAATTTCGGCAACTAACACCAGTGGGTGACCAAACCCTGTCGCGATAAATGAATCAAAACACGTACTGCAATGGGCGCCAGTCTTGCCAACACCGGTTATCTCCGATCTGCCTCCACTTCAGCGCGATCTCGGGGCGCACGCTGCAAACGCAAGTGTCTAAGGTTTTTCCCTGAGGGCTTTCGCGATGATACCTATCTGGAGTGGGAACGCGGATACAAGTGGCGGGCACATCAGGAATGGCAATCCGCACTGAATCATGGGGCATTTCGCTCGAAACTGTTGCAAGGATGCTTTCTCGAGATCGGAGCCGAGGCCATCAAAATCGAGTCGCGCACGAATCTTCTTTTTTCCTTTGAAAAGATGGCCATTCGGGACGCCCTGAAGTCTGAACGAGGGGCGCGCAATTTCGCTGAAGGTCTGTATGCCCTCCTATACGCCCCGGAAAGTCTGCCCACCAAATTTGACCGCTGGTGCGAAGTCGTCGCATCGCTCCCCCGCAAGCAAAGTCGAGTACTTACCTGGCCAGTAGCAACTGTATTCGGATTCATTGCCCAGCCCGAAACTCACATCTTCCTAAAACCAACCGTAACCCGCTTGGCCGCCAAAGAATACGGTTTTGACTTTCGCTACCGCCCCCGTCCTTCGTGGAGGACATATTCGAGCCTTCTTGAATTCGCACAGGAAATCGGAGACGAAATCCGTGAGCTACGCCCTCGGGATCTAATCGACATCCAATCGTTTATCTGGGTGCTTGGATCAGACGAGTATGAGTGACCAACAATCATCAGGAATGGCGATTCGCGACTCGCCGGCAGGATTGCTATCGGAGTCGCACTCAGAAAACGCTTCCCTTATGCCCTTGTCTTCCCGTTCACTATTTGCTGGAGGGTTAAAGCATTCCGGGCGGCGTAGGCTGCTTGATCGTTATCAAAATAGATGTAAATCGCGGCCAGATGCTTGGCCCAAGCCTCCACCTGTCGGCCCCAGCGCCGAAGACGACTGGCGCTGTAGCTCTCCTGGTATTTTCCCGAGCCCGGCCCATGCAAACGCACGTAGGCGAAGTCAGCGGTCACCGTGAGAGGAGAATGATAGCCGGCGAGTTCATAAATACAGAACGCGGCGCGAAATCTTGCAAGCAGTTTGTTGATATCCGGCCGAATCCAGCTCACATCCCGAAATTCAAAGGCGCATCGTAGATCGCTGGGCAACGCCTCAAGTAAGGTTTCGAGGCGACCAGGGTTCACCTGCCATCTCGGCGGGAGTTGGAAAAGGATCGGTCCGAGCTTATGCGACAAGTGCGATGCTCGTGGGAGAAGCTTCCGCAAAGCGCTCTCGGGATCTTTCAGTTTCTTCTGATGAGTCAAGAAGCGGCTGGCTTTGACCGCAAAGACGAAATTCGCTGGAGTTGATTGTCGCCAATTGTCAAAGGCAGCTTCAGTGGGAAGACGATAAAAACTGTTATTCAACTCCACCGTATCGAAGTTGCGCGAATAAAACTCCAGCATTTCATGGGACGATATTTTCTTTGGATAAAAAGGGCCTCGCCAGTGCTTATAGTGGTATCCGGATGTACCAATACGAATCTCACAGGTCATGAACGGTAGAGGTTCTCAACCTCTTTTGCGAGACTTTCTTTTCTTCTTAGCCACTGACGAAGCTTGTTTACCCAGCGCTGTGCGGACTGACTTTGGCAAATGCGCAATTGTGCGTTTTCGTTTTGCCGCAGAAGCTGCTTTCTTGATATTTTTCTTTGCTGCGCTTCTTTGTCTTGTCGATGCCATTTGTCCACCCTCCGTGTGCTTTCAGAAGGCCGCAACCAACGGCTCCGCCTGACTGCTCCTTCTGAGTGCTCATCGATGATTGGATGACCATCTGCATGAATGGTTTGTCCCTTGCCTGCAATCACGATTCTTGCTGGCATAAAAACAATCCGGCAGGTCACGAGAGGTCCCGTGCCAACGGAGGCGGACAACCGCATCTTTGTTCACCGAATCCAAACCTCAGTTCGAAATTGAACCCAGCGAGGAGTTTCCTATGTCTCGAATCTTAAGAATCGTACTGGCAGTGACTTCTTACTTGCTGTGGAAAAAGCCTCTAGCAGCGATGTGAAGAAGTTCGGACAGCGCATGGTGGATGATCACAGCAAAGCCAACGATCAGTTGAAGCAACTCGCGTCACAGAAAAAAGTCGATCTGCCGCAGGACTTAAGCGCCAAAGACAAAGCCACTAAGTCGTCACTCGAAAAGCTGACCGGCGAACAATTCGATCAGGCCTATATGAAAGGCATGGTCAAAGACCACAAAAAAGACGTCAGCGAATTCCGGCGTGAAAGCACGTCCGCTCAGGATCCGGACGTCAAGAAGTTCGCCGCCGAGACTTTGCCGACGTTGGAAGACCATTTGAAACAGGCAGAGTCCATTGCGTCACCAATGAGCGCAGCAGCTTCGGCGCGTTGACGCAGATCTCTGGAGGCCACCGAGCGCGCGGCTGCCCGAAAGCTCTCGTTCTGATCAGTGGTCTGGATCTTGGGTCTGATCTATGGTGCATCGTAACTTTAGTGTGGGTGCCGGAATCGCTTTGGGCGTCGCAGCTGCCATGCTGCTCCGTCAGCGAAAACCAATTTCGTTGCGGGGCCGGACTGTCTTCGTCACAGGGGGTTCGCGCGGTCTTGGATTATTACTCGCCCGGGAATACGCGAGCCGGGGCGCAAAGGTCGCGATCTCGGCACGAGATCGAAGTGAGCTCCAACGAGCCGAAACGCAACTACGTACAATTACCGATGAGGTGCTCACCCTCGAAGTCGATATGACGATGCGGGATGAGGTTGTGCTGGCCGTCCAGAGAATCGAGGGACACTTCGGTTCGCTGGACATTCTGGTAAACAATGCAGGAACCATTACCGTTGGCCCGGTTGAAACGATGACCATTGATGACTACCGGGATTCAATCAATACGCATTTCTGGGGGCCCTATTTCGCCACTATGGCTGTCTTGCCTTCGTTTCAACGGCGAAGCCAGGGCCGGATCGTCAACATATCCTCGATTGGCGGCAAAATGAGTGTGCCTCATCTCGTCCCATATAGCGTCGGGAAATTTGCATTGACTGGTTTTTCTGAAGGCCTCCGGGCTGAACTCCTGAAAGACAATATCTATGTGACCACAGTATGTCCTGGACTGATGCGCACCGGCAGTCCAAGAAATGCCTCGTTCAAAGGCAATAACGAAGCCGAATATGCGTGGTTCAGCATCAGCGACGCGCTGCCGCTGCTTTCCGCCAGCGCCCGGCGCGCTGCTTGCAGAATCGTAAATGCCTGCGTCCGCGGCGAGGCAGAAGTAGTTCTATCTCTACCTGCTAAGGTTGCCGCGAAATTTCACGGCTTGTTCCCCGGCATCACGACTGATTTGCTTGGCTTGATGAATGTCCTCCTGCCACCGCCCGGAGGGATTGGACTCGATAGCCGCACTGGCAAACAGAGTTCGTCAAGCATATCACCTTCATGTATCACAACTTTGAACGAACAAGCGGCGAACGAAAATAATCAGGTCCCATGACCTGTTCTCATTTGAACATGACGCGACCCTGACCATAACCGATAGAATCACATTCTTAATTTGCGACTAGGCCCCCTACTTCGGCGGCTGCGGTTGCGGAGTAGGTTTTTTCTTTCCAAATATTCCCATCAGTTGCTGCACCGGATTTTGTTGTAGGGGCTGCTCTTGTCCTGGTGACGGCGTGGCTTGTGAAGGGTTTTTTGCTCCACCGAGCAGATTTTGCAATGCTCCGGTGACTGAAGCCGGATTATCAAAGTTCGGGACCAGGCCTCTGACCTTCATCTGCGCGATCTGCTGGACATCCGGCGCGAATTTTGGATTCGAAAAGGTACCGGTCACCAACACCGGAACGACCAGTTCACCTTTGTTATTGGCGAGGGCGGTTTGCATGAACCCTCCGATACTGTTTCCTCCCGCTTTTTGACTAGTGGACTGCGAAAGAACTACCGTGACTCGCATGTTCAAGGTATCATCCACCAGACTTGCCGTCCCAGTCGCTCCGACATTGCCAAGGTCCAGTTTGGCTTGCAGAGTATTGGTTTCTGCAATTCCATTTCTTACGTTAATATCTCCCGTCATTTTCAAAATGTTCGTGACGCCTTGTGCTGGAGTAGACGCCGGGTTCGCATTGAGAAATCCAGCAATTGATGCCAGTTCGTGATTGATGTCTGCCCCGGAATATTTCACATTATTAAAATCCACCTTGATTGTGCCATTCAGAGCTCGCATGATGTCCGCGGTATTTAGGGACTTCAAGAAGCCGGAAGCGCGCAGGTTCAGATTCATGGCGCCATTACCATTTATTTTGTCGAGAGACGTGACCCCGTAGGCTTTAGCCATTGCGAGAATGGCTGGCAGTTGCGCGTTAGGTGCTTGTATGGTCGCGTCCACCATCGCGGAAGGAGCCAAGTAGTTGTGGAGCGCAAATTGGGCATTCAGCGTGCTTCCACCCGAACTCACGTTGAAAGTGTTCGATTGGATTTGTGTTGGAGTCAGGTTGACAGTCGCGGACGGAACTTGTATTGGCTGCGCGATGTCCTTCCCGCTCATTTGAACGTTGCTGGCTGTGATTGTCCCATTCAAGGCGGGTTTGACGGCTGGCCCTCGGACTTGAAGGTTTGCATTTACATTGCCAGTCACGGTTGTACCTTGCGAGAGCGCGATGCCGGAGGCTGCTGCAAGTTTTGCCGCTTCTACGATAGAGACGTTATTTGCCTTCACGGTCAGATCCACCAGTGCAGGCGCGGATCTTGAATTCACGGTTCCGTTCATTTGCAAGGGAGTGGTTCCAAGCTTCAAAACGAAGTTTCGAAAGGTAAGCACATCTACAGCCAAATCGTCGGTAAGATCGTATTGGGCGACGATGGTATAGCCGAGTTCCATCCCGTGCATCTTGGCATTCTGGATATTGGTCTCACCTTGCGCGGTCAACTTGCCACCTTGGCTATTAATCTTCGTCTCTCCAGTTAAGCTTCCATCGGATCCGTTCAGCGCTGGCGCACTGAAGAACTTGGAAAGATCGCTGACCCCGACCTGCTTTAAAATCAAAGAACCACGGAACGGCGTGATTGCTGGCTGGCCCTGAACGATCGGTCCGCCTTCGCCTTCCAGGCGTGCCTCCTGCGAACCGGAACCCGCCATGTGAACTGCTGCCTCAATGCTGAAAGGTTTGTTGGGCGAGAAATGCTTAAGCGTCACATCAATGTGGTCGTATATCGAAGGCGCCTTGCCCTTTTGTTGATCCAGAACAGAAATCTGCCCATCGTTGATCTTAAGTTCGCCCAAAGCAAATTGTTTCTCCGACTTCGCTGGTGCTGCAGAAGTGGGCGCTTGTGATGGGCTGCGTGCACCGGCTTGGCCTTCCGACCGATGAGCTACAGAGGCGAAGTTCCAAACACCGGCCTGATTTTTGATCAGGTTCACGATCGGCCGCTCAAGGGTAACCGAATCCACTTCAACTTGCTTATGCAGTAGCGGCAGCAGCTTTAGCGAGACATCTAGTTGCTGTGCCTTAACGAATGACGCTTCTGTGCCGAAAAGGGAATCTTCAGCAATAGTTGGGTTATGGACTTGGAAGCGAAGAGGGAAAAAGCCTAGGTGCATGTCACCAAGAGTTACCTCTCTTCCGAGCCTCGTTTCCAGTTCCGACTGAATCGTGGCATGGTATTTGTTAACGTTGAAGGTCAGGGCAAAAATCACCACGGCTAGGATCACAACGATTACGAAGACTCCGAAACCGATCGCAAACCTGCGCATAAATCCTCCCAGCAAGTCACCATAGGCCTTAGTTTTGATGAGAGTTCGGCGTTGGAGTTTGGCCACGATAAACTTTTTTGCCTTGTGGTTGAGACGGCTTGAGTTTCTGGGTCGAGACTGCGAATGAAATCCTGAGCACGTTGATAAGCCGCGGACAAACAGATATTCGGGGGTCTCGGCGAGCGTGAAGCGAATGAATGGCCGGCGATGGATGATCGCCGGTTGAACAGGTTGCAACGAACGCGAATACGCGCCTGAATCCGTGGACGCGGTTACAGTTCATTCAACGTGATGGCAAGAGGACGCCAAGGTGGAGTGTTCAGCAATTTTAG
>Ga0157376_10003692_pt1 | contig 10573 bp, 4 predicted proteins | sample M45metaG_FD_121801 | JGI IMG/M metagenome (GOLD analysis project Ga0157376, IMG submission 121801) | Miscanthus rhizosphere microbial communities from Kellogg Biological Station, Michigan, USA - M4-5 metaG | ecosystem: Host-associated > Plants > Roots > Rhizosphere > Soil | place: USA: Michigan... | reverse complement strand
GTGCGAGCGTCAGCATCGCCGCGACGCTGAAGCCCGGTTTCGACCACAACATGCGCATTGCGTAACGCAGGTCCTGCAACAGGGCGTTCAGCATTGGCGGTTCCTCACTCGTAGCGCAGTGCTTCGGTCGGACTGACCCGCGACGCGCGCCGCGCCGGCAACCAGCAGGCGACGAACGCCGTTGCCGCAAGCACAAGCACGACGCCGATCAACGTCAGCGGATCGACCGCGCCGACGCCATACAACTGGGTCTTGACGAGTTGCGACAGCGCCAGCGAGCCGAGCAGGCCGATGCCGAGTCCAATGCCGGCCAGTCGAGCGCCGTCGGCAAGCACGAGCCGCAGGATGTGGCTGCGCTGGGCGCCGATCGACATGCGCACACCGAGTTCGCCGGTGCGGCTGGCGACCGAGAACGCGAGCACGCCGTAGATGCCGATCGCCGACAACGCGAGCGCGAGCGCGGCGAACAGCCCTAACAGCAGCATCGGCGTACGCCGGTCGTCGAGCGAGGTTCGGATGCGCTCGCTCATCGTCTGAACATCGTAGATCGGCTGTTCCGGATCGATGCGCAGCAGCGCGGCGCGCAGTGGTGCGACGAGCGCGTCCGGCGCCATGCCGGTTTTCAGCGCCAGCGTCGACGAACGTTCCGGCTGCTGCTGGTAATAGTAGTAGTACGTTTCCTTGTTGGTCAGTTCGTAGAGCTTGTTGCGCTTGACCGTGCCGGCGACGCCGACGATCGTGTACCAGGGCCCCTTCTGCTTGTCTTCGCGTGTGATGCGCTGGCCAAGCGCCTTCGCAGCGTCGCCGAAGTATTTCTTGGCGAGCAGATCGTCGATCACTACGACCTTGCCGGAGTCGGGCGAATCGGCGGTCGTGAAGCCACGGCCTTGCAGCAGCGGAATCTGCATCGTCTTGAAGAAATCCTCGTCGACGACCTGGACGAAGCCGTGCGGCGCGGATTCTCCAGCGGCAAGCTCGTGGCCCTCGATGAAGTACGAAGCCTGTGAATTGTTGTTCGTGAACGGCATCGAGCTGACGAAGCCGGCCGAGGTCACGCCCGGAAGCGCGCGCACCGCGTCGAGTGCGCGCTGGTAGAACTGCGCGACCGCGGCATCATCCTTGTAGCGGTTTTCCGGCAGATCGACGCGCACGCTCAGCACGCTCTGCGTGTCGAAGCCGGGGCTGGCTTCCTGCAGGTGCATGAAGCTGCGGATCAGCAGGCCGGCGCCGGCGAGCAGCGTGACCGCGAGCGCCATCTGCACGACGACCAGAACACGCCGCGTCGCACGCGCCGAGCGGCTGCCGCCGCTGCCGCGGCCGCCTTCCTTCAGGACCTCATAGGCGCGTTCACGCCACAGCGCGAACACGGGGAACAGGCCGAACAGCACGCCGGTCAACAGCGCCAGCGCCAGGGTGAACGCGACGACGCTGGCGTCAAGGCCGACGGCGAAACCGTGTGCCGCATCATCCAGACCGAGCAGCCGGATCAGCTGCACACACCACTGCGCGACGAAAAGCCCGGCGATGCCGCCGGCGAGTGCGAGCATCAGGCTCTCGACCAGAAGCTGGCGCGCGAGCCGGCCGCGACCGGCGCCGAGCGCGGTGCGCACAGACAATTCCTTCTGCCGCGACGAGATCCGCGTCAGCATGAGGTTGGCGACATTGGCACAGGCTATCAGCAGCACGAACGCGACAACGGCTTGCAACAGCAGCAGCACTGGCGCAAGTTCACCGACGAGGTGCTCGTGCAGGTTCTTCGCGCGTCCGGTAAAGCCGGAACTTTCTATAAACTTCTTCATGCCGGCACCGTCAGCCGAGGCGGCAGCGATGCGTTCGACATTCGCATGCACGATCGCGTCGAACTGCGCGTTGAGTTCAGCAACCGTCGCGCCGGGTTTAAGCCGGCCGATCGATTCGGAAAACTCGTGGCCGCGCTCATCGTCGCTCTTCTGTTTCGGCGTGAAAGCGAACGGCACCCACAACTGCGCCTTGCGATCGGGAAACGCGAATGCGTCGTCCATCACGCCGACAACCCGGTAATTCTCCCCGTTGAGGTGGATATCGCGGCCGACGACGCTCGGGTCGGAATTGAACTGGTTGTGCCACAGCGCGGCGCTGAGCACGGCGACGTGATCCTGGCCGACCTCGGCTGCGTCATTGCCGAACACCCGGCCGACCTTCGCCTCGACCTTGAGTGTCGAGAACAACGATGGCGTCGTGACATAACCGATGAGCCGTTGCGGCGCGCCCTGGTCGGCGAGGTTGAAGCTCTCGCCGTGATACATGGCCAGATCCTGAAGCGCGCCAGCGTTCTCCCGCCGGTCGAGATAGTCCGGAATCGACGTGCCGGCGTTCTCGAGGTTCATCTTCGGATAGGTGTTGTGCACGTAGACGAGCTGCTCACTGTCCGGATACGGCAGCGGCCGGAGCAACATGCCGTTGATGACGCTGAAAATCGCGCTGTTGGCGCCGATGCCGAGCGCGAGCGTCAGCACCGCCGCGATCGTGAAGCCTGGCTTGGCGCGCAACATGCGCAAGCCGTAGCGCAAGTCCTGAAGCAGATGGGTCATCAGCATGGCCGGTACTCCATAGTCATTCGTAGCGCAGTGCTTCGATCGGCGCGATACGCGCAGCGCGCCGTGCCGGCAGCCAGCAGGCGACTAGCGCAGTGCCGCCGATCAACACGACGACGCCGAGCAGCGTCGCGGGGTCGGCGACGCCGACGCCATACAGTTGCGCGCGCATCGCCAGTCCGATCGCGATCGCGCCGGCAACGCCAAGGCCCAGGCCAAGCGCAGTCAGGCGGCCGCCGTCGCCGAGGACCAGGCGCAGGATGTCGCGACGCTGCGCGCCGAGCGACAGGCGCACGCCGATCTCGCCGGTACGCAGCGCGACCGCGAACGCGAGCACGCCGTAGATGCCGACCGCCGACAACGCGAGCGCGACAGCGGCAAACAGCATCAGCAGCAGCATCGGCGTGCGCCGGTCGTCGAGCGACAGCGCGATGCGCTCGCTCATCGTCTTGATGTCGAACACCGGCTGGTCCGGATCGATGCGCCGCAACGCTTCGCGCAGTGGCGCTACGAGCGTGGACGGCGCGAGTTCCGTGCGCAGCGCCAGCGTGGCGAAGGCTTCCGGCTGCTGCCGGTAGTACGAGTAGATCGTCTCCTTGGTCGTCTGCTCGGACAGACGAGCGCGCTTGACCGTACCGACGACGCCGATGATCGTCATCCAGGTCGTCTTGGCCGGGTCGGTGTCGTAGTTGGTGCTGATGCGCTTGCCGACCGGATCCTGGCCGGGGAAATATTTCTTCGCGAGAATCTCGTCGACGATCGCAACCGGCTGCGAAGTCGCGGTGTCCTGCGTCGTGAACGTACGCCCGGCGAGCAGCGGAATTTGCATCGACTTGAAGAAATCCTCATCGATTATCTGCTGATAGCCGTGCGGCGTTTCGCCGCTGCTGCGGTCGCGCCCCTCGACCAGGTAGCTGCCCGAGCCATCGTTGCCGCTGAAGGGCATGTTGTTGACAAGGCCGGCCGACTTCACGCCGGGCAGCGCGCGCGCCTCTTCCAGCAAGCGATCGTAGAAGTGCGCGCGGCTCGCATCGTCGGGATAGCGGGTCTTCGGCAGGTCGATCATCGCACTGAGCACGTTCTCGCTGACGAAGCCGGGATTCTGCTGCTGCACGTGCAGGTAGCTGCGGATCAGCAGGCCGGCGACGCCGAGCAGCGCGACCGCCATCGCGGTTTGTGCAACGACCAGGGCGTTGCGCAGGCGTCGCGCGCGCGGCCCGGCGCTGTTGCCGCGGCCGCCTTCGCTCAAGGCCTCGGCGGGCCGGTTGCGCGCGAGCGAGAGCAGCGGGAACAGACCGAAAATGAAGCCGGTCGCAAGCGCCAGCAGCAGCGAAAATACCAGCACCGACCCGTCGATCGCGACATCGAAGCCGCCGGTCTGGCCACCGAGCCCGAGATTGCGGATCATGGAAACGCCGGCATGCGCCAGCGCCACCCCGGCGGCCCCGCCCATCAGCGCGAGCAGAATGCTTTCGATCAGCAACTGGCGCGCGATGCGCATGCGCCCGGCGCCGAGCGCGCTGCGCACGGACAATTCCTTCTGCCGCGCCGACAGGCGTGTGAGCATCAGGTTCGCGACGTTCGCGCAGGCGATCAGCAGTACGCACGCGACCAGTGCCTGCAGCAGCCACAGCGTCGGCCGCAGGTCGCCGACCCAGGCGTCGCGCATCGTCGTAGCACGCCCGGTGAAGCCGGTGCTCTCGATGAATTTCTTCCAGCCGGCGCCACGCGGCGAGCCAGCGACGCGCTCGAGGTTGTGCTGCACGATCGCGTCCATCTGCGCATCGAACTGCGCGATCGAAGCGCCCGGCGCGAGCCGGCCGATCATGTCGTAGGCTTCGTGGCCGCGCTCGTCGTCACTGCGCTGCTTGTCGGCAAACGTCAGCGGCGCCCACAGGTCGGACTTGCGGTCCGGGAAGAAGAAGCTTTCCGGCATGACGCCAACGACGCGGTAGTCCATGCCGTCCAGGTGCACGTCGCGGCCGACGATGCCGGCATCGGCGCCGAACTGGTTTTTCCACAAACCGTAGCTGAGCACCGCGACGTGGTCGCTGCCGGCTTTCGCGTCGTCTTCGGCCAGCGTGCGGCCGAGCATCGCGTTCGCGCCAAGGGTGGAGAACAGGCTCGGCGTGGTCGAAACGCCGTTCAATCGCTCCGGCGACGACTGCACGTTGAGGTTGAAGCTGCGTGGTTGCCAGAGGGCCGATTCGGCCAGCGCCGGCGCTTGCGCGCGCCGATCGAGGTAGTCCGGGATCGACGTGCTGGCTTCCAGCAGTTCGCCCTTCGGATAGGTGTTGTAGACGTGGACCAGCTGCTCGCTGTCGGCGTACGGCAGCGGCTTGAGCAACAACGCGTCGACGACACTGAACACTGCCGTGTTCGCGCCGATGCCGAGCGCGAGCGTCAGCACCGCGGCGAGCGTGAAGCCCGGTTTCACCAGCAGCATGCGCGCTCCGTAGCGCAGATCCTGAAGCAGATGGCTCAGCATGATTGCGGTCTCCGATCTATTCGTGACGCAGGGCGACTATCGGATCCAGTCGCGCGGCACGACGCGCCGGCAACCAGCAGGCAACGAACGCGGTCGCGATCAGCACACCGGCAACCGCAGCGAGACTCGGCAGATCGATCGGCGCGACATCGAACAGGCGGCTGCGCAACATCCATCCGGTCGCCAGCGCACCGAGTATGCCGACGCCGACGCCGACCCCAACCAGACGTGCGCCATCAGCGAGCACGCCGCGCCGCACGCGGCGGCTGTCGGCGCCGATCGCCATGCGCAGGCCGATTTCGCTGGTGCGCTGTTCGACACTGAAAGCAAGCACACCGTAGATGCCGATCGCCGCGAGCAGCAGTGCGCTGATCGCGAACAGGCCGAGCAGCTGCAACGGCACACGCCGGCCGGTCAGCGAGTTTTCGATGCGCTGGTCGAGTGTGCTGATGTTGAACAATGGCTGCTCGGCGTCGACCGCGCGAATCGCCGCGCGTAACGGCTCGACCAGGCTCGCCGGCGCAGCGACCGTGCGCAGCGCGAGAAAGACACTGTCGCCAGGATTCGTGCCGAGATTGAAATAGAACGTCGGTTTTTCGGCCGGCTGGGTCAGGTCCCAATGCTTGACCGCACCGACTACTCCGACGATCGTGAATGCATCGCCAGTACCGTCGCTGCCGAGCGTGATGCGCTGGCCAACCGCGTCGCCGTCCGGAAAGTAGCGGCGCTCGAACGAGGAATCGACGACGATGCTTTTCGCAGGACCGTCCCAGTCGGCCGCCGTGAAGGCGCGGCCGCGCATGAGCGGAATGCGCATCGTCGCAAAGAAGCTCTCGTCGACACTGCGCCACGCCGCATGCGGCAGCGAACCTTCAACGGCACGGCCGTCGATGCGGAACACGATGCCGGCATTCTCGCCGGAGAATGGAAGTTTCGTCGTTGCGCCAGCCTGTTCAACGCCGGGCAATGCGCGCACGGCTTCGACAATGTGCCGCAGTCCGCGCGCCTTGGCCGCTGCATCGGCATACTTCGCGGCGGGCAGTGTCAAGTGCGCGGTCAGCACGTTGGCGCTGGTGAATCCCGGATTCTGCTGCGCGGCGTTGTAGAAGCTGCGCAGCAGCAGGCCGGCGCCGGAGAGCAACGCAATTGCGAGCGCAATCTGCACGACGACCAGCGCCGCGCGCACGCGGCGCGCGCCGCGGCTGCCGCCGGCGAGGCGCGTGGCTTCGTGCAGCGTCGCCGCCTGCGAACCGGTCGCGACGAACGCGGGCGCAAGGCCGAACACAAGAGTGGCGATCGCAGTGACGGCGAGCGTGAACCCGAGCGTACGCGCGTCGATAGTGAATGTTGCCCATGCCGGCAGCAGTCCGGAGTTGGAGATGATGCTGACGCCGAACCACGCGCCGGCGACGCCGAGCGCAGCGCCGATCGCCGCCAGCAGCGCCGCTTCCGTCAACAACTGGCGAGCGATGTCGCCGCGCTGCGCGCCGAGCGCGGTCCGTGTCGCCAGCTCCGCGCGCCGCGCAGACAACCGCGTCAGCAGCAGGTTCGCGACGTTCGCCAACGCGATCAGCAGGACCAGCGCGACCGCGATCTGCAGCACGACCAATTCGCGTGCGTTGTTGCCGGACAGTTGTTCGCGCAGCGGGCGCGTGCCGAAATGCATGTCGATGTCCTTGACCCAACTCGCGTAGTCGCCGCTGCCGCCCGCGGTCGTGCGTTCGACATTGCGCTGCACGACGGCCGCGGCCTGAGCGTCGACCTGCGCGGCCGACGCACCGGGAGCGAGCCGCGCCACGATCGACGAGAAATTCTCGCCGCGTGCATCATCGGTCAGCTGCTCCGGCGTAAACGCAAATGGCACGAACAGACCGGTCTCGACGCGTGGAAACATGAAGCCCGGAGGCAGCACGCCGACGATGCGGTATTGCTCGCCGTCCAGGCGCAGGCTGCGCTCGAGGATGCGCGGATCGGCGTCGAAGCGGTTGCGCCAGAGCGTGTCAGTCAGCACGGCCACATGCTCGTGGCCAGGCGCGGCTTCATCATTCGCGAAGGCGCGACCCAGGACCGGAGATACGCCCAAGGTCGAGAACATCGAAGGCGTTACCCGAAGCCCGGCGAGCCGCTCCGGCGCGGCAGCGCCTTCGACGAGATTGAAGCTGGCATCGGTGTACAACGCGCTGTCCGCCAGCGCCGGCACGTCGCGATGCAGATCCACGTAGTCGGGAATCGAAACGTTGTCGGGGCCGCCGTTGCCCCAGGTCTGGTACAGGTCGACCAGCTGGCCAGCGTCACGGTATGGCAGCGCGCTGAAGTACACGCCATCGATCAACGTGAACACGAGCGTGTTCGCGCCGATGCCGAGCGCGAGCGTAAGAACCGCTACGAGCGTGAACCCGGGCTTGGCCGCGAAAACTCGCAGTCCGTGACGCAGGTCTTCCAGGAGGTGAGCTAACATTCGGTACCTTCCTATTCGTAGCGCAGTGCGACGGTCGGCGCGACGCGCAGCGCACGGCTCGCGGGGCCGATCGTCGCCACAAAAACGATGCAGACGAGCAACACGCTCGCACCGGCAAAACTCAGCGGATCGTACCGGCTGATGCCGACCAGCTCGCTGGCGAGCAGCCGCCCCCAGGCGAGCGCGAACGGGATGCCGATCAGCATTCCAAGCGCGGCATAGAGGGCGCTTCGTCCGAGTACCCAGCGCCACACGCGCGCATCGCTGGCGCCGAGCGCGCGGCGCAAACCGAGCGCTTGGGTCTGCTGCGCCACGGTATAGGACACGACGCTATAGATGCCGATCGCGGCAAGACTCAATGCGGTAAGGGCGAACAGCGAGAACAGGGTCAGTATCAGGCGTCGGCGCGCGAGCGAATCGGCAATGCGCTGCTCCATCGGCGCGACCGCGAACACCGGAGTGGCCGCATCGATGTCGTGCACGGCCGCGCGCACGAGTCCGGCGAGCGCGTCGGACGGCAGCGGCGAACGAACCAGGATCGAAACGGATCCGCCCGGTTCCTGCGCATGCGGCTCGTACACCTGCGCGGTCGGCGCGACGTCGAGACCGTACTGGCGCACGTCGCCGACCACGCCGATGATCGTCGCCCACGGTGCAGAATCGTCGCGGCCGCCGAGCTGGATCTGCTTGCCGAGCACGTCTTCGTTCGGCCACATCGTCTGTGCCAGCGTCGCGCCGACGATCGCCACGCGCGCGCTGTCGCTGTGGTCGGATGCGCTGAAATCGCGGCCTTGCAGCAGCGGAATCTTCATGGTCGCAAAATAGCCGGGGCTGGCGGCAAAGCGGTCGACCATGGGCGCTTCCTGCGTCGGGATGGGCCGATCCCTGATATGGAAGCCGGCACGGTCGAATCCGCCCGAAAGAGGCAGCGGCGAAACGACGCTGGCGCCGGCGACGCCTGGCTGCGCGCGCACCTGTTCCAGCAACCGTTCGTAGAAGCGGCTCGTCTCCGCGGGCTCGTTGTAGCGCGCGCCCACCACCGACACGTTCATCGCAGTCAGACTGCGCGGATCGAATCCCGGATCGACACGCAGCAATCCGGCGAAGCTGCGCAGCACGAGCGTGGCGCCGATTGCCAGCACGAACGCGAGCACGATCTGGGCGACAATCAGGATGCCTTGCGCGCGCATCGCGCGAGTGCCTCCCGAGGCGCGCACGCCCGAGCGCAGCACTGCTTCGAACTCGTTGCGCGATGCGCGCAACGAAGGCCACAATCCGGTGAGCAAGGCAACGCCGATGCTCACCAAAGCGGCAAACAGCAGCACGCCAGCATCGAGCGGGACGTTATCCAGCAACGGCAGCGATGCGTTTGCGTAGTGCGCGATCACACGCGTCGTTGCAATCGCGACGACGATCGCCAGCAGACCGCCGCCGCATGCGAGCAGCACGGATTCGCACAACAGCAGGCGCGCCAGCCGCGAACGCCCGGCGCCCAGCGCGCGGCGCACGGCCAGTTCGCGTTCGCGCGACTGGGCGCGCACGAGGATCAGGTTACCGACATCGACGCAGGCGATCAGCAGCACCAGCCCGGCCGCGGCGAACAGCAACCACAGCATTGTCGGTGTGGCGCCGATCAGCGTCGCCTGCAAAGGCCTGGCGACAAAGCGCATGGTCGGCGGATACGATTGCGGGAAGTCGCGGATCACACGCGCGGCGAGCGCATCGAGTTCGCCGCGCGCGCCACGCAGGTCGGCATCGGCATTCAGGCGCGCGACGGCTTGCAGATGCAGGCAGTCGCGACAAGCCGAGGGATCGCCAAGACGATAGCCAAGCGGCAGCCAGATTTCGGGAATCATCGCGAAGTTGCCGTAGAACGACGGCCGGAACGATTCCGACAACACGCCGACGACGGTGCGATCGCGTCCGTTGACGTTGAGCTTGCGCCCGATCACGTGCGGATCGGCGCCGAGTTGGCCGCGCCAGACGCCGGCGCCGAGCACGACGACATCGTGCAGGCCGGACTGGTCTTCTTCTTCGGTGAATGTGCGTCCGAGCATCGGCGCGACGCCGAGTACGTCGAAATATTTCGGGCTCACTCGCATGCCGGCGAGCATCTGCGCGTCACCTGAAGTCGCGATGCTCGCCTGCCAATCGGCGAATACCGCGATCGACTCGAAACTGTGCAGTTGCTGTTGCCAGTCGACGAACGTCGGGTAGCCGATATTGATCGGCATGCGATCGCTGTCCGTATTGGCCTGCGCGATCGATACCAGGCGCTCGGCGCGCGGGTACGGCAACGGATCGAAGACCACCGCCTTGATCACGCTGAAGATCGCGGTATTGGCCCCTATGCCCAGCGCCAATGCCAGGATCGCGGCCAGCGCGAATCCCGGCTTTGCCCCCAGTGACCGCATGGCATGACGCAGATCCTGGAGCAGCGAAAGCATCGACATCCTCCAGATTGTGAAGCGTGGTTCAGCTGCGCACGACTGCCGCGCGCACGCGTTCGTCCTCTTCGTGACGCAGGCGATGCATTGTCGCTTCGTCGACGACGCGGCCATCGAACATGAAGATCTTGCGATCGGCGAACTCGGCGTAGCGTGGGTCATGCGTGACCATGCAGATCGATGCGCCGGCCTTGTGCAGATCGCCGAGCAGACCCATGACTGCCTCGCCATTGCGCGAGTCCAGGTTGCCGGTCGGTTCGTCGGCGAGCAGGATCGATGGCTTGCCGACCAGCGCGCGCGCCACGGCAACGCGCTGTTGCTGGCCGCCGGACAACTGCGCCGGATAGTGCTTGAGACGATGCGCCATGCCCACGCGTTCTAGCGATTCGAGCACACGCTCCTTGCGTTCGGCCTTGGTCATGCCGTCACGGTAGGTCAACGGCAGTTCGACGTTCTCGAACACGCTGAGGTCGCCGATCAGGTTGAACGCCTGGAAGATGAAGCCGATCTCGCGGTTGCGGATGCGCGCGCGCTCGTTCGCGCCGATGTCCTCGACCGCGACGCCGTTGAGCTGGTACTTGCCTTCGGTCGGCGTGTCGAGCAGGCC
>Ga0157376_10003690_pt1 | contig 10574 bp, 8 predicted proteins | sample M45metaG_FD_121801 | JGI IMG/M metagenome (GOLD analysis project Ga0157376, IMG submission 121801) | Miscanthus rhizosphere microbial communities from Kellogg Biological Station, Michigan, USA - M4-5 metaG | ecosystem: Host-associated > Plants > Roots > Rhizosphere > Soil | place: USA: Michigan... | reverse complement strand
GTATAAGGTTCTCGAAGAATGCAACAGTCGGGGAGAGTTTATCCATCGCCCTTGGCAGGATTTGTGCAGGGACGGCAGCTAGGGTTGAAAGCGGTCCTGCCGCTCGCACAGTATATCCCGAAGCCGTTCGCACACCGCTAGGAGCGTTTGTCCAGCCCTGCTCCATTGCACGGATGCCGCCAGTAGGCGCGAACCAAGGTGCCGCCACGCCTGTCGTCGCGGTTTGGAAAGCACTCTTTGCCATCGATGCAGCACGACCCCAACCTGTAGGGGGCATGTGATCGGCATTCATGAGGCTGACCAACAATGGATCAGCTGTCCAATACCGCACTTCGCCGTTGACCTTACGACGTAGAATGGCACCGGCGTTGCGAGCCTCCGCTCCTGCTTGACCAGTTGCCCACTTCTGATCCCGTGGCGTGAAGGCGTTGCGATAAGTCATATCCATATAGGATTGCTCAACGTCACGCTTCATTTGGTTCATCATAGCTTCACGCATCTTGGTCTCAGCAATGTGTAGTGGATTTTGACCACTAAGAACGTCGCCGATAATCCGTCTCGTATTCTCATTGTGCGAGAAGACCGGCACCGTCGGTTTAGCCATTGCGCTGCGTGCTAAGGCTCCGGCATTCTCAACTGCGTTGCTATTTGGATTGCTTACAAAGTCTCGGGTCTCTGCAAGGTTATTCTTATAGTTAAGATGCTGCTGCACGAACTCTGGATTATCTATCTCCATTCTCTGAGAGACGTTGTGCGAGTTCTGCAAGTCCCAAACGACGCCTTTGTCATCTTTCAAAGTCGTCGGGTAATCAATCGCCTTCTTGCTTCCGGGTTGCAGCCTAGCCCGCTGCACGGCGTTGTGTGTTAGGTCTTCGATAATCATTCGCATCTTTAGATATTCAGGGAATGCAGGATTTGCCTGTGCAAACTCATGCAGCTTTCCAATTGATACAGGCACGTCAAACCTGAAGTCGTCGGTGTGTAACTTACCATCGACGATGGCTCGGTTGACGATGTTCTGAGCGCCTGAGCCTGTTTGGATTTTCCACTTCTGGATCGCTGCGTCGGATGCAACTGGATCAATTCCAACCCAAGTGCCTTTCTCGTATCGGGCCTGTCTGTCGGCAATGTCCATCATCGCTGCTGCACGATCAACGATGCCGCCTTTGAGAATGTCGGATGGAATGCTTGATGCAATTGTACCGGGGGCGCCGGGTACTTCTCGCCGAGGATCGAATAAGCCTCCCATACCAACCGCACGCATGACAGGTTCTTTCATGAACCTTACACCGCGTGAAGCTCCGGCAATGCTTGCACCGAAGCCCATCGAAAACACGCCACCGTATACAAACCCTTGAATGCTTGCGTCATTCATTACCACCGGGCCGCCGGGGGTCTGCACAATCATTGGAGGCGAACCGAATACGCTTGCAGCCTGAGCAGGTTGAATAGGATTTAGGTTCGGTATTGGATAGTTCTTCGCCATGTACTCGGCTCCGGGGCCGATTAGCTTTTCTCCAATTTGGCCGAGGCCAGTATTCACAGCCGTACCCAGTATGCTCGGGGATAAGTTCGAGCCGATTATATCCCCTACCTTTTGAGCGCCTGTCGGTGCATCGGGGTTGATACCGTATGATTGTGCTGCCTCGCGCCTGATCTTCTCCATGTCAGCTTGCGTCTGTCCCGCGAATTGCTTCAGCGTAGGACTGCCAGTTGCTAGGCCAATAGCGCCAGCAACAGGACCGACAACGCCACCAACAAGATCGCTCGGCATGTGTGACACGCCAGAGACTACCCCGGACGTAAACTCCTGATCCTTCTTCGAGAGTTCTTTCATCCAGTCGATCACACTGCGATTAGGCAGAGGGCTGTCTTGAAGCTCACCCACGGCCTTACGTCTCATTTCGTCGCCACCTTCGCCAACAGGTTTAAAGCCTGCAACGACGGCTTTGAGTTTATCCAAGAACGACGTAGGTGCCGGAGGCGGTGGTGCTACAGGAGGCGGTGCGTTCTGCGCCTGATAAGTATCAATCGTTGACATGAGGCTCGGGTTTGTCGCGTCCATCAACGCACGACCGCCCGGAGTCACTATGCCGGGGATTGGCAACGTGTCCGTTTGATTCACACGAGGGTCTTGCGGGAGTTCACCTTGGACCGGAAGCTGCTTCGGCAAGGTCTTCACGCCCGGAATTATTTGCGGTGCAATCTTCGGGTCTTTCAATGCGGCCGCTGCGACTTCGCGCGAAGCACGCTCTGTACCAGCACGGTCGGTGAGAGACTTGCCTTGCATCAATTGGGCGATCTCAGCCTGTGCTTGAGGCGAGTCAGGTATGCCGCCTGTACCCTTTATAGGCAGGTCTGCCATGGGGTATGGAAGAAGATATCCATCAGGTAAGTTCGCCTCGGCTTTCCGCATCGTAGGAGCAGAGCCACGTTCGGAAATGGCTCGGTTAATGCGATTGGTCCACCAACGCTCGAAGCCATCATGAGTAAGGTTCTCAGGCGTGCGAGCGTCAGGAGGCAAATTGCCTCTCAGGTTCGTCGTGGCGTTGCGTGTGTAGAAACCTAATCCCTGTTGATGCATAAGATACAACTGGGCCGGTGTCGGCTCTTTGCCAAACTTGCGGACGAACCCTTGACGGTTCTCTTCCATGAGCTTCGCGCCGCCAGCCATGTTGGCTTCGGGGTCGTAAATGTCCTTACCACCGCCATGCCTACGCCACTCGTCGCGACCGATCTGCATCAGACCTTTATACTGGGTCTCCTTGTTCATGTTTGAACTGGGATTGCCGCCACTTTCAACAGATACGAACCCACGTAACACGTTTGGGTCCATACCGTTGATCTTAGCCGCAGCTTCAATCGCGCGCTCTACCTGTGGCGAGAACGTCTTACCCGGAGTGCTCTTTGTCGAGAGCATATCGATCTTCGCACCGGGCTTCTCAGAGTAATCCGGTTGCTGTAACTGTGGCGTATCAGGGCTCATCGTTACTGGAGACGGAGCTTCGGCTCGGCCTTTTGCCAGTAGATCGAGGAACCCCTGTGAGCTATCGTCAACCGCTGGCCTAGGGGGAGGGGGGTTAGGATTAACGGGAGCTTCGTAGCCCACAGGGGGAGTTACCCGAGCAGCCGAGGGCTGTCCGGAGGCATGTTTAATAATCTCTTGCATGCCGAGTTCGCTTAGTTGATCGGGTGTGTATTGATTTGTCTTCGGCACGACCTGATCTGCCACCGCAAGCATTTTCAGCAGTTCCTGTTTCTGCTGAGTTTGCTCATCGGGTTGTTCTTCTGGCGGGAGAGCATCCCATCGATCACTGAAGTCTGTAACTTCTACATCGTCGTCAGCCATAATGCTCTCCCGTGTGACTCACACGAACTTAGTATTCTTTGGATTCGCTGTCGCCAGAAGTCTCGCCAGCTTCCTCATCGTACTGAGGATTGACCTTACCTTCCTCAGTGTCGCCACTGTCGGTGACAATGATCTTCGCCGCACCGGGTCCAAATTGCTCGTCAAACATCTTCATCATGACTGGTGAAGGGTCTTCTTTCAGGCGATCAATATCGTTCTCGGTGGGGGCCTTATTGCCGTCGAAGGTAGCGCCTTTACGATCCATTTCTTGCTCGACCATTGCTTCTGGCGTTTGACGAGGATCGTCCATGGGGCGAACTTCATCTGTAAAGCCTACATAATCATCGTCTTTGCTAGGCTGAATAGGCAAATTGCCACGGATATCCTGATTCGCTCTAGATGTGTCCATCAAGGCCCCATCCGTCATGGGTACGCCTCTCCCTTGAGGCGCTCCAGCGAGTTGTTCGCTACGACCCCGATCGAAGCCGCTTGGCGGAACTCCCCCTGCTGCCATCATAGCTCTAGGATCGCCACCGCCACCGCCCATTGCTTGAGCCACTCCGGGCATGCCATTCGCTGATGCATGCTGCATCATTGCTTGACGTGCCACAGGGTCTTGCATCAAACGTCCAAGAACCTGCTGGATCGCTCCGCCCATATTTCCCCCACCTTGAGGCATAGGGGCTCCACCTTGAGGTGCCGGGGGCGCTCCGCCTCCACCACCACCACCTGCTAATGCTAGTAAGTCTTGAATGCCGGGCATTTTTCTCTCCTTAATAGTAGATGTTGGGATCGGGTAGTTCGCCTCTGGTTCTCGGTCGATCATCCTTACTATCGATTTCCTGAGCAACCATCTCTTCGGGGCTTATAGGTCGAGGAATTTCTGCGGCTTGTGCTTTGCTTCCGACCATTTGACTGAGACTAGGCATTTGTGTCTGCTCTGCCCGTTGTACTAAGCCCTCAACAATGTCAGGACGTTTCATCAGATTGGCTATCACAGTTCGTATAGCAGCACCTACGCTTCCACCACCACCGCCGCCGGGTATCTCCATGGGACCGCCGGGGATAGCTGCTCCACCTGTATTACCACCCGGAGCCCTCATCCTGCTGCCATGCATTCCTAGTATTTCGTTGATTCCGGGCATATCACTCTCCTGTGTGAATCACACAATTTACCAATCGAAGCCACCGCCTCCACCGCCGATACCCCAGTCGCTTCTGGAAGGATCAGCCTGATTCCATGTGGCCCACGGGGTCGTCCCTGTGTCGAATACGCTACTGCCGCTTCCCGATCCGCCGAAAGGTGTCGAGTTCTCTTCGCTCGGTGAAGTGGAAGCACCACCACCCTTACCACCGCCTTTACCAATACCGGCGAGAAGCTTCGCCACCGAACTCAGATCAGGCGATTTACCTGCTGCACTGGCGAGCGAATCAAATGCCTTGCCAACGTTCTGAGTGCCCTGATTAAACGCACTCAACATCGCCTGTTGCTGTGCCCCGGTCGAGTCGGTCGCACTCGACTTCGGGATCGCTGGAAGGTCGCCACCCTGAGCCATGAGAGAGCCCCACATTTCCATGGGCTTGCCCCACATTTGCTCATGCAGGCTCGTCCGTGCGGCGAACTCCTTCATGGCATCAGTCCGGGCCTGAAGCATCCTGTCCTTTACACGCTGCTCGTTGCCCAGTGCAAGATCGTTCGCGTTGATGATATCTGCCGCCTTGGCACCGTGACCCATTCTCGCGGCCTGACGCATCAACAACGCCTGATCGGCTTTTGACTTAATCATTTCATTCGACGCCATAAGCTCGGTCAGCTTGCTTCGGATGGAATCCTCGCTTGGAGGCTGGTCGTATTGATATCCAAGCGAGGCTCTGAGGAACGGTTCTTTCGCGTCATAGGCTCTCTGTTGAACCGCTTCTTTAATCTTTCTCGCCGCAGGGATGTCTTTTGTAAGCTGAAGTAATTGCTCTTTTTGCCCTGCATCGGATATCTCTTTTTGAGTAGGAGCGAGTTTCACGTCCCACTTATTTAGGATCGGGTCGTAACCAGTAACGTTGCCGTACTGGTCACTACGCGACGCCTGTGCAAACCGATCCTGCGTGTTCGCCCGTTGCTTCTCCCAGTTAAAGTGAGCGTACTGGAATTGCAACTGATCGGCTTGGGCCTGCGCTTGCAAGCCCGCCCCGATTAGTCCTGTGATTGCACCTAGCATTTCCATACCTGTCTCCCATTCTCTGTGTGACTCACACAGTCATCAGAAAATAGAGTTTGGATTAACGGGGTTCTTAGTGGTATCATCCTCGGAGTCGTCGGTGGTGATACCGCCAGCCGCCGTCGGATTATATGCTGTATTTCCGGCACCCTGACCAGCACCTCCGATTGCAGCAAGTCCGGCTGTATTGAATAGTTTTCCCGGAACCGCAGCGCGAATCTTATCCCCCAATGATCCAAGGAAGTCATTGAAGTTCGTGTCCGCTTGAGTCGAGTAGGAATAGGGATCGAAATCCTGACCCAACTGCAAATCGCCGGCTGTTTTCCGAGCATTATTGGCAATGTCGCGAAGAGACTGCTGTTCTCCGGACAGTAATCCAGTACCGATCTCAGTGAGTCTTGATCGAACCCCGGCTCGCTGATTCTCCAAATCTTTCTGAGCCGACGAGTATCCACTAGTGGTAAGCACACCGCGATCAAGCATGTTCTTGATGATGGAGTCAGCATCGGAGTATTGCTCCCCCTCGACGCCTGCAAGATACGGGTCGTCAAGTGTGAATGGCACTCGCGTCATCTCGAAGTTTGGCGAGAATACCCGATTAAGTTGGTCTCCTGCCTTTGTTCGCGCTCCCGTCTGGAGCGTATCATAGATTGTTTGCCCGGCATTCGTAAAGGCTGCACCGGGATTCTCTTCGGTCGGTGAGATACCGGCCAAAATGTTATTCAGTTGCGAATCAATTGATCCGCCATACTTCTCGGGATCGATACCACGCTCGGAGAAGTAGTTTCTCACACTACCGCCAGCACCGGAACGTGCCGTGCCACGAAGGCCAGCGAGTTCTTCTTTATGTTGTGCAGCGAGTGCGGCATCGCGTTCTTCTTTCTCTCGGGCAGCCTGTTGTCGAGACTGTTCAACTGCTAGTGAGTTATCGGGAGGGGGGCTTGCACCAGACATTAGTGTTCTCCATATCCAGACCAATGATAAATACTTCCAACTTCGATGAATCCTATGCGTTCTAGCATAGCATGATATAGTGCGGCTTCTTTCGAACCTTTGGGAAAGCTGCCAGCCGAGTGGGATGCTCGGATGAGCTTTGCTCCTTTTCCTTTGGCCCATGCGACGAAGGTATGAATGAGTTTAGATACATTTCGATGATTCCTATACTCAGGCTGTATCCACATAAAGATATCGTCAGCCACGAGGTCGCGTGACATGAGATTGCCGACACACCAGCCTCCACCAAATCCGTGTACCTCTTCGTGTGAGTCACACAAGACCCAGCCTGCGAACGATAGCGCGTTATCGATATTATGTTCGAGGACATATCTGATACGCTCCGGGTCAGGGGTTATCATTGAGTAGTTTGGCAGTTGCGGGATCGCTTCCACGATGAGGTTAATCACGCGGGGAATGTCTTTCTTCGCATACGAACGCAATTCAAGTTCTTTGGTCATGCGAGCTTGCCTAGGAAATCCACAATGTTCAGGGGCGGTTGACCTTCCAACGCACGAATACGATTTTCGTGGTCGTAGGCGATTGATTGTTCGGTTGTCGGTTCGGGTGGCGAAGGTTCAGGTTCGACATAAGGATCAGGTACGCCTCCATCCTCAAGCCACCACAAGTATTCGTTATAATCCACATTGTCGGGATCGGCTGGAATGTTCGCGCCATCCTCAGTACGAACTATGACTTCAGTTGCTGTGAGTTGATATTCAGCCATTACATCCTCGCATCAAAGGTCATAGATGCCGAAACATCGACAGAGGCTAATAAGGCACCTTGACCTGCAACCCCTGCAATCGATGTTGTGAGATCAAGCCTAGCCGAGAGACTTCCGGCTCCGCCAAGAAGATAACTTGAAACAGGCAGAACGTTTGCGTTGGCTATGACCCCCCAATTACCAAGAACCATACTAAAAAGCGGTGCGGCACGCATTGCGACTGGAAATTGATAATGTATAAGACCTAGAGTTGTATTATACATAAGACCCGCTCCGCATGCGGTCGGATACGGCTGACCTTTGACAACGTTAAGATAACGCAAACAGGCCAGATATTCTTCAGCAAACGGTCGCATGCATTTCGCCAGCATTTGCGCATTTGGAATTACATGCTGACCGGGCACTAGCAACAAACCAGTTAGCCCAATAGTAGTTGTATTCGTCTTACATAAATTGGTCGAGTTGGTGGTCTGGAATGTGTTGGTGCTGCCCCACACTCCCGGCGTGGCTGGTGCCGCAGACTTGCCCGCAAACCAGATGGAGGCGTTCAGGGCTGCGTTATTATCTATCCTCCACGTTCCTGCTGTATCGCCGGGAATGGTGCCGGTAACAAGAGTCCAGCCGACACCTGCTACGGCGAACTCAGCGTAATAGCAGCGAGTGTTATCATGATTCGCCACTTTTAAGAAGCCCACACCGGGAGCATCATTCATAACCTGTACCATGAACGCATAAGTTAATGGTTGCGCGCTGGCCGTACCCCACGCCATTTTGGCGATACGAGTGCCTTCAATTTTCTGACCGAAGAAAAGGTAGTCGCCGTTCGCCATTGATACTGGGATTGCGGTCGGCAGATAGGCGAACATGGCATTGGTAAAGCCGGGCGGCGGTGTGAGTCCGGGCGAGCCAGCTTGTGCGCCATTGTATCCAGTCACAACTGCTGTGGCGTTCTGGAAGGTTTGAAAAAACTGATCGGCGAAGTTATAGGTTGACCCGGAGACCATCGGTGCGGTGCTATTTACCGGAAAAGTCTGGAATATTACACAGCCGCCATTGACAGCAAGATTCATCGCCCCAATAGCATTGAACGGTGCAGACTCAATATTAGTGCGTGCTTGTAATTGTTGTGCTGCTGTTAGTCCTTGTGCTGTTGTATACGAAACCGCTCCGAGAGACCCGGAATTGATCCCAAGGATTGTGGCTGTGATCTCTGTCCAGCCGAGGGACTTTCTGCCATACAGTTTCGTATCATTGGGAGCTTCTGGTGTGACCTCTGCCCAAGCAAGTGACTTTCGCCCATACGATTTTGCATCGTTCGGAGCTTCAGGTATCCCCGGTGTGCCTGTAGGCACTGCGAGCCATGCATGATTCCTTCGGCCATAGATCGTACCGTCGGCAGGAGAGTCACCGATAAATCCAGCATTTTCTAGTGTAGTTACACGCAGATCGAGATTAGAAACCGCAAGCGCATTGTTATTGATGTTCGTATTCTGCGTGGTATTAACAGTCTCGGTGTTTGTCACCCGAGTAGTTAAAGCCGATAGTTGAGCGAAGAGATTATCAATGTCTGCTGCGTCTTGAGCATCATTGGCAAATGTAAGATCAAGTGCCTCCTGCACATTGTCCGCAGCTACGCCTGACACTGTATTGTCGTACAAGATACCAATCGCCGAACCGCCAGCACCCATGTCTGCGATAAACGACCAATAGATTTCATCTGTTCTGATCGTGGCTGGTACAGGCGAACTTGTATGCTCTGCATTGCAAACTGCAATGACACCTTCGTTGGAATCATTAACCATATCGTTTGGCAGATAATGCGTACTGTTTGCCCACTCGCCTCGGGGAGCAATACCAACAACGACCCGCGCCCAATACGTCGGATTATCTATACGATCTTCAGCAAACGTTGTCGGCTCAGGTGCGCTCGTGTGAGTCACACTACAGACCCAAAACGTATTGTCTGCGGTGTCAATCGCAGTCATACCGACATCAAATATCGTATTGTTCGTCCAAGGGCGAGTGTCCACACCTTGAAGAACTGACATCATCAAGGCATCAATTGTGACGGTGTTACCATTCACAAGATCATGCCATGGCCCCATCCTGAAATCAGGAAGGGCTAGCCTGAAATTTTGGGTATATTCCGTGGTCATTGTTGCTGTCTCGCCCTAAGGAGAACCTGTGTGCGGATCAGATCGGATGTAATTCTCTTATTGTTGCCTTCGACGAACTCGTTACGCAGCGATTGTATCGATCCATTTGTCTCATGTTGCCTGCGGCTGTTCTCGATCAACAGTAATGGCATCATGGCAATGGCGCATTCCCATTTATCAATCTCTTCCCCAGTCTGCGGGTGTTCGCCTCGGACATGATTGTACCAAGCACACTTATGGCAAACGAGCTTGCGCTTCGACTTAAACAGTGGGCACATCTCATCAGAATCGTGTTCAGGCTTCTTCATGATTTCTGTCCTATGCACGCATTCACATAAGCGAGACGAAAGTCCAAAGCGTGAGTGTGACTTCCATCGCTGCCACTTGAAGGAGGACCAGACGACACTCCTACCCCGCCGGGGTTCAAGCCATCCTGCGGAAGAAGACCATATGAACCCAATCCAGAACCTGCGAAGTATAAATATGGCGCAGTTGGTGGATGAGTATGACTCGGCATTTCAGGTGTGGTTAACGTATGCGCCCCTGTAACCTGACTTTGGAATATCGTGGTAAAGCCAATTGATCCACCAGAATTGCCACCGCTACCGTCTTGATCGACTAAACGAATAGCTCTATTCCCAAGACCATTTACACCTGTCCAGCCTGTAGGTGGTACGGCTTGGATAAAGGTCATCTTTGTTCCGGCCGGGAACGTAAGTACCAGATTATCTATACGGGTATTAACCGTATTAATTTGGGTCTGCAATGACGCCAACGTTGTGTCTTGAGTTGTATTCTTACTTTCAATTGCAGTTAATCGGCTATTATGCGTTGTGTCTGCCGATTGCAAGGCAGTTATATTATTGCCTTGGGTAATATTTACATTGTTTAATGAGACAATTTGAACTTCCAACTGATCGATTGCAGCCTGAACGTTCGTCGCTGGTAGTCCTGAAGTCGCGTTAGAGTATGAAACTGCGATAGCCGAGGACAATTCTGCCTCAGACATGTCAATCAGAAATGCCCAATATAGTTCATCGTCTTTGATCGAGCCTCCAACATTGCTCGTATGCTTCAGCTAGCACAGACCCATAATGCCGAGATTGGCATCAAAGACCATATCATATGGGAAGTAG
>Ga0157376_10003687_pt1 | contig 10576 bp, 9 predicted proteins | sample M45metaG_FD_121801 | JGI IMG/M metagenome (GOLD analysis project Ga0157376, IMG submission 121801) | Miscanthus rhizosphere microbial communities from Kellogg Biological Station, Michigan, USA - M4-5 metaG | ecosystem: Host-associated > Plants > Roots > Rhizosphere > Soil | place: USA: Michigan... | reverse complement strand
TTCCCCAATCCTGAAGAGAGCGGGAGCAGTTTGACTGCAGAAGAGGACGATGGGGAGCAGAGCAGCGGTAAAGAACAACGCAGCCTTGGGAGCCCAAGGCAATCGAACTGGAGGCTCAATGGATTGGCGAAGCGCTTTGACGTAGGTCCGCCATTTGAGAAAAGGTACCAGAAGAATGCAGCCTAAAATCAAGGTTCTACCAAGGATGGGGCCAAACTCAGTTTCACTTGGATTCAGGGCATATTCGCAAAAAAGTAGAAAGCAAACCCAGCTATAAATCGACCATCTCCAGGCGCTTGCTGCAAGGGTGCGGACGGAAACCTGCTTTGGCAACCGATCGAGGATAGGGAGAATGCATGGTAGGACCAGGACAAGGAGGCAATTCAGGAATATCCGACCGGGCTCCTTTTGGCTCCCCGGCAAGAATATGTTCCAAATGCTCAGTGCCAACATGACAGAGGCAATCGCTGACCAAAGCAGCCGCCCCCGGCGACGGCGCGCTTGGGATGCTTCAATGAACTCTCGTGCTTCCGATGTGAGAAGATGAGGGTGTTTTTCGAGTAGTTCAGCGGCCTGGCACAACGGCACGCCCTTCAGTAGCAGGTTTGCTTTTGCCTTCCTGTTCTGCGACCAGTCCACGGCGGTTGCGTTCGATCTCGCAGCCAGACCGACCGACCGCTCATTCTTCAACCGCCACTCCGCCTCCCGTTGCTTTTCGAGCTGCACCTCCCTCTCCCGGGCCTGACGCTTTTCCGTAATCCACGGAATGAGGAATTCGCTGCTGATCTCGTAGAATGCGCTATCGCCCCGGGTCTGGCGGAAGACGAGACGGGTTGTGCGGGACAACGCTCTGAGAACCTCGCGGGCCTCAGGCTCCGTGAGATGATCGTCGCGAACAACGTTGCCAAGCAGATCGTCTTCCGAAACGATGTTTCGAGTTCCGCTGGAAGTGACCAGAAAAGTGAGTGCGGTGATCGCAGGTTTTTGGAACTTTTGCTCCAAACGATTCAAAGCGCGGTCGAAATAATTACCAAAGAGATGTCGAACGGCTTCCCGGTGTTCTCTTTCTTTGAGAAATGCCTCTTCTTCTTCCTCGTTTTCCCAAAGGGCGAGACAGGCGATCTGAACCTCGGTGAGGTTGATAGTTCCTGTGTCGCTCAACTCCTTAAAAGAGGATTCTAGCGCATCGAACGCCGGCTCCGAGAGGCGTCTCGTGAAATGACCGGCCGCGATCGATCCAGTCTCAAAGGGCCCTCGAATGATGTTCCGCAGCGCGGTTTCGGGCGGAAAGGAAAGGCGAAAGGCCTGTTCTCGGAGCTGAGGAGCAGCGGCGAGACGACGGGAGACTTTGGCGAGATAATCTTCGCGGAAGGAAAACACGAGCTTGATCGACAGATTCGGATCGCCCAGCAATGCGAAGAGCATCTCCACAACTCCGCCCTGTATTTCACGAGCCTGGTTAAACTTCTCTCGGCTGTCGGGAGCTTCTTCGAAGAGAGTGATAAGCTCTTCGAATTGGTCAAAGATCAGAACCGGGACGGCAGCTGAATTCGCTATGCCTCCTTGTCTTTGGGGAATCGGCGTTTTTTCAATACAGCGAATGAACTCCTCGACCGATAAGACGACGCGTGCAGGTTCGGGCCCTTTCTCGTCGGCACAAGCCGCGAACCTCGATGGCAGAAATGGGGGCACCCCTTCATTCGTTAGTGCGATGCGTTCGATTACCAGCTCTTGGCCCGCGATGGGTTGAACGCGCACTCGCTCAGCGACGAATCCTTCATCCCGCAGGGCAGGAATCAGGCCCGCGTTGATAACGGACGATTTGCCGGCACCGGACTCGCCGTAAAAGTAGATGCCGCGATAAATAGTAATGAGCCGCACCAGTTTCCGCACCTCCTCGGTGCGGCCGGAGAAGATCGGCTGGTCAACGAAACGAAATGGCTCGATTCCGCGATAAGGCGCGGATGGCAGCGGTAAGGAAAGAGGTTCATTCCCCATAGTTGGGCATTTCACATCCTTTCACGCGCCGATAAAGTTCGGGCACAAATTCCCAAAGGTTGTTCGCGAGAAAGCCAACGTAGCCGAGCTGTGAATCCCACACCCTCGCCACGAGCGGATCGGGCCAGGGATCAATCGAATAGGAACGCGGGAATTGATCTTTCTTATGACGCAATGTCTTGAGGAGGAGACGCAGATTATAGTCGAGCAGGCTGTAGCCGATGAAGAGCGTCGGCCATTTTGAGAGGCGGTAGTAAAAGGTGTCCGGCACAGGGTTAAACTCGCCGGGCGCAGTCATCCGAAGCACAAAGTCGATGTAATCCTCGTCAGTGATGACGAGAGACTCCGGTGTGTTTATGTCACCGTGGATTTTGAATATGAACGGATTTTGAGGAGACGGGTCTTGGAGCGGATCATCCGGACGCGTGGTTGCCTTTGGTTGGTAAACGGCTGTGGTTGGGTTTTTTCCGGCCATCAGGAGAGCATCCTCGAAAAGACGGTCGTAATTTGTCGTCATGATTAGTGGAAAATTGAGTTCTGCCAGCGCGCACAATGCTGGCGAAGGTGTCTTGCCAACAGTGACTGCGCGCTGGACAGCATTTGCGAGCCTGGCTCGGCCGCGATGGCGCAGGTCAATCGCTTCTGTGGCACTCCCGGGACGATCCGGGGGTTGTGGAAGACCTTGGTCTTTGCCCTTCTCCTCCCAGTCCTTCAACTGTTCATCGAGGACGATGTTGAGTTCGTAATACAGCGCGACACGCTGAAAATGGTCCTTCGGCGGCTTGTTCGGAAAACGCTCCGTCCATCGAGTTTCTCCGGCAAGTGCTTCTGCCAAGGCTCCCGCGAACAGTGGCCGGCGCGGGTCGGGAGGCGGATTGGGCTGTCCAGGCAAAGCAGGCTTTGATGCGTGAACGCCGGCACCTAGAAACAAAACAACCTGGCCAGACCTGACACTAGCAGCGATTTGGTCGATTCCATCTCCGGCTGCCGGGCTTTGAGAAGGGCTCGGCGCGCTATTCATAAACGCCCTTTCGGATCGGTGTTGTTGTAGTTTTGTAACCACCGACGATATCGCCGCCGGCATTCAAGTTCACCCCACCACCGCTCATGTTTGTTTATTTTGAACAACCGATGTTAGGATTTTTCATGCAGCGGCGTCAATGCCATTCCAGAGGCAGATCGAGTCTTGAAAATGCGCTCCGGTTATTCCTTCAAGCAGCCGCAAGATTGATTCAGATCACAGCGGAGACAGTTTGTTGCGTTGAGCTGCTGAAGCCTCAAAGACAATCTTGCGAATGAAGGAGGCGTGCCAATCGCAAAATAGCACGATAAACTAGCCCGCCAGCAGACGTGATCTCTCATCAGCACAAATGTATTTTTGTCGAGGTGCCCAAAACTGGATCGACCAGCATCCGCGCAATTCTCGGCAAAGCGTGGAAGCCGCATCTGAATTTGTGGCAGATCAGACAGATGATGGAAACATCCTGGACTGAATTCGGCGGACGAACGAATCGCGTCATGGCCGCGCTGTATTTGCTCCAGCCCGAAGAGCGCCGGAGAGAAACCGGGCGCAAACGATTCGAATCCTATTTCAAGTTCGGATTTGTTCGCAATCCGTGGGACCGGGTTGTATCGCTGTATGAGCGGACGGAAGCGTTACAGCTCCGAAACGAGATGAGCTTCGAACAATTTGTTGATTGGATTCAGTACAGCAGCGCCACGTGCGTGCATTCGTCCCCACACCGTTATCAATTCGACTGGTTTGTCGATCCAAACGGAAAGCTGCTAGCAGATTTCATCGGAAAATTCGAGCGGCTCGATGAGGATTGGGCTTTCGTGGCGCAGAAGCTCGGTGTGGAGGAGAAGTTGCCGCACCGACGCGAAAACCCCCGCGAGCGTCATTACACCGAGTATTACACTCCTCGTACACGCGAAATCATTGCAGCGAAATTCAAAGTGGATATTGAGCGGTTCGGTTATGAGTTCGCCGAATAAAATAAAAGCGATCGTCCTTACGTGTGACCGCTTTCGTGCGATTACGCGACATCTCATTCTTAAATACGAGCGGCTCTGGCCGGATCATCCGTTTATTTTTCAGGTTCCTTACCAGGAACTTCGTGGGACCGACACCGACCGAATTAAGTACCATACGGCACCCGAAGACATTAAGGGGACCATTCTCCATTTGCTGGCAGACATCGATGATGAAGAATGGATTTATTGGTGCGTGGACGACAAATACCCAATTCAGCTTCCCACCGACAAAGTGGCCACCCTGATTTCTCACGCGATGCGTTCACCTGGAATTGACGGCCTGTTATTCTGCAGATGCAGAGCGTTATTGAGCATCCCCCGGCTCACACTCCACCCTCACAAAATGAAAAACTTGTTCGGCGATATTTATCTCGAACGAAAAGGTTGGTGGCAAATATGGATCCACCAGATCATGCGTGCCAAGGTGCTTCGATATCTTTTCAACAATCTGCCCGATCACATTCCCAGCGCGAAGACTATGGATGATCTTAAGGACGATATTCCCAAGCTGCCCGAGCACAGATTGTTCGTGACAGAAAAGAATTATGCGGTCTTTGGCGAAAGCACCCGGCGCGGCATGATCACGCAAAACTGCTACGAAAGTATCGTAGACTCAGGAATCGAGCTGCCGGAATGGTTTCAGCAGCCAAACGGCGAATACGTGACGCTGGGTAAACTGTGAGCGACCGGCGCGTCGCATACTGAAAATGCTTGCCCCTGCCGATTTTCTGGACCTCGAACACACGGCTCATTCGAAGCTGTTTGAGAACCAGAACTACGTCTGGGACGCGCTCAAACAGATTGCGAGTTACCTGCAATTTCGCCTGAAACCAGCCGTCTTTGCCGAGTTAATCGGCAAGCCATTTATCAGCAACCGCGTATTCATAGGCAAGGGAACGGTCGTCGAGCAGGGCGCGGTGTTAAAGGGCCCGGCGTGGATCGGCGAAGACTGCCAAATTCGCAGCGGTTGCTACGTGCGCGAGAACGTGATCGCCGGCAACGGCGTCGTAATGGGTAATTCATGCGAATTCAAGAACTGCATTCTGTTCGATGAAGCACAAGTGCCCCACTTCAATTATGTCGGCGACTCTATCATGGGGCATCACGCACACCTTGGCGCGGGCGTGATTCTTTCAAACGTAAAACTCAATCACGCTGAAATCGTGGTGAGCACACCGGACGGCGATATTCCAACAGGGTTAAGAAAGTTCGGCGCAATCGTCGGGGACCGGAGCGAGATCGGCTGCAATTCGGTGATCAATCCCGGGTCGGTTATCGGCCGCGATTGCATGATTTATCCCGGCGTAAATTTCCGAGGCTTTCTGCCACACGGCAGCAGGGTCAAGCTGCGGCAGGATTTGCAGGTCATCGGGAAACACTGACGCCGCGAACATGATCGGCACGTCGCGTCGTTCGGATTTATAAAAGCAATGTAAGCCGAACTGTGCCCGGCGAGTAATTAGGGTTCGCGGAAAGTGCAAAAAATTCTGATGACCACCAGATTTTTTCCGATCCAGGAAGCGTCTCGATGGTGGCTTGCGTGCGTTATAAATGTTGAAAGGGGAAAATCGATGGTACGCCGTGGTCAAAAAAACTCTGCGCCGTTGTACGCTGAACCTGAATCAAGAGGCGCACCTGCGAGAGCGGAGCTGATTAAGCTCATCAGGCATCGACTGCACGAACCACTTGGTCCGACATTGCTAGTGCTGCAACTCCTGCTGCGCGAAGAATCGCTTTCGCCGCAAGGTGTTGCTCTTATTAAAATGCTCCAGCGCAGTATCAAAGAAGAAGTACGCGCGATCCACGAGCTGTTAACCATCATAGAAACCTTTATTCAAGAACCGGCCCAGGCAAAGAGTCAGGCAGAACAGCGATAGGAAGAGTCCTTCCTATCTTAAGTATTTCAACCTTCGCGCATGTAAGGAATGTGCCGGTTTCACAACTCATCACGAACCGACGACACGCTCAGCAGCGAATCATTCCGGCGAAACATGCGGTGACGAGACATCCATCGTTCAGTCGATTTCAATGAAATACCGAATATTCACCTACTCGGGCGACGCACTACCCATTGCTCACAAGCTTCAGCAAGAAGGTTGTGAAGTGGTAGTCGGCATGGTCCACGACAAAGCAACGATCCATTCTCCGAAAGAAGGCGAGCTCCGACCGGAGAATCCCGAGGCGCATCGGCGTCGACTGACTCTATTTGATGGATTGGTTGAGAAGCGCCCCGCTCATCTTCTGATCGAGGAAATGCGGGGTTATAAAGATCCTGAAGATTACTTCGTATTTTTCGATCGAAATCACTTGTTCCAATTCAGCGATCAGGTCGCCCGGATGCCATTCCACGGCAATTTTCCGACTGAAGCGGATTACTTATTTGAACGGAACCGGGATCAGGCGAAGCAACTCGTACGTGAACATTATCCCCGATTGCACGTGCCCGATGTTAAGCCGTTTGCTGAGGTGGTTGACGCGCTTGAGTTCCTTAAATCGACGGAACAACTATGGGTACTCAAAGGTCAGGATGACAGCGTAAAGACATTCGTTCCGGATGTCGACGACCCAAAACTGGCTGCGACACAGATCGTCGAGACGTTGAAAGAGAACCAGGAAGCCTATGACGGTTCCGGCTTTATTCTCGAAGAACTGATCAATCCTGCGATCGAGATCACGCCGGAGAAAATCTATTACAATGGGGTGCCGCTGGCGGTCGTACTCGAGTTTGAAAACAAACCGTTCGGCAGCGGGAATATTTCGATCCAAACCGGGTCTTCTCAGAATCTGCTCTTCCCGATTGAAATGAGCGACAAGATTAACACCATCGCTTTTCCGCCAGTCGTCGACGCAATGGCGAAGCAACACAAAGGTTTGTTTTATTGGGATGCCTCGCTTCTCATCGACAAGCGGACCGGCAAGATCTACTTCGGCGAATTCTGCTCCAACCGCCCCGGCTATAACTCATTGTTCACTGAACTCGCGCAATGTTCGTCAGTGGATCATTATTTTTCATCTATGGCTCAAACAGAAAGTCCCTTCAAACTCGGAACCGTGGCCACTGGAGTTTTGCTCTTAAACCCCGGTATCGACGAGGAGACTGGCCGGACTCCCGAGGGCTTGCGCGTCGATTACAAACCGCAGATCGAGAAAAATCTGTGGTTATGGGATGTCCGCCGCGAAGGTAACCGGCTTGTCACCGTGGGCGACGACTGGAATCTCGGGGTCATAAGCGGCGCCGGTGATTCAATCGATCAGGCGGTAAATTCGATGTACAAGAGCGTGGATGGCTTCTCGTTTGCCGGAGCTTATTACCGGCCGAAATCCGACTTCCTATCGCTCGATTATCCGACGTCGATATTGAATCGTGTTAATTATGGCTTGGAAAAGAAGCTTTATCAGTTGCCCTTCAACGTAAGGGTCGCTGACATCAAGAAGTAGGTACGCCAAACACCCGCGCAGCGTTGGCATGCATGACTGCTTCATGTTCGGCGTGTTCCATCTCAAGCGCCTCCACCGCTCCCAAATATTCTTTCTGTGAGTACAACGGATAATCCGTGCCGAACAAAAATTTCTCGTACGAATACAAAAAAACCCGAACCTGTTCCATGCGCTGCTTAAACACCTCAACGTCACGATCGGTGATCGATCTGTTTTCGGCGAAGAAAGCTGACATGTCGGCATACACATTTTCATTTTTCGCGAGCACCGCCGCGCAGTCGATCAGCCACGGGTTACCCATGTGTGCCATGACAATGACGAGATTTGGAAATCGTGTCGCCACGCGATCAACCTGTAATGGGTGCGAATACTCAAGCAAACCCGAGCTGCCGGCTTCAAGAACACCCGTGTGAAACATGATCGGCACATCGTGCTTCTCGCAATACTCGTACAACTGATGCAGCCGCTCGTCGTCGGCCGAATATTCCTCGTAACCGAGATAGAATTTTAACCCCACTACTCTTTCTTCATTCAAAAGTTGCGTCAGCTCCTCGACGTATTTCAGCTCGACAGTTTTCGAGAAAACGCAATTTACGATGGCCCAAAGCCTGTCTGAGCGCCTGACTGCTTCCAAAACCTGAGCGGCGTTAGAAATATCTCCGGGCAAGGTTTCGGCGATAATGATCGAGGCGTCGATTTCCGCTTCGTCCATTGATCGGAGCAATTTGTCTGCGGCGCCGTCATCGTCGAGGTGCGTATGGCAATCGATAACCATACGTCTATTAAAGGCGCGCCGTGCACCTGTTCAACGTTAGGTTTTTGCGCTCGGGCTATCCCACGACCTAACGATCTGTTTGTAGCGTCCCCCTAAGACGCTGCGCTTGAGCCGGAATAATTCGCCTAACATTCTGCAGTTCGTGTTTCGCTAACTGCTATCAGACGCAACCCGGATGGGGGGGGATTCGAACCCCCGGTGCCTTTCGGCACACACGCTTTCCAGGCGTGCACAATCAACCGCTCTGTCACCCATCCAGAACAATCTTCCTCTACCTCTGAATCCTAATCTTTGTGCGTCGAGCGACGATCGAAACAGAGTAAGACTAAGAGGAAGCGGGAGAGGAAGATTATCACAGTTGCAAGCGCCGGAACAATTCGTCGAGAGGTAGTTGAATGCCGATGTAAAATTCGCCGAAGTCGGCATACTCGGCGCTCACCGGGTCGAACCGCATTTTGTACACGATCGCTTTGATCTGAAATGTATCGCGCGCGAAAAGCGTCACGCCCCATTCCGCGTCGTCGAGGCCGGTCGAACCGGTGATCAGTTGTTTCACTTTGCCGGCGAACTCGCGGCCGACACTGGCGTGTCCTTTCATCAGTTTGCGGCGCTCGTCATACGGCAGCGCATACCAGTTGCGCTGCTCGCCGCGGCGCTTGCTCATGTTATAAAAGCAAACCACCGGCCAATCGGGCAGCGTAGGGTAAACCCGATCCTGCCGGTAATGTTTGATGCGCTCTCGAAATGATTTCAACGCCTCTTCGAGCTTTGCAGAATCTTTGCGAACACTCGACTCGAGCGTCTGTGCGTACTCTTCCTCGGTCGTGATGTATTCGCTTTCCTCGGTCAGCGACAAATAGCCGTAAACTGGCGTCAGCACGTCTGGGCCTAACGACAACGACAATCGTTTCTCAATGCTCGTGGCGCTGTGCAAATCCGGTGTGATCAGCATGAAGCCGATGTCGGCCTTAGGCGTCACCATTCCAAGCGTGAGCAATTGAGTTGAATCCATCGCGCGCACTTCCTGCACCAGCGATGCCAGATTGGTTTTCGCAGCGTTTTGTTCCTCGCGATTAAATAACTGCCATTGGCCGTACTCGATCCGATAAAATAAATGCAAGCAATGCCAGCCCTCTTCCGGGACGAGCGTGGTGTTCTTATCAGTCATCGCAATAGTTTCGAACGTGTAAGTTTTCGGTCAAGCTGCTGAGCACGTCATCCTGAGCGCAGCGAAGTCGAAGGATCTCGCGATTTAATCGAATGGTCTCGCCACGGGATTCCTCGACGCCGCTCGGAATGACAGTTCACTATCCGGGCGTTCCCACCTTTGGCAGATGCGCCATGCAATATTCTTCGCCGTCGCGCGCGACGCGAAAATCGAGATTCGGATCGCTTTGCTCGGTGGCGCCACAGACCGCGCACCGATGAAGCGTTTCAGCGGGGCTGCGCGCGTCGGCTTCAAAACGTTTGCGCCGTGTCGAGACGTCGCGCCTATGTCGCGCTTGATGAATAATCTCCGGTCCGAAGAAAATGAAATAGTTGATGAACGCAGCGATGAGCCCTGCGCGATAAGAATTCGGTCCCAGAAAAAAACCGAGCATCAAAAACGCAGCGTAAATCCATGCCAGCCATTTAATTTTTACAGGCAGAATAAAAAGGATGTAAATGACTTCTTCGGGATAAAAGCGCGCGAATGCAAAGAACAATGAGGTAATGAGCATGCCATTGGAAAAATTGCCGCCGAAAAAGAATGCCGCCATCGTCGTGCCAACCATCCCAACGACGAAATAGAGCGTCAGCCGGAATGCACCCCAGGCGCGTTCGAGACCTTCGCCGATAAACCAGAGAAACCAGAGCGCGAGAAGCACCCACAGTGGACTGAATGTCTGCGGAAGGAAGATGTAGGTGACGAGCCGCCAAACCTGGCCTCGGAGAATCAAAGCTGGATCGAGCGTTAGAAACGATTCGAAGCCGCGGTTAAGATAAACCAGCACATAAACGAGCGCGGTAAAGCCAATCACGATCCGGATCAGTCCCGGAATGCCCAGAAAACCAAAACGTCGTTCAAGTTTGTCCAGCCAGGTCATTGCTGGCGCAAGCTAATGTCGCGCAGTTTGCGTGCAAGGTGGATCACGTTGTGCTCAACGCGATGAATTGCATCGTCTTCGGAGAAGCCGATCCACCTTTGCGCATAATCACAGCGCGGCTAGCTTGGCGCGTGAGCGAGGCCACATATAAAAAAACGCCGCTTTACAACGAGCACGTGCGGCTTGGTGCGAAGATGGTTCCATTCGCCGGCTGGCTGATGCCGGTGCAGTACACGAGCATCGT
>Ga0157376_10003686_pt1 | contig 10577 bp, 10 predicted proteins | sample M45metaG_FD_121801 | JGI IMG/M metagenome (GOLD analysis project Ga0157376, IMG submission 121801) | Miscanthus rhizosphere microbial communities from Kellogg Biological Station, Michigan, USA - M4-5 metaG | ecosystem: Host-associated > Plants > Roots > Rhizosphere > Soil | place: USA: Michigan... | reverse complement strand
TTCGGCCGGGACAACGTGATTGTCGAGGGAACGTACGGGCACGGTATCTCACGATATCTGCAGGATACTTCTGGATTGGGAATCGACGCGGCCGTCATTTCCACTGCGCAACCGCATTTGAAGGCGACACCGGCTGTCGGAAGCGAAGTGGGCTACCAGCACTACTGGAGTAAGACTCTTCGCTCCAGTTTGGTTTACGGATTTGTCCAGGTGCAGAACACGCAGTTTCAGCCCGGGTCGACTTTCCACAAGAGCGACTATAGCGCTGCAAACATCATTTGGAATCCGTTCGGGTCTCTCAATGTTGGAGCCGAATATCTTTATGGCTGGCAGGTGCTGAAAAACGGACAAACCGGCAATGCGCCCCGTATTCAATTCAGCGCCAAATACAGCTTCGTGAAAATAGACCGCGACAAAAACTAAGCTGCCATTCCAGCTACGGTAGCGTAATTCGCGTCGAGGAGGCTCGGTTCCTCGACGCATTCGCATGCAAGGACGTCATTCCGGAAAGCGATTTCGGTGTGGCCGGTCCGCAAGCGACACGATGTGGGGCGTTAACATAGACTCTGGGTCCGTTGCCGTGGCCTTGAGAGCCGGCTCCGGGATGTAGTCGTCGAAGCGCGTATCTGGATCTTTGGACCTGCGCAGGTTGTGCCTGGGCGTGGCTCTGAACAGGGTTTGGCCCAAGCATGCTCGGGAATGGGCAGCGAGGCAAACGCGAATAAGGAATTCGAGGTTCCAGGACTACGTTTCCTCTCTGAACGATTGAGAAGGGTCCAGAGTTCGCAGAGGCGCTGAGAATCACCGAGGTAGTTTGCGTCCAGAACTTCTATAACTTAGCGCGCCGCGGTGACGACGCCTTCATCGATGCTCTCGCCAAACAAGGGATAGCTCATGCCCCGTTCTTCCCGTTGGGACGGTTCACTCCCACTGCCAATCGTCCCGCCCCGACGGGATCGCAGCATCCCTGCAAGCTACTTCGTCGCCGGACGCCCTTGCATGGCTCCTTAAGCGTTCACCCAATATTCTGTTTATTCCGGGCACATCTTCGACAAGCCACCTGAGAGAGGGAGTCACGAGGAGTTTCTGGAAAGGCGAGTCCCATCTTTCATTGTTAATACTGGGCAACTTGCCCCGCACACGAACTCGTGGGCCCTGACCCGAGGTATGTGAGACAGAGTCTCTGCGTGACTGACAGAATGAAGGCCCAGAATGAGTAGGTCCACTTTCAAAGTGTGGCAGGCCTGCAGGACCTGATCGGCAGGTATCCCGAAGCTGACTTTGAATTCAAGCTTTATGGCGGCTGGCACATTGGGGGCTATCAGTTGCTGAAATTGCTTTTGAGCAGCCAATTCAGCTTCCCGCCGCATTTCCGTCAAGTCTCCGGTCGTTGACCAATGAAACGTCTCCGGGACCGGCGCGGCGGGTAATACATGAAGCACAACGAGTTTCGCTCCGAAATGGTTGGCGAATGAGGCCGCATACGGCACTGCGCACAAAGAAGCATGACTGAAATCAGTGGCGAACAAAAACAGAGGTACGGTCTCCTTTCTTTCGATCAGCGAATCCTCCCGCGAGCCAGGTCCTACGGTTAACACCAGACAGTCCGCCTGCCGAAAAATCTGTTCTGCAACCGAGCCGAGCACCAGCCTGCCAATACCCGTTCGAGCGTGGGTGCCGACGATCACGGCGTCGATCCGTTTTTGCCGGATGCTAAGTTCGAGTTGTTCCCAAACGTTGCCTTCACGGATCATCAATTCATACTGCAGACCAACAAGTTTCCCACTTTTGAGCAGCTCCGCCTCCAAGCGATGAGCATCTCTGACGCTTCCTTCGTAAGCCAATTGCTTTGCTTCCGGTCCCGCGATTTCATATCCGATTGATGACACTACATGGGCAATATAGAGCTTTGCTTGGAAGTGTCGAGCTATCGCAATCGCATGGTGGAGCGGTTTGCGTGAGGTTTCCGAGAAGTCATAGGCAAGCAGGATCGACTCTAGACGAACCTCTGGCGTTTGCGCGGAAGTCATGATTTGATCCTGAATTCGCAAGTTTGCCAATTCTCTCCACAAAACCAAACAGCAGGTGGGTTCGGACGTCTGAGTTCTTCTGGAAAAGCCGCTATTCGTGCAGCGCGGTTCCCGGTATTGGTGTTGGTTTGTAGTTTTGTTTGGTCAGTTGGCTGGAGCGAGCCAGGCTGGCTTTTAATTGGATTGGCGCTCAATCTTGACTCTGCACCAGGGGCAATTGCGAAGTCAGCTGCAGGTCGATCATCATGCTGATGCGGCGGTCCAACTGAAAAAAGGTCGCCGCCTTCTTTCCCGGCAATACCTTTCGTAAGATCGGCACATATTTCTGGCGAAGAGTGGATGCTGTGATGTCCGTATCGAGCCAGCGACGGATCAGACTGTCGGCCTGTTCGTCTGTGAGCGAGCCATACGCGTTGCCATACTCCTTGATAATAGCGATCCTGGTGTCGTTGATCTTGGAGAGTTCCGTGGAATATTGATCGTACACCGGCCAGAACTTGGCGGCTTCGTTGTCTGACAGAGTCAAATTCGCGGCGATGAGTTGTTTTTTCACCGATCGAATGTCCTTGCGCAGGAGCGCAAACTGCTGGTCCACAAATGCGTTGGCACCGCCGGCAGAGGAAGCTGTGGCCTGCGAAGAAGTGTCTTGAGCGACCGCTCTGGAATTTCCCAACGCACAAATTGCAATCAACGCAACAGCGACATATAGAAGGCTTTTCATCGTATGCTCTTTTCTCCGCCGGCAGTTCGAGCGCCCCTTCACGCCATCGGTCGGACATGCCCCGTTGCTCGACCGGCCAAACCAGGTAGTGCAAGCCGCCTGCCAACCAGCACCAGTTGCCTGCTGCAAGTTGCTGAGAACACATCGGCATGCAGAAACGTTATATCTCGCACGAGCGCAGCAACAATGCTCAGAGTTAAGCCCGTAGCGTTTTCGTCAGAGAATTAACACCGAAACATTCTCTGGAGACCGCGCTGAAGTGAACGCCTCCGCTGAGTGGTGCATAGGAGTTCGCTATTGGAGACCACCAAAATGCCGGGAAATCTCAGCCTCTCGATTAGCGCCGACGATTTCTATTCTCTTTTTGACGTGATTCGGTGCAAGACAAATTCCTGCAGAACGTTGATGACCGCGCTGGTTCCGAGGGCGATCCCAGCGTTTTCGAAAGTTAGCGCGGCGCCGTGACGGTCACGTTCAGGTATGTACAAGTTCGAAAGACCGCCGGCAGCGAGGTCGCCGAAGACAGAGGAATAGTTTGGTTGCCAGCGTTGATTGTCGCCTTTGCAAATGAAGGGACGAGAGACTGCGTAGAGGAATCGGGAACGCTTGGTTCCGGTTCCCTTGTAGAAGTACCGAGGATCCTGCTTGAGAATCGAGGGCAGGACAGCGCCTCCGATCCATAATCCAGAGGCAAAGTTGGCATAGGAAGCGCCAAAACGCTTGGCGTAGGCTTGACCGCCCTGGCCATAACCGCTGAAACGGTTCGTGGCCTGGTGCACTCCGGCAACGGCGGCGACCGCCACCACGGTCGCTGGATCCGTGGTGGCTTTCAAAGCGAGCTCAAATTTCCGCTTGGGGGTCAAAGCGACAGCTTCACCGACGTAGCTGACATAGTAGTTGGGAACAATGCCGAGGACGCGTTGTTGTTCTAGATCCTTAAACTCCTCTTGAGCGATTTCTTCGGTCGAAGGTGAGACGCGCACCTCGGTGACTACCGTGGCCAGGTGCATTATGATCGGGGGCACGACGTAGTCTTCGCTGGGCCGCAGTGTGTTCGAGATCGTTTGAGGGACAAAGCCCTCTCCTGTCGCGGTGAGTTGAAACAGCCCAGGTGGGACGCCACGAAAGTGGAATCGGCCATCTTCATCGGATTGCACTTCCTGAATCGCGGATTCCTGTTCGCACCGGATTTGCACGCTGGTGCCAGCGACGCCGTTGCCGTTTTGATCGACGACCCGACCGCTTATCGTGCCGTAGCGTTTTTCTTCGGACTTCGCCTCGCCCGGTAGCGATGGCTCGGGGGACGCGGTAAGGCTTTCTTGCCCAGACGGGTCGCCGAGGCATTGTTGTGATGGCGCTGGTGCTGCAAAACAGAACGTGGGAAAGAACGTGAGACAGAAGAACAGGGTTGTGGCTGGGGCAGAGCGAGAGATCACCTGAGTCGACAGATTCGAGGGAGTGCTCCCTAGCAGATCGCGAAGGGTGCTCAACGCATAGCACAGCCACTCGGGAGTCGTGCGGGTCTGGCCAAGGCGGGCGCGGAGCAGCAGCTCGAAACGACGGGAGAAGAAAAAACCGCAGGGTTGAGCAAGTGAGAAAACCGGGGGATGCAGAACACACGAGATCAGGGGCTCGCGCTTTGACCTCGCCGGTCGGGAGGTCGGAGCGTTGGCGAGGACTTTGCGGGGGGCAACGTCCAACCGAAACGGCCAGCAAGCCAAAAGGGGGAAGCGTGGTTTCGACTCTCGCGCCGTGGCAGACATGAGCCCTCCGGCCGAGGTAAGGGCACGTTGCGTTCCAATTGCCGGGTTGTGGGTATACAGCAGCAGGGGAGCACGCGGGCAGGCGCAACTCGCGTAGCGCGAGTTGCTTAAAGGGAGTGAGGAACGCCAGGAATGGATTGAAATTGCACCAGCGCGGGCCGACCTTCAAACCGGAACCATACGACGAGGCCATGCTTTGACGGAATCGTTAAGGATCTGCCGGTCGGTTCCTAACCGAAGCGCTTGTCCCTGGGAATCCGAGGATCTACGGATTAGCTTAAAATGGAAGCTCATTTACAATGGAACCTGCGTATGAACATTGCAGTCCCATTCGATGGCCCTCACGACACCGCCGTTATCGCAAAGAATCGATCAGAATTATGAGCAGATCTTCCAAGCCAATGCCGGTCATTTCGACGAAACGGGAGTTGGCAAACAGCATGCGGGAGTTTTCGTCAGCGATGACCACGTCCTCATTCAGCACTTCGAGCTTTGTGTGGCGTGCGGCAGAATCGGTAGTAGCTTCTTCGTACGTTTTTGCAGGAGGCGCCTCCCGCGGAATAGTCGCGCTTTAAACGTTTTCACGGTACCGCCCAACTTGAAACTCGTCTCGGCAATCGACAGTTCGTGGTAGTAGGTCAAAGTGAGCGGTTCACGAAGCAGTGCATTCATCTTGTCGAGGGATGCGTCGAGAGTTTCAAGAGGTTCGGTTAGGTTGCGAGTAGGCCAGCTCGGGATTCGGCCGCGAAGATCTCGTCCGGCTCAACTTTATGGTGAGGCCGAACCTGCGCCTTGATGCGCTTGCGCCGTACCATTCGATTCCTATGGCCACCCCGAGCGTCCCCCAGCAGAGAAAATAAAGAGACTTCCTGGTGATCGAATCCTCAACCCTCCGAATGATCCGCAGGTCGTGCAATGCCGAGCCGCCTCATCCTGTGAAACAGTGTGGTGCGTTTCAACCCCAGTCTCGCAGCCGCTCCTCGCGGGCCACCGAGCTGCCAATTGGCCCGCTGACAAGCCGTAAGGATCTCCCGACGGACCTTGTCCTCGAGCGTCGGATTTGAAATCTTGAGCGGTACGGATTCGCATTTTTCGAGCGGCGCACATTCGAAGACCTCATCGTCGGAAAGAATCACGCCGCGAGCAATGTAGTTTTGCAACTCTCGAATGTTCCCGGGCCAGGGATGCTGGATCAGGGATTCCATGACTCCCTCGGGGATCGTCTCGATTACCTTGTCCATTGAAATGGCGGACTCTTGAACGAAATATCTGACAAAATCTGGGATGTCCGCTTTCCTTTCGCGCAGAGGCGGCAAAAAGATCGGGAAAGCGCTCAATCGGTAGTACAAATCTTCGCGGAATTCACGATCCCGCACCATTTGCCTGAGATCTTGATTCGTCGCAGCAACAACCCGAACATCGACGCGCGTGGTACGCGTACTGCCCACGGCCTCGAACTCGCGCTCCTGGAGAACCCGCAGCAGCTTTGGTTGAAGTTCCAGTGGCATGTCTCCAATTTCGTCGAGAAACAAAGTGCCATGATCCGCTAGCGCAAATCGGCCGACATGCGAACTGATGGCACCCGTAAACGCTCCCCGTTCATGACCGAATAGTTCGCTTTCGAGGAGACCAGCGGGCATCGCCGCGCAGTTGACCTTGACAAGGTTCCGGCCGCGGCGCGGGCTGAGCTCATGAATCGCTCGTGCGATGACTTCCTTGCCGGTCCCAGTCTCGCCGGTGATTAACACCGTCGCGTTCGTTGGTGCCACTGCCTCGACTTGAGAGAGGGTGGCGCGCAGGCCGCCGCGACGTCCCACAATCGTGTCTAGGAACGACTCCATTGTTCCCGCTTGACGCAGCATCGGTTCGCTTGGGCTGCGCCGTCTCCCGATCATCGACGCGTTTTCCAGGAAACCGTCTCCCGGGAGAACGGAAACCAGATTATTACTCACGATGTAGTTCCTCCTTTGCTACTTCGCCTCGACTTTGCGGACCTCGGCTGCCTGCTGCCGTTTTGAATTATCTCAGCCTAGAAGACCAGAACGTTCGCCGATTGCGTCCAACTCAAGGTTCGTTCGAGTGAGAGGCCATACTTGGCTACCAGCATGACCATCTCGACAAAGTCAATTGAACCCTCAACGTACCGTGCCGCAACTAGCTCTGCACTCATAGCCACCTCCACTCTGGGTGTGCGTTGGGAAGCCATCATCACCATGGCCAAGCTTCAACAGGTAAGCCTACTGAGCCGCAGCCCCGGTTTAGGACGACCTTTACGACTACTACCGTAGGCGTCGCTATCAATTTTGTTCGCGGTCGCAGGGGCGTCTGACGCCAAGTCGTTTCATCATGTAAAACAAAGTAGTGCGTTTCAAGCCAAGCCGTGCAGCCGCGCCATCTGGACCACCGAGCTTCCAGTTGGCACGCTGGCACGCGGCGTGAACTTGCTCGCGAACTGTGTGCTCCAGCGTGGAGTTTGTGCTCTTGAGTAGGAATGATGTCTGGCGTTCCTGGGGAGGCTCTGGGCGAAAGACAATCCCCTTCGAAAGGATGACGCCCCGCTCCACATAGTTTTGCAACTCTCGGACATTGCCAGGCCAAGAATGGGAAACAATTGCTCGCATGGTTTCCTCAGGAATGGTCTCGATGACTTTGCCCGCAGCAGACGCGAATTGCTCGACAAAGTGCCTCACAAATTCGGGGATGTCTTCTTTCCTTTCGCGGAGTGGCGGCAAAGTCACGGGGAACCTATTCAGCCGGTAATACAAATCCTCTCGAAATTTGCAATCTTGTACCATTTGCCATAAATCTCCACTCGTTGCAGCGATGACTCGAACACCCACACGCGTGGTGTGGGCGCTGCCTACCGCTTCAAACTCGCGGTCCTGCAGAACGCGGAGGAGCTTGGGCTGAAGTTCCAGTGGCATGTCTGCGATTTCATCCAGGAATAGCGTGTCCCGATCCGCTAAGGTTAACCGACTGGTGTGCGACGTTATGGCACCCATAAATGCCCCACGCACTTGACCCAAGAGTTCGCTATCCAGAAGGCCTGCGGGCATCGCCGCGCAGTTGACCTTGACTAGATTTCTGGTTCGACGTGGACTAAGTTCGTGAAGCGCTCGCGCGATAACTGCTTTGCCGGTTCCGGTTTCCCCGGTGATGAGTACCGTGGCATTGGTGGGCGCCACGGCCTTCAGTTGGGCGAGGATCAAGCGCAGACCGCCGCGACGGCCCACGATCGTATCTAGGAACGAGCCTTGTGCGCCTTCGGGCTTGCGCGCCCTCGGTTCATCAGCACGATAAAGATTGGGACTCATTGCTGTCGTTAAACTAACCTGCATGACCGAATTTGATTCTGTACTCACGCTGCGCTCCTAATTCCTGCCATCGAAACCTGCTGCTCTGAAAAACCAGCCAGAACTTAGCGGATCGACCAATTTCACTGCTGAGGCGGCAAACGAATCGGACGATGGTTCGGGTTCGAGCAGGATCTCCTCTGCGAATCAACTGCCGGACCTTTCACCTTAGTCCGGCCAAGGAAGTTTGACCGAAGCAGTAGGAGCCCGAGACCGATTCAGGGAGTTGCACTTACGGGGCCAAGCTGGAAAAAGCCATCCATCGCGGCAACTCATTGCAATCACAAGGACAGGCGAATTGATTCATTTATGGCGAGTGCCTCAGATGCGCCAATGCTGACTTCACGGTGCCCTAAATCGGCCAGGCGGCGCAGGCAGTCTCAATCGAGAAATGCACATTGCTCTCCTTCGTGCCCACGTCCCCGAGCAACAGTGGACACGAGAACCATTCAACGATGCAGATATAGAATTCGGCGGGTTCGGCTGGCCCTGGCTCGTTGATAGCCGCCGGATGTCACTAGCGCTGGGCGCGTTCGATGAAGTTGTTAGAACGAAGCCGCTCGTGGGTGCAGCAGACGCGCACCTCACCGGCGTGGACGGGTAGGGGGGTGGAGGGTCGTCGACACCGCCAGGGAGCGTGCGCTGAGCAAGCTTGCATTGCTCTGGCGAAGAGCTTCCAATGAATTATTCCAGTTCAGCGCACCTAGTTTTGTGAGTGGTTGAAACCGGACGTCAGCTGTTCCGCCTGTTTGCGAACTTCACTCAACTGGATTGGCTTCGTGATATAGGAGTCGAAACCCGCAGCGATCGCCAATTCTCGATCTCCCAACATCGCGCTGGCAGTAACCGCTACGGCGGGGAGGCGGCGGAAACGCTCGTCGCTTCGCAGTTCGCGAACCACACAGAAACCGTCCAGAACCGGCATTTGCAAATCCAGGAACACAACATCGGGCGGATTTCGATGGATGAGGTCAAGCGCTTCGCGTCCATTTGTCGCTTCGACCACGCGGTGCCCCGAGACCTCCAGGAGTTCTCGCATCAGTTCCCGGCTGGCCAAATTGTCGTCGGCGACTAGAATCGTCATTTCGGTTTACTCAGGCCCGACTCATCATTCCTCGCGACATCCTTCAATAGCGTGAAGTGGAACTGACTCCCCCTCCCAGGGTCGCTTTCGACCCAAATCCTGCCGCCATGTTGCTCCACCAGGAGCTTGGTGATCGATAAACCCAGTCCCGTCCCTTCGCGAACATAGTTGGGGTCAGCCATGAACTGGTGAAACGGCTCAAAGATGGATATCTGCTCTTCTCTCGGTATTCCGACCCCCGTGTCCGCCACCGAGACGCAGAGCAACGAGCCGAGCGATTTTGCGACGAAACGAACGTGGCCTTCCTCCGGGGTGAACTTGATGGCGTTGCTCAGGAGATTGTAGAGAATCTGCTTTACTCGCGTTCTGTCGGCGCAAGTGGTCAGTTCGCTACCGAATTCGGTCTCGAGCCGGATCCGTTTCATCGCGGCGAGCGGACGTATGTTTGACAAAATCTCATCCGCTGCCATGTCCATATCAAAGATTTCGTATTTCAATTCGAGACGTCCCGCTTCGATCTTCGAAAGATCGAGGATGTCATTGATCAGAGCCAATAGATGACGTGAACTCTCCTTAATATGCTCGACAAAGCGCCCCTGTTTCGGCGTAAGTGGACCGGCGGTCTGCTCGGCGAGCAGGTCGGAAAACCCGAGGATCGAATTGAGAGGCGTCCGCAATTCGTGACTCATGGTCGCAAGGAAGTTGCTCTTCAGGCGATTGGCTTTTTCGACTTCGCGATTTCGCATCTCCAGTTCGGTATTGATAACGGCCAGATCGCGGGTCCGCTGTTCCAAGCTTTGATTCAGAATTTTGATCTGCTCTTCTGCGGCTTTCCGATCCGTAACATCGCGGATCACACAAATGACTCCCGGGCCGTTTTCACCATGGAACGGGCTTAGGTTGATGTCCACGGCGAATTCCGTTCCGTCGGCACGCAATGCCCTTAGATCTAAGCCGGACCCCATCGGTCGGATGACGGAATGCGCACGGTAGTTCTCTCGGTGACCCGGATGACGTCCACGAAACCGTTCCGGTATCAATAAATCAATATTTTTGCCCAGAAGTTCCTCGCGCTTGTATCCGAAAAGCTTCTCTGCTTGCGAGTTCAGCAACACAATGCGGCCGTGACCATCGACCTCGATGATTCCGTCCGGCGCGGACTCCAACAACCTGCGGTAGCGGTTGTCCGTGGCCGGAGTATTCGCACTAGCGTGAAGTTCCAAACTTTCGGTGATCACGATCGTCCTCAATTCAGCCGCCCTCTCTGCAACACTCCTCGCGCTCGCCAGCCTGTTTCCTCGCTGGTTGCGTTCGCGGGCGGAACTTCCGACCGCTTAGAGCCAGCAAGACCGAACTTGCGCATCCGATAGATGAGCGTCTTTCGACTCAAACTCAGGTAACGGGCCGCCTGAGACTGGTTCCAATTGCTTTTCTCTAGCGCGCGCAAAAGCAAGTCCTTCTCCAGCCTGCTGAGGCTGATTCCCGTCGAAGGTAGGTCAAGGCGAATCGCCTCAAGCGATGCAGGTTGGTGTTGCAGAAACGACGGCAGGTCGTTTACACCCACCTCACACCTCTGCGTAAGAACCACGATACGTTCGATAGTGTTCTCGAGTTCGCGAACGTTGC
>Ga0157376_10003685_pt1 | contig 10578 bp, 6 predicted proteins | sample M45metaG_FD_121801 | JGI IMG/M metagenome (GOLD analysis project Ga0157376, IMG submission 121801) | Miscanthus rhizosphere microbial communities from Kellogg Biological Station, Michigan, USA - M4-5 metaG | ecosystem: Host-associated > Plants > Roots > Rhizosphere > Soil | place: USA: Michigan... | reverse complement strand
GCGCACTGGTCGATCACCCCCGCGACGTCTCCGATGAGCTCCTGCGGCAGGTGCACTCGAACGGCGGCGTGGTGATGGTCAACTTCGCCACCATCTACGTTTCCGAGGCGCGGCGGCGCTGGGACGCGGATCGCCAGGCGGAGGAGGCCCGTTACAGTCACCCGCCCTTCGGTGGCCTCTACATTGGTCAGCCCGAGCGGCTCGCCGCGGCCCTCAAGGCCTGGGAGCAGGCGCATCCGAAGCCTGCGGTCACGCTTGCGGATGTCGCTGACCACATCGATCACATTCGCAAGGTCGCCGGCATTGATCACGTGGGGATCGGCTCGGACTTTGACGGCATTCCGGAGACCCCGGTCGGCCTTGAGGGGGTCGACAAGTTCCCCGCGCTGCTCACCGAACTGGCGCGCCGCGGCTACGCCGATCAGGACCTCGCGAAAGTGGCCGGAGGCAACCTGTTACGCGTGCTGGGGCGGGCGCAGGACGTGAGTGCGCGCCTGCGGGCCGCCCGCGGCCCATCGGCAGCGACCCTCGCAGGGCTTGACGGGCCCGCCGCCGCCAAGCACTAGGACCCGCCCGGCGCTACGCTCGCGAACTCGCCGAGGGCTTCCTTGAGCGGGCCGAGCCAGGGCTCGAAATGGCGCCACTGGTCGAGGCCCTCCGCGTAGATCGGCCGTCGCACCTGCTCGGAACTCACCGTCTGCACCGCGCGCTGCGTCTGGTAAAAGCGCAGGCACTGCTCCTCGAACGGCAGCCCGCAGTAATCGAGTAGCCTGCGTACTTCGCCCTCCAGGTCCGCGACCACGTTCTCGTACAGCACGCGGTGCACGCGCCCCGGCAGTACCTCATCGAAGTGCGCCATCAGCGTGACATAGTCGCGGTAGTAGAGCCCGAGGTCCTTGAGACTGTAGCTAAACCATACCCCGGCCTGGAAATGTTGCTTGAAGTTGGCGAAGCAGCAGCCGAGGGCTGAACGGCGGGCATCGATAATCTTCGCATTCGGCAGCATCAGCTGAATCAGGCCGACGTGATTGAAGTTGCTCGGCTGCTTGTCGACAAAGCGCGGCCTGCCTAGCACCCGGTGCGGACGCGTTTGCGCCAAGTAGCGCTCGCCCAGAGCGGTCAGTTGCGCACCGGTAAGGCGTGCAATCGAACCGGGGTACCCCGGCGGCCGGCCGGGCTGCTCCAGGGCGCCCAGCTCCAGGGCAAACCCCGGTATGTCAGGAAGTTCCCGCGTGCCTTCCACCTGCGAATGACTGGCGAGAATCTGCTCCAGTAAGGTCGACCCGGAGCGCGGCAGTCCCACGATGAAGATCGGGTCCGGCGCCGGGCTGCCGACACCGGCGCGTTCGGCAAAGAACTCCGGCGTATAGAGGGTGCGCGAGCGCTGCACAAAGCGAGTAAAGGTGCCGGCGTCGTAGCGCACCACGGCGCGTCGCAGCGCATTGCCGCGCGCGTAGTGCTCGAATGAGGCGGCGAAGTCGCGCTTGTCTTCCAACGCTTTGCCAAGGGCGAACTGAAACTGCATGCGGCTGTCGTCATCCAGATCCGCGCGTGCGGCCTGCGCCCGCATGGTGGCGATGTCCTCCTCACTGAAAGTTACCGTTTTGAGATTCCCGAGGCTAAACCAGGCTTCGCCGAATTCTGGCTTCAGCTGCACGCTCTTGCGGTAGGCGGCGATCGCCGCATCGAGTCGGCCGGCGATACGCAGTGAATGCGCGTAGTACAACCACAGCAGTTCGCTCTCGGGGAACTCAGTGAGCAGGGCCTCGTGGATCCCGCGGGCGCGGTCATTTTCGCCGAGCAGGTTGTAGGCGGATGCCTGGAGTGTGCGAAAGCGCAAATTATCCGGCTCGAGCGCCAGCAGGCGCTCCAATAGCGGCAGCATCGGCGCCGCCTTCTGCTGGCTGTGCAGAATACGGGCGAGATCAAAGCGCGCACCGCTGTAACCGGGCGCAAGTTGCAGGCACTCGCCGAGCAGACGCTCGGCCTCGACATAATCTTCGCGCTCGGCCGCCACCTCCGCCAGCAGGCGCAGCGCACCCACGTCCTGCGGTGCGTGCGCGAGGCGCTCGCGCAGCAGCGTCTCGGCGGTGGGCAGACGCCGGGCGGCTAGTGCCGCGGCAGCCTCGGGGAGATGCTGCTCCGGAGGCACAAGCCGCGCAAAGGTGGCGTACGCCGCATCACAGCCCTTGACGTCGCCGCGCGCGGCGTAGAGGGCGGCCAGTTCGCGCCAAGCCTCAGCGAGATCGGGCTGCAGCTCTACCGCCCTTGACAGCACGCTGAGCGCCCGCTCTTCCTCACCCTGGGCGGCCAGTGTGCGTCCGAGTTCAAGTTGTACCGGCGCGGAGTCGGGCTGGGCGGCGGCAAGCTCTGCGAAACTGGCCGTTGCCTGCGGGTCGCCGAGGCCCCGACGTGCGGTCCCCAGCAGCAGCGTCGCCGTCGGGTGACCGGGGTGCTCCTGGAGGATTGCGGCGGCCTCGCGCGCGGCGGCTGGCAGGTCAGTGTCGAGCAGCGCCGCCACCCGCATCAGCCTAAGGTCGACCGCCGCGCTGTCCTGACTCAATGCGTCCTCCTTTCGTGGCGCGCGCTAAAATCGACGCGCGCAAACTTAAGCACCATAGGGGAGCCTCTTGAATACCGTCAATACCGCCGCCGCTGACAGTGCCACCGTCCTGCGGATGATTCAGGCGGCGAAGGCGGCAGCTGCCGCCGGGCGCGCCATTGAGGCGGATCAGCTGCTGGCGCGAGCCGCCCAAATGGCGCCCGGACATCCGGCGGTGCTCAATGAACTTGGCCTGCGCATGATGCAGCGGGGGGACGCCACGCGCGCGCGCGAGCTGTTCCAGCACGCCGTCCAGGCCGATCCCGGGCATCCGTCGCTCTGGTCCAATCTCGCCGCCAGCCTGAATGCCCTCAACCTGCCGCAGGAAGAAACCGAGGCCGTGGAACGGGCCCTCGCGCTCGAGCCGCGCCATCTCGCCTCGTTGCTGCAGAAGGCCGCGCTGATCGAGGCGCGTGGGGATGCGCGCAACGCGGCACGCGCCTACCGCAATGCCCTGGCGACGCTGCCGCCCGGAGTGACGCCGCCGCCGGAAGTCAGCGCGCTCCTGCAGCGCGCGCGCGAGGCGGTGCTCACGGACGATGCCGCACTCGCCGCCGCCGTCGAGCAGCGCCTGGCGGCAATTCGCGAGCATCACGGCGGCGCCTCCTTCCGCCGCGTGGACAAGTGCATCGACCTGCTCACCGGCCGGCGCGATCGCTACTATCCGCAACCGACCTTCATGTACTTCCCGGAAATTCCGGCGGTGGAGTACTTTGACCGCAGCGCCTTCCCTTGGCTGGATGCTGTGGAAGCGGCGACCGAGGAGATCCGCGCCGAGCTGACCGCGGTGCTCATCTCGGATCGGGCCGGGCTGGAACCCTATATCGCCTATCCGGACGGGGTGCCACTGGATCAGTGGAAGGAATTGAACAAGTCGCGGCGCTGGAGCGCGTATTTCCTGTGGAACCAGGGTATGGCGCAACCTGCGCACTTGGCGCGCTGTCCGCGTACCATGCAGGCGCTGCAGGGGGTACCACGTTGCGATGTGCCCGGCCACGGCCCGACGGTTTTCTTTTCGATACTCGATGCGGGCACGCACATTCCGGCGCACACCGGGGTGACCAATACCCGGCTGACCGTGCATCTGCCGCTGATCGTGCCGCCGAATTGCGCCTTTCGGGTCGGCGGCGAGACGCGCGAGTGGGTTCCGGGCAAGGCCTGGGTTTTCGACGACACCATTGAGCATGAGGCCTGGAACCGCTCGGACAGCCCCCGCGCGGTGCTGATTTTTGATATCTGGAACCCGTTCCTGAGCGATGCTGAACGGGACTTGGTGCGCGCCGCCACGGAGGCCTACGGCGCGTACTACGCGGCGACTGCAGGAGGCGTCGCGTGAGGGCGCGATGTCTTGGCCGGCGCGCTGCCGCGTGGAGCTGCCTGGGGGTATCGGCTGCGCTCATGGCCCAGGGGACCGGCCCCGTTCCTGCCAGCGCGCTTGAAACCTGTGCCGCCATCGCCGCGCCCGCCTCGCGCCTTGCCTGTTACGACCAGCTCGTCGGACGCCCGGCGACGGCGCAGGAGCCCTCAGCACCCCTTGCCGCTGCGACGGCGCCTGGCGCTGCGGGGAGGGCTCCGGCAGCGGCTGCGGCGGCGCCCCAGCAATCCTTCGGACTGTATGCCGCCGAGCACCCGGCTCCGGCAACCGGCTCATTGCTGAGCGCAAAGGTCCTTGAGGTGCGGCCGAGCGTAAACGGTCACGCCACGGTGGTGCTCGAGGGCGGGCAGATGTGGGAACTCGAGGAGCCGGACGCATTGCTGGCGAGCGGGGATGCAATCACCATCCGGCGCGCCGCGCTCGGCTCGTTTCTGATGAACACGGCGCAGGGTCGCACGCACCGGGTACACCGCTTGCGTTGAGCAAGGGCCCTGCGGGTTGCCCGCTTTCCTAAAAAAAACGGCGGGCCCGAAGCCCGCCGTCTTAAAGGTCAGCCTGTACTTTTTCTTTAGAACTGCGCCGTCACGTGGGCAAACAGGTAGCGGCCGATCGGATCGTAAACGCCCGGCCATGTATTGCCGTTACAGGAGCTGCTGCCGCCGATTCCAGACAACGTCGGGCAATCCGAAGTAAAGCCACCACTGCCGGACACCACGATTGGCGGATCCTTATCGGCGATGTTGTTGACTCCGAGCTGCAGACGAACGATCTTGGTAATGGCGAACGACGCCTGCAGATCGATGTAGCTATACGACGGGATATGCGAGTAATTGGGAATTGGCGTGCCGGCCAGCTGCGGATTCGTGCTGGTGGTCTCCGCAGCCGCCGAGCCGAGGTAGCGCCACCGCACCCCGATGTCCATCGCATCCCAGGGCGTTGACCAGGTGGCGTTGAACACGTGCCGCCACGAGGGACTTGGCGCACCGCACTTTGCGCCGTAGAACCCCGTGCAGCTGTAGGAGGGCCCATTGGTCAGCGGCTGTATCGTCAGGTCGTTCTGCTTCGTGCCCTCGAGCGCGAGCGCCAGGGAACCGGCGCTGGCCATCGAGATGCGGTAGTTCGCCTTGATGTCCACGCCCCTGGTCCCGAGCGAGCCGAAGTTCACGTTTGTGTCGGACACGAATCCTGCCGGGGAGCGCCACAGACTGCCATTGGCATCGCGATGGATCGCGCTGCAATAGACCGGATCATGTGACGCGACGCAGTTGGCGAGGATTGTGTCAGCTCCGACAGGTCCGATCGTGTCCTTGACCTTGATGTTGAAGTAGTCGACCGACAACGTCAGATTCGGTGCGAACCGCGGCTGGAAGATGAAGCCTCCCGAGTAGGTATCGGAGGTTTCCGGCGCCAGGGTGGTATTACCTCCCAGCAGGCCGTTGTACTGGCTCGCCGCGTTGGGCGCGACGTGACCGTACTGGGCCGCACTCACTCCGGCATATACGCACTGCGCCTGGCTGGCCGAGGGCGTCTGACCGTTGGCGATAACACCTGCGCACGGGTCGGTGCTGCCATCCAGCACCACCGCGGCGGGCGTGAACAGCTCGAGGATGTTCGGAGCACGCACCGCGCGCTGGTAGCTGGCGCGCAGGCGCAAGTCCCGAACCGGAGCCCATTCAAGTCCCAGCTTGTAAGTGTTGGTGCTGAAGCCTTGGCTGTACTTCGAGTAGCGGTAACCGCCCTCGAAGGCGAGTTCGTCCGCGAACGCGATATGCTGCGCCAGCGGCACACGCACCTCGGTGAAGACCTCCTTGACATGGAAGCCGCCCGTGACCGGCGTGGTCGGACCACCTGATCCTGCCGCATCACCCGCCTGGCTTGCCGCGTCCGGACGGAAATCCGCATCCTCCTGGCGCCACTCGGCGCCGAGCGCGAGCTGTATCCCGTCATCGGCCGTCGGCAGTTTGATGTTGTACTTGCCCAGATCTCCCGTCAGTGAGCCGGACACGATCTGTTCGGTCACCTCGGCCTCGATCAGCAACGGAATCGACAGGTACGCTGTCGACGCCGGCGTCACGCCGTTCGGCACCCAGATGTTCCAGGGGACGCAGGGCGCGCCGGAAGCGCACACCGGGGCGCCGGTGACCGGATCCGGAATGACGTTCAGGGCGTTGTTGATGTTGGCGTTGGAAAAGTAGTTCTTGTTGCCGTTGTTGTTGTCTACCGTGCCGCGCTGCCCGTAAACATCCCATCTCCAGGCGTCGCCGATGTCACCCTTGACTCCCACGACGGTGCGGAACGAATCGGTGACGAAGGTCGCCTGGCGACCACCGCCCTCGACGTTGCGGCGGCCGATGTAGAGGTTGGCCCCCGTCCCGGCCCCGGTGATGGGGTTGATCGGGTTGCCCTGGGCCGCGGCAGCGGCGCAGACGTCCGCCTTTTCAGCGGCCGTCAACAGCGGATCGTTGCAAGGAATGAAGGAGCTCAGGAAGAAGTCGCCGCTCGGTGCGATCTGCGCCACCGACGTGTTACGCGTGAACATCAGTTCCCCGTACACGTTCACGTGCGGATTGACGTCGAAATTTACGAACGAGCCGCCGGTCCAACGGGTGTTCGGCGTGCGGTAGAAGTTCGCCGGCGCGAAGTTGTAGCGATCGATGGCGGCATTGTAGGGCCGCCAGGCGCCGGTCTTGCCGTCCACCGTGTTGGTAAAGAGCGCATTGCCTCCGGCTGAGTAGGCCTGGAAGTAGCCACCGGCGCCGTTCTTAGCCGCGGTGTCCGAACCGCCGCACTTGAGGGTGCCATCGGTTTTGGCCTGCAGATTACAGGCGGAGTAGTCGAACTTATCCTGCGTTACCGCGTCTTGCGTATCGAAGGTCGCGTAGAAGGTCGCATTACCCCGGTTGTCGGCGAAATTCGAGCCGATGAGCACGGCGACGTTCTTGCCGAAGCCGGTGTTCACATTGCTGTCGGGCAAGGGAATACCCGCACCCGACACAACGCTGGCGACTGCGTTGGAATTGTGATGCTGGTAGAAGTTGTACCCGGCATCGATCCGCACGCCCTGGAAATGGGTGTTGAGAACGAAGTTCACCACACCCGCCACGGCATCGGCGCCGTACACCGCCGAGGCGCCGCCGGTGAGGATATCGACGCGCTCGATCAGTGCTGCCGGAATCTCATTGATATCCGAAAAGCTGCGACCGTCGCCCGCGCCCGGCCCCAAGCGGCGGCCGTTGACGAGCACCACGGTGCGCTGCGGGCCGAGCCCACGCAGGTCGATGGTCGCGGTGCCGTCTGAGCCGTTGGATACGGTGGAGTTCTGGCCCGCGAACACCATGGGCAGGTTGTTGAGTACGTCCTCGACGCGCGTCAGACCGGTAGCCTGAATGTCGGTGGCGGACACGGACGTGATCGGGCTGATCGACTGCTCGTTGGGCGTCGACAAGCGCGATCCGGTGACGACCACCTCTTCAACAGGGGCTGCGGCTGGGGCCGGCGCTTCCTGGGCGTGAAGCGTCGTTACGCCAGCTACGGCCGTCGCCGAAGCCACCGCAAAGCGCACCGCCTGTTGCAAGCTGCGACTTTTCGCCATGTGTTTAGTTCCTCTGAATAATTAGATTCGCGAATTGTGGATCACCGTCTGAGGCTCGCCCCGCGTGTTGCTGTGCACAGACCTTCCCTCGGGGCGGCCGACGGACTTGGGTCGCAATTAGAGCACGCTGTCTGGGTGTTGCCAACCTGCCTCGCTGGTCCACCGCCAGCGTACACAGGCCTTTGTACCGCGGCAGCGAACGGGTCTCGGACAATGTTGTGTGATGGCAACAGCTGGCAGAGAATTGTCGGCGCGGTCGATGTTACTTAAGCGAACCAGCAGTTTGTGGCGACGGTGATACGGGTATCCCGGCCGTAAAAGGGAGTGACTTCATGGAAGACATAAGAGGGAAAGATCACCAGCTGTCCCGCCTCGAGCCGCACTTCCCGGGGCCGGAGCGCGTAAGGGGCCTTGAGGCGGCGGGTGCTCGGGTCGAGGTAGGAGTCCGCACCGACACGGGTGTCGAAGAACTTAAGCAGTCCGCTGCCCGGGTGCTCAGGCACCCGCTCGCCGGCGCGCACGCAGTACACGGCGGACCAGGAGGCTAGCGGGTGATTATGGGCTACGAAGGAGCCGGCGTAGCGCGAAATGTGGTACCAGGTGTGGTTGTGCAGGGTGAGCTTGCCCAGCTCCTCCGCCTGCGCGGTGGAGGCGTGCAGGGCGGTCTGGCCGACCGAGCTCAGCACGAAATCCCGCAGCTCCCTGACGCAGGGCTCGGGCCACTTGAAGAGATTGAAGCGGCTCTCGAAGGTCTCCGCCTGGGGCGTGTGGCTGGGGGTCGGATTGCGGTACTCCTCCGACTCCCGGGCGAGGAAGAGCGCCTCCAGCTCCCGGTTGAGCCGCTCATGGCCGGTCAGAAAGGTCTCCCCGAAGGGCACCGCGAACCCTGAGGAGAGCCGGATCATCGGCGCCTGGCTCACCATGGGGGCAGCGTCTGGCCTTCCACTCGGGGATCGGCGAAGCGGACGCGGGCAATAATCAGCATCAGATCGCGATCTCCGCGATTCAGGGCCACTTCGTGCGGGATCCAGGCCGGGAAAACCGCCATATCGCCGGGAATGGGATGTCACAGTTGGTGCCCGAAATGGAAAGGCTGCCGCAGGTTCCAGTTGGCGGAATCCAGGAACATGCCTCCGAAGCGATGGCTGTACAGACGTAGCGTGGCGCTGTCGGGCCGCAGGGGATTGGGGTCGGGGGCCGACACGCAGTAGATGGCGCACCAGGAAGCGTGTGGCAGGCTGCCTGCGGGCAGGCAGCCGTTGGGACGCACGATCACGAACCGGGCCTTGGCCTGTATTCCCAGGGCACGGAATTGCTCCTCGGTATAGAGGTTTGCGGCCCTGACGACGCCGCATAGGCCGGCCAGCAGCTCCTGCTTGAGGTAGCTTAGGGCCTCTCCCTGCCATTCGAAGAGGTCCTCGCGACTGCGAAAGCAGAAAGGATCGGTCGGCAAGCTCGCATCGCCCTGTGCGGGCGTGGCGAGGGGGTTCAAACCGGCGGCCAGCGCCAGGTTCAGGCCGTCCGGCTGGGCGAGCCGGACCGAGGCAAACGGCACGGCGAAGATCGATTGCAGGGTGCTGGAGGCAGTTGTCATCAGTTTCTCAGGTTCTCTGAAGCTCCGCGGCCAGTTCCTGGAGCTCGCGGGCGTAGTGCCGTGAACGCCCGGAGGCGCGCTGGTAGAGCGGCTCGCGCACCTGCCAGACGCTGGCGGTCTTCACGCTCCCCCCACGCCGCGCGAAGTCGAGGCACCCTTCGTGCCAGGGCAGTCCGCAAAAGGCAAGGAGCCGCTCTAGCGTGGGCCGCGGCTCGCGCACGAGGGTATCGTAGTTGACCTCAAGGATGTCCTCGCCGTAGAGCGCCCGCCAGTGCGCCATGAGGCGCCGGTACTGGCGGAAATAATGCCCGATGTCCTTGAGGTCCAGTGCATACGGCAGCCTTTGGTCGAGGTGCAGGAAGAAGATGGAGAGACAAACATCGAGCGGATCGCGCGTCGTGTGGATGATGCGCGCCTGCGGAAACAGCAGCTTCATGAGACCCAGGTAGAGGAAATTGTCAGGGCGCTTGTCGGTGACTTGCGCCGCGTGCGGATAGCGCTGTGCCACCGCCTCGCGGTACTGCCCCGCAAGGCGCGCGAGCGTGGCGTGGCTCACCATGAGCACGGACTGCGGAAAGGGTTGCAGGTTACGCCGGACGAGTTGCGGCAGCAGGTCCAGCTCGCCGCCTGCGGCCACGGCGGGGTGCCCCGCGAGCAGCTGCTCGGTAAGCGTCGAGCCGGAGCGGAACATGCCGCAGACGAAGATTGGCTGCGGTCCGGGTACCAGTGCCTGCGCGCGGGGCGGAGCTCGGAGAAATACCCGTATCAGGGCGTCCACGAGTCTTTCCTGCGCGGCGCGGTCGTAGTGCGCCGGTGGCGTGACGCTCGCACGGCTGTCGGCATTTGCCTGCTCGGCCGCTGCAAAGGCCGCAGCGTACTGCCCGCTCGCATCGAGGGCGCGGGCGAGGGCAAAGCCGAGGCTCGCGCGGCTGGCAGCATCGGCGGCGGCATCGGCATGCGCGGCCCGCAGACGCTCGATCAGCGGATCGGTGGGCGAGGTCACGCTGAACAGCTGCGAGTAGCGTGCCAGCGCCTCAAACGCCTGCGGCTCGCGCTTAAGGATGTGCTCGTAGGATTCGCGCGCCTCCTCGCGGCGCCCGAGATCCTCCTGCAGATTGGCAAGGTTGTGCCACGCGGGCAGGTAGGCCGGGTTGGCCTTCAGCGCCGCGCGCAGTTCAATTTCGGCCCGTTCATCCTGACGCAGCTCGTCGGTGAAAATGACGGCGCGGTTCAGATGCACCTCTTCGGGGGCGTTCGCGCCACGCGCCAGCGCCTGCGCATAGGACTCCAGTGCGTCCTCGTAGGCGCCTTCCTGGCGCTGGCGGCGCGCGAGGTTGTACCAGACATCCGGCAGCTGCGGAAAACGCGCCAGCACCCGACGGTAGAGCTCGATCGCCTGCGCCCGGTATCCCGCG
>Ga0157376_10003683_pt1 | contig 10580 bp, 8 predicted proteins | sample M45metaG_FD_121801 | JGI IMG/M metagenome (GOLD analysis project Ga0157376, IMG submission 121801) | Miscanthus rhizosphere microbial communities from Kellogg Biological Station, Michigan, USA - M4-5 metaG | ecosystem: Host-associated > Plants > Roots > Rhizosphere > Soil | place: USA: Michigan... | reverse complement strand
GGGTGTGTTCGGTGACGTACGGACCGCTCGCATGCGGGGTGAGCACGATCAGCTGCTCACTGTGCGTCTGGGCGATCAGCAGCGCGTCCGGGTAGGCGGCGGCCAGCGTGTCCACCACCGCCTGGGCAGCCCGCTTGCCCTCAGCGCGGCGCCGGCGCCGGGACTCTCCCAGGATCTCCCGTACGGCCGTCGCATCGGCTTCGGCGCCGCGGCCGGTCAGCGGACGATGGATCCGGTTGGCGAACTTCCACCAGTCGACCAGCCCGACAGCGGCATCCTCGGCCTCCGCCAGGCTCATGCCGTGCCGCTGCATCAGCGTGCCGACCACCAACTGACGGAAAGGTGCTTCAACAGCTCGCTCCTGCTCCTTGGCAGCGATCGCAGAGCTGATCACCGGCACCATGTCGAGATAGCGCTCACGGTCTGTCCGGTTGCGCAGAAAGGCCCGCAGCTGATCGAGGTCGGCAGCGTCGTAGGCAAGGACGAAGGGGTCCTCGGCGCGTATGGTGCAGGAGGCCCGGACTTTGGCGGGCCGGGGTCCGTCGTCGGTCCACACCTCGTCTGTCCGCTCGTAGCGGATCACGAGGCCTCCGTCCGAGCGGCGCTGCTCGATGGTGTAAATACTTCCGGGCTCAGGGGCGTTGGCAGTTGTCGGGTAGAGGCGGGGATGCCCCCGGCGCCAGTCGTCCCGGTCGTACGCCAGATGCCGGAAAGCCTCACTCCGGCTGGCCACGATCACCCGCATGCCCGGGCGCAGCTGCGCGTTCAAGCGTCTTTGAGAGTCGGTGAACCGCTCGCTTCCATCCCCGAGTGCGTAGGCGTCCTCCGCGTCGGGGATGAGGACTACCCGGCCGGCGTCGATCGCGTCCTGGTCCAGGAGGTTCAGGCCGTCCTCGTGGTGCGGGTGAAGGATCGTGGTGCGATCGACGAGGCCCTGCAGGAGCAGCCCCACCTTCATGTAGTGCCGCCGCGTGGCATCTGCCTTCTCCTCTGCCGCCCTCCATTGGAGACCGCCCGGCTCCAGCCGCCGTCCCACATGGTCGCGGAACAGGGTCGCGAACTCGTCCGCGGCGGGGAACAGCCGGCGTCCGACCTTGAGCTCGTTGAACACCGCGAACAGACGCTCGCCATTGCGGACCAGTTTTCCGACTTCTGGAAGTGCTGTTCGGGATGTCAGTGAAGGCTGTGACCTGGGACATCGCGACCTCGTTTGCTGACCGGCGTCGTGATGTTCGCGATGTCAGCACAGTCGGCATGGAGGACACGTGGCACAGAGACTGGCGATGGGCCAGCTTCGGGTGCAGAAGGTACGACACCGGGACGGCAGCTGTTCGTACACCATCTTCGACTCGATGAGCGGGCTGCATTCGGCGGCCGAGCGGTACCTCGCTGCGTACGCGGGCAGGGGCTCCGACCGGACTTATGCTTACCTGCTCGTCGACCACCTTCGGTGGCTGGAGTACGAGGGTCTGGCGCCGGAGACGGTTAGCCTCCAGGACCTCAAGCGGTACATGAAGGCGGTTGGGGCTAAGATCTCGTTGCCCTACGGATCGCCATGGCGAGTGGGTAAGCGCCCATATCAGAACGATGCCCTGCGCGGTGCGGCGGCCTGCCTGAAGGGCTTCTATCTCAAGCAGGCCGAACTGGGCACCAACGCAGAGCTCGCAGGGGCCCTGGACCTGGAGAGGCTGCCCACCCAGCGCGACACCGATCGCGCCCTGCTGGGTCACCTCAAGCGCAGCATGGACGCCAATCCGCTCGCGCCGAACGAGGTGCGGCGTCGGCACAAGAAGATGCTGCCGGACGGTGCCCGTGAGGCTCTGCTCCCGACAGTCCGATCGGCCCGGGACCGTGTCGTCGTGGAGTGGCTCAGCGACGGGGGGTTCCGGGTCGGCGAGATGTGCGGTCTCCATCTCTGTGACCTGCATCTGCGGGAGAACGCAGCCTGTGGTGAGTGCCAGGCTCCGCATGCGCACGTCTGCCACCGTGACGGCCTGGTCAACGGCGCCCGCGCGAAGACGAAGCGGCCTTGGGAGTTCGCCAACGGGGTGATCAGGGGCGGGCTGATCAAGCGGGTGAGTCCAGCGATGGTCCATGCCTACTTCGACTACATGATGGGTGAGTACCCCCGAGATGCCGCTCACGGCATGCTCCTGGTCCAGCAGCACGGGCCTGCCAAGAGCCTGCCCTGGGCCCCGGAAGGGGCCAGGAAGATGCTCAAACGTACTGGCCATCGGGCGGGACTCGGACTCGTACGCCCGCACATGTTCCGCCACACGTGGGCCACTGCTGTCCTTGATGCCGCGAACGGGAACCTGGCGATCGTCAGAGATGCCGGCGGCTGGGCCTCGACCGAGGTCGTCGATGAGATCTACGCCCACGTCGACGTGAACGATCCTGCCTTCAGCGCGGCCTTGCTGGCGACGTGGGGTGAGATGCGGTGACCGATGTCCAGTTCACATTGCGCCCAGTGGTCGATCCGGCCCGACGCCGCGAGGCCCGTGACCGTCTGGAGGTGCTGACCGCTCTGCTTGCAGGCCCCAGCGTCGAGCCGATCTTCCGGCAGACGCTGATTCACGTCCCTGCTGATCACCGAGTCTATGGCTGGCGTTGCCGCGTCGAGAACTGTCCTCACTCTCGCACCAATGCCCAGGATCTGTGCTTCCCGCACAAGAGGAAGTGGGAGCTCGCTCACAAGCAAAATCCGGGCCTGACCCGTCGCGAGTTCTTACACGATGCGGCACCCACGGCGTTCAATCCGCGGTTGAGCGAGCACCCGCGATGCCGGATTTGCCCGGACCGGCCCTCTCACCGTCACGGGCTGCGGCTTTGCATGACCCACAATGGGCGTTGGGTGACGGCGTCCCGCGAGGATAAGACCGTTGCTTTCGAGGACTGGCTTGCCACGCAGACCGAGCCGCTCGCGGGCTACGGAGTCTGTCTCGTCGCCGCATGCCCGTCGCTGGCCAGCGGTCCGCTCGGCCTGTGTCGCGGCCATGACGTCCGTTACATCTCGGCGGGCTCTCCTGGTGGTGCACGGCGCCCGGACAAGTGGTTCAACCGCTTCGAGAAGGTGGGAAAGCCCGTCCCGATCCTCTACGACGATGAGGCGGCCTTCCGCCGCTGGTGCACGACAACCCAACCGATCGCCCGGCCCGGCATCATCAATCTCCAGGGTCTCCCGCCCCTGCTGACCTCCGAGTTCCAGTGGACGCTTTTCGCCCACACTCAGCGAGCCAGTCACACCTACTGGCCCACGTGGTGGATCCAGGGGCTGGTCAATCTGGCACGCGAACGGCGCCTGACCTCACTAACGGAGCTTGCCGAGGAGAGGAAGGAACTGGACTCCCGCAAGCGGTTCATCACGTTCGAGATGCTGACGGAGCTGCGTGTCATCTACTTCACTCCTGAGGAGACCAAGGAAGCCGGCTACCTGGAGACCGAGCATTTCGGCGTCCGCTTCCCCTCCAGGCACAGCAACTTCGATCTCACCGACGTCTCCCAGCGATGGTTGCGCGACCTGCTCTGGGACCACATCGCCGACCGACTGCGATCCGTCAAGGGCCCTCGAAGCACCGGCCCCGTCGACAGCGACCGGCGGGCCTGCCAAGAGTTGAGTGCCTTCCTGGAGATCGCCGCTCCCGGCGGAGGGCACGATCCGCGCCTGCTGAACGAAGACCACATGCGACGCTTCGTCGCCGACCACAAGAAGCGGATCCTCGAGGGCTTGCCGGCCCTGGGCGTCCAGGGCCGCAACGGAATCACGAGCAAGGTCACCGACTACACGGGGCGCATCGTCTTCAACCACACGCGGGTGATCCTGCGCTACGCCCTGGACAGTGGACGAGCCGAGGAAATCGGCCTGTCGAGGAAGTTCATTGTCGCCGCTCCGACCGGCGGCGCCCCTGACCGGAAGGCGCGGCGCCCGTTCCCGGATCAGGTCGCCCGGGCCTTGGCGGACACGGGCAACCTCCAGATGCTGGCGGTGAGCTACGACCCGAACAACAACGGGCTGCGGGACGCTTGGGAGGCTTTGGTTTTCACCGGCCGTCGCTGCAACGAGGTCCTGAAGCTGCGACTGGAGTGCGTGACTGTCCACCGTGGTGTCCCGTTCCTCTGGCACGACCAGACGAAGGTCGGCAACTTCGACGAGGCGATTCGAATCCCGGAGACGCTCTACCTGCGCTTGCAGAAGCGCCAGCAGATCACCCTGGACAAGTTCGAGGATCGCCACGGCCGGACGCCGACACCCAAGGAGCGAGCCGGACTGGCCCTGTTCCCCCGCCGCTCCAGGAACCCCAACGGAACGGCTTCGATCTCCTACACCTTCTTCCACAAAGGATTCAGCAGTTGGCTTGAAGAGCTGGACATCGGAAACTGGGTCCCTCACCAAGCCCGGCACACTCTGGCCACCAACCTCCTCAAACACGGCGCTGGCCTGCAACACATCAAGAAGTACCTCGGCCAGGTCTCCCAACGAATGGCGGAACACTACGCTCACGTTGCCAGTTCCGAAATCGACGACGTCCTGGAACGCGTCTGGGTCGCTGGCCCAGGCTCAGCGACCCCCGGCGAACTCCTCGTCACCCCAACCGGAGACATGACCAGAGCCGAGGCCGAAGCGATGGCGCTGGACCTCGCCCGCCGCAGCACGCCGGCCGAGGGGGGCTTCTGCACCTTTCAGCCCGTCGTCCGCGGGGACGCCTGCCCCTGGAACATGGACTGCCACAACTGCGACAAGTTCGTCATGTCGGGCGCCGATCTTCTCTACTGGCGACGCAAGGCAGAGCAGTGGCGAACCCTGGCCGAGCGCGCCCCCGACGACGCTACCGCCGACTACCTCCACCAGCTCTTCCAGCCCACCGCTCGAGCCATCGATGGCCTGGAGAAGGCATTGGCCGCCCTGGGCCTCCTTGAGGACGCGCTTGCTCTGGACCTGCGGCGCCCACAGGACTACTTCCACCGGCTCTGGACGCTGGCATTCCGGGCCAGCGACCTCGCCGACGACAAGAACGAAGTGTTGGAGACGACAGAATGACCGGCTCTCGGGTTCCTCACGCCCGGACTGCACAAGCGCTCCAGGCTCGACAGCAGAAGACAGAAGCCGGGTTGGACCGGGTCAAGGACGTCCTGGAAGAGATGATCAAAAGGAGGTCACCAATCACCGTTGCCGCAGTCGCGCGGGCCTCCGACGTCTCCCGCACGTTCCTCTACGAGCACCCAGCGGCTCGCATGATGGTCCGCGAGGCCATGAGCCGGGCTGCTGGCCGACGAGCGCAGAGCCGCCAGGCCGATCAGGAAGAGCTCGAAGCTTCCTGGCGTGAGCGGGCCCTGAACGCTGAGGCTGCCCTCAAGGCCGCCAATACCGAGATCTTGGCCCAGCGTGAGCAGATCGCTGAGCTCCTCGGTCAGATCCGCGACCTGCGGAGCGAATGGACCCAGGAGGACATCGCCCGGATCGTCACGGACAACGGTGCCCTGCGGAGGCAGGTTCGCGACTTGAGTACGGAGAACAAGTCGCTCGCCAGCAAGCTGTCGGCCGCACGGCAAAACCTCCGTTTCACCGACAAGCGCCTTGCCGAGCTGGAAGCCCAGGTGGTCGAACAGAGCGAGGTGATCTAAGGCCCTTGAGCGAGCGCAGGCCTGGGCTCCCGCACCGTCACCGTGGAGCAGTTCCATCGGACGCGCGACAGGCTACAGGGCGAGCGACTGGCCTTGGTGGCCAGACAGCCGCAGCGGCGGTCGGCGGTTTGCGCTGTTCACGTGCTGTCCGGATCGTCCTGCCCGGAGGGCGAGGGGCTGCGTCGCCCACCGAGGAAGTTGGGCAGGCGGGTGAACCAGTCTCGCGGCTTGAAGCAGGTGGCGATCCCGGGAAGGGCCTTGAGGTGCTGGGCGCCGTGCTTATTGACGATCTTGTGGCAGAAGCTGAGCCAGAGGAACCACGCGATCAGTGCGGCGGCCGACGGGATAGCGAGAATGAGGGCAACGATTCCAAGTGACATCGGAAGAGGCCTTTGAGTCGGGCGCGCGAGCGCACGTCTGGGAAGGCCTCCCCATCTGTCGTCTGTTCCTGGCGTTGCCTCGGGTTCCCGACCCGAGTTGTCGCCTTGGGAGGAGCACGTCGAGCGTGCCCGCTTTCCAGATTTGCCTCCGCTCGCGGTCCCTTTGGCCTGAGAGATTCCGGGGAGGAATTGCACCTTCGGCGCCTACCTCGGTGGGTAGGGCTCTCCCGCGAGCTTCATCGGATACTTCGAGGTTAACAGGTGATGCGGCACACACAAGGGTCTGCCGCAACGGATCACCGCCCCCGGCCCGACGGTGAAGCCCTCTTGTCGCTCGAACTGGTCAGGATCTGGTGTCACCACCACACATCGCGAGCATGTCCGCTACGTTCCACAGCAGGTCATCGCCGATGCAGACGTCTCACAGCCGGAAAAGACCAGGAAGAACGTCGCAGCATTGGCTTCCTTCATCGCCGCGTTGAACCAGAGGTCCCCTTGATAGCGGCGCTCGGTGCGGCTCGGGACCAGTGCCACGACGCCCTTCGGCTCGGGCAGGATCTGGTCCAGGTTCCTGTCATCGGCCAACAGCCAGGCGAAGAACTCGTCCAGGCCCCTGACGTCCAAGCCGCCGCTCTCCGCGGCCACCATGCACTCCTGATCCGCGCTGAGGACCAACTGCCGCAGCGCTACCGGTGTGTCTCGCGCAGCCGGAGCACCATCGCGGAGCGTCTCGATGCCTTCTTCGATGCCGAGGTAGACGCTGATGGCGGCGATCCCCTCCTGCATGCGCGCTGCCTGGGCGCGCAACGGCTCCAGCATCCGGTAGGCCGCGGCCATCTGGGCTTCCATTAACTGCCGCAGCCGCGCCTTTCGCTGGTCGATGGCCGCGTGCAGCTGCTGCAGGCGGACGAGTTGGCGGACCATGTGGCTCTTCGCCTCGGCTGCCTGTCCGCCGGCTCCGCGAGCGAGTGCGGTACTCGGCTCGCTCTCGGTCTCCGTAGCAGCGGTCAACCGCTGTGCCTCGCCGCACAACTGGTTGAGCTCGGCTGTCAGTTGGGTGATCTCGGCAGCCGGGCCTTGGGCCGGACGGGTCTGATGGGCTACTGGAAGGATCTCTGTCATGGGAATACTCCAAGGTCGCGACGCCGGTGGTCGCCGGGCGGGAGAGCAGGGGCCGAAGGTCACGTGAGGCGGATGGGGGACAGACAGGGACCGGAGGGACACCTTCTGGGGTCTGTCACCCGAGTTGAGCGGCAGTGAGGATCCGGCGTGCGGTCGGGGGCCATCGTCGTGATCACGCTGCCGTTTCGGAAGCCCGGCCCCGGGTCGGGTCTGGGGCAGATGCGCTCGTAGGCTGGGCCTGTGTCAGCGGCCGGGGGTCTTCGCCGCCTTCAAACCACGTCGTCGTAGCGGGTCATGGCGCTGTTCTTCCACGGTGACCACCGTGGTTATCGGGTCCGTGTCTTGCGGGAGCAGATCGATGCGCACCCAGTACGGCATCACCCATCGGGTGCTCGAACGCTGCCGTCCCGGTCCGTAGCGCACGCGGCGGAAGTGGCCGCATCGCTGGTGGGGGGCCTGTTGGACGCCCGAAGGAATGCCCTCGCCGTCCAGGACCCGACCGGCTGCCCGGCGGGCGCTGTGCAGTCGTGGCCCCATCCTCCAACCGACCTCGACGAAGAACGGGTCGCGTCGTTTCTGTACGGTCCTGCGCCGGGTCCTCGACGGTGTGACGACCGGCGGCTCGGCTAGATCACGATTGTCGCAGCAGAGGTAGATCAGGATGGACAGGGCCGGGCGTAAGAGCTCTTCGAACAGCGCATATACCTCTGCCTTGTTTTGAACGTAACTCCAGTGAGCCTCTGCGCGCTTGGCGGAGAAGGTGACGGCCTGCCGCACCGTGAACTTCGACAGTCCCGTGGGGATGTTCATCCGGATGTGAGTCTGCTCGCGTACGTCGCCGGTTTCCTCGTCGAGGAGGTCGATCACGAACAGCAGCCCGAGCCCCTCAATCTCCTCGTCGGTGAATGTCTGCTGTTCAGGGGTCTGGTTGAAGCCGAAGACGAAGAACCCGCGGACAAGCGCCTCCGCACCCAGGTACCGGATCGGCCAGGGGTCCGGCAGGACCACCAGTGGGTTGATGTGGGGTAGGTGTTCGAAGATGTTGCCCGGGGTGGTGTCAGAGGTAGACCGGTACAACTCCGCGGCCATGTACTCGTTAAGGTCGTAGGTGACCCTGCCGCGTCGCGCCCACAGCCGAAGGACCCCGACGTGGCTGGCGAGGTCGATCAGGTCCGCCTGCTCGTCCACGCTCATCCCGGGCGGCGGGGTGTAGCCGCCCAGCGTGACGGGCCGCCCCGCCGACATCTCGTCCAGCGTCCGGGCGAGCCAGGGGTGGTTGCCGCGTAAGTCGCTCTCGCGTCGCGCCAGGTGGTCAACGAAGACCTCGCTGATGTCGCGTGCCTTCAGCCCGCGCGTATGCCGACTGCTCGTCACAGGTGATCCCTTAATGCCGACCTCGATAGGCGCTGAGGCGCAGCCCGGCCACGAACTAGCGGGACTCCAGGGCGGCATGGGCGCTACCGCACCCATGCCGACGAACACGAGGTCCTCGTGAGCCGGGTCCGGACAATGCTCCACGGGCCCGTGTGGCGCGACGGCCGCGACCACTACTCAATTATGCATTCACAAATGTAGTTACGCAATACATATATCACTCGGTGCCCGCCGCAACCGCTTGATGGGCCTGTGGCCTGGTGCGGAGCCCGTTGCCATCGGTTGCGCGTACGGTCTTGCGTTCACTGCTATTCGGGGTCGGCGGTGAGCGTGGGCTCGCCGATCCGCGACGCGGGGGTCGGGCCGACGGCGTGAGAGCGTTGGTGCGGGGTCATCAGCCTCGCGCCGATCGGCGGTGCCCGTGATGCCAGGTCGCCGCGGTGTGCGGGATGCCGGTCGGCTGGGCGTGTCACTCCCGGCCGGCCTGCACCGCGCCAGCGGTTCGGGGGTCTAGGTGCGCTCCAGGGCGGGACCGTCGCTCTCCGGTCCGCGGCCAGCCGATGTGTTCGGGGCGGGCGGCTCGCCCGGACAGCCATCGTGACGAGCGATGCAAGCGTGTATGCCGAGGATGGTGACGCCGCCTTCCGCTCGGGCGAGGACTGCGAGTCCCTTGGCCAGGGCGGTTCGTGAAGCGGTGGCGTGCCTTCCGCCGAACTGCAGGGCGTCGCCGTGGTGGGCTATCTGGTCCAGCGCGTCGAGGCGCATCCGCTCTATGTCCGAAGCTGGCGCCTGGCGTTGTTCGGCAATGAACAGCGGGACCAGTGCGGTGAGGAAGCCGGCGAGTTGCTCCCGAAAGAGACGGTCTTGGGGAGAGGCTGCCTCAGCCCGCTGGGGAACAAGAACCACCAGTCCGAACGGTGTGCCGGGATCTGGCACGTCACTCACCACTCTCTCGCTCGATTGCCGATATCGCCACAGCACTGGGCGGCTAGCCAGCGCCGCCCGCCAGTTCGCGGCTGACCGCCATGGCCCGTATGGGCCATGGCGGTCGTGCCAAGGCGACGTATGACCGTCCGCTGACGTTGGGGCAGGCCTGTCGTCACGAGCGCTGGCCCGCGACGGGAACGTCGGTCGATGGCCTACTTCGGGGATACCTTGGTGTAGGTGCCCTTGGGGGCCTTGCCGATCGCCAGACCCTTTCGGGGCAGCCGTGTGCGGCCGCTCGTCAGGTCCTTGAAGCGCTGCCCAGCCCGGAACTTCGGGACGTGGGTCTTCTTCACCCGAACGCGCTCGCCGTTCTGCGGGTTGCGTGCGTAGTGCGCCGGTCGATGGACCCTTTCGAAGGAGCCGAAGCCGGTGACGCTGACTCGCTCACCGTTCACGACGGCACGGGCGATGGTGTCCAAGACCGCGTCGAGGGCCTCAGCGGCCTGCTCGCGGCCGCCCAGGCGGGGGGCAAGGGCTTCGACAAGTTGTGCCTTGTTCACGGTGCTCTCCTGGTGAAGCGTGGCGCGGTGCGCGCGCCGGATGTGGGTGTCACCCGTCGCCAGCCTGGCTGCAGTCGAGGGCGTCCATCGCGGTGCCTCGGCCTGGGCGGCCGAGACCGCGAGGACAGTGCAACCTGGCAACTGGAGCCAACATTACAAGCATCGATATGGTTAAGCAATACTATCTAGGGCTGCCGTCAAGGACTGCAGTGCAGGCGGAGCCCTGTGCCCCACATGGGACAGGGCTCCGCCTGCACACCCCACTTGGGACGCCCGCGCCCTGCCGCACAGGGCGCGAGACAGAGCGCACAGACATGGGTCAGTGGCAGTCGAGGGCGACCGTGATCGGGTAACTCTTCGGTGCAGACCCTGGCCTTCAGGCCGGGGATAGCCGATCTTCGCACCGGATCTGCGGGCAGCGGAGAAAGGTCGCTGCGTTGTCAGTGGCGTGCTCTATGTTGATCACGCCGGCCGAGGGGAATGGTCTCATGCTGTCTGGTCGCCGTTACTTGCTTGACCTGTCGTCTGAACAGGAGGAGAGGTGCCGAAGAATCCGGCAATGTCTGTCGGGTGGTGTGGAACACCGGCCTGGAGC
>Ga0157376_10003678_pt1 | contig 10584 bp, 7 predicted proteins | sample M45metaG_FD_121801 | JGI IMG/M metagenome (GOLD analysis project Ga0157376, IMG submission 121801) | Miscanthus rhizosphere microbial communities from Kellogg Biological Station, Michigan, USA - M4-5 metaG | ecosystem: Host-associated > Plants > Roots > Rhizosphere > Soil | place: USA: Michigan... | reverse complement strand
CTCAAGTGGGGCGGAATCCTCGCCGTCGCGGGCGCGGTGCTCGGCTTCTCCACGATCGCGTTCGTGCTGTGGATGTACGGCCGCGATCCGAACCTGCCGGACCCGAAGAAGCTCGAGGACTATCACTTCAAGCAATCGACGAAGGTGCTCGATCGCAACGACCACCTGATCGGCACGCTCGGCGAGCACCGCCGCACGTTCGTCCCGTACGACAAGATTCCGCCGATCGTGATCGACTCGTTCGTCGCGGCCGAGGACAACAAGTTCTGGACCCACGGCGGCGTCGATTACGTCGGCATGATGCGCGCGTTCGTCGCGAACCTCCGCGCGGGTCATACGAAGGAAGGCGCGTCGACGATCACGCAGCAGGTCGTGAAGAACATGCTGCTGACGAACGCGCGCACGTTCAAACGCAAGATCCAGGAGATCATCCTCGCGCGCCGGCTCGAGAAGTCGCTGACGAAGCAGGAGATCATCACGCTGTACGTCAACGACATCGACTTCGGGCGCAGCCGCTACGGCGTCGAGGAAGCGGCGCTCTACTACTTCGGCAAGCACATCCAGGACGTCAACATCGGCGAGGCCGCGCTGCTGGCGTCGCTGCCGAAATCGCCGGAGTCGTTCGGTCGCGCGCTGATCGCGTATCGCGATCGCGGCGAGGTGACGAAGACGCTGACCGATCTCAAGGGGCGGCAGTCGTACGTGCTCGAGCAGCTCGTCACGATCGGCAAGCTCACCCCCGCCGAGGCGCAGAAGTGGCGCGAGGCGAAGGTCCAGATCGTCAAGCGCAACGACAAGGACCAGCAGGCGAACTCGGAGTGGGTCGACCTCGTGAAGACCCAGCTCCTCTCCGACAAGAGCAAAGGCCAGGCTGCGCTCGACGAGGGCACGGTCGTGCGGACGACGCTCGATCCCGCGCTCCAGGCTCAGGCGGAGAAGGCGCTGCAAGCGGGGCTGCGCGCCGTCGACGCGCGCCACAAGGTCGGCCGGCCGATCCGGACGATCAAGGCCGACAAGCTCGAGAGCGAGCTCCAGCGGCTCGCGAAGAAGATGAAGGGCGAGGTCCTGAAGGCCAAGACCCCGTACGACGCGATCGTCACGGCGGTCCACGACGACGACGACGAGCTCGAGGTCGACCTCGGCGCGACGCCCGCGATCGTGAAGCTCGGCGACGAGACCGATGCGCGGTTCAACCCGGATCAGAAGAAGCCGAGCGAGCGGTTCAAGATCGGCGACGTGCTCGAAGTCTGGACCGCACCCGGTTCGGCAAAGAAGCAGGGCGGCGATGCCGACGATGACGATCGCACGGTGAAGCTGAAGCACGGCTCGCGCCGGGTCCAGCTCGCGCCCGGTCCCGAAGGTGCGGTCGTGATCCTCGACGTCAAGACCCGCAAGGTCCGCGCGCTCGTCGGCGGTTACTCGACGCGCCTCGGCGACTACAACCGCGCGACGATGGCGCATCGCCAGGCGGGCTCGAGCTTCAAGCCGTTCATCTACACGGCCGCCTACGCGCGCGCCGAGGAGCTCAAGTGCCACGCGAACGATCCGACGCAGAAGTCGGTGTGCGGCACGCCGGCCTCGATCGTCAACGACGCGCCGGAGCAGTTCGATCTGTGGAAGCCAAAAAACTTCGAGACCGGCGAGTACCTCGGTCCAGTGCGGTTGCGCGACGCGCTCGCGAAGTCGATCAACACGGTATCGATCCGGCTGACGTCGGATCTCAAGCCGGAGACGGTCGTCGCGATGGCGCACAAGCTCGGCATCAAGAGCGAGTTGCCGTCGGAGATGGCGCTGTCGCTCGGCGCGGGTGAGGTCACGCCGCTCGAGATGGTCAACGCGTACGCGACGCTCGCTTCCGGCGGCGTCCTCGCCGAGCCGACGTTCATCGACGCGATCGACGGCAAGGCGCAAGCGCAGGCGAAGGGCGAGCAAGTGATCACGCCGGAGGTCGCGTACGTGATCACCGATACGATGCGCTCGGTCGTGACCGAAGGGACGGCGGCGGCGATCGGCGCGAAGATCAAGGCGCCGATCAGCGGCAAGACCGGCACGTCGAACGATGCGAAGGACACGTGGTTCATCGGCATGACGCCGGACTACGTGATCGGCGTGTGGTGCGGTTACGACGACCCGCGCGAGATGAAGGGCGAGCAGGGCGCACGCGTCGCCGCGCCGGTGTTCCTCGATATCGCGAAGGACATGAACCTGCCGGGCAAGGCGTTCCCGCGGCCCGCGCATGTTGTCGAGGCGGTGATCGATCGCCAGACCGGGTTGCTCGCGCCGGAAGGTGCACCGAAGAACACGACGCTGACCGAGGTCTTCGTCGAGGGAACCGCACCGACGGAAGTCGCGCCGAAGCCGGGTGAAGTCACGGAAGGCAGCTCCGTCACCGGGGAGTACGGCGATTAGCCCGACCCTGGATCGCCTACGCCCACGCCTACGCCTACGCCTACGCCTCGTCGCTGTGAGCCTCTTCATTGCCGCGGGCGCGAACGCCGGCGTGTTGCACGACCTCGCGGACGAGGTCGCTGCGAAGATCGCCGCACTGCGCGCCGCGCATGCCACGAGAGTTCCCGTGCCCGTCGCGGTGAAGTGGCGGCCGGCGAAGCTGACGCCGTCGTTCGAGCTCGGCGCGCCGCTGCTCGCGCTCGCCGCGGCGGATCTCGACGGCGATGGCAAGCCGGAGCTCTACGCGGTGACGACGCGCGAGGTGATCGCGTTCGCGCTGTCCGATCACAAGGTCAAGGAGCTCGCGCGCGTGCCGTTCACCGGCGACTCCGCCGTGCCGGCGCCGCGAGCGCCCGTCGGTGCGGCGGTGGTCGAAGGCAAGGTACTGGTCGCGAGCAGCTCCGCGTTCGTGCGCGGCGTGCGCGTGACCTGGCACGGCAAGAAGCTCGTCGGCGATCCGGGCGAGACGGGGATCGAGCTGTGCGCCGGCGAGCACGTGCCCCTCGCTCCAGGACGCGACTATTTCGGTGACGACAAGGCGGGCTACTATGGTGTGCGGTGTGGCGAGATCACGGATGCTGCGGGGCAGGCGCTGCGCGTGCGCGGCACGCTCGGCCTCACCGGCAAGCTCGATGTCGCGGTCGCGCGCTGCGAAGGTGATGCGTGCCAGCGCACCAGCGACGTCACGATCGCGAAGGCCGGTACCGCGTTCGCGCTCACCGATCTCGATCGCGACGGGCATCCCGAGGTCGTGTTCGCGAGCGCGAACGCACCAGGAGAGCCCGACGATGTTCGCGTCGTCACGCTCGGCGAGGACGATCGCAAGACGAAGCTGAAGAAGACGTTCACCGCCGGCGGCGTCGCGGCGGTCGCGGTCGGCGACTTCGATGGTGCACCGGCGATCATCGCGGCGGTCAGGCTCGTCGGCTCGACGCGCGTCGATCTGTGGAGGTTGAATTGAAGCGCCTCCTCGTACTCGCCGCGCTATGCGGGACGGCGCACGCGGAGCTGCCGCCGCGTTACGGCGGTACCGTCGAGGCGACGCTGCTCGGCGGGCCGGCGACGTTCGATCCGGTCGCCGCGAAGAGCCATGCGGAGCTGACGGTGATCGGCCTGGTCTACGACACGCTGTACGTGCTCGGGCCCGACGGCACGGCGCGCCCGCATCTCGCCGCCGCGGCGCCGGTCTACGACGAGAAGCGCACGACCGCGCGGATCGAGATCAAGAAGGGTGTCGTGTTCCAGGACGGCACGGTGCTGACCGCGCAGGATGTCGCCGCCTCGCTGGACCGCGCGCGCGTCACGCTGCGCTACGCGTTGCCGATCGTCACCGCGATCCGCGCCGACGGCGATGGCGTCGAGCTGTCGCTCGCGGCGCCGTCCCCGGATCTCCCGCAGCTCCTCGCATTACCGCAGCTCTCGATCACGAAGGCGGGCCGAGCGCCTGCCTCGGGCAAGGTGATCGGCTCGGGGCCCTTCGCGGTCGATCAGGTCGAGCTCTCTCATCACAAGCTCGGCTTGCGCGCGTTCGACAATCACTTCGCGGGTCGGCCGTTCCTCGATCGGCTCGACCTCCGCTGGTACGACACGCCCGAGGCCGAGGCGCGCCGGTTCGAGACCGGCAACGCACACACGTCGGCGCGCGGCGTCTCCGCGTTCGCCGGAGGCACACCGACGTTCGCGGCGCGCGATGTCGCGGGACCGGTCGCGTTGCTCGTCTACGTCGGCTTCGGTGCCGCGCATCCGGTGCTCGATCGCGATCCGGCGTTCCACCGCGCACTCGATCTCGCGCTCGCGCGCGGCGGCCTCGCCTCGATCGGCTCCGGCGAGCAAGTCGCCCCCACCCGCGTTCCGGTGCCGAACGGACCGCCGCTCGACGGCGCCGCGAAGATCGGCGACCTCGATCAAGCGCGCGTCCAGCTCGCGGAGGCGGCGAAGCGCACGCCGGAGCTCGCTCGCCCTGGCGCGGTGCGCCTCGAGATCCTCGTCGAGGATACCCGGCCCGACGATCGCGACATCGCGGAGCGCGTCGGCCTCGCGCTCGACAAGCTCGGCATCGCGTGGAGCGTCACCCAGGTCACCGCGCAGGTCCTGCGCGAGCGCGTCGCGACGAACAAGGCCGACCTGTGGATCGGTCAGCTCGTCGCGCCGGTCTCGGAGCCCAGCGTGTGGTGGGGCGCGGCGTTCGCCGCCGGCGGTGATGACTGGCCGGTCTCGGCGCTGCAGACCAGCTCGCTCGATCCGGCCGCCGCCGAGAAGGCCTTCGCGCAGCGCGCGCCGATCGTGCCGCTCATGTTCCGTTCGGTCCGGCTCTGGTACCGCACCGATCTTCACGGCGTCGCGTTCGATGCGCTCGGCCGGCCGTGCTTCGCCGATGCGTTCCTGTTCGGTCCGCCCGTGCCATCGCGAGGCAAGCCGTGAAGCTGCGCGGCCGGTTCACCGTCACGCTCGCGTTCGCCGCGCTCGTTCCGATCACGATCGCCGCGGTGATCACCTCGCGCGTGCTCACCAGCAAGTGGCGCGACACCTACGTCGCTCAGAAAGCGCGGGCGACAAATTTCGTCGGCCGCGAGATCCATCGCCTCGAGCAGGAGGTCCAGGACCCGAGCACTGCGCTCGCGAGCTCGGATCACCCGTTCGTCGGTCGCCTGCTGCTCTACCTCGAAGAGAGCTCCGGCGAGCTCACCGCCGAAGCGCGCCACTGGCTGCGCGACCAGGCCGGCCCGACGATGAAGGGCCTCTCGCTCGACATCCTTACGATCACCGGCCCCGACGACGTCGTGCTCGTCTCGCCGCACTACCGCGCGCGAATCGGCGATCCCAACCCGCTGCCCGCCGTGCGCCAGCACGCCGAAGCGACCGGCGGCAAGCCGTTCTTCACGCGCGACTCGATCGGCACCGGCCACACCGCCGAGACCGTCCTCGTGATCGAGTCGGCGCAGATCGCGCGCGAGAGCGGTTACTCCGTCGCGCTCGTCGCCGGCAAGCGCGTCACCGACGACGTGCTCTCGAACGTGCGCGGCACGGACACCGGCACGGATGCGCGGATCGTCGCGCCGACCGGCGAGGTCATCCTGCCGCCCGCGAGCGGCGACGCGAACTGGGCCAAGCTCGCGAAGGAGCCGCTGCGCACGTCACTCCCCGGTCCCGATGGCAAGCCCGTCGCGTACATCGAAGTCGCGGTCAGCGACGGCGGCCTCGACCAGACGCTGTTCCGGATCACGTTGACCTCCGCGTTGCTCGCGCTCGGCGCGCTGCTCGCCGTCGTCCTGATCGGCTCGCTCGTCGCGCGCCGCACCGCCCGCGACCTCGACCAGCTCGTCGAAGGCTCGATCGCCGCCGCGCGCGGCGACCTCGATCACCGCGTGCCCGTCCGCGATCGCGACGAGGTCGGTGCCGTCGCGAACGCGTTCAACTTCATGATGGAGGACCTCAAGACCTCCAAGGAGAAGCTCGTGATCGCCGAGCGGATCGCCGCGTGGCAGGAGATCGCGCGCCGGCTCGCCCACGAGATCAAGAATCCACTGACGCCGATCCAGATGGCGATGGATACGTTGCGCAAGTCCTACAAGAAGCAGCACCCCGAGTTTGCCGAGATCCTCGACGAGTCGACGACCACGGTGCTCGAAGAGGCCGATCGCCTGAAGCGGATCGTCGCCGAGTTCAGCGACTTCGCGCGCATGCCGAAGCCCGAGTTCAGTCGGATCGACCTCAACGACGTGATCCGCGGCTCGCTCGCGCTGTACAAGGACGCGACGCCGCACGTCGAAGCCAAGCTCGATCCCAAGCTCCCCGAGCTCGATGCCGACAAGGGCCAGATGAACCAGGTGCTGCTCAACCTCGTCGAGAACGGGCGCGACGCGCTCGGCACGCGTGAAGGTGGTCGCGTCACCGTGACGACCAAGTTCGGCGAAGCGCCCGACCGGCTCACGTTGATCGTCGAGGACAACGGCCCGGGTGTGCCGCCCGAGCTCAAGGACAAGGTGTTCGCGCCGTACTTCACGACGAAGCACGCGAAGGGTGGCACCGGCCTCGGTCTCGCGATCGTGCACCGCATCGTCAGCGACCACGGCGGCCGCATCACGATCAGCGACGCGCCGGGTGGCGGCGCCAAGTTCACGATCGAGCTGCCGCTGCGCAACGGCCAGGCGCTGCTCGCCTCGCGGATCTAGACTCCGCGCATGACCCCGGGATGGATCGTCGAGGCGCTGGGCGCGGAGACCTTCGAGCAGCTCGCCAACGGGCTGCCGGGCAGCGAACTGCAATCCGTGCTGCTCGAAGTCATGCGCCGGCGCGCGGCGACTCGTTCTCCCCACGAGCTGACCGTGCAGTATCGCGACGACCGTTTCGTTCACCCGGCCGAGATTTCGCCGCGCGTGTCGCTCGAGATCGATCGCGAGCTACTCGCCGCCGCCAGCGACTTCGAAGCGATCGAGCTGTCGCCGCTGGCGCCGCTCGGGACCTCGTCGGTGATGGGCCACAGCGACCAGCACCGCGTGGTCTCGGCGCTGCGCCAGACCGAGGTCGTCTCGGATCCGACGAACGTCCTCGCGCTCGAGTGCAGCGCGCGCATCACCGCCGGCACCGTGCACCTCGCGACCTCGCAGCGCGTCGTCCGCGCGCAGCCGTTCCCGAAGCTGCCCGGCTACGCGGCGCACTTCCGGCTGTTCGCGATGGCGAGCGCAGGTCGCGAGCAGCCGAATCACGCGTTCACGTGCGACGCGATGGCTAATCACATCGCGACGCTGCAGCGCGGCCTCGACCGTCTCGAAACCATCGGCTACGCGTTCGGCCCGCGCCGCGTCGACGTCCTGGGACGACAGGATCGCATGCACCTCGCCGAGCGGATCGCGACCGCTGTCGGCGGCACCGCGAAGCCGCTCGATCACGCCTACTACTCGGCCGGCCTGCGCTACATGCTGTGGGTCACGGCGCCGGATGGCCGCGAGGTTCCACTCGGCGATGGCGGCGCGTTCGATTGGGTCGCGAAGCTGACCGGCAATCGCCGCCACGTGTTCGTCGCGAGCGGGCTCGGCGCTCAGCTCGTCGCGTTCGCGTTTCGCAAGTCGTGAAACCACGTGCAACCGGAACCGGGCACGATCGAAGCTCGGCGCTTCGGAGTTGCGCGTTCTGGATTCCCCAGAAGTAGGGGGGGTGCGGATCGGAATAGATGTAGTCTCCGACCTGCGGAGTGCCCCGCGTTCTGGATCCTCACCCGGAGAATGGGTAAGTCGGCGGCGCCAGCACGGCCTCGTGCATCTACTGGAGCGGTGTTGCGAGCACCGAGGTCGAGCGCGTGGCTCGCGAGACCAGTGCGCTGGCGGTCGAGGCGGTCCTCGCGCACTGCATTGCTCGCGATCGCAACTACTTCTGCAACACGAGCCTGGCGGCGCGTGCCGACCGCTAACGCCGGGCTCGGGCGGGCCGCGCGCTCGGCGGCGGTGCTCGCTACGCTGCCTACGTAGATGCACGAGGCCGGGCTCGCACCACCGGCGACCCCATTCTCCTAGGGCACATCCAGAACGCGCGGCCCTACGCAGCCCCGAGATGGTTTCTAGCCCGCAGATGCAATACGAAAAAATATCGGCGGATTTCATTGACGACGAAGCGATATGTGGCTAGGGTCTCAGTGTGGGGAGATACGTGCGCAAACGCCATGAGCAGCTCGAGCTGCCACGCGTGCGGCGCAAGCGCGACAAGAACGATCAGTGGCGCGGTGGTTCGCGACCCGGCGCAGGTCGGCCCTCTTTCAAGAAGTTGGGCGTCCGGCGACGCGCGAGCGAACGGCACGAGAAGCGTTTGGCGCTGCGTGCGAACGAGCCGGCGCATGTGGTCCTACGCGGACATAGCGACATCGGTTCGCTGCGCAAGGGCGACGTGTTCCACGCGATCCGCGAGGCGCTGATCACCGTGTGGAAGCTCGAGGATAGCTTCCATGTCGTCCAGTTCAGCGTCCAGCGCACGCACCTCCATCTCTTGGTCGAAGCGAGTGATCGGCACGCGCTCGCAAAGGGCATCCAGACGTTCGGGATCTCGGCCGCGAAGCACATCAACGCGTTGATCCGCGACGAGGACGGCAAGCGCCGGCGCGGCGCGGTGTTCCCGGACCGTTATCACGTCAAGATCTTGAAGACCCCGCGGCAGGTCCGGAATTGCCTGACGTACGTGCTCAACAACTGGCGCCACCACGGGGAGGACAAGGGCGAGCGGTCACGCATGTGGCACCTCGATCCGTTCTCGAGTGCCGTGACGTTCGAAGGTTGGAAGGAGCGCGAGTCGCGCGATGGCCAGCGCTACGTCCAGCCGCCCTCGTACATCGCGCCGCTGGTGTCCCGGCCACGCACATGGTTATTGAGCGCTGGCTGGCGGAGGCACGGCTTGATCAGCGCATTCGAAGTGCCGGGCCGAGGCGACGAGTGACCAATCCGGCGGTCGGATGTGTAGAAGCGTCGGTCGACGTCGTAAGATCGACGAGACATGCCGCTGGACGACGTCCCATCCGGGTCTCGACCGGCGGCGCGAGTGTTGATCATCGCCCCAGATCGCCGCGTGTTGCTTCTCGAGGCTAGAGATAGCTCGAATGACGCGAGGTGGTGGGTTGCACCCGGGGGTGGCCTCGATCCAGGCGAGACGTTTGAAGCCGCAGCGCTCAGAGAGGTCTACGAAGAGACCGGGCTGAACGTCGTGCTCGGTCCGCACGTGTGGACTCGCCGCCACATCTACGATTTCGAAGAGCGACGACACGACCAATACGAACGCTACTTCCTCGCAACGATCACCGAGGTCACCGTCATTCCAGCGCCACGTCCTGATTCGTACGTGATCGGAGTCGGTGGTGGACGAGCTCCGAGTTGCACGCCACGACCGCCGACCTGACACCAAGGCGGTTCGCAGCCCTATTCGACGCGATCGTCGCGGGCCGCTATCCAGCCGTTCCGCTGGATTCTGGCGAATGAGCGGCGACGGTCGCGCCCGCGGCACCGAGGCCGAGCGCGACGAGATTGACGCCGGGCACGAGCAAGAGCGCTGCAACGGTCGCTCCTAGCCCGAGCGTGCGCGCGCGATGCCGCTCGAGGTACGCGAGCTTGTCGCGATACGCCATCGCACGACGCGCGAGCACGGCGTCGTAACAATCGTAGGCAGCGCCGCGTGCAACGAACCAGAAGCCGAGCACGAGTGCGGCGATCGTGCCGACCACCGGAACCAGGCCGATCGCGAACACGACGATCGCGCCGAGGAGCGCAACGATCACGCGGCGGATGCCGTGGACGATGCCAAGCGAGAGCTCGTGCAGGAAGCCAGGCAGCGAGAACGCGGGCACCGGGCGACCGGTGAGGTGCGCCTCGATCCGTTCCGACAGCCGCTCGTTGAACGGACCGGCGATCGCGCCCGCGACGGCGGTGAAGATCAGCAATGCGCCGAGCCCGAGCACGGCGACCAAGATGATCTCGACCAGTGCCCCTGCGGCGCCCGCAAGAAAGCTCGGCAGATGGTCGGTCACCCATCGGACGAGTGGATCTGTGACATGCGCGATGCCCGCGATCGCCGCGGCGATCAACAGGAGCGTGACGAGCGCGGGCGCGACGAGCCACTTCCATGCGCCGGGACAAGCGCGGATCGCCGCGAGGCCGCGCGATAGATCGCCCGTACCGCGGGTGAAGTCGCGCATGTCGGAACCGTAGCGCTAGCCGGCGATCCGTGCTTGCGGCAGCGCGCCGGGCAGGCCGCGCATCACGGCCTTGTTCATCGTGTCCTGGAGGATCGCCATGCCGATCAGCGGCAGCATCACGTGCAAGAGGAACGCGACCGGCGCGGTCATCTTCTCTCTCGTGATGTGCTCGATCCCGCCGCACCACTTCCACAGCCAGTAGATGTTCACGAACGGGACGATCATCAGCCACGCCGTGGGAATGTCGGCGCCGGCCTCGACCATCTCGGACTTCGTCGCCACGTGCCAGTAGATCGGATAGATCCCGAGCGTGACGAGCGAGAGGACGATAACCCAGCAACCGACCTTTGCTTCATGCCGCGCATCCTACTACAGGCCCAGCTGAGCGGCGGTGACGACATCGGTTGCCCCGTAGGCAAGTGACCGTTCGATCACGTTACGGAGCTCGCGGACGTTGCCGGGCCAGG
>Ga0157376_10003677_pt1 | contig 10585 bp, 13 predicted proteins | sample M45metaG_FD_121801 | JGI IMG/M metagenome (GOLD analysis project Ga0157376, IMG submission 121801) | Miscanthus rhizosphere microbial communities from Kellogg Biological Station, Michigan, USA - M4-5 metaG | ecosystem: Host-associated > Plants > Roots > Rhizosphere > Soil | place: USA: Michigan... | reverse complement strand
GGTTAGGTTGTATTGATGACCATGCTATTATTAATCCAAACAATCAAAATTTGCTGCAGTTTGATTGGAACAATAAATGTGAACTGGCTAATTATATCGTTGGAGACAGGGAATTTGGGCCGATTACTTTTAATCAAATCAAGTCGCCTATAGCCTTTGAGGCGATTATGGGTGTAGACTTTTTTGAGTCACACTTAGTTTTTGTGGATTTTAAGAAGCAAAGGCTCTATTTGTATAAATATCCTGAAGAGGAGTAAGAAAGCAAGAATTACTAGTCAATATGAGTTGTTAATGAAAAAATGGTTCGTTGCGGATACACACTTTTCCCATGCTAATATCATTAAATATGCAAACCGTCCCTTTGCAAATGTCGAAGAGATGAATCAAGCGCTTATTGACAATTGGAATCTATCTATTGCTGAGGATGATCAGGTATTCTTTTTAGGTGATTTTGGATTGGGAAAGCTTGATCATCTGCAATCTATTTGTGCAAGGCTTAAGGGGAATAAAGTATGTATCCGGGGCAATCATGATGGAACTACTAGCAAAATGCATCGCATTGGTTTTTCAACTGTTCTGGAAGGGGCTCGTTTGAAGATAGGTCATCATTATGTTGAACTCATCCATATTCCAAGCTATCCACCTCCTGCTTATTTTCAGTTACATGGCCACGTCCATGATAAAAAACCAGGGCAGTTAATACTGAATCAGCTCAATCTTTGTGTAGAAGTTTGGGATTATAAGCCGGTCTCTGAGAAAACTATTCTAAGCCTTCTTGATAAAAAAGGTAATTGTAACTTAACTTCGTGAAAAAAATGGTTCTATCAAGCATAACATAAGCTATGCAATCAAAAACTCTCAATACAACAGCCCGTGTTTTACTTTTATTTGTCGGATTTATTAATTATTTAGGGTTCGGGCTGGTTTTTCCTTTATTTACTTTTTTACTGTTTGATACGAATGTTGAGATTTTACCTAAAGGGGCAACCGATGCAGTGAGGGGATTATGGTTAGGGGGGTTATTGGCAATAGCTCCTGCTCTTCTTTTTTTTAGTTCACCCATATTGGGGACTTTTTCTGATATAAAAGGTCGAAAAAAAATTCTCAGTGTTAGTTTGTTGATTGGGATTGTTTCTTATCTCATTGCAGTGATAGCTATTATGAAAAGTAGCTTGACTTGTTTGATACTCTCTCGTGTTCTCTATGGTATCTCTTCGGGAAGTATGACAGTGGTGCAGGCAGGGTTAGTAGATTTAAGCAGTAAAGAGGATAAACAAAAAAATTTTGGTCTTTATAACATGGCCTTAGGAGCTGGCTTTAGTTTAGGGCCTTTTATCGGAAGCGTCTTAACTAAACCCTCTTTTACTGGGAGCGTTAATTATCTCACTCCTTTTATAGTAGCGGCTATTCTGATGTTTATAAATTGGCTATTTATTTTATGGAAATTAAAAGAGACACATGTTTTGGATCCTTTAAAAAAACATAACTGGAAGATGGGGATTTTACATTTAAAAAAAGCTGTTCATATGAAACAACTTAGAATGCTCTTTTTAGTAGTCTTTATTTTTTTCGTGGGGTGGAATTTTTTTACAGAGTTTGTGCCTCTTTTTTTAATAAAACGATTTGAATATGCAGAAATGGGAGTAGGTAGTTTTTATGCCTATACAGGTATATTGTTTGCTTTATGTGCGGGAATTTTAATTCGTCCTGTTATTGCCCGTTTTACTCCTAAACGGGTTTTAGAAACAGCTCTAATAGGTGGTGGTTTATATTTTTTTCTCTTTCTTTTTATTAAACAAAGTTGGGTTATGTGGCTCTATCTTCCCCCTTTGATTTACTTTATTGCTATGGTTTATCCTACCGCTACTACGGTTATTTCTAATGAGACTTCTAGTGACGCACAGGGAGAAGTTTTGGGTATTTATGGATCTATCCAATCTTTAGCACTGATTGTAAGTCCTTTTTTTGCTGGAACATTGGTGGCCCAATATCCCTTTATGCCTATCGTGGTTTCGGGAGGGGCCATGTTATTGGCGGGAATATTATTACTGTTATTTCGTTTGGCTAAGAGTAGTTAAGGATCGCATCGCTGCTTGAAGAGGCTGCAGACCTATTTCATTTAAGGCTGAAACCTCAAATATAAGATTGGAGGAAAGCTTTACCTCTTTGCGAAACCGAATCGCGTTTTCTATAGAGGTTTCTTCATCCATTTTATTTAAAACCACTAAATAGGGTTTAAGTGTCATTTCAGGACTATAGGCTTTTAATTCATTGCGTAAAATTTTAAAATCTCCAACAGGGTCTCTACCTTCTAATCCGGAGATATCTATGACAAAGACGAGGGCGCTAGTGCGCTCTATATGTTTCAAAAAGGAGAGTCCCAATCCCTTATCGAGATGAGCCCCTTCGATAATACCAGGAATATCTGCTACAAGCATACGTGAATAATCTTCAAATTGGACAAAACTTAAGTTGGGAAATAGCGTGGTAAAGGGATAGGCTCCAATTTTGACAGGCACATGGGTTACTTTTGTCATTAGCGTGGATTTACCCGCATTGGGTATGCCGATTAAGCCAATATCTGCTATGAGTTTTAATTCTAATTCGACTTCTTGTGATTCGCCATAGGCTCCTGGAGTACATTTATCAGGAGCTTGATTGGTAGGGGATTTAAAACAGACATTGCCTTTACCTCCTCTACCTCCTTGGCAAATGAAAAATTCTTGGGCGTCTTCTGTAAAATCAAATAAAATTTTTTGAGTGTTAGCTTCTTTCACTAAAGTGCCGCAAGGCACTTTTAAAATAAGATCTGTTCCGGATTTTCCCTGTTTCTGGTTACTTCCTCCAGCTCCTCCATTTGCGGCATTTAAAATGCGGCGATTGCGAAAAGATTCTAATGAAAATAATTGAGAGTCGCTGCGCAAAATAATGGATCCGCCCTTGCCCCCATTACCTCCTGCTGGCCCTCCTTTCGGAATAAATTTTTCGCGTCTCCAAGCCACAATACCATTACCACCTTTACCGGCATTAAGAGAAACAATCAATGAATCTATAAACATATATTACATGATGGGGAGAACAGAGACATAGGTATGCAGGCCTCTAGTGTAAGTGACTGTGCCATCAATGAGAGCAAAAAGAGTATCATCTCTTCCTCTGCCCACATTCTTACAAGGATGCCACTTAGTGCCACGTTGACGTACAATAATACTACCAGTAGTTACAAACTCTCCACCGGAGGCTTTAATGCCCAAACGTTGAGATTTTGAATCACGTCCATTCCTCGATGCTCCCTGACCTTTCTTATGGGCCATGTTAAGCTCCTATAATTTCTAAAATTTTAACTTTGGTATAACGCTGACGATGCCCTTGCTTTCTGCGTATTCCTTTGCGTTTCTTGTATTTAAACGCAATCTCTTTAGGTCCCTTAACTTCTTTTACAAATTCGCCGTGAACAACGCATTTCTCAAGAGAAGGAGAACCAATTTTTAAATCGGTTCCATTGTTTAAAAATAAAACATTTTTAAACTGAATCTTACCATCTGCCTCAGGATCAATGAGTTCAACGTCAATCTCATCTCCTGTTTCTACTCGATATTGTTTTCCGCCAGTTTCTATAATTGCGTACATTAGCCTCCTGAATAATTAGGTGTGGAGAGAAAGGAACATTCTAAAGGATAAAGATATTCTTCGTCAACGGTAAATAGTTGGGACAAGAGATGATAGGTTTGATCATTGTAAAATAATAGTTGATTTTATTTTACAGTATATAGTAATTATAAAGCTAAGAGAGGTTTTTATAATTATGAATTTTAATAAAATGAAAGAATCAAAATTAACAAAAAAAAATCACAGCAAGCATCGTCTAAGAAAAAAGGAAGAACATAAGTTAATGTTTAAGGCTGAAAGATTTAACAAGTAGAGACATTTTTCTTTTTTAATAAACTAAAGGTATAAAAAAGAGCGGCTGTGAGTGCAATAGTAGCTCCAGGCGGCCAGTTTAATGTGTAGGAAAACGAGAGGCCTAAAAAACTAAAAAGCCATCCAAGCGCTACGGCGATCACCATGATAGAAGAAAGTCGATGAGTTAGGGTACTGGCTATTGCAGCTGGAATGGTCAGCATGGTAATTACGAGAACCGCTCCCACCACTTGGATTAGTAGTACCACTGAAATGGCAATTAAGCAGAGTAGTAACAAATAAAGTGAGTGGACTGCAATACCCTGTAATAGAGCCTGTTTTTCATCAAAGCAAATAGCTAAAAATTTTCTATGAAATATCGCTACAAGAGTTATAACTAAAAGATCTAACCCAAGTAAAAGATGAATGTCTCTTTGACTTACCCATAAAATATTTCCGAAAAGAAAACTCATTAGTTCCGCTGTGTAGCCAGGGGTGAGTGTAGTAAATATGACTCCAATAGACATGCCTGTGGACCATAAAGCTGCAATAACTGTGTCTTCTCGTTCTCTGTATTTTAAATGAATCCATCCAATAAGTAGTGCGGAAAGGATGCCAGAAGCCAGAGCGCCTTGTAAAGGGCTTAGCCAGGGAATCTCATAATGACGGTTCACCCAAAGGCAAAAACCCATTCCCCCTAATACAGAATGAGAAATACTGCCGCTTATAAAAACGATGCGTTTTACTACTACATAAGAACCGATGACACCGCTTGCGATAGAAGCGGCAAAGCTTGCGAATAAGGCATATTGTAAAAAGAGGTTGCTGAGAAATGGCTCAAAAATCATAAAATAGGCAGTGTAGGATGGTGATAGAGTCCATGTGAAAAATGCTGGCACACCTCGCTGGGTGCATAAGAACTTATTTGTCGATTAATGCATAGCCAGCGATCCACTTTTTGGTAGATAGTCTCTAAGTCATGAGTTACCATTAAAATAGTCATTTCTCCTTTTAAACTAAAGAGCAAGTCGTGAATTTCTTTTTCTGCTTTAGGGTCGACGCTGGCCGTGGGCTCGTCAAGAAGCAAAAGCTTAGGTTGGCTCACTAGTGCTCTTGCGAGAAGGGCTCTCTGAGCTTGTCCGCCTGATAGAGTTCCAAATGAGGCTTCTTGTTTATCTGTTAAATTGACTCTTTTTAAAGCTTCTAAAGCTCTTATTTTGGACTCTTTAGGTAAGGTCCCTATCCATGAACTTTTTGATAAACAGCCCATTAAAACCAGCTCTAGCACGGAAAGGGGAAATTGCCGATCATAATGAGTGACTTGGGGAACATAACCTATGAGAGAGCGGGCCTCTTTAGGAGTATGATTAGAAATAGCAATCGTTCCTTTTGTAGGTTTTAAAAAACCCATCAATAGTTGCAAAAAAGTGGTTTTTCCACCCCCATTTGGTCCAAATATACCTACAAAAGCCCCTTTATCAATAGATAGGTTGACATTTTGTAAGATGGTCGTTTTATGATAGGAAAACTCAAGGTCGTTGACTTTGAGTATCATTTACAATCATCTGGGTTATGTGTCTTAGGTTTTCTATATAATTATGGGCATAAGGGTCAATAGTGGAGATGGGTAAGCTTAAATGATCGGCAATCATCTCTGCTCCCCGATTGTTATATTGAGGTTGTAATAAAATATGAGCTATTTGATGTATTTTTGCTTGGGCTAACGTATGTTCCAAGTCTCTAGGTAGGGGGTCTTTCCCTTCGCATTCAATAGATAGTTGTATTAAGCCATAATCTCGACAAAAGAGTCCAAATGCTGGGTGCGAGGTTAAGATGGCTTTATTTTTAAAAGGGGCGAGTTGAATAGTAATTTCAGAATCTAATATTTTAAGCTCTTCAATAAATTGGTTTAAATTTTTTTGATAAAAAGCTGCGTGATGAGGTGATAATTGTGTTAAAGCGTGCGCAATTTGTGTGGCTTGTTCTTGAGCTAGCCGTGGACTTAACCAAATATGACGGTCTGTTATCTCTTTGGGCAAATTAGCACTGAGATCAATAATGGATAAATTGGGATTTTGTTCTTTTAATACAGTTAAAATTTTATCTTCAAAAGATTCATGACTTCTTATCCAAAGTTGAGCTTCTTGAATGGCTTGCACCTGTTTTGGAGTGGGCTCAAAAAGGTGGGGGTTGCTTTGAGCGGGAACGATAGGTACTACAGCGACTGTATCTAGAGCAATCTTATTCACAAAATAAGTGTAAGGCGGCAAGCTAACAGCTACTGTAATGATCGGAGATGAAGATTTTTTTTCAGGGGTGGTGCAACCAATAAATAAGAGTAAAAGAGATAGGATGGAAATGATAATTTTCATAGTTTAACAAGATAGTTATAAAAGGACCTTCTTAGCAAGAAAAAAGTGAAGCTAAATTAATAATTTACCAAAATAGCTTTTTGGATAAACTTTTCCTTGAATGATTTTCTTCTTAAAGCTATAATTTGGGCTCCTAATTTTTGCTTTTTTATATAGGAAAGTTATTGGAGGAGTGTCCGAGTGGCCGATGGAGCACGCTTGGAAAGCGTGTAAACGTGAAAACGTTTCGTGAGTTCGAATCTCACCTCCTCCGTTTTATTCAGCTCGAGTTATGCAATTGATTGCTTGTATTTTTTACGAAATTCCTTTTAAAAAAAAAGAAGCAAGTATAAACAAAAGTCATGCGTTGTCCATTTTGTAATTATGATGAGTCTAAAGTTACTGATTCACGCAACTCTACTGATATGAATGCAGTAAGAAGAAGGCGTGAATGTTTAAGTTGTCTAAAAAGATTTACTACTTTTGAAACAGTAGACTTGACGATTCAGGTTGAAAAAAGAGATGGCCGTTATGAAGAGTTTCAGCAAGAAAAGTTAGTAAGGGGACTCGATTCTGCTTGCCGACATACACGGATAAGTCATGATCAAGTGAGGTCTTTAGCTTATAAGATCACAGCTGATCTGATGGAAAGACAAGTGCGTGAAATAGGTACGACAGAGCTTGGCGAAATGGTCATGGATCATTTACGGGAGTTGGATACGATTGCTTATATTCGATTTGCCTGTGTTTATCGACGCTTTAAGGATGTTGATGAATTGATGGATGCTATTCAAACAGCCTCTCCAGAAGATGAGTTGGCACAGAATCTATTAAAAGGAACAGAACATGCCGTTGAATAAAAATGATATTGAAAAATTTAAAATTAGACTTCAAGAATTAAAAAATCAGATGCTTCATCTGGTGCGAGAAACCAGTGAAAATGTCAAAGCTTCTGAAACTAAAGGCTATTCGCAGCATCAAGCTGATGAGGGTACGGATGATTTTGATCGAACGATTAGTTTAGAATTAACTAATAAAGAGTATGATATTTTACGTCGTATCGAACGAGCCTTGGAGAAGATTGAAGAGGGAAGTTATGGTATTTGCGATATTACTGGAGAAGAGATTCCAATTAAACGTTTAGAGGCAGTGCCTTATGCTGTAATGACGGTAGCTGCGCAAGAAAAATTTGAAAAAGGGTTGCTATAAAAATGAGAGAGCAATGCAAATGGCTATTAGATATCTTGCGTAACCGAGGTTATGCAAGATGTCTACTTCTCTTTGCTTTTATTTTTAGTGTGGATTTTTTTTCTAAAGCGTATGTAGATAGCCATATTCCTTTTATGTCTGCTTTTTCTTCTTACCCTTATGGAGGCATTCCCCTATTTAATAACGGAGGTAGTTTAGAGTTTTCTATTATTCATGTTATTAATAGAGGAGCTGCATGGGGACTGCTATCTTCTTGGCAAACAGCGCTTTTAGGTGCTCGTATTCTTCTTATTGGTGGCATGGTTATTTATCTCTTTAGTTCTCCTAAAGCGATCGTTCAACGTGTTCCTTTTATTTTGATTATTGCTGGTGCTGTAGGAAATGTAGCAGATTATTTTATCTATGGATATGTGATTGATATGTTTCATTTTAAATTTTGGAGTTATACCTATCCTATTTTTAATGTGGCAGACAGTTCTATTTTTTGTGGTGTTGTTTGGCTGTTATGGCAATCTTTTCAAAAAAAATCTCAAGTAATCTCTTCTTCATGAATTTTCCAAGAATTAGCACCCCCGATGTAGAAGGTTTACTACGCGTTTCTAAGTGGTTAAAATTTCAAATCTTATTAGATGAAGACGAGATGCAAGATTGGTTAGAAGCTCTTATGCCCCTGGAAATTTTTTTAGTGAGTAGACCTGTAAATAAAGAGAGCGCTTCTCTTTCAATCGATCTTTTTTGTAAAAAATATAGCCACTACATTCAGACATTAAAGGAGGGAAATGTTCCCTCCGTGAATGAATTTAGAGACATTTTTTCTGCTATTTTTACTACCACTTCTCAGGTTCTTTATGCTCATTTAGTGGGAGAAGATCGTTTCCTTATTAAATCTATAAAGCCCGTTATTCAATTACAGCCCCATCATTTTTTTCTCTCGGATATCGATGGTAAATATCACTCTATGGTGCTCAGTGATGAGAGTATTAGTTGGGGTCTTCAAATTTCTTATCCTCAAATTTTTCAAGATCCCAAGGAGTCTCATTTTTGCAAAGTCATCTCTTCTGAAGAATTTCCTAATACCTCTCTTTTTGTAAAATTAACGCACTGGTTACGTCGTTACACTTTGCCTGCCCCTTTTTTATATCAGGGAGTAAAAACGAATGTGCCTATACGTATTGGAAAAAAATGCCTCTCATGGATTGCAAGGCATCCGCAGCTAATAAAGCGAAAAATAGAGGTTAGCTATGGAAATTGAATTAATCACTATTGGGGATGAAATTTTAACGGGTTCTGTAATTAATAGTAATGTGGCTTTTATCAGCCGAGAATTGATTAAGCTAGGATATAAAATAGGGCGTCATACTACCTTGTCAGATGATATAAAAATAATTAAAGAGGGGCTGCAAACAGCATTAGCTCGTTCTACTCTTGTGATTACCACAGGGGGTTTAGGTCCGACTATAGATGATTTGACACGTGGTGCAGCTGCTCAACTTTTTGATTCTCCATTTCATTTGGATCTATCGATCGTCAAGGATTTAAAAGAGCGATTTGGAGAGCTTCCTATTTCTTTAGAAGATCAAGCAACCGTACCGAGTAAGGCGCTGGTTTTGCCTAATAAAGTAGGCACAGCACCTGCTCTTATTTTTGATAAAAGATTAATTTTGTTGCCAGGAGTCCCTAATGAGATGCGCACTTTTTTGACAAATGACATCTTACCCTACCTTCAGAAACATTATCCTGTTGTTCAGTCCCAAGTTCAAGAAGAGCTCTATTTTTGTCAGCTCTCTGAAAGTCTAATCGATAACCAGCTTAGGTTATTGCAGCAAAAATATCCTCAGGTCAATATAGGCATTTATCCTGATCTAGGAACCGTTATGGTACAATTGAAATCTGTAGACTCCAACTCTCTTTATACTTTTATAGAAGAGCTTCAAAAAGAGTGGAAAAGCTATCTTCTTCCCTGCTCTAAAATAGAGACAGCTCTTATGAATATTTGTATACAATCTATACAGAAACTTATCTTTGCTGAGTCTTGTACAGGAGGTATGATGGCTGCAAAGATTACATCGCAAGCGGGAGCTTCTCAATATTTTTTGGGTTCACTAGTCGTCTATTCCAATGAGTTAAAACAAAAATATTTAGGCGTTTCTGATAGGACATTAAGAGAAAAAGGAGCTGTTAGCAAAGAAGTAGTAAGTGAAATGTTAGAAGGTCTTTTTATACATACAGAGGCTGATTATGGGATCGCGGTTTCAGGTATTGCAGGGCCAGATGGAGGCTCTCCTTCAAAACCTGTGGGGACTATCTGGGCAGCAATGGGTAAAAAAGGAGAGATTCCTGATCTATGGACTTTTCATACTCAACTGAATCGCGAAGGGATTATTTTATTAACAACTTATCGGTTACTGGGAGCTCTTTATCGTAAAATAGTTTTTGGTATAGCGGGAGGAGAATGACCTATACTCTTCTCGATAGTGGTAATGAACAAAAATTGGAGCGTTATGGGGATTTTATTCTGGTTCGTCCTTCGTCACAAGCGGTGTGGAAACCAGAGCTATCTGCTTCTATATGGGAAGCTGCGGATGCGCGTTTCACTAGAGAAGAGGGGAAGGGTTGGATACAGCATAAAAAATTACCAGCTCAATGGATAGCTGAAGTAGAAGAGATCAAATTCAAAATTGCGCCTACAGACTTTGGTCATTTGGGCCTTTTCCCAGAGCATGCTCATTTATGGCACGATTTTTTACCTCTGATTAAAAAAGCTCCTAACACACCTAATATTCTCAATCTTTTTGCCTACTCAGGGGGAGCTACACTGGCGGCTGCTAAGGGGGGGGCTAAAGTATGTCATTTAGATGCCTCTCAGGGAATGGTTGCTTGGGCAAGAGAAAATGCTGCTCTCAATCAATTAACCAATGCGCCTATTCGTTGGATTGTAGATGATGTTTATAAATTTTTAATGCGCGAGATAAAACGTAATGTTCGTTACGAAGGCATCATTTTAGATCCCCCTAGTTTTGGCAGAGGGAGTCAGGGGGAAGTTTTTAAAATTGAACAGGATTTATTTCCTCTTTTAGAAATGTGTTGCAAATTGCTTAGTGATAGACCTCTTTTTGTGATTTTAT
>Ga0157376_10003676_pt1 | contig 10586 bp, 7 predicted proteins | sample M45metaG_FD_121801 | JGI IMG/M metagenome (GOLD analysis project Ga0157376, IMG submission 121801) | Miscanthus rhizosphere microbial communities from Kellogg Biological Station, Michigan, USA - M4-5 metaG | ecosystem: Host-associated > Plants > Roots > Rhizosphere > Soil | place: USA: Michigan... | reverse complement strand
TGAAAATCTTCCTGATCGCCACTCCCGAAGAAAGGGCGCTCAGACGCTATAACCAGTTGAAAGGAAAGGATTCTGGTGTTAGCCTTGCCGCCCTTTCGCGCGAGATATCGGAGCGGGACAGGCAAGATGCATCCCGTCCGGTCTCGCCACTGGTACCCGCAGAGGATGCGGTCGTGATCGATTCCACCCGCCTGAGCATCGCGGGAGTGGTCGATTGCGTCTGGCGTCTGGGCCAGCAGCGCGCGTTATGGACATGAGGATTGATTAGGCGGGCTAGGCAAGGAAGCCTTAAGGCCCATTCGTAAACCAACCCGCGAGGTGCAGGATGCGCCCGCGGCCAGCAGAGCGCACCCCGCAAAGATGGTGCGCGAGAGAATACATGAGCGAAAGTTTCAGCGAGATGTTTGAGCAGAGCCTGGCGAATCAGCGCATTCGTCCGGGCATGATTCTGATGGGCCTGGTGGTTGAGGTCACGGCGGATGTCGTGATCATCAACGTCGGCCTGAAGTCGGAAGCCGTCGTGCCCCTTGATCAGTTCAAGAACGAACTGGGCGAGGTGGAAGTAAAGGCGGGCGATCAGATAGAAGTGGCGCTCGATGCCGTAGAGGACGGCACCGGCGAGACCCGACTGTCACGCGAGAAGGCCAAGCGCGCCCGCACCTGGACGCGGCTCGAACAGGCCTTCAATGAAGGCGAGATCGTTACCGGCATCATTTCCGGACGCGTCAAGGGCGGCTTTACGGTCGACATCGAGACGGTGCGCGCGTTTCTGCCAGGCTCCCTGGTCGACGTGCGCCCGGTCCGCGACACCGCGTACCTGGAAAACAAGCCGCTGGAATTCAAGGTCATCAAGCTCGATCAGAAGCGCAACAACGTAGTTGTCTCGCGTCGCGCCGTGGTCGAGCAGGAGTTCTCGGCCGAGCGCAACGCGCTGATGGACAACCTGCAGGAAGGCGCGGTGGTCAAGGGCACGGTCAAGAACCTGACCGACTATGGCGCCTTCGTCGACCTCGGTGGGATCGACGGCCTGCTGCACATTACCGACATGGCGTGGAAGCGCGTCAAGCACCCCTCCGAAGTGGTCAAGGTCGGCGATATCGTCGATGTTCGCATCCTCAAGTTCGATCGCGAGCGTTCACGCGTCTCGCTGGGCTTGAAGCAGCTGGGTGCCGATCCGTGGGAGAACATTGCCCGTCGCTATCCGCCCAACACTCGCGTGTTCGGCAAGATCACCAACATTGCCGATTACGGCGCGTTCGTCGAGATCGAGGACGGCGTGGAAGGCCTGGTGCACGTTTCGGAGATGGACTGGACCAACAAGAACGTCAATCCCGCCAAGGTGGTGCACACCGGGCAGGAAGTTGAGGTCATGGTGCTGGACGTCGACGAGGAGCGGCGCCGCATTTCCCTGGGCCTCAAGCAGTGCGCGGCCAATCCGTGGAAGGAATTCGCCGAGAACAACAACCGCGGCGACAAGGTGGCAGGGCAGATCAAGTCGATCACCGACTTTGGCATCTTCATCGGCCTGGCCGGCAATATCGACGGCCTGGTGCACCTGTCCGACATCTCCTGGGACGTGCCCGGAGAAGAGGCAGTGCGCAACTACCAGAAGGGCCAGCAGGTCGAGGCCATGGTGCTGGCGATTGATCCGGAGCGCGAGCGCATCTCGCTGGGCATCAAGCAGCTCGCCAAGGACCCGTTCTCGGGCTACATCACCGACAACCCCAAGGGCAGCGTGGTGCGCGGTACCGTGCGTGAAGTGGACGCGCGCGGCGCGATCATCGATTTGGGCAACGGCATCGAAGGGCAGCTGCGCGCCTCGGAACTCGGGCGCGATCGCATCGAGGACGCCCGCCAGGTGCTGAAGGTGGGCGATGAGGTGGAGGCCAAGTTCATTGGCGTCGACCGCAAGACGCGCTCGATTTCGCTGTCCATCAAAGCCAAGGAAGTTCATGAGGAGGCCGAGGCGGTGCAGAACTACCGCTCGGAGCAGCCGTCCTCAGGAACCAGTTTTGGAGATCTGCTGAAGGATCAGATGAACACTGCTGAGCGTGACTGACCTGCGCGGGGGCAATTAGAGGGCAGGGCGTGGCATGACCAAATCTGAACTGATAGAAATAATTACAACCAAGCAGAAACATCTGCCGGCCAAGGACGTCGAGCTGGCGCTCAAGCAGATGCTCGAGATCATGAGCGACGCCCTGGCACAGGGCGATCGCATCGAGATCCGCGGCTTCGGCAGTTTCTCGTTGCACTTCCGGCCCCCGCGGCAGGGCCGCAACCCCAAGACCGGCGAGGCAGTCGCGCTTGATGGCAAGTACGTGCCGCACTTCAAGCCGGGCAAGGATCTGCGTGAGCGCGTCAACGAGGGCACCAACCGGCCCATTCGCGACTAGCGTGCATCGGTCTAAACAGCAGGGTTCAAAGGCAAGGCCAACGCTAGCGCACTGCAACCGGCGTCACATAAACGGCAAAAAGGTTTCCCGCTACTGAGCACGTGCGCGCGACGTGCGCCAATTCCTACAGCGGAAGTGTCCTGACGCACAGAGCAACCACGACGCGGGAACATATAATGTCAATCTGTACAGTTGAACAGGTATGACAATGAAGCCTGAAATCAGGACGGCAGTATTTCCGGTGGCCGGTCGCGGAACCCGTTTCTTGCCCGCGACCAAGGCCAGCCCGAAGGAGATGCTCCCGGTCGTCGACAAACCGCTGATTCAATACGCGGTCGAAGAGGCATTGGCCGCGGGCGCTCAGCGCCTGGTGTTCGTCACCGGTGCGTCCAAGCGCGCGATCGAGGATCACTTTGATTCGGATCCCGTCCTTGAGAAGCTGCTGGAGGCGCAGGGCAAGACCGACCTGGCACGCCAGATCCGCAGTGTGCTTCCCAGTTACGCCACCTGCATCTACATCCGTCAGCCGGCGCCCTTGGGCCTCGGCCACGCCGTTCTTTGCGCCGAGGCGGCCGTCGGCCAGGAACCTTTCTTCGTGCATCTCGCTGATGATTTGATCGACGCAGAAATTCCGTGTCTTAAGCAGATGGCCGCGACCTTCGGATTTCATCGCGGCAGCGTGTTGGGCGTGGAAGAGGTACCACGGCGCGATACCGATAAGTACGGCATCGTCGAGGTCGACGCGGCGCGCGATACGGTAAGCCGTATTCGCAGCATTGTGGAAAAGCCCAAGCCCGCGGTCGCACCTTCCACTTTGGCGGTGGTTGGCCGTTATGTGCTGACCGCCGGGATCTTTGAGCAATTGCGCCAGGTCGGCCACGGGGCGGGCGGCGAAATACAGCTCACCGACGGCATCGCCCGCTTGCTCAATCACGAGGCGGTCTACGCGCATCGGTTCGTGGGCAAGCGCTTTGACTGCGGCAACAAGCTGGGCTATTTGCAGGCGACCGTTGAGTACGCGCTGGCGCACCCGGGCTTGAGTCGTTCATTTCACGCCTACCTGTTGCGCTTGACCCAGGAACTGGCCGGAAACGCCACCGCGGCCCGCAAGGCTGTGGCCAAGAGCAAAGGCAAGCCCGCTGGCAGGCGCAAGTCCCCGAACGCGCGCGCTCGGCGGCGCCGAAACTAGAACTTTCGGCGGGCGGGCGGCGCGCGCCACGCTGCAGACTTTAGGGCTCCCGGGGCGCCGTCCCAGAGCGCGGGAATTGTGCGAAAATACGGGGCATGGGATTCAAACTAACCTATGCCAGCATGCACAGCCCGCCCGAAGCGCTCCATGAGGCGTTTGAGGCGGCCCTAAATCGGATCCGCGCCAAGGGACCGGAAAATCACTCTCTTTATATCGACGGCCGCGACCACGCGGGCGCGATGAGCCGTGAGAAATTCACCCCCATCGACAAGGGCAAGCTGCTCGGTCGCTTCGCCGAGGCCAGCGCGGCCGATGTGAACCTGGCGGTCGCGGCGGCCAAGCGGGCATTCCCGGCGTGGCAACGCATGCCCATCGATCAACGCCTGAAGCTGCTCCGTCGCGTCGGTGAAATCATCGCCGAGCGCGTGTACGACATCGCCGCCGCCCTGTGCCTGGAAGTGGGCAAAAATCGGCTGGAAGCATTGGGCGAAGCGCAGGAGGCGGCTGACTTTTTCGAAATCTATTGCGACGATTTCCTCAAGGGGAATTTCGATCACACATTGCCGGACGACCCCATCCAGGGATTTCGCAGTCGTAATCGCTCGGTCATGAAGCCTTACGGGCCTTGGGCTGTGATCTCGCCCTTCAACTTCCCGCTTGCGCTGGCGGCAGGGCCGGTAGCGGCGGCGCTGGTGACCGGAAACACCGTGGTGCTCAAGTGCGCCACCGACACGCCCTGGTCGGGTCGACTGCTGGCCGATTGCATCCACGCCGCGGGCTTGCCCCCCGGAGTGTTCAATTACCTCAACGGGAGCGGTTCGGAAGCCGGCGAGGCGCTGGTGCGCCATCCGGACATTGCCGGCATCACTTTCACCGGCTCGCACCAGGTGGGCATGAATATCGCGCGACGCATGGTTGCCGGTGCCGTGCCCAAGCCCTGCATCGCTGAAATGGGCGGCAAAAACGCCGCGATTGTTACAGCCGGCGCAGACCTCACGGGCGCGACCGCAGGCATCGTGCGTTCCTCCTTCGGAATGGGCGGGCAGAAATGCTCCGCACTGTCCCGCATATTCGTCGAGGAATCGGTGGCCGATAAGCTGATTGCCGCCGTGGTCAAGGAAACCCAGGCGATCAAGATCGGTGACCCGGCCGTGCGCCAGAACTGGCTGGGACCTGTCATCAACAATTCGGCGTACGAGAATTACCAGAGCTTTTGCGGCAAGCTGCAGCGCGATGGCGCCCGCATCATGGTCGGCGGCCGGGTGCTGACCGAGGGTGCGCTGGGTGCCGGCTATTTTTGCCAGCCCACCCTGGCCGAGGCCCCGCTCAGTCATTCGCTCTGGAAGCAGGAAATGTTCCTGCCCATCGTGATGGTGGCGCGCGTGCCCAATCGCGATGCCGCTATGGAGCAGGTCAACGACAGCGAACTCGGCCTGACCGCCGGATTCTTCGGCGCGCCAGACGAAGTGGACTGGTTTTTCGACAAGGTCGAGGCGGGCGTCGCCTACAGCAACCGTTCGCAGGGCGCTACGACCGGCGCCTGGCCCGGCTTTCAGCCCTTCGGGGGATGGAAGGGTTCCGGAACCACAGGCAAGGGCATAGCATCTAGCTATTACCTGGCGCTCTACCAGCGCGAACAATCACAAACACGGGTGGAATCCCTATGAACAGCGTACCCAAGCCGAAGATCACGCGACCGACTTTGCCGGGGCCGAAGGCCCGCGCGCTCATCGAACGCGACCGCGCGGTGGTTTCCCCCAGTTACGGGCGTGACTATCCATTCGTCATGGACCGGGGTCGTGGCGCGGAAGTCTGGGATGTGGACGGCAATCGCTTCATCGATTTTGCATCGGGCATCGCCGTGTGCTCGACCGGACACAGCCATCCGGACGTGGTCGCCGCGATCAAGTCCGCCTCCGAGCGCTTCCTGCACATCTCTTCGGATTACTGGCACCAGGGCCAGGTGGAACTTGGCGAGGCGATTGCCGCGCTGGACCCGGTCAGCGGTCCGGCGCTCAGCTTCTTTGCCAATTCGGGCACCGAGGCGGTGGAAGCCGCGCTCAAGCTTGCACGCCAGGTCAGCGGGCGCTCGCGTTTCATAGGCTTTCTGGGCGGATTCCACGGGCGCTCGATGGGGTCGCTGGCCTTCACGGCCTCGAAGTACACGCAGCAGCGCGGTTACTTCCCGACCATGCCCGGCGTAACCCACGTCCCGTATCCGAATGCCTATCGCCCGTTGTTCGCGGGCGACGATCAGGGCGCGGCGGTCGTTGCCTATATAGAGCAGCTGATGGAGCGCAACGTCCCTGCCAGCGAAGTGGCGGCCATACTGGTCGAGCCGATTCAGGGCGAGGGCGGCTACGTCGTGCCGCCGGCGGGGTTCCTGGCCAAGCTTCGGGCACTGTGCGACAAGCACGGCATCTACCTGATCTTTGATGAAGTGCAAACCGGCATCGGCCGCACTGGGAAGATGTTCGCCTGGCAGCACACCGGCGTGCGCCCGGACATCATGGCACTGGCCAAGGGCCTGGGCTCCGGATTGCCCATTGGCCTGATGGTCGCCGCCCGCAAGATCATTGAGAAGTGGCCGCCCGGTTCGCACGCCAATACCTATGGCGGCAATCCCATTTGCTGTGCGGCCGCGCTGGCGACGCTCAAGCTGGTCAGCGGCAGCTACACCGAGAACGCGCGCGCCATGGGCGAGCGCGCCATGCAGCGGCTCAAGCAGTTCGCGCAGGAATTCTCGATCATTGGCGATATCCGCGGAGCCGGGCTGATGATCGGCATGGAATTCGTTAAGGACCGTGCCACCAAGGTCCCGGCCAAGGAATTTGCAACCCGGCTTGTGGCGCGGGCCTACGAGAACGGCTTGTTATTGCTGGAGTGCGGTGCCAGCGGAATCAGAATCATTCCGCCGCTCATGATCGAGCCCAAGGTACTGGATGAAGGACTGGACATGCTGCGCCAGTCCTTCCAGGAAGTACTCGCGGAGCAGGACTAGCTTGCGGCGACTGCGGGCCTTGGCGGGCGCGAGCGCGCTGCTGTGCATGGCGCTCGGGGCCTCGGCCGAGCGCCGGCCGGTGCTCGATCAGATCGCCGTACCGCACGATTACTACTACCGCGAGATGTACCTGCCGCAGCTCACCAGCGGGCCGAGCGGCGTTGCCTTCACGCCCGACGGGCGCTCGCTCGTGTACTCCATGCAGGGAAGCCTGTGGATCCAGCCTCTGGATTCCGGCACTGCCACCCAACTGACCGTCGGCCCGGGTTACGACTATCAGCCGGATGTCGCTCGCGACGGCAAGCGGGTAGTGTTTGTTCGCTACCTCGCCGATGCTCTGGAGCTCAATGTGCTGGACCTGGAGAGCGGCACGGTGCAGCAGATCACCAGCGGCGGGGCCGTGAACTGCGAGCCGCGCTGGTCGCCGGATGGCAAGCGCATCGCCTGGGTGTCGACGAACGGCACCGGTCACTTTCACGTGTTTGTGGGCGATCTTAACGACGGCAAGCTCGTCGGCGGGGCGGCATGGCCGGAGCGCAAGAGCCACACCGCCCGTTACTACTACAGTGCCTACGATCATGAGCTCTCGCCCAGCTGGTCCCCGGACGGGCGCGAGCTCATCTACGTGGGCAACCCCGAAATCATTTACGGCACCGGCTCGATCTGGCGGCGCGCGCTAACCTCCGGGGCCGAACCGCGCCTGATACGACAGGAAGAAACCACCTGGCGCGCGCGGCCCGACTGGTCACCGGACGGTAAGCGCATCGTGTATGCCTCATACACCGGCCGCAACGGACATCAGATATGGAGCACGACATCGGCCGGCAACGGCGACCCTCTGGCGCTGACCTACGGGGCGGGCGAGGCTACCGGCGCGCGCTGGTCGGCCGACGGACGGCGCGTGGCTTATCTCAGCAATCGCAGCGGGGACAACCAGATCCAGGTGATGGATATTCCCGGCGCCAAGACGCGCACTATCGCGGTTCGCGAGCGGCACTACCTCAAGCCCATGGGGCGCTTGCAGCTGCACGTCACCGGAGTTGCGGCCCATGGTCCGCCGGTCTCAGCGCGCATCGCGGTAGTGGCCGCCGATGGCCGCGCATATGCGCCCGACGATGCCTGGATGCACGCCGAGGATGGCTACGATCGGAAGCTAGCAGCGTTCGAGACTCATTACTTTCACAGCCAGGGTGACTCCACGCTCTCGCTCCCCCCGGGGCTGGCGAAGATCACGGTGTATCGCGGACTGGCCACCCAGATCGCGCGCAGCGAAATTCTGGTGCGCGCCGGGGAAACCGTCGCTGTCAACGTGGCGCTGACTCCGCTGGCACTACCGCCGGCTTGGCAGACCAGCTGGCACAGTGCCGATGTCCACGTGCACATGAATTACGCCGGTGCCTACCGCAACACGCCCGAGCACCTGGTGCGGCAAGCCGATGCCGAGGACCTGGACGTGGTGTTCGATCTGGTCGTGAATAAGGAACAGCGCATTCCCGACTATGATTATTTCTCACCGCTACCCGATGCGGCCTCGACTCCCGCGGTGCTGATCTCACACGGTCAGGAATTTCATACCAGCTACTGGGGGCACCTGGGGCTGCTGGGGCTCAATGACCACTTCCTGCTACCCGGCTATGCGGCCTACGCGAACACCGCAGCGGCCAGCCTGTACCCCACCAATGCGGCGGTGGCCGATCTGGCACACGCCCAATCGGCGCTGGTCGGGTATGTGCACCCTTACGATCACGTGCCGGATCCGGCCCACGATGCGACTCTGACGAGCGAGTTGCCTGTCGATGTGGCGCTGGGCAAGGTCGACTACTATGAGGTGGTCGGCTTCTCCGACAATCACCGCGCCACAGCCGAAGTCTGGCATCGGTTGCTCAACTGCGGATTTCGCGTCGCCGCGGCGGGTGGGACGGACGCGATGGCCAATTTCGCTTCGCTCCATGGCCCGGTCGGGCTCTACCGTGTGTATGTCCAGGACGGCGCGCATGCCACCAGCAACTACGGAGCGCCCGAACTGAAGAGCCGCCTGGCCAACTGGCTGCAGGCGCTGAAAGCCGGGCACAGCCTGGCGACCAATAGCGCGCTGCTCGGGCTCGAAGTCGAAGGCAAGGGGCCAGGCAGCGAGGTTGCACTGACGCCCGGGCATAGCAGCGTGCACGTGAAGGGCTTCATGCGATCGATCGTGCCGATCGATCATTTGGAACTCATTCAGCAGGGCAAGGGCGCGAAGGCCATTCCGCTCAGTGGCGACCGGCGCAGTGCCGATATCGACATGTCCGTGCCGGTGAGCGGACCCGGATGGCTGCTGCTGCGTGCGTGGAACGATCACGCCGATCCGGACATCTTTGACATCTATCCTTATGCCACGACCAGCCCGGTGTTCCTGACCCGTCAGGGGAGCGAGCCGCATTGCGGCAAGGACGCGGATTACTTCATTTCCTGGATTGATCGGCTCGCGAGCGCCGCGCAGAACCATCCTGACTACAACACGGCCGCCGAGCGCGACCTGACGCTGGCGCAGATCGCCGCGGCCCGCAAAGTGTTCGAAGCTCGGCGCTAACGCCGCTCGCCCAGTTCCCGTTCGTAGCTTTTCAGGCAGCGGCCCAGCGCAGAGACGATCTCATCGATGTCCGCGCGCGTTGCGATCAGGGGCGGTGCGACCATGATCCAATCGCCAAATCGGCCCGCGTGGGTGCGCCGCCCGTAGATCAGCAAACCTTCCCCTCGCGCCAGCGCCTGGATGCGTCCGACGACGTCCAAATCTCTTGGCAGCATGCGCTTGCTGTCGCGGTCGGCGACGATCTCGATCGCATTAAGCATGCCCAGTCCACGCACATCCCCCAAAATGGTGCTCTCGGACTTGAGCGTCTCGAGGCGGCTGCGCAAGTACGTCCCATTGTCGCGGGCACGTTCGATGAGGCCTTGTTCCACGGTCTCCGACAGGACCGCGAGCCCGACGGCGCAGGCCAGGGGATGGGCCTTGTGGGTATGACCCACGTGAAAGCCGCCGGCCCCGGCCACGGCATCGACCAATCGCGACGGAGCCAGGAACGCGGCCAGCGGCACATAGCCGCCACCGAGCCCCTTGGCGAGCACCACCAGGTCAGGGCGCGCGCCGGGCCAATGATCGGCCGCCAGAAAGCTGCCGGCGCGTCCGGCGCCGCTGACGATTTCATCGAACACCAGCAGCACGCCAAATTCATCGCAAATCTCGCGGACCCGCCGGTAGTACTCCGGCGGTGCGCTGCTCGCGCCGCCGCAAAATCCCATGACCGGCTCCATGATGAAGGCCAGCACCGAGGCGGGATCCTCCGCGATGACCCGCGCGCGCAATTCCTCCGCGCACTCCCGCGCGTGCTCCGCGTGGCTCATGCCTTCGGGCGGGCGGTAACTGAAGGGGGCCGTGATGTGGATCCCGGCATTTGAGCCGGTTAGGTAAGGCGCGTAGGCCGGATCGGCCGAGAGCGCCATGGTGGTGCGCGTGCTGCCATGGTACGAGGGATTGCGGCTGATCACCTTATGGCGGCCGGCACCGCCAGTGGCGATCGCCGCGCGGCGCGCAAACTGCAGGCACTTCTCCACGGCCTCCGACCCGCTGGAGACGAAGAACGCGCAGTCCAGTCCCGGACCGGCCAGCTGTGCAAGCTTCTCACTCAGCGCCGTGCTGTCGGCACTCTCGAAATTGCTCGGATAGGCAAAACACACGCGCGCTGCTTGCCTGCGCATGGCCTCCAGCACACGCGCATTGCCGTGACCAAGGTTGACGGCGATGGGCCCCGAGGTCACATCGATATAGCGCTTTCCGGAAGTGTCCCAGATATGCATGCCCTGGGCGCGATCGATCAGCGGCGGCTTTTCGCCCGCTGCGCCCACCCAGTAGCGCTGAATGCCCTGGCCCATCGGCAAACCAGCCGCGCTACAGATCCGGCGCCGGCGTCAGGCGGCGACGCGCCGGGTCATAAAACGCGCCCTCGATCACCCGGCAGCGCGC
>Ga0157376_10003675_pt1 | contig 10588 bp, 10 predicted proteins | sample M45metaG_FD_121801 | JGI IMG/M metagenome (GOLD analysis project Ga0157376, IMG submission 121801) | Miscanthus rhizosphere microbial communities from Kellogg Biological Station, Michigan, USA - M4-5 metaG | ecosystem: Host-associated > Plants > Roots > Rhizosphere > Soil | place: USA: Michigan... | reverse complement strand
TGACCTTCGTGAGGAACGACGCGAGCCCGCGGCAGCCGTCCTCGATCATGTCGAGCGCGATCTCGTAGGCCTTGTCCTTCTGCCCATACGGATCGGGGACATCCTTCCCGTAGTGCTCGTCGCCATATTCGAGGAGCAGCTCGATCCTGTTCTTGGAGCGCGTGGGCGCGATGGTCTTCAGCGAGGCGAGATTGCCGTGATCCATCGCGAGAATCGCGTCGAAGTGGTCGAAGTCCCGCGGCGTGACACGCCGGGAAACGAGGTGGTCGATCTTGTAGCCGCGGCGATGGGCTGCCTCCATCGCCTTTTCGAACGGCGGCTTGCCGACGTGATAGTCGTGCGTTCCAGCCGAGTCGATCTCGAATTCCTTGTCGCGGCCGGCATCGGCGATGAGTTTGCGCAACACCCCTTCGGCCATCGGCGAGCGGCAGATGTTGGCAGTGCAGACGAACAGGATGGAAGGCATCAGGAAACCGGCAGCACTTCCTTCTCGGGGTCTGTCGCCACCGGCGGGCCGGGCCTTGCGTCCAGGACCCGCCACGCCCGCTGGATCCACGCGTGGTAGGCGAAGTACCCGAAGAAGAATGGCCAGAAGAGCAGGGCCTCGGGAACGGAGAAGCGCCAGCCGATGAAGCCCACCGCGCCGAAGGCGATCGAGAAGCAGACGAGGATTCCCAGCGTCTGCTCGGCCGTGAAGCCACGCGCGAGGAGATAGTGGTGGATGTGGTGGCTGTCGGCCACGAAAGGGCTCTTGCGCGCCATGACCCGGCGCGTCATGAGCGACACGCAGTCGGCGAGCGGAAGCAGGAGCACCCAGAGCGCCGCGATAGGCTGCATGGTGCGGCCTTCGCCCTGCGTGAGATCGATCGCATACCAGCCAAGGGCGAAGCCGATCATGAGGCTGCCGGCATCACCGAGGAATACTCGCGCCTGCTTCTGCCACGGGAAACGCAAATTGAAGACGAGAAAGCCGGCGATGGCCCCGCAGAAGATGAGCGCGATATTGAACTGCACTTCGAGCCCCGACAGGCCCGCGACCGCTGCGTACCACGCGAACGCCACGAACGCGATGGAGCCGCCGAGGCCGTCGAGACCGTCCATCATGTTGACCGAGTTCACGACGCCCACCACGGCGAAGACCGTGAGGGGGACCGAAAAGATCCACAGCCCCACCGGACGGAAACCGAAGAGGTCGCCCACGGTAGTGAGCTCCACGCCCGCTCCGAAAATCATCAGGCACGAGGCGGCGATCTGGATCCCGAATTTCACGCGCGGCGATATCTCGGTCACGTCGTCCCAGAGGCCCACCGCAATGACGATGGACAGGGCGAAGAGGAAGTACGCGGCGCTGTAGATGATGCCCAGCGCGGCCGCGACGCCGAGGAGCGCGATGAAGATGGCGAGTCCGCCCACGAGCGGCACCGGCCGCGCATGCACCTTGCGCCCACCCGGATGATCGATGAGCTTAAGGACGCCCGCGGCGCGGGCGAGCAGCAGCGTTGCTACCGTTCCGGCGAGGAAGGCGAAGCTCAACGCGGCAATGCCGGCATCCAGATGGGGCAGCATGAGGTAAAAGTATCATAGAGGCCCGAGACTTACGAATGACAAAGGCAACGGACCCCGGCGCCGCGGATCCCGTCGTGGATTCGTCGCCAGCGGGCTTTTTTGGCCGTAGCCTGGCAATGTGCGAATGGATTACAGGGAAAAACTCAAGAAGAACCTCAATGCTTCATTCGCGAACTTTGTCGCGACGCTGGCGATTCAGGTTGCAGCAACGCCAATTTTTCTGAAGGCGTGGGGCCCCGAAACCTACGGGTCGTGGCTTACTGTTGCCTCGATCGCCGCCGTGCTCATCTTGGGGGAACTCGGGCTTTCCGGTGTCCTTAGTAATCACGTCGTGATGGCGACACATGACAAGAAGGATGCGGACTCGGCTGTATTGTTGAGTGCTGGTTCAAAAGTGGTCTTGTTGGGCCACATCGCACTGATCGTTTTCATCAGCATTGCGGCGGCCACAGCCATAGATCACGGTTGGATCACTGTCAGCATGACTGTCGCGCAGGTGGTGCAGCTGATAGTGGCGTGGAGTGTTTACCTTCTCCTGGGTTTCTATATTACGGCGCTTGGCGGGGTTCTTCGCTCGGTTGGGAAGTTCGTATTCGCGTCTTACTTCAGTACGTCTATTCGCATTCTTGAATTTCTGGCGATGGTGGCACTCCTTTACGCCGGATTTGGACCTATCGGAGTGTTGATTGGCGCCGCCGTGACAAGATTGACCGGGGTCGGCGCGCTTTGCATTATGACCGCGCACCTTGCACCCAACTTCATTGGAAGTTATTCAACCTGGAGCGGCTGGAAGAGTATTTCATCAATAAAGAAAATCTCGGGGGCAGGAATCGCGACGGTTCTTCTGCAGGTCGCATCGACCATCTCAAATCATTGGCCCGTCCTTCTGGTGGGCGTGGCCTTGGGGCCGGTGGCCGTCGCGACATTCGTCGCTTCTCGAACGCTGGCGCGTATCGCGACACAAATGGGTTCGATCGTCTCGCTCGCAACAAATCCCGAGTTCACCGAGTTGCTTCACCGGAAGCGCCTGAATGAGGCGTCCAAGCTCTTGGGTGTCTTGAGCGCTGGACTCGTGGCGTTTGGTCTACTGATTGCGATCTTTGTTGGGTTGGCGGGACAATCGATATTCAGCTCCTGGACCCGCGGTCACCTTCAAGCAGCGCCCGCCTTGCTCGTGGTTCTTACCATGAGCGGAGCGCTGTCCGGTCTATATGGAGTGCTACTCGGTTTTGTCCAAGCTACAAATGCTCATCGCACGCTAGCTCGACAAAATTTGGCGATGACGGTGGTCGTGCTGGGTTTGGTTTCATTGGTACCCAGTCCTTCGTTGGAACTGATAGCGGTTGCCGCGCTTCTGCTGGACACGGTTTGCACCGTCCTTGGACTTCACCAGGCACTACGACTGCTTGACAGCTCATTTCCTAGTTTCGCGATGAGTTCGATCCAGCACACTTGGCGTGAATTGCGCAGAGTACTTCCGGGACAATCACATTAGAAAAGCACCCGCATGGGAAACAGACTAGAGGGCCTCTCGAAGCGAATCGCCGAAGCAGGAAAGCTTGCCTCGTGGTGGGAGGGCCTGAAGTATCTGGTTGCCTTCTACGTTGGACGCCTTCATGTGCATTTCCCCAAAACGATTGGGAAGATTCCCATCCTGCTCAGGGCCCACGTAAGCGGCAAGCGGATCGAGGTATGGGCGAGGACGAATGGCAGCGACGCGTTCGTCTTTCGTGAGATCTTCATAGACGGGGCGTATGACTCGGCGCTGCTTCCCTCGTCACCCCAAACGATTCTGGATCTCGGCGGGAACTGTGGCTATGCGTCGATATTCTTCGGCGCGCGTTTTCCGTCCGCGAAACTTGCGTGCGTGGAGGCAATGCCATGGAACGCGGAGGTCTGCAAGGCAAATTTCGCACGAAACGGAACGCCGGGGATCTTGTTCTCAAATGCAATTTCAGCGAGCGGGGCGCCTCTCGACATCTTTGTTGATTCGTATGACGGCCGGCACTCCGCGATGCCGCAGGCATCGGCGACGGGGGGCAGGCCGATGTCTATTCCCGGCATTACGGTAACGGAGGTATTGGACAAGCTTGGCTGGCCCCATTGCGACCTTTTGAAGGTCGATATCGAGGGCTATGAACGTGTGCTGTTCCAGGGTTGCCCTCCGTGGCTTTCTCGAGTAAATGCGATTGTGTGCGAGATACATCCTCCGTATACGGAAGAGAACCTAAAGATGGACCTCGGTGACCAATTCTCCGTCCGGCACTTTCCGGCTTCGGGGGAGCCCATCTTCATTGCTCTTCGGATGTGATCGCCGCAAGGACGATGCCCACTCCGAACAGGACCGGCCGCGCTAGAATCTCCGGATGGATCTGTGCGCCGAGCTTCTCGATTTGATCCAGACGCGCCGCGCGACCGGGCGGAGCGGCAAGGTCTTCGAGAACGTCTGGGGACATTGCACCGAGAACACCTTGTTCACGCTGCGGGGCCTCATGCCGGAGATGGACGCCCGCAACACGCTCGAGCGCTCAGATCAGTCGGATGCGGTCGAGAGCGTATTCGCCATTCATGATGCTGCCGATGTCGGGGTGAGGACGAGGTGGGCGCTTGCCCGGCGATAGTCCTCATCAGGTGGCGGCTCTGGTCACTGCTTTTCGGCGGCCGATGCAGACGATGGAGACCATTTCGAAGATCCTCTCCTGCGAGCCACCGCCTACCGAACTGCTCGTCCACGTCGACGGCGGAAACGAGGAACTCGCGAAGCAGGTAAGGGATCGCTTCCCGACGGCGCGAGTCTTCGTCACCCCGGGCAATATCGGTCCGGGAGCAAGCCGCAACGTCTTGTTGCGCGAGGCACGATGCGATCTGTGCGCAAGCTTCGACGACGAGTCCTATCCAGTGAATGCCAATTACTTTGCGCGCATCGTAGCGGCCTTTGCCGAGTTCAAGGGCGCGTGGATCGTGGCCGGAGTGCTGCGCGACAGGCGCAGCATCGACCTTTCTCCGGCGCCGTGGCCGGCGCGCGTTGCAACCTTCTCCGGCGGCGCGTGTGTCTATCGAAAGTCACTAACGGCGCGTGCGGGCGGCTACGTCCCCGTGTTGGTCGGCTACGGGATGGAGGAGCTCGACCTGTCGATAAGGATTCATGCAATGGGTGGCAAAGTGATCTATGTTCCTGACCTAGTCGTCTTCCACGATTCGGATCTCTCGCACCGAGCCACGGCGTCGATCGACGCGGCCACATTGACGAACATCGGTCTGCACTGCTTTCTCCGATATCCGCTAGTGTTGTGGCCCATCGGAATCTTCCAGGTGATGAACATGGTGCGATGGGCATTCGCGGCCGGTCGGCTCCGCGGCGTGGTGAAAGGGCTGCTCGACATGCCTCGCGTCTCTTGGCGCTTTCGCGGCTATCGCCAGCCAATTGCGGCGCGATCAGTTCTCGCCTTTCTGCGACTGAAGCGGCGCCCCATCGCGTTGCACCGGTGAGCGGCGCTTACTGCCGTGGTGTGGCCGCGAGGCGCTGAAGGAGCTCGTCCCATTTTGCCAGCGCGATCGGCATCGCATACAGTCGTTCGAAAGCCTCCCGCGCCGCGACGCCCATGCGCCGGCGCGCGGCATCGTCGTCGCGCATCGCGAGGATGGCTTGAGCTAGACCGCGCACATCCCCCGGCGCGACGCTGACGCCGGCATCGCAGTCCCTCAGGATCGCCGCGGTCTGTCCCCGCGGATCGCCGATGAAGATTGCGGGTCTTCCCGCAGCCATGATTCCGTAGAGCTTACTCGGATGAACGAGACCCTCGAAGCGTGGAAGCAGCACGGTCAGGTGCACATCTGGGACCGAGAGGCTCTCGCCGAGACGTTCGCGCGGCTGGTGGTCGCGGAAGCTCACGTTCGCGAGGCGCTCTTCCGAGACGCGCCTCTTGACGGCTGCGTGTCGGGGACCGCGACCGATGATGATGAATCGAACGCGCGGGTCGTCGCGCAGCAATGCGGCTGCGCCGATTATCGTGTCGAACTCGTGGACTCGGCCGAGGTTTCCCGAGTAGCCAACGACGAAGGCGTCATTCAATCCCCATTCGTCGCGCAGGGGATTGCGTGATGGATCCACGGGTTGCACTGCCTCGCCATCGGCCCAGTTGTGGATCACCTCGACGCGACTGGGAGAGTGCAACGCGCTCGCGACGTACTCGGCCATGCGTTCGCTGATGGCGACCACGGCGTCGGCTTGGGCGAGTGATTTGTTGCGCTGCGCGAAGATGATTGAGCCAAGGGTGCGTCCCATGCCGGGGATTCCGTACTCGCGGGCGATCTCCGGAAACACATCCTGGAGCCACACGACGATCCTAGCGCCTCGCGCCCTTGCCATGGGGCCGACGGCGGCCGAAAGCATGGGCGGATCGGTCTTCACGACGCAGATATCGCCGGCGCCGACGAGGCTCCGAACCATCGTGCGCGCGCCCCGGTAATACGCCAGGTAGGCCATGGCGCGCTCGAAAAGGCTGTGAGGCCCGGTCGCCGCATCCGCGACGCGATGGATTCGCACGCCATGTACGACTTCGTCGCGCGGTTGATCGGGCAATGTGCGGCTCGTGATCGCGTGGACTTCATGGTTGTGGCGGGCGAGATGGAACGCGAGATCGGAGACGATCTGGCTCGTGGCGCTGGTGTCGGGGTGGAAAAACCGGTTGAAAAAGAGGACCTTCACTCCTCCAGTTTCTCCATGCCGAGCAATTCGCGGTAGATCGTGATTGTCCTGTTCGCAGCGCGTTTCCACGTATAGGACTCCTCTACGACTCGCCGAAGGGCCGCGCCCTTTCCCGGCGCTGCCAAGGTCTGAAAGATGGTGCCCAGCGCCGCCTTGTCGTATCCGTCGACGAAGTCCGCCTTGAGTTCGGTCAGCAGCTCCATCGCTCCACCGCGGCACGCGAAACACATGACAGGCAGTCCGCTTGCAGCGGCCTCCAGCACCACCAGGCCGAAGGGCTCGATGGTCGAAGTAAAGAGGTATGCATCGCAGATGCCGAACCATTCTTCAGCGTCAGCCACGTTTCCGAGCATCCGGAACTGGGCCTTGTTGGGAAGGGCTTCGATCTGCGCCGCGAGCCAGTCGCGATCCGTACCATCGCCGGCGATGATGCACGCCCAGCCTTCCGGCAAGTCCCTGCCGACTTGCACGAGGCGATCGAGGCCTTTGCGAATTCTTTCCAGTCGACCGGCCCAGAAGAGGAGGCGCGTGCCGGCCGGAAGCTTCAACGCGGCCATTTTCGACGTTCGCGCCTCAACGGGGCGCGGCTTGAAACGCACGCAATCCACGCCGTTCGCAGCGACGGAGATCTTGTGGCGAGGAAAACCCGCGGCTACCCATCCGGCGGCGGCCCACTCCGAAACGGCGATCATCCTTTGAGTGCCACGCATCACAAGGCGCTGGATGAGGCGTCCTTTCCAGTCTTCCGGCGGCTCAGAGTGGCCGTGCGTGACTAGCGGCACGCCCAGGCCCGGGGTGACGAGCCGGGTCCACGCGACACCATCGTGATGATGAACGACATCCGGCCGAAGTTCACGCAGCGTTCGTCGAAGTGCGCTAATCCCTTTGCTATATCGTTGGCGGCGATCGATATCGAGCGACACGGACGGCACCAGTTCGTTGCCCCGGTTTACCTGGGACCGCGAGCTTCGATAGAGGTACAGCAGTCGCGCATCGATTCCAAGCTCGACCTGCTTGGCAACGAGATCCCGCGCGACGACGAGCGATCCGCCGATGCGGCTATCCGCGCTCTGGCAAATATGCACTACCCTCAAAACGGGCTCGTAGCGGTCAGGACCATGCTCTTAGCGAGCGGTGGAATCCGGCCGACACGCTGAATCCTCAGGTTCTCGAATCCACCTTCCCTGAAAAGGGACGTGAGTGTCGCGGGGGACCAGAACTTGATATGGCCGTGATCCCAGAGGGCGGTGAAGTGGTCGTCCATCTTCCCGCTCGCCGCGAGCGCGAGATTCTTCAGATATCCATGATAGGGAGTCGAGAGGATCAGCTTTCCGCCGGGCTCGAGTAGGTCGCAAAGAGTTTTCACGAGGAGCCTGGGGGAGTAGAGATGCTCGATCACCTCAAGGCAGATCGCGGCTGGGAACCTTCCCATCGCAGACGCAAGTCCGTCATAGACGGATCCCTGGACGAACGATACTTCGGGATACCGCGCGTTTGCCTGCGAGATGCCTTCGAGGGAAGCATCGACACCGACGACTGAATAACCCCGTCGATGCAAGAAGTCCGCTGCGCTTCCATTGCCGCACCCGACGTCTATCACGGCCTTCCGGTTGTCGCGCCATCTGACCGATTCCAGCTCGCGCATCACGACGGGCAACAGATACGAGTGCGCGCAGCCGTGACTCGCGTCGGCGTAGCGAAAGCCGGAGACTTCATTAAGTTGCTGAGTCACTCGCGAGCCTTTTGCGCGGGATGCCCGATAATAGAAGTTTTGAACGCGGCCACGCAATGGCGCAGCCTGTGATTCTCGCATTTGGCGGCACGGCGACCTGGATCCGGAAGCCATTCGAAGCCCTCGCCGCGCATGCATCGGTCATTGCGGTCACGCCGAGGGATCCGCTGGATTGGCTCCGCGAACACGGGAACGCGAACGAAGGTCGGCAAGCGCTCCCGGCTGGTTTCAACGCTTCGTCGCTGCTCGCCCCGTTCGGTTGGGCTTCTTCGATCATGTCCGCGTTCCAGCCCGCCCTGTGGCGAAGGGCGCTCGCTTCCAATGAACTTACCGAACACGATGTCCAGGCGGTTTTCGTCGCATCACCGCACTACTTTCCATTGGTTCGCGCGATCGTCGGGCGCGTCCCCGTTTACTATTATGCTGCGGACAGTTACCGCGATTACCCAGGGTGGGACGCACTCGCCATGACGAACGCGGAGCGCAGCATGGTTCAAGCCGCGAGCCGCTCGTTCTTCGTGTCGGATGCGATGGCAATGCGCGCGGCCGACGAATATGGTGTCGCGCCCGAGAAAACGGCCGTCTCGATGAATGCGACAGGTGAGGAATTCCTGGATGCGGGATCGTCGTCGCCCTCATACGATGAGGTCGCGGCCCAGCTCGCATCCTTGCCACGACCGATCGTCGCGATCATTGGAGCCGTCAGCTACAGACTCGACTTCGCCTTGTTGACGAAGTGCGCCGACTCGCCCCATGTGGGATCGATGCTCTTCGTGGGGCCCGATGTGGACATTGCGATGGCGCCCGACGAGGCAGCACGGCTGGCGCAATTGAGGCGGCACCCGAAGTGCAGATTCGTGGGAGCGCGGCCCCACGCGGAGCTGCCCGTGTGGAATTCATTGAGCGATGTCGCGCTCATTCCCTACCGGCGTTCGGACCTTAACCATTTCTGCTCGCCGATGAGGCTCTTCGACCACCTCGCTTCGGGGCGGCCCGTCGTCTCGAATGACGCCTGCCACCAGGTTCGGCGTTTCGAGCACCTCGTCGGCATCGGTGCAACCGACGAGGAGGTCTTGCAGAAACTTGAAGATGCATGCGCGGGCACCGGAGCTGGCAAATCGAACGCCCGTGAAGCGGTGAGGAATGGACACCTGTGGAAGCACCGCGCGCAGGCGATCTACGAGGCCCTTTGCCGGACGGCGCCATGAGCGGATTTCTCAGGCGCGCGCTTCGCAAATGGACGCCTTACGGCGTTGTCCAATGGAGGCGCGAACGCCTGTACGCAGCGAGTCTTCGACGATACGGCATCGAGGGCAATGCGGCGGACATAGCTTCCTCTGCCGAAGCGTCGAGATTCGATCTGTGGCCTGAACACCTGCGTCGGCGGCCCGCAGCCTGGACACTCGTCGACGTCGGTGCGAACGAGGGCGACTTCCTCCGGGCAGTTCATCTTCTGGTGGCCCCTCAAAAGGTCATAGCCGTCGAGCCCCTCGCGGACTGCCAGGCGGTACTGCGCCGCAGGGCAGGGGAGTACGCGAACCGGCAGGTGTTCCAGGTGATCCTCGATGACTCGTCGGGAACGCGCGAGATCCTTCGCACGGGCAACTCCGTGTTCTCGAGCGTGCTCCAGCCGGTCGGCGACCTGTCGAAATCCTATGGCCCAACGGATTCCCAGGTTGTGGAGAGGATCTCCGTCAGGAGCGAAACGCTCGACAACCTGATGAAGGATTCTCCGGGAGAGATAGGCCTCCTCAAGATCGACGTCCAGGGTTTCGAGGCGAATGTCTTGAGAGGCGCGCAAGCGACGCTTCGTCGGACCCGCGCCGTACTCGCCGAGATCAACTACGTGCAGCACTACGAAAGAGCCACGGGGTATCGGGAGCTGTTCGACATGCTCCATGCCGCCGGATTCGAGTTGCACGGGATTTCGTGCCCGTATCGGGGCCCGGCCGGACCTCTATGGGCCGACGCGATGTTCGCGAGAAATCCGGGATGAGCGCGCCCATCTGGAAGAATGCGAAGTCGGTGCTGCGCGATCCAAAGATGGCGCGCGCTTACGCGGCGTGGTGGTGGGGTGCATTGACCGGACATCCGCGGCTTCGCATCGAGGGCGGCCTCGACATCGGCGGCTTTCGCCATTTCAGCGAATTCTGGGGCACGTCCAATGGGCTGCCGACTCCGGCCGAACTGGCGCTCATTCGCCGCTGCCTCGGGAACGGCGGCATGGCGCTGGACGTGGGCGCGAACATCGGGATCTTCGCGCTCACAATGGCCGCGATCAATTCGCGCACGACCGTTCATGCGTTCGAGCCGGTGGCGTCGAACTACGCGCGCCTCGCAGGCAACATCGAGCTCAACCGGTGCGCCAACGTGCAGGGTCACGAACTGGCTGTCGCGGCCACCAGCGGATTCGTGAGGATGACCAGTGACGACCGATCGCCCGCGACCAATCGAATCAGCATCGAGGCTTCGGCCCCGAGGGTCGCCTCGATCACGCTCGACGAATTCTGCGCATCGAGGGCCATCGCCGAAGTCGACCTGCTCAAGATCGACGTCGAAGGCGCGGAGCCGTTGGTGCTTGG
>Ga0157376_10003674_pt1 | contig 10589 bp, 12 predicted proteins | sample M45metaG_FD_121801 | JGI IMG/M metagenome (GOLD analysis project Ga0157376, IMG submission 121801) | Miscanthus rhizosphere microbial communities from Kellogg Biological Station, Michigan, USA - M4-5 metaG | ecosystem: Host-associated > Plants > Roots > Rhizosphere > Soil | place: USA: Michigan... | reverse complement strand
GAGGTGGCCCGGAAGATTCGGTCGCGGCCCGAACGGGCCCACACGGTGCTGATCGCACTCACCGGCTGGGGCCAGGAGCAGGATTTTCAGCAGACGCGCCGGGCAGGTTTTGACCATCATTTGGTCAAGCCTCCTGACATGGACAAGCTGCGGGAGATCCTGTTGAGGCCCTCGCCACGTCACGGACTGCAATGATCCGCAGTCGTCCGTAAACGGCCACGATTTTACCGACGCACCGCGGGTGGAAATCGCCCCGCCTATTCGACCGTCACGCTCTTGGCGAGATTGCGTGGCTGGTCCACATCCGTCCCTCGCAGGATGGCCACGTGATACGCGAGCAGCTGCAGCGGAATCGTGTAGACGGCAGGCGCCTGGAAGTAACCCACATGGCGGGGCATCTGGATCACGTTCACGCCATCGCTCGATCGAAACCCGGAATCCGGATCGGCGAACACGTACAGTTCGCCACCGCGCGCGCGGACCTCCATGAGGTTCGACTTGAGCTTCTCGAGCAGTTTGTTGTTCGGTGCCACGGTGATGACGGGCATGTCGGCATCGACCAGCGCGAGCGGCCCGTGCTTGAGCTCGCCTGCCGCGTAGGCCTCGGCGTGGATATAGGAGATTTCCTTGAGCTTGAGGGCACCTTCGAGCGCCACGGCGTGCAGGGCGCCGCGCCCCAGGAACAGGGCGTGCTGCTTGTCGGCGAACCGGTGAGCGAGCTTCTGGATGACCGGATCGAGCTCCAGGGTCTTCTCGATCATGCTTGGGATCTCGATCAGCCGGCTCACCAGTTCCCGCTCGCTTTCGGCATCGGCGCGGTTGTGCCGGGCGAGTGCGATGACGAGCATCCCGAGTGCGGCCAGCTGCGTGGTGAAGGCCTTGGTCGAGGCGACGCCGATCTCCGGTCCCGCGCGCGTCAGCATCACCAGGTCCGCCTCCCGCACCAGCGAACTCTCCGGCACGTTGCAGATGGCTAGCGTTGCCAGGTACCCAAGCTGCTTGCCCAGCCGCATCGCCGCCAGCGTATCGGCCGTCTCGCCCGACTGCGATATCGTGACCAGCAACGACTTCTTCTGCACGACCGGATTGCGATAACGGTATTCGCTGGCGATCTCCACGCGGCAGGGCAGCCGGCAATACTGCTCGATAAAGTAGCGGGCCACGATCCCGGCGTGGAAACTGGTGCCGCAGGCGAGATGTGCACGCCCTCCACCTGCTTGAAGATCTCGGCCGCGGCGGGACCAAAGGCGGCCTCGAGCAGCCGTCCATTGGCGACGCGCTCCTGCAACGTGTCACCCACGGCGCGCGGTTGCTCGTGGATTTCCTTCAGCATGAAATGCTGGTAGGGACCCTTCTCCGCCGCATCGGGCGAGAGCTCGCTCACGCGCGCCGCGCGCGTCACTTTTTTCCCCTCGCGATCGACCGTAACGATTCCATCGCGCCGGACTTCGGCAACGTCCCCCTCCTCCAGGAACATGAACCGCCGCGTCACCGGCAAGAGCGCGGCCACATCGGAAGCCACGAAGTTCTCGCCCTCGCCCAACCCGATCACGACTGGGCATCCCACGCGCGCGACGATAACCTTGCTCGGATCGCGCTGGCTGATGACGGCCAGTGCGTAGGCACCTTCCAGCTCGATGACGGTGGCGCGCACCGCCTTGTACAGATCACCCAGCCGCTCCATGTGAAAATGGATGCGGTGTGCGACGACCTCAGTGTCCGTTTCGGAATCGAAGCTGTAGCCCGCGTTGCGCAGCTCCGCGCGCAGCTCCTCGTAATTCTCGATGATGCCGTTGTGAACGATGGCCAGGCCGTCGCGCGATATGTGCGGATGGGCGTTGCGCTCGCTGGGTGCGCCGTGCGTTGCCCAGCGTGTATGCGCTATACCTAGGGGGCCGGCGATGGGCGTGGCCGCGAGCTCATCCTCCAGAGCCCGCACCTTGCCGACGGTGCGGAGTCTCCCCATCTGGCCGTCGGCCCCGACCACGGCGATGCCGGCTGAATCATAACCGCGGTACTCGAGGCGCTTTAAGCCCTCGATCAGCAGCGGCACGACATCGCGCCCAGCAACCGCCCCGACTATTCCGCACATGCGATTGGCTCGCCTTAGGCCGGCTATTTCTTGCCCGGCCGCTGCCAGTGCTCGATGGTGCGCTGATGCGCGCGCTCGAGGCTGAGCTTGCCGGCCGGCGCATCGTGCGTGATGGTCGAGCCCGCACCGATCGTGGCACCCGCGCCGATGCGCACCGGCGCGACCAGCATCACGCCCGAGCCGATGAAGGCCTGATCGCCGATGTCGGTCGGCCACTTATTGCTCCCGTCATAGTTGCAGGTGACGGTCCCTGCTCCGACGTTGACGCCTGCGCCGATGATGGCATCGCCCAGGTAGCTTAAGTGGTTGGCCTTGGTGCCCGTGCCGATCTCGGACTTTTTGACCTCGACGAAGTTGCCGATGTGCACGCCATCGTGCAGCGTGGACTCGGGCCGTATGCGGCTGAAGGGTCCGATCTGACAGCCCTCGCCGATGTCGGCACGCTCGATCACGCAATTGGGCTTGATGTGGGTGCCGGCACCGACGCGCACCTGGCTCAATACGCTGTTGGCGCCGACGCGCACGCCGTCGCCCAGCTGCACCGGCCCCTCAAGCAGCACGTTGACATCGAGCACGACGTCGCGCCCGCAACTGACCGCGCCGCGCACGTCGATCCGCTCGGGATCGACGACTGTGACTCCGGAAAGCATAAGTTCGCGCGCCCGCAGCCGCCGGTACTCACTCTCCAGTGCGGCGAGCTGTAGCTTGTCATTCACGCCCAGCACTTCGACGGTGGTGGGGGCGATGAGCGGTGTGACCTTGATCTTGTCCTTCACGGCCATGTCGATGACATCAGTGAGGTAGTACTCGCGCTGGGCGTTGCGGTTTTCGAGCTTGCCGAGCCACCGTTTGAGGAGCGTCGCGGGCAGCGCCAGCACTCCAGTGTTGGCCTCGCGAATTTTCTTTTCGGCCGCGCTGGCATCGTGCTGTTCGACGATGCGCACGACCTGGCCCGAGGCGCTGCGCACCACGCGTCCATAGCCGCTCGCGTCCGCAAATTTCGCCGTCAATAGCCCCACGCTCTTGGGTCCTGCAAGCGCGAGCAGCGCACGCAAGGTCTCGGGCCGGATCAACGGCACGTCGCCGTAGAGCACTAACACCAGATGATCATCGGGAAGGGCCGGCATGGCCTGCTGCACGGCGTGGCCCGTGCCCAGTTGTTCGGACTGCAGCACCCAGCGCAGGTTTGGTGCCCGCACTGCGGTGCGCACGCGCTCGCCACCGTGCCCATAGACCACATGAATGAGCGCTGGCTGCAGTGCATTGGCGGCATCGAGAACGTGCGAGAGCAAGGGATGGCCGGCGAGCGGCTGGAGGACTTTGGGCAGGTCGGAATGCATCCGCTTGCCCTGCCCGGCGGCGAGAATCACCACGGAGAGCGGCGGAGTTTTTTTGGACGTTGCCGGCATGGGAGAACGACAATCTAACACAGCAGCCACGATCGCCGCGCTGCGCCAGCGCCGCCGGAAACGCGCGGGCTAGGCCTTGATCTTCCTGAGCTTCTGAATCAGTTTGAGCTGCGCTGCAGCCCGGATCAGCTCGGCCTGCGCCTCGGCCAGATCGATCTTGTCGGTCCTGGCGGCGAGTGCCTCCTCGGCGCGCTGACGGGCCGCCAGCGCCTGCGCTTCATCAAGGTCGCTGGCGCGCACGGCGGTATCGGCGAGCACGGTCACCCTCGAGGGCTGGACCTCAAGCGCGCCACCGCCCACGAAGAACGACAGTTCGGCGCCCTCGGGTGGCTGCACCCGCACCTCGCCGGCCTTGAGCAGTGCCAGCAAGGGCGCGTGGCGCGGAGCGACGCCGATCTCGCCCTCGGCCGCCGGCAGGAACACCATCTTCGCTTTGCCCGAGTAGATCTCGCCCTCGGCGCTGACGATGTCGACTTGAATGCTCTCGGCCATTACTGCAGCGTCTTGGCTTTCTCGACCACTTCTTCGATGGCGCCGACCATGTAGAAGGCCTGCTCGGGAAGATGATCGTAATCGCCAGCCAGGATACCCTTGAAGCCGCGGATCGTGTCCTTGAGCGGGACGATTTTGCCGTCCTGACCGGTGAACACCTTAGCGACGTTGAACGGCTGCGACAGGAAGCGCTGGATCTTGCGCGCGCGGAACACGGTCAGCTTGTCTTCCTCGGAAAGCTCGTCCATGCCGAGGATCGCGATGATGTCCTGCAGCTCCTTGTAACGCTGCAGCACCGACTGCACGCCGCGCGCGGTGCTGTAGTGCTCTTCGCCCACGACCAGCGGGTCGAGCTGGCGGCTGGTGGAATCGAGCGGGTCGACCGCCGGGTAGATGCCGAGCGCCGCAATCTGGCGCGAGAGCACCACGGTCGCGTCCAGGTGCGCGAAGGTGGTGGCGGGCGAAGGATCGGTCAGGTCGTCCGCCGGCACGTATACCGCCTGGATCGAGGTGATCGATCCGGTCTTGGTCGAGGTGATGCGCTCCTGCAGCACGCCCATCTCCTCGGCCAGCGTTGGCTGGTAACCGACCGCCGATGGCATGCGGCCCAAGAGCGCCGACACTTCGGTGCCGGCCAGCGTGTAGCGGTAGATGTTGTCGACGAAGAACAGCACGTCGCGACCGCGGCCGCTGGCCTGCTTCTCGTCGCGGAAGTACTCGGCCATGGTCAGACCGGTGAGCGCGACGCGCAGACGGTTGCCCGGTGGCTCGTTCATCTGGCCATAGACCATCGCCACCTTGGAATTGCCGAGCGTGTCCTTATCAATAACGCCCGACTCGATCATCTCGTGGTAGAAGTCGTTGCCCTCGCGGGTGCGCTCACCGACGCCTGCGAACACCGACAGGCCCGAATACTGCTTGGCGATGTTGTTGATGAGCTCGAGCATGTTGACGGTCTTGCCGACGCCCGCGCCACCGAACAAGCCGACCTTGCCGCCTTTGGCGAAGGGCACCAGCAGGTCGATGACCTTGATGCCGGTGACCAGAAGGTCCTGCCCGCCCGCCTGCTCGTCGTAGGAAGGCGCCGGGCGGTGGATCGGGAGCTTGTCCTTGGTCTCGACCGGGCCGCGGTTGTCCTGCGGCACGCCCAGCACGTCCATGATGCGGCCTAAGGTTCCCTGACCCACCGGCACCATGATCGGCGCACCGGTCGATTGCACCGCGAGTCCGCGCTTGAGGCCTTCCGAGGCGCCCATGGCGATCGTGCGCACCACGCCATCGCCCAGCTGTTGCTGAACTTCGAGCGTCAGGTCGACATCCGAAAGCCGCAGCGCCTCGTAGATGCGCGGCACTGACTCGCGCGGGAACTCGACGTCCACGACCGCGCCGATAATTTGTGTGATCTTGCCAGTTACCATCTCACTGCCTCATGACTTGAATATGTTTCGCGCTAAACCGCCGCCGCGCCGCCGACGATTTCCGCCAGCTCCTTGGTAATCGCCGCCTGGCGCGCCTTGTTGTAGACCAGCTGCAGGTCGGAAATCAGGCTCCCGGCGTTGTCCGAAGCGCTCTTCATGGCCACCATGCGCGCCGCCATCTCGCAGGCCACGTTCTCGACCGAGCCCTGATAGATCTGGGATTCGATGTAGCGCATCAGCAGGCCGTCCAGAATCTGCATGGCCTCAGGCTCGTAGATGTAATCCCAGTGCTGCTGCAGCTGTGCGTCAGCCTGCGGCTGCGCCGGGAGCAGCTGCTGGACCAGCGGCTTTTGCGTCATCGTATTCACGAACTGCGCGTTGACCATGAACAGCCGATCGATCGTGCAGTCGCGATACGCATCGAGCATCACCTTGGACATGCCGATCAGGTCCTTGATGTGCGGACGATCGCCTAAGCCAGAGGCACTCCCCAGAATCGGCAGCCCCAGGCGCCGGAAGAACGCCAGCCCCTTGGTGCCAAGCACGCACAGCTTGATCTCGGCGCCCTTCCCCTGCCACTCACGCATCAGCTGGATGACGCTCTTGAACACGTTGGTGTTGAGCCCACCGCACAGGCCCCGATCGGTCGAGATGATGATGATGCCGACCGACTTCGGCTCGCGCTCCTCCAGGAACGGATGGCGGTAATCGGGATTGGCCTCGGTCAGGTTGCCAATTACCGAACGCATCTTGGCCGCGTACGGCCGCGCCAGCTTCATGCGGTCCTGCGCACGGCGCATCTTGCTCGCCGCCACCATTTCCATGGCCTTGGTGATCTTCTGCGTGCTCTTGACGCTGGCGATCTTGGTGCGGATTTCCTTGGTGCCTGGCATGGGTTGGTCTCGAGCGCCTAGTACGCCCCACTCTTGGCGAAGGCTTCGCAGATCTTCTTCAGCGTTGCCTCGTGGGCCTTGAGTTCAGGCTTGGCGTTGATCGCATCGATGTCCGCCTTGTGGCTGGCGCGCGCGAACCCCTGCAGTGCCGCCTCGAATTCCACCACCTTGTTGCGTGGCACCTTGTCCATGTAGCCGTTGTTGACGGAGTAAATGGACAGGGCCATCTCGGCCACCGACATGGGTGCGTACTGCTTCTGCTTCATGACCTCGGTGGTGCGCTGGCCGCGCTCCAGCTGCCGGCGGGTCGCCTCATCCAGATCCGAGGCAAACTGGGAGAACGCCGCCAGCTCGCGGTACTGGGCGAGCGCCAGGCGGATGCCGCCGCCGAGCTTCTTGATGATGTCGGTCTGGGCCGCACCGCCCACGCGCGAGACCGAGATGCCGGCGTTCATGGCCGGGCGGATGCCCGAATTGAACAGGTCGGTCTCGAGGAAGATCTGCCCGTCGGTGATCGAGATCACGTTGGTCGGCACGAATGCGGTCACGTCTCCTGCCTGCGTCTCGATGATCGGAAGCCCCGTGAGCGATCCGGTCTTGCCCTTGACGCGGCCTTTGGTGACCATTTCGACGTATTGCTCGTTGACACGCGCGCTGCGCTCCAGCAGTCGCGAGTGCAAATAGAACACGTCGCCCGGGAACGCTTCGCGCCCCGGCGGCCGCCGCAGCAGGAGCGAGATCTGCCGGTAGGCCACGGCCTGCTTCGACAGGTCGTCATAGATGATCAGCGCATCCTCGCCGTTGTCCATGAAGTACTCGCCCATGGTCACTCCCGAGTAGGCCGACAGGTACTGCATGGCGGGCGGGACGGAGGCGGAGGCGGCCACGATGATCGTGTGAGCCATGGCGCCGTGCTCTTCGAGCTTGCGCACCACGTTGGCGATCGAGCTTTGCTTCTGCCCGATGGCCACGTACACGCATTTGATGCCCGAGCTCTTCTGATTGATGATCGTGTCGATCGCGAGCGCGGTCTTGCCGGTCTGCCGATCGCCGATGATCAGCTCGCGCTGGCCGCGGCCGATCGGCACCATCGCATCGACCGCCTTGTAGCCGGTCTGCACCGGCTGGCTCACGCTCTTGCGGTAGATCACGCCCGGCGCCACGCGCTCGATGGCGGCCGACTGCTTGGCATTGATCGGGCCCTTGCCATCGAGCGGGGTGCCCAGTGCATCCACCACGCGACCTAGGAGTTCCGGGCCCACCGGCACTTCGAGGATGCGGCCAGTGGTCTTGACCGTGGCCCCCTCGCTCACCGTCTTGTAATCGCCCAGCACCACGGCGCCGACCGAGTCCTGCTCGAGGTTGAGCGCCAGGCCGAACAGGTTCCCGGGGAACTCGATCATCTCGCCGTAGCGCACGTCCGCCAGTCCGTGGATGCGGCAGATGCCGTCGGTGACCGAGACCACCGTGCCGACGTTGCGCGCCTCACTGGCGGCCGAGAACTTCTCGATGCGCGCGCGGATCAGGTCGCTGATTTCAGAAGCTTTGATCGACATGAAACTTTCCTCTTGAATTCTCTTAGGTTCGGCGCGCCGCTCAATTAGCGGTCGCCGCGGCCAGCTGCGCGAGTCCGGCGCGCACGCTGCCATCGATCACCAGGTCATCGGCGCGCACCACCGCCCCGCCCAAAAGGCCAGGATCGGTCTCGCAACTTAAGTGCACCTCGCGGCCGAGGCGCTTGGCGAGTGCCTTTGCGTACTGGTCCTTTTGCGCCGCGGACAGCGCAATGGCGGAAGTCACCGTGACGTCGACCGTGCGTTCGGCATCGGCACGCAGTTGCTCGTAGCGCGAGGCGATCTCGGGCAAATAGCCAAGGCGCCGGTTGGCCGCGAGCGTGGCGATGAAATTGCGCGCCTGCTCGTCCAGGGTCTTACCACCGATGTCGGTTATAAGTCCCACCAGCGCCTCGGCGGAGACGGCCGGGTTGTTCAGCAGCGGCGACACGCGCGCATCGCCCACCACGCTGGCGGCCAGCTGCAGGGCCTCGGACCACTGCGAGAGCCGCTTCTGGTCGTGCGCCAGCTTGAAGACGGCCTTCGCGTAGGGTCGGGCGACTGTGATGCGTTCCGCCATGACTCGCCTTAAAGGCCCATGGCCAGCTTGTCGAGCAGCTGCGCGTGCGTCTTGGGATCGATCTCGCGCTCGATGATCTGCGAGGCGCCGCTGACGGCGAGCAACGCTACCTGGCGGCGCAGTTCCTCGCGCGCGCGCTGAGTGTCAAGCGTCACCTGGGAGCGCGCGCTCTCAAGCAGCCGTGCCGCTTCGTCCTGGGCCGTCTGCTTGGCGGCATCGACGATCTGGCTGGCGCGGACTTGAGCCTGATTCTCCATGGCCAGCGCACGCTCACGTGCGCCCTTGAGCACTTCCTGCGCCCGCACTTCGGCCTCTGCCAGGTCCTTGCGACCCTGCTCGGCCGCTGCCAGACCTTCGGCAATGCGCCGGTTGCGCTCCTGGATCGAGCCGGTGATCTCCGGCCACAGGAACTTCATCGCCACCCAGATCACTATGGCGAAGACCACCATCTGCGCCAGAATCGTTGCATTCAGATTCACGCTGCGTACCTCGCGCTGACTGCTTGCGCTGTTTAGCTGATGCCCTTGAGGAACGGGCTGGCAAAGGTGAAGAACAGCGCGATGCCGACGCCGATCATCGTGACCGCGTCCAAGAGACCCGCGACGATGAACATCTTGACCTGCAGCATCGGTACCAGCTCCGGCTGACGCGCCGCGCCTTCCAGGAACTTGCCGCCCAGCAGACCAAAGCCGATCGCCGTACCGAGCGCACCCATGCCGATCAGGATCGCCACCGCGACCGCCGTCATGCCCTGCACTTGCGCCAAACTAGCTACGTTACCCATATCAACTCCTTAGAAACAAAACTCTCAAGTTCAGTAGATCAAAATTCCGTGGAATCTCTTAATGCCCAGTGTCGTGCGCCATGGCGAGATACACAATCGTGAGCATCATGAATATGAAGGCCTGCAACAAAACGATGATGACGTGAAAGCTCCCCCAGGCCGCGCCCAGGACAAGCTGCCCAAGCCACAGTCCGGCGGCGCCGAAACTTATGGGCCAGCCTTTGGCCAGAGCGAACAGCCCGATCAGGATCATCACCAGTTCGCCGGCGTACATGTTGCCGAACAGTCGCAGTGCCAGCGACACGGGGCGGGCGACCTGCTCGACCAGGTTCAGCAGGATATTGAAGGGTGCCAGTGCCCAGTGGTCGAAGGGGTGGAACAGGAATTCCTTGGCGTAACCGCCCGCGCCCTTCATCTTGAAGTTGAAATACTGGACCAGCAGGAAAACGGTGAGCGCCATGCCGAAGGTGATGTTGGGATCGGTGGTGGCGACAGACTTGAAGGTTTCTAGTCCCGCACCGCGCTCGGCGACCACGGTCGACCACCAGTCGACCGGAAACAGGTCAATGGAATTCATGAACAGCACCAGGCAGAAAATCGTGATGGCAAGGGGCGCGATCAGCGGGCTGGACACGTGCATGCTGTCCTTAACGCTGTTGTCCACCATAGTAACCACGCCTTCGGCGTATTTTTGAAAGCCCGTCGGCGCCTGGTTGAGCGAGCGCTTGCTGGTGCGCACCGCAATCGCAAAACTGAGCAGGAACACCAGCCCCATCGCCACCGACCAGAACAGGCTGTCCAGATTCAAGGTCCAGAACGGGCTCGGGCCGAACTGCCAGGTCCAGTTGGTGAGGTGGTGCTGGATGTACTCGGTGACCGTGGCCGGTCCGTGCGCAACTTCTGCAGCCATCGTGCCCGTCTACCTATATATAAGACCGATCCAACCGCTCACGTGCCGCGCGAGCCGGCCGATCGCAACGCAAGCAGTGCCACCCAGTACGCGACAAAGCTCGCGACATACCCCGCAAACAGCGGCCCCGCCGACAGGCGCTCGCGCAACGCGAGCACGAACAGCAGCACCGTGACCCCGATCTTCATCGCCTCACCGCGATAGAAGCCGCGCGCAATCGCCGCAGCGTCCCCGGAGGTTTCGCTGCGGAAGGCGCTCATCACCTGGACCAGGGTCGCCACCGCGCCTATGCCCCCTCCGATCCCGGCAGCGACGCCGGCAGGCGCGCCCATGGACGCAGCGCAGACCAGCGCGACGATCCCAGCTATGGCTACTTGGCCGGCCACCAGCATCAAGGCCTGGCGGCGGGCAAGTGCAAAACTGTAGTTCGTCAGCGGAATCCCTTAGGGCCGGGACTT
>Ga0157376_10003670_pt1 | contig 10601 bp, 12 predicted proteins | sample M45metaG_FD_121801 | JGI IMG/M metagenome (GOLD analysis project Ga0157376, IMG submission 121801) | Miscanthus rhizosphere microbial communities from Kellogg Biological Station, Michigan, USA - M4-5 metaG | ecosystem: Host-associated > Plants > Roots > Rhizosphere > Soil | place: USA: Michigan... | reverse complement strand
GTGTTTGAAATAGTCATGGCTCGTTTTTATGAAGGACTCCGCGGCCTCGCTGAGCACCATCGTTTGCGCATTTGCCATCTTCGCGTCTGCCTTGATCAGTTGTTGGCATACTAGCAAGGCATCGCTCAGTTCTTTGAAGCAATTTTGAGGGCCAACCAACTCAACGATTCGCGCCCTCTGAAGCTTTGCCTGAACCCGATCATTAGCGCCGGTCAGCATTACCCTGACACCCCGCTTGTGCAAATCGGTGATGGCTTCCTCCAATGTTTGGAGGCCGGTGATATCGATAAACGGCACCCAACGAAGGCGAATTATCAAAACATATGGGTCTGTATGCGTGCCCGCTAGGGCACGTTCTAGGTTTTCCACAGCACCAAAAAAGAAGGGTCCTTCCACAGCGAAAACCAGAACGCCGGGCGGCAGCTCAGTAATGCCTTGATGAGCGAACTCCGCACTCAACTCCTGCTGAGTGGCTTGACGAACTTCCACGCTTGATGCCATGCGTCGCATGAACTGTAACGTCGCCAGGATGACGCCGATGTTCACGGCCACGACCAGGTCCGCAAAAACGGTCAGCCTGAACGTCAAGAGCAAGATGGCCACATCGGCGCGCGGCGCGCGCTCGACCATCTTCACGAAGTGCTTGGCTTCACTCATGTTCCACGCCACAACGAACAGAATGGCGGCCAGTGTGGCGAGCGGCACGTTAACAGCCAATGGCGCGAGGACCAACACAATCAACAACAGAGTCAGCGAATGCACGATCCCCGATAACGGACTCGTCCCGCCGTTCCGAATGTTAGTCGCCGTGCGCGCGATGGCGCCGGTGGCGGCAATCCCACCAAAGAGCGGGGCTGCGATATTCGCGAGGCCTTGGCCATCAATTCTTGGTTCGAATCGTGTCGTGTTCCCGCCATGCCATCGGCCACAACGGCCGACAAAAGGGACTCGATAGCGCCTAACATCGCGATCGTAAACGCGGGGCCGAGTAACTCGATGACATTATTGGCGGTCAAATCCGGCAATTGAAACGTGGGCAACCCCTGAGGGATGCCTCCAAATGCCGAACCAATCGTTTCAATGCCCTCGAAGTGAAAAATCCCCTGCAACAACGTCGCCACGACAAGCGCTACCAGAGGGCCTGGCACGCGCTTAAGGGCCGGCACTTTCGCGGTATAGAGCACCAAACACAATGACAGTAGCGCGAGGGCCGTCGTCGGCAGATGCAGATGCGGAAAAGCTTGCACCAAAAGCCACAGCTTCTCGTGAAAATGCTCCGTGGTGACTGCGGGCAAACCGAAAAAGTATTTCCATTGCCCTATCCAAATTATCACCCCGATGCCCGCGGTGAAACCCACGATTACCGGATCGGGAATGAACTTGATCACTGCACCCATGCGGGTAACCCCTAGCAGTAGCAAAATCACGCCCGCCATCAAAGTGGCGACCTGCAATCCCGCAATTCCGTATTTTGCGGTGATGCCGGAAAGAATGACGATAAAAGCCCCAGTCGGGCCTGCGATCTGGAGGCGGCTGCCGCCAAATGTGGATACTAGGAACCCGGCAACGATGGCGGTGTAAATTCCCTGTTCAGGCTTGGCGCCCGAAGCGATAGCAAACGCCATCGTCAATGGTAGTGCAACAACGCCGACAATGACGCCGGAAATGATATTGGGCAGCCAGTGTTGCCGCGTGAGCAAACCGGCGTGATGGGCTTCGAGCAGAGCGGACATCGATTATCGGCACCCGCAAAAATTGCGCAGCATAAGAGTCGACACCGCGAATCATGGATGTCGCGGTTAACACATGCAAGCGCCGCAGCTTAGACGGTCACACCTAAAACGCACACAGCCACGCTTCATGGCGCATTTGCCAGAATTCGTTTAACGTCCCGTGGAAAGTCGGGCTTAATCGGGACGTGCGCATGATTCACTAGCATACAAGCGAAGGCGCCCCTCGGGTGTTTTAACATTAGGCGGATAATAGCGGCCGCATTGAATGAGCAACTTATCCGTCCATGATGGGGTACCGATCAGGACATTGCTCATGCGCGCAAATGCCGTAGGCGCCCGTCGTCCACCTCCACCTGCTGCCCGTTTTGACCTTTACCCAGTCGCATGAAGGATCGGCGACACAAGGGTAACTGGCCGTTTGCACACGATGCCTTCCAACACCGCTCGGAGGCATAGCCGCCTTCTAAGATCAGAACCGTCTATCCGTCGTCGAACGTCTTGATCACCGTCGCAGGTATGCCTCCAACTATGGTGTTGGTTGCAACATCTTTCGTGACCACGGCATTGGCAGCGACGATCGCGTTTTCGCCGATAGTTGCTCTCCTGGCATAACTGACGCTCCGACGCCGATCCAGGCGTTCCTTTTGATAACGATAGGCGCACAAAACGTTGAACGGCGTTGCCTCGGTTCCAACAGGATGATTGATAGTGATGATCGTCCGTCCGCCCCTGACAGATCTTTTTTGGACCTTAGGCGGAAGTCTCCGGAAGCGGGATAAATGTCGAGGGGTCATCGCGCCCGGACACGCTCGGACGTCCTCGGAACAACTCCTGCATTTTCGCTGCCGCATAACAACGTGCGCAGCTTCGCGCGCACCTCCTGCCCCTGTGGTCCATAGCGCTACACCATGCGGCTGATGATGAGGTCAACGGAGATTGCGGTCACTTCGACCGACCATGTTGAGAACGAAGTGTGCCGTCGACATCATCACACCGAGCACCAGGGCCGAAAGCGTTCCGACAACGGTGTCCGAACGAAGACCGCGGTGCGCGTCGCGTTGCTGAGCTTATGCTTTTGCCAGGGCCCGCGCGGCACACATGTCGAGAAGAGCGCCGCCGAAACCACCGCGTCTGCCACGCAGGCTCGTCGGCGACTGCTCATAAATCTGCACATCGCAACCGAGGCAGCGCAAAGCGATCCCAGTTGCCAGTCCGGCAATGGAGCCGCCAACTACCGCAACCTTAGGTAATCGCGGTTTCAGCATAACGCCCGTCGATGACTTTCTTCGGGCGGGATTTGTTTGCAATCATTTCGAGGTTGAAGAATCCGGCTTTCACGAATACCAGCGGTGACTTTATCGTCCTCACTGCAGCCGCGGAAAGATAGGTCGTCAATTAAACAACCATCGATGAACCGCTTTCGTGTACCGCGGCATAACGACGTACACCATGAGCAGTACGACGACGCACGTAACGATCAGCGTTCGAAAATAGCGGTTGTCGGGGATTGCCAGTTTTTGAAACGCCAACTCGACGGTCGGAAATGCCAGCAATACCAAAGGATAAATGGCAGACCAAGTCACAAGAAACTGCTTCCAGCGCTTCGGCAGCTTCGCCTTGGCGGCTTCCGGCGTAAACCAGAAATCAAGGCCGCTTCGTACCAGGAATTGGTCGTCATCAGCAAGATATGGCTTTACCTTTTCGATAAGGCGCTTGCGTTCGTTCGATCCCATCCACGCGTGAAGGTGGTCCTGGGTGTCGAACCGAATTACTACCGTGAATGTGGAAGTGGCACCTGGAACAGGACGTATGATCATCACGCCTAGATGGCCGGGATATGTTTTGCTGCGAGGCACTATTTCATCGAGCCATTTTTGATACAGCTCTTCGCAACCTTCCTTGACGCGATGAGTTATTACTACGGTCGCGTTTTGTTCGCCATTCGAAACATTCGTCACGGTTTTGTTTTCCATATTCAGTTACATCGCGGGTCGGTGTTGCATCGCGAACCATCGGTGTTGCGGGCGACATTGCGGTGCCATAGAGTTCTTGTTTTTGCAGTCATCACCGTCTGCTATCGTTTGCCGTCGCCGAAGACTTTTCACGTAAGTCAAGCCACGCAACGAGGAGAAAACCGCCAACGAGACCGAGATGCTCGAAAAAAGAATTTTCGACCATAAATCTTGCCGCGGGATCTAACTCCCAGAAACGGTTCGCGACAAATGTTGCCGCGAGCGTAAATGCGGCGAGCCAGAGGGCACCGAGCCATCGATAATACCCGGTTATGATTAACGCTGATCCGGCAAGTTCTGTAACGGTGGTTGCCGCGGCGACCCAAGCAGCGAAGGGAAAACCAAAGTGTTGCGCTTCCCGAATTGCAGCATCGAAGTCCGCTGCTTTCTCGAGGCCGCCCTGAAGATACGCCGCGCACAGCCCTACCAAGGCGATAAAGCGGATTGCAGGCGATTTCAGAAGCCTGCCGAGAAATGGAAAGAGTCGAGTTTGCAGCCGCAGCGGCTCCCGGCGCTCAACGTTTATGTGCAATGTGCCGATAATTTCAGCCGCAGTTGCGCCGCTCGGGCCGCCGCAATCAACTGCGTGTCGGGCCGGTCGCGTCATGATGCGATCGACCAGGATATAGCCGGCGGTCATCGCGACAACAAACAGCGCTCCCATGATTACAGGGGGTGCCGGCGACGGTATCCCGAATGCCCGGCACGCAAAGCCGAGAGCAAACGCGAGGGCCAAGCCGATAACAGCTTTCACGGTGTGCGTTCCGATACGGGTGCGGGTCGCGGGTCTAACGACTGATCGGCGATGACGAAACCTAAAGTCATGGCAAGCAACAAACCGGCGCCAATCAGGCGCGGTGGTGCCGGCGACGGGATATCAAAGAATCTGCAACCGGCGCCAATGGCGAAGCCCAGTACCAGTCCCGCCAAGCTGGCTTCCATCTCGCTCTCGCTAGAACATGGCGCAACTGCAACCCGCGAATCCCGCGTCGAGACTCCAGCCGTCGAACAAACTGCAGCAGCCTGTCGCCGCCGCAACACGCGCTTGCGCAACTGACGGTCTGCGAAGCGGAGCGCCGTAACCGCCATATGCGGCGACCGGTGACCATTCGGGGCTAACAGGCAGCGGCGGCGGCGCGATTCCGCCGAATTCGCCGGCAGCGTGCACGACGTTGCCGCCGACCAATGTCAACACCGATTGCAGCTTCTTGATTTCTTCCTCGGGAATGGAAAAGTAGTCCGCCGAGAGCACCGCAATATCGGCGAGCTGGCCGGGTACGAGCGCACCCTTCTTGCCCTCGTCGCTCGAAAACCAGCTCGACCCTACAGTCCACAAACGCAGTGCTTCCATGCGATCGAACCGGTTAGCGTCCGAATACATCGACGTGCCGCCTACCGTTTTGCCGCTCACGAGCCAGTAGAGCGAGACGAAGGGGTTATAGCTCGCCACGCGTGTCGCGTCGGTACCGGCGCCTACCGGCACGCCGGTCGCGAGCATTCGCTTGATAGGCGGTTTGGCATCTGCATTGCCATAGCGCTTAATGAAATACTCGCCCTGAAACGCCATGCGATGCTGCACTGCTATGCCGCCGCCCAGCGCACGGATGCGGTGGATATTGCGCGGCGTTATCGTCTCGGCATGGTCGATGAACCAATGCAACCCGCTCAGCGGCACTTCGCGATTGACCGCTTCGTAAACGTCGAGGGCGCGGCTAATGGTCTCATCGTACGTTGCATGCAGACGGAACGGCCAGCGGTTTCGCGCGAGCAGCGTGACGACGCTTTTCAAATCGCTTTCCATGTTCGACGGCATGTCTGGACGCGGCTCGAGAAAATCTTCGAAGTCCGCAGCTGAATAGGCGAGCATCTCGCCCGCGCCGTTGATGCGATACATGTCGTCGCCCTGCCCCGCTTTGACGGTACTCGTCCAGTTCGAGAAATCCTCGAGTTCTTGCTTGGGGCGCTGGGTGAATAGGCTGGCAGCGATCCGCACGGTCATCTGCCGGTCCTTATGCAACGCCGTGATAACTTCGTAATCCTGAGGATAATTCTGGAAGCCGCCGCCCGCGTCGATCACGCTGGTCACCCCAAGCCGGTTCAATTCGCGCATGAACTGGCGGGATGAATTGACCTGCTGCTCGAACGGCAGCTTGGGGCCTTTGGCCAGCGTGGAATACAGTATGAAGGCGTTCGGCTTGGCGACGAGCAGCCCGGTCGGATCGCCGGCTTTATCGCGTTCAATTTCACCGCCGGGCGGATTCGGTGTGTCTCTCGTGTAGCCGGCCGCTCGCAATGCCGCGCGATTCAATAGCGCTGTCGCATACAGGTTCAATACGAACACCGGCGTGTCCGGCGCTGCGGCATTGAGTTCGGCGAGCGTAGGCATGCGTCTCTCGGCAAACTGAAACTCGGACCAGCCGCCGACAACGCGCACCCAGTGATTTGGCGGTGTCCGCTGTGCCTGTTCGCGCAGCATGCGCAACGCATCCGCAAGTGACGGCACGCCGTCCCAGCGCAGTTCGAGGTTGTAATAAAGTCCGCCCCGAATCGGATGGGAATGCGAATCGATGAGGCCCGGAATCACGGTACGGCCGTTGAGCTCGATCACCCGCGTTGCGCTGGTGCGATATGACATTACAGTCGATGTATCGCCGGTCGCGAGCACGCGACCATCCTTGATTGCCAGGGACTGGACGATAGTACGGCGTTCGTTCTGCGTCGCGATTCTGCCGTTTGCGAGTATGGTGTCCGCCGATCCGGAGGTCGGCGACGAAGTATTTGCGGTCATGCATCCTCCCAACAGGCCGTACGCGCCGATGGCAGCACCTGCCTTGATAAAACTTCTCCGATTCGAATGTTGCATAGCTGGACCCCTTAATTGATGAAGTCAACCAGCGCAGGAATAACTTGCTTAGAGGCTTCGTCGATCAACCAATGGCCCGAGCCGGCCACGATCACACCGCGGACATCCGTCGCGATGAGTTTCGCCTGCTCGATAAGAAAGTTGCCGCCTGACTTTTCACCGCCCAGCACCAGCATCGGCATGGTGAGCTTGGTCTTGCCGAGCTCACGGAACTCCTCGGCATCTCTCTCGAAGTTCTTGAAATATTCAAATCCCGCGCGAATACCGCCCGGTTGCGCAAAAGCTCTGGCATACGCGCGGCGGTCAGCTTCCGAAACTGAGCGTTTGGGGTTCGCCGCAAAATCGTTCCAGAAGTGCTCGAGGTACGTGCGCTCCCGGCCGGTGACGAGCGCCAACGGCGTCTTTCCGTGGAAGTGGAAATGCCACAGGTCCCGCAGCAACCATACGTCTTTCCAATTGCCAATGCCTGGCAGAAACGCGTCCATTAAGACGACTCTGTCGGTGTTGTTCGGATACTGCGCGGCATACGCGTAGGTAACCATCAGCCCGATATCATGGCCAACGATGGTTGCGTGCTCGAGCCCAAGCGACGACGCCAGCGCGCGTATATCCTGTGCCATTGTCTTTTTGTCGTAACCACCCTCGGGCTTGGCTGAGCCGCCCGCGCCGCGCAGATCCGGCACGAGTACCGTATGCCTTTGCGCAAGCTTGCCCATAATTGGAAACCACATGCGGCTGGTTTGTGCGAATCCATGCAACAGAATAACCGCGCTGCCTTTGCCACCGAGGTAATGGTGGATACGTACCCCGTTGACTTTCGCCGTGTGCTCGGTAAACCTCTTAGGAATTCTCACGCGCGCGTCTCTGCTGCGCCCGCCATGGCCCAGTCCGGGTATTTCGTAGCAGGGGCGCCATGTACCATCGTATACGCGTATTCGACGCCGACGCCGTACGCTCCGCAATGGTTTTTCACAATGTCCATTACAGCGTTATAAGTACCTTTGTGCGCCCAGTCGCGTTGCCACTCGAGCATCACCGAAAGTGCAGTGACCGGTTTCGCACCGGCCTGAATGACGCGCTTCATCGCATTGTCGTGCGCGAGCTGAGTCACGTCGCCGCAGCAATCTTCGACGACGTAAACCTCGTATCCATCGTGGATGGCTTGAACGGTCGGCAATGCAATACACGTTTCCGTCCACAACCCTGCCAGCACGATTTTCTTGCGTCCGCTGCGCTCGATAGCGTTGACGAAGTTTGCATCGTCCCAGGAATTCATGCTCGAGCGCTCGATTGGCTCCTGCCGCGGAAAGACCGCCTGAATTTGCGGCCACATGTTGCCGCTGAATGCCTTGGTTTCGACCGTGGACAAGACGACTGGCACGTCAAATACGCGCGCCGCTTTGGTAAGGGCAAGATTGTTATTGATGATCGTCTGGCGGTCAAAGTTGGCGACGCCGAAAAGCATTTGCGGCTGAAGGTCGATAATTGCGACGACACAGTTATCGGGCGTGAGCAGTCCTTTTTCGCTCAGTTTGGGACGGGAAGTACTATTAGGCATGATGATTTCCTTGTGAGTAATAAGTTCGGATGACGGCCCGCAAGCTCCGGCTTGAGTCAGGCCGTGATCGCCTTGACGCCTGCCGCGCCCTCGTCTGCGTCCACGTCAGCCCCGAACGAGGCACGGAACTTCGTCTTACTGTCGAGCAGCTTGATCACGAGCGTTTCTTTCAGACTTTCAGCCACACTGGCGCCCTGTACGACGCTATCTATGCATTGTAATGCTGGCGCGACCCTGTGCGTTTGTGAACGACGCTTGCCCCAAAATACAGCATAGTCACGAGGCGCCCCTCTTCCAAGCGATGACAACATGCGCGAATGAGGGCGTAGCTGAAGCAGACACTCGTCTATAGGGACAGGCGTACCCACATCACCAGCGATTCACGTCCACTTCGCCGACCTACGGCATTCGTTCGTATGCAGCGTGCGTTGTCGCCAAACGTTGGCGAAGGCCAGTCGTCATAGCATCAAGGTACGCAGTTCGCCGCGGGCGATACCTGCGATCGTGCGCACGCTCATCGACATAATGACGAAAGTTGTGAAAGCCAGCACTGCAAGCGCGAAGGCCTGCGCCAGCCACGACTGTTGGTACAGGTTGAACTTCAACGCGGCGTTCGACATGGCCGCGAGCGGAAAGCTCACCGCCCACCACGAAGTATGGAAAGGCGTATTGCTGCGCAGCAACAACTTCGGCACCAGGACTGCGAACATGAATACGGCCAGATAGAAAAGCGAGCTCGCGAAAAGATCTACTCGCCCTACGACGCTGAGATACGCCGAGAAGCTAACTGCGAAGGTCGCCACGAAGATCAACAGTGAAGGCCACTGCGCCTTGAGCATGGGCTCCTCGAAGATCAGCCGCGAAAGAACCAGCGTGAAAAGCGGGACCGCGAAGAACAAGCCGACTGCCAACCCGAAAGCGCTAACGGCCTGTGCTCCTGGAACATCCAGCGTAACGCCCACAATCGAGATGTTGAGTGTTCCGACGATGGGAATCATCCAGGCAGGCGTCGCGTGCACGATCTTTTGTCGAACGCTCATCCACCGGCTCACGACCAGCCACGCGAAGCTCAGCATCGACACGGTTCCGATCAACCAGAGGGCTTTGGTCAGCGCAGCTGAATACGGTGCAACTACCGCAGGCAGCAGCAAGAGTGAAATGATCGGCGTGCCGAAAAAGTTGACCGCCACCGGATGCGCGAACTCGGCCCTTACTGCCTCCGGCGACTCGATGCATTTGATCGCATAGCACAGTGTCAGCAAAAGAAAAACGCTGACCGCGACGAAAGCAAGCGCCTCGCCAATCCATCCAGGCAGGCCAAACTCAGACGCCGCGAGCCGCCACGCGAGCGCGAGCCCGGAGTAGCCCATGACAGACCCGAACAGGCTCACCGGCAGATGAGCCAGTCGTCCGGTGCTAACGCTCGGCGGATGCATGCGGTGGGCGGGCAGTTAGAAAGAAACGCTGAAACTGTACGGGACGGCCATGATGCGCTCACGTTCGCACAGTTTGATCGCGGCGGACATCAATGAAAAGCGGCATTGAACTGGCTTTCATTTGCATCACAAGTCGCTTAAAGACTGTCGCAAATCCCTTGTCGCTTCGTCCTGGCGGTCAGGGAAAAATGCTATCAAGATCGCGGATGCGACAACCGCGACGGCTTTCCATGTTCGCATGAAGTCATCGCTCACGGGCGCGTCGGCGGTATAACCGGCCAGCGCGGCGGCGCGTTCGGCGGGCCAGCGCCAGCGCCACAAATCTAAAGCAGGATGACTGATGTAAGCGTCGCCAAAATCAATCAGGCCCTGCAAGCGCCGGTGGCCCGGTCAACGAAGGTGTGAGGCGGACCGGGGTTGGAGTGCAATGCCACGAACTCTTGCGATTCGGGCAGCGCCGCCAATGTGCGTCCGCGCACCGTTTCGAATGGAATCTCCAGCGGCCACGTCCGCCCTTTCGCTTCAAGTCGCCTGGCGACTACGTCGAAATATTCGAACAGCCGCCGTTTGAATTCGGCCGCCGTACAGTCGGTGGGGAAGTGAGCGCTGTCGTGGAACGGCTGCTGCGGAATGGCATGCAGGCGACGCAGTAACCGCCCCACGTTGAAGATGACGTCGTGCTGCGCGTCCGGCCTAAGGTTCGCGTCCGCGTAGGCCACCCCCGGCATCCGCGTCTGGATGTTGTATTCCAATGCGTTCGTTTCGCGACGGTAGCCAAGGACGCGCGGCACGGGCAGGTCGGGCGCGGCCGCCGCCAGCTGGTTGAGAAAAAAAACTTCGCGCGCGAGGCTGGTGCCGACACGCAGCTGTTGTGGCCGCTGTACCTTGAGCACGACTGCCTCATCTACGATGTAGGTCCGCGCTTCGCCGCCCGATTCATCAACGCACGTCATCGCTTTTGCTGTTGGCACGAAACGGCGCACGCAGCGCAGCACCTCG
>Ga0157376_10003669_pt1 | contig 10601 bp, 8 predicted proteins | sample M45metaG_FD_121801 | JGI IMG/M metagenome (GOLD analysis project Ga0157376, IMG submission 121801) | Miscanthus rhizosphere microbial communities from Kellogg Biological Station, Michigan, USA - M4-5 metaG | ecosystem: Host-associated > Plants > Roots > Rhizosphere > Soil | place: USA: Michigan... | reverse complement strand
TGGATGAACTTGGAAATTGGATTTAATTTAAATATTAACTTCTTCTTGATTAATATTTCAAAGTCATTTCACCGGTTCAAATATGCTGCCAAAAAAACCAAATCGGCTGGAATGATTTTTGGCCCACCAGATATTTTACTGATTAAACACTGACCTCCAGCTTCTTAATAGTAATCCACGTATTATTCAACACTTTTCCACATTTTCCATCACTGCGATTGTGCAATTTTTTCCAAAGGACATTATTTGTACCATTCAAGGAAATCATCCAGTGAACGGAAAATTTCCCAAATTTGGAATCGACATAATATGCCCGTTCCGCGCTCGTCATATCTCCCGGGATTTTCGCTTTCCCCTTGTATTCCAATTTGTTAACACATTTAGGATCTTGGATAAAAATTTCTATCTTTAAACCCGATAACGCTGCCTCGACAACAGAGGAACTCCACATATCCTTCGGCCAAAATACATTACGATTACTTTGAAACCACTAGATCTGATTCATCCATTGAGACCTGTTGATTTGAATCAATGTTGATAAACATTGTCAACAATGTATTTCGTCAATTCACAATAAACCATTCCGGCTTATACCGGATGAAGAAATTTTTAGATAGTTACCGCCGGAAAACGTGCGGATAAAAATATTTAACACCCTTAAACAAAAAGCCAATTGATTTTCAAGCCCCTCTTTACTATGAACCAATCGAATTTTAGTTTAATTCATAAAAATTTTCCAGGCCTGTTATTAGCAGTTCTTTGTTTTTTATTAGCGTCTTGCGGTGGCACAAAAAATGTTGTTTACTTCGATGGCGTTCATGATGAGACAATTAAGTCCAAATACCCCCCAAACATCGAATCGTTTATTCAGATTAATGATTTATTAAGTATAACTGTGACTAGCGCAAATCCTGCAGCTTCCGCTATTTTTAATGCGCCCAATGAGTCTACCCCGACAACTAGTTCGGCGACCTCATTTGGAAATACGTTGACGGTGGGGTATCTCGTAAATTTGGATGGTGACATCCTGTTTCCGGTACTGGGGAGAATTCACGCGCAGGGATTGACCAAATCACAGCTTCGGGCTTTATTAACGAAACAGCTGGTGGAAACTAAACAACTGGTAGATCCGATCGTTACTATTCGGCAACTGAATTTCCGGGTCAGTGTACTGGGTGAGGTTGCAAAACCGGGCGTATACAGTACTCCTAATGAAAAGATTAGTTTGCTGGAAGCACTTAGTTTTGCAGGTGATATCACGATTTACGGGAAAAAGAATAATGTGCTGCTCATCCGGGAAGATGACAAAGGCGATAAATTAATTGTACGTATTGATCTGACTTCCAGCAGCTTGTTTACATCCCCATACTATTACCTGAAATCAAATGATGTGATATATGTGGAACCAAGTCAAAACAGGGAAAAGAAAGAGAAGTTTGCCCAGATAACACCGATTATATTAAGTGTTGTCTCACTGGCGATTATTACCGTAACAGCGGTAGCGTACCATCCATAATTAAGTTCACAATCCGTACGTTATAGTATAAGATATTGTATTAAACCCTTTGAATAATGAAAAAAGCGCGGCCAATTGAGGCGGAAGAAACGAATGAAAATTTTTTTCAGTTACTGGCAATAAAATATTTACCGTTCTGGCCTTTCTTTAGTGTCCTCCTTATTATAAGTCTGGCGCTTACCTTTTTATACCTCCAATACACATCGCCGATGTATGAATCTTCGGCCAGCATTCTGATAAAGGATGAAAAAAAGGGCCAGGAAGATTCTAAAATGGAAGAATTACTGAATCTCTTCAATACAAAAAAGATTGTAGAAAATGAGCTGGAGATCCTGCGATCCAATGAAGTGATCAGCGAAGTCGTCATTCAAATGCGGCTATATGCCCCTATTTATACAGAATCCGGTTGGCGGGGGCTGATTCAACGGAGCGCATACACGAGTTGTCCTGTTATGCTGGAAGCCGGCGATCCGAAAACATTGAAAGAAGCAAAAAAAGTTTATTTTAAAATTTCACCGGATACCAGTCGCGTAGAAGTCAACGGAACTGCCCACCTCTTAAACGAATGGTTTAATTCGCCATGGGGATCTATCCGTTTCGTTAAAAATCCTGCATTTAAACTAAACTCTTATCCGGTAAAGGAAGTTGGACGGGTGAAGTACTTTTTTACCCTTAGCAATTTGGACAACATGACGGATGCTGTCACAGAGAGTCTGGTGGCAGCGCCGACAAGCAAACAATCTTCCGTTATTAATCTCAAGATTAAGGATGCTGTTCCGGAGCGTGGTGAAGCGATCATTACGAATATAGTGAACGCATATAATATGAATGCTGTGAGGAAGAAAAGTGAAATTGCGTCAAATACGCTGAATTTTATTGAAGACAGACTCAAAAATGCCAAATTCCAGCTGGATTCGGTTGATAACAGTATTCAAAAATACCGCAACCGTACAGGAATTGTAGATATCAGTGAACAGAGCAGGCTGTATTTGCAAAGTATGGCAGCAAATGATCAGCAGAAAAACAAAATGAAAATTCAGATGAATGTACTGAATGAAGTTCAGCATTACCTGGAAACCCGAAGTGATACCTCCAGTGTGGTCCCTTCCACATTAGAGATCACAGATCCTACCTTAAACGAGCTGCTCGGCAAATTGCACACTTCGCAAAGCGAATATGCCAGGTTGCGTAAAACGACGGCTGAAAATAATCCGATCCTCTCTTCTGTAAAGGACGAAATTGATAAAACCCGGTCGGCAGTGATGGAAACAATAAAAAGTCAGAAAGCCAACTTGCATACCAGTCAGACTTATGTGGATCAGATTTCCAACCGCGATTCCGCCATGGCAAACGCGATTCCTCAAAAGGAAAAAGAACTGGTTGAGGTGAGCAGACAACGGAATATCACAGCCGATATATATTCATTTCTGTTACAGAAAAGAGAAGAAGCGGCATCCTATTCTGTGAGCTCGATTTTGCCCGACAGTTACATCGTTGACAAAGCCAGCTCCTCAGTGAATCCTGTAAGTCCAAAGAAGAGTTTGGTATGGTTGATGGCGATAGTATCCCCCTTTCTTGTAGGAAGTTCCCTGATCACCTTAAAAAGAACACTAAACAACAAAATCTTATATAGAACCGATATAGAATCTTTGACCCATTATCCGGTTATCGGAGAAATAATAGAGGGAAAATTTGAAAACAGTCTCGTAACAGCATCCAAAGAACGAAGTTTTATTGTAGAACAGTTTCGTTTATTAAGATCTGCAGTAAAAAACTTAACAACGCCCCCCGGTCAAATAAAAAGACTTGTATTTACATCCTCTGTTGAAGGTGAAGGAAAGAGTTTCCTAGCATCCAATCTGGCCAACAGTATTACCAGGAGTAATAAAAAAGTAGTTCTCCTTGAACTGGATTTACATCAGCCATCTATATGCGAAATGCTTGGCCTGGAAAGAGGAATAGGCATTACAGACTATTTACTGGGAAAAGCAACTGCTGAAGAAATTCTATTACAGACACCATTCAACCCGGATTTATATTTTGTTCGCGCAGGTAACCTGGTCGAAGACGCATCAGAATTATTGCTGAACGGTAAAATGGAAGAACTGCTGGACTATCTGAATTCCAGAGCCGATATCCTGGTTATTGACATGCCCCCGATTAACCCGATTACAGATGTTTATGTAATAGCACCCCTTTGTGATTACACTTTATATGTGGTTCGTCATAAAAAAGTGAGAAAAAATAATATCAGAATGCTGCATGAAAATATGGAATCCCATAATATAAAAAACGTGGCTCTAATCTTCAATGGAATAAAGAAAAGAGGAATCGGTCAATATAGTTACGGCTATGGTTATGGTTACGGTTATGACTATAAATCCTCTTATGATTCTTACGGGAAGACTAAAAAGAAAAAGACAGTATAGTCTTTTCCAATAATCCCACCATTCACAATCCTTGCAAAAACGTTTTTTTTTCCTTTCGATTGCCTGGCCACAAGTAATTTTTAAAACCCATAGAACCAGATACTTAAATAGGGTTTTTATGCGTTTTTAGCTTGCAGAAAATACTATTTGCATAATTACTTGGTATCGTGCTGTTTACACTAATTAATTCCATTTTTCGGTTTCAGGGTCTGGGACTGAGGTGGCGAAGCTTTATTATCCCGCAAACGCCTGTAAATAACGCACTTAACCCCTAATTTGAACGGTGATCGCTAAATTAAAACACATCTTTTCGGGTGACCTGTTTAAGGTTTCCTCCCTGAATGCGGTATCCACCGTAATAAAAATGCTTACCGGTTTAGTCAGCGTTAAAGTGGTAGCGGCGATCATTGGACCGGCGGGTATTGCCTTACTGGGACAATTAAATAATTTTTCGACGATTACCCTGGGAGTTTCAAGTGCTGGGATCAATGCAGGAATGACCAAATATGTTTCTGAATATTCCAACTCACGGAAGAAATACCTACTGTTCCTGGGAAGCGGATACTGGATCACGATCTTATTTTCAATTCTTACCAGTATCGTCCTGATAATCGGCGCGGGGTACTTTTCAAAACTTATTTTGCTCGACGAGAAATACAGATTCGTTTTCTATTTTTTCGGCGGGACTATTATTTTATATGCTTTAAATGCCCTGCTGATATCAGTCATCAACGGTTTTAAGGAATATAAAAAATATATAATTGCAAATATTCTTGGAAGCATAGTTGGCCTGATATTCTCCGTCGTATTGTCTATCAAATATGGTGTATCAGGTGCTTTGATTTCGGTTGTTACTTTTCAATCGATCGTGTTCCTGCTCACACTTGCCATCATTCATAAATCATACTGGTTTGAATGGAAAACATTTACACGCAAATTCAGCTGGCTGGTGGCCGGCCGTCTCGGCCATTATTCAATGATGGCTCTGGTGAGCGCGGTGGTAGTCCCGGTCAGTCAGCTAATTATCAGGAGTTATATTAGGAAAAATGAGGGTATTATCAACGCCGGTTTATGGGAGGGAATTAACAGGATATCTGCCATGTACCTGCTGGTGATAACGACTTCCCTGAGTGTGTATTATCTACCGAGACTCGCAGAACTGCGAAGCAAACAGGAACTGAGGAGAGAAATTTCAAGCGTTTACAAACTTATTATTCCCTTATTGATAGCAGCCACAATCGTCATTTACATAGTTAGAAAATTCATTATTCAATTGTTATTCACAAGGGAATTTGCAGGCATGCAGGATCTGTTTGGGTTTCAGCTGATAGGAGACATTTTTAAGATGGCCGGATGGATTTTAGGATATCTCATGATAGCAAAAGCCATGACCAAAACATATATAACCATGGAATTTGTGAGCTATTCGGGTCAGGTCCTGTTTAGCTGCGGCTTCGTCGTCCTGTATGGAACAGTAGGCGCCACCATCGGATACGCAGTGGGGAACTTGCTTTATTTTGTGATAATGATTATTATATTCCGGAAGGTCCTGTTCAATTATGAATAGCCGTTCGGACTCGCCGGTTGGCATTCTCATTTTTTGCTTATCCGGGTTTCTAGGGAAATAAATGTAACAGTATTCATCTGAATATAAATGACAGTAAGAAATACAGATAATCCGTCTATACTGGTGTCCATTGTGCTACCTGTTTATAATGGTGAAAAATATCTGGAACAAGCCATTGAAAGTGTGATATCCCAAACCTATGATAATTGGGAACTGATAATTATCAACGACGGTTCAACCGATAATTCCGAAAAACTGGTTTTTAATTATACCGATAACCGGATAAAATATCTCCTCAATGAAACAAATCGGGGGATCATTTACTCTATGAACAGGGGTCTTGATGAAGCCAGGGGTGAATTTATAGCCAGACTGGACGCTGATGATATAGCCTTACCGTTTCGTCTTGAAAAACAAGTGGAATTTTTGAAAGTAAATAAGGAATATGTACTCTGTGGCAGTTACTTTCAAACAATTGACACTTCCGGAAAAGTTTTAAAGAATGTAAAATTTCCGGACAATGACCTGGATGCCCAATCCTATCTCCTTTTGCATAATTGCTTTTGTCATTCCGCAATTATGATGAGAGCCGGAATCGCAAAAGAATTAAAATATGATCCAGAATACCAGGTTTGTGAAGATTATGATTTATGGTACAGGATTTCGCGGAAAGGAAAAATAATCAATCTCCCGATATTTATGTCTCTGTACAGATTGCACAGCGGTAACATTAGCCTGACGAAACGGGAAATCATGTTCACCAACGTGAATAAAATAAACAAAAAAATACTAATGGACCTGGATATTGAATATTCTGAACAGGAACTGCAAGTCCATTCCAATGCCCTTTGTTATAATGCCGAATATTTCCGCAATCCGGCCAATCTGCGAGTACTGGAAAATTGGGTATCCAAATTATATTCTTTTATCAAGAAAAACGGCCGTTATAATGCCCTCTTGTGTTATCGGATCCTGACTGAAAAATGGATTGTATTAGCTTACAACTCCGGGAATTACAGAAAATTGGTGTTCAATAAATTGATATTCGCGCACCCCTCGGTATACCTTGGAAACCTGTATAGGAAAACCAGGAAAAATATTTGATTAAATTTGTAAGGACGGTTTTACTCTTCTAAACTTTATCTGTTGCATTTTATTTTATTACTGATAGGCGCCGGATTGTTCATTTACACGCTGATTTACAAACCAGAAATCATTGCGGTTCTTTTCTTTACTATAACTATAGCCGATATAAATTTTGAAATTCCAGGCTTGCCTTTAAACATGCGCGCAATCATAGGCATCAGTTTGTTTATGCGGTCGTTGGTGCCTGTCCGTGGCGATAAGTCTCCGCCATTCATTTCTACAAACGCCAGGTATATATTCGTTTTTCTGCTTTATAGTATGCTGGTAACAATGGCTTATGATTTACTCGATTTTAATTTCATAAAAACAACCGCATTAACTGCAATTTCTGTTTACTGCGGATTCTATTACTTCTGCAAAAAAGGAGATTATACTTATCTCAGGCTAAGCCTCATTTTTGCAGGAATCATCTGTTTTGCAGACCTTGCTTACTCTTATGTCGTTATAGGGCATTTTCCGGTACAACGTATATATCTGGTACTTATGGATATTCCCCTTCAATACGATGAACAAGGGAATATCATCGAGCAAATCAATCATAATTTCTACGGACTTATCTGCGGTATGTGCTTTGTATTCCTGATTAATGAATACATAAATAAGCGAAATGCCGAAAAATACGCACTGATTCTTTTACCGTTTATGTTCCTGGGCGTATTGATGTCGACGTCGAGAAGCGCCTTGCTTGGAATTATTGGCATTTCAATATTTCTGATAGGCAGACAATTAGGATCGAAACAAAGTTCGAAAAAAGCCGTAAGACTCCTGACTCTTGGAGTGGGCGTTATATTTCTTGCATTATTTCTATTTGTGACTGTTCAGAAAGTTTTTGATCTGAAGAGTGAATTTATTGAAAATATCACACAAAGAATGGTGGATGAGCCCATTGCCGTATTCGATAAGCACATGGGGTTTAACTATAATGCCCAGGCTCTTGACGCGCTGGAATGGAGAGGGGAAGCAGCATCTAATGCATATGACGCATTCCTCAATCTGAAGACAAACGAACAGATATTCGGAATTGGATTTTGGGGATTTGTTACCAGAAACTTAGGAAGGAACAACCTGCCCCCACATAATGGTTTGTTGACATTATTGATTGAAAACGGGATCGTAGGATTATGTATATATGTATGCTTGGTCATATCCATAATCGCAAATTCCTTCAAAAAACAGCGGGACATTTCCCCCCTGGTTACCATTTTAATATTCATAATAATCTACTGTGTGGGTCAGAATGGTGAGCTGACTTCAAGTATTACTTTTTTGTTTATTGTCTCGCTTATTGCGGAAAACAAATACCGTGATATAAAATTGCCGGAAGAGCAGAAAAAAATAAATCCATCTGCTATTTATTTGAAAAAAGTCATTTAGGATTGTCGGTGAAATCAATATTATACGTTACGCCTGCACTCCCTGTCGGGGGAGCCGAAAAATTTTTGGTATTACTTGCAAATTCGTTGGTGAATGAATTAAATAAACAGATCGTAGTCAGCTTAAGTCACAATAATAAATTACAAAATGAATTCGACAAATCCATCCGGTTTCTTGTTCTTCCCCGGTTCGGCAAATTTGATATTGCACCATTAAAATCACTGAGAAAATTAATTAAGGAGGAGAAACCCGGAGTCATATTTTGTCTGAATTTTTTCAGCTTTTTTTGCATTAAACTTGTTACCTGGGGGTTGCAGACAAAGCCCCCTGTAGTAGTTTCTTATCATAGTACCATTCCTGAAAACAGAAAGGAGCATTTGCTTCACAAATTTTATGCGCGTTTAATAAGCAAAAAGGATCTGGTCATTACTGTTTCTAAAAACCAGGAAAAATACACAGCAGAAAAGTATCAGATATCAACCGATAGATTTAAAACCATTCACAATGGAATTGACCTGGCCAGGTGGTATTTACCAGGTACGGACTGGACCGCCGGAATCAGGGAACAATATGGTATACCGATGGATGCATCAGTCATCATTATGACCGCTGCCTTCCGTCCGGAAAAAAATCACCGGGGAGCAATAAAATCTCTCCGGATATTGCATTCGGAACATCGAAAGAAAGCTTATCTCCTTTTTGTCGGTGACGGTATTTTGCTCGAGCATTGCAGGGAGCTGGCCAAAGAGCAGAATATGCAGGAATTCATAATATTTACCGGGAGCCAGCAGGATGTCCGGCCTTTTTATTGGGCAAGCGACCTGTTTGCCCTATGCTCTACCAGTGTTGAAACATTTTCTATAGCCGCCCTAGAAGCCATGGCTTGCGGCCTGCCTGCTGTGTTGACAAATATTGGCGGTGCGAATGAAATGATTGTTACCGGTTTAAACGGGTTTCTTTGTGATTCAGATGCAGCAGACATTGCGCTGAAATGGTCAACAGCTTTGAAAACTGATTTTTCGCCGCAATGGATACACAATCATGTTCGTAAAAATTTTAGTGCTGCAAAAATGATCAAAAAGTACAAAGAGGTCCTACAAATTCAAAGCGATTGAAGAACCAGTCATGGGTAGAAAATTGAATATACTGGTTGTTAACTGGACCTGGCATCCTTCCGGAGGCGATTGGACTTATGTAGAAAATCTTTGTAAATTTTATCAGTCGAAGGGCCATGAAATAATTCCGTTTTCGATGAAAAATGAGAAAAATTTACCTACACCATATGCTGAGTATTTCATAACTAAAATAGACTATCAGGAGCTTAACCGTAATAAATCGCTTATCAAGGGGGTCAGTACTGTCAGAAAGACTATTTATTCAACGGAAGCCAGGTCAAAATTAAAATCCTTGCTGGACAATCACCCGATAGATATTGTCCACCTGAATAATATTCACCACTACCTTACTCCGGCAAGTATTATTCCTGAATTTAAAAAGAGAAATATCCCGATTATCTGGACACTCCATGACTACGTTATTTTATGCCCCAATACCACATTTATCAGTCATGAAAAAATCTGTGAAAAATGCAGGAATGGCAAGTTTTATCAATGTATAATAAATAAGTGCAAAAAACAATCCGTACCGGCGAGTTTTGTCGCTGCTCTGGAATCCTATGCGAATAATTTTTACAACCCATATAAACATGTGGATTACTTTATCTGTCCATCGAAGTTCATCAAGGCAAAATTTGAATCATTTGGGTTTGAGGCGCGTAAGTTAATACAGGTCTATAATTTGTTCGATGTCCAGTCCGTGTCTGACGGTTACCAGACAGTATTAGAATCCAATGTCAAACCATACATTGTATATGTTGGGAACATACTCCGGGTTAAAGGAATTTTTACACTTGTTCACGCAATGGCTGGCCTGGATCTGGACTTATATGTTATAGGCAGCGGAGAGCATTTTGGCCAGCTCAAGGAATTGGTGGAATCCGGCCGGTTTGCCAATGTAAAACTCCTGGGTAAATTGCCTAAAAAAGAAGTATTCCGTTATGTGCAACAATCCGCTTTTGTAGTTGTTCCCAGTGAATGGTACGAGAATCTCCCCTACTCGTTAATAGAAGCATTATTACTTGCCAGGCCGGTGCTGGGGGCCGATATCGGGGGCATTCCGGAATTGGTTGTTAATGATATCACCGGCTATCTTTTCCAGCCTGGGAATGTGACTGATCTCCGTTCTAAAATACTTTTGATGAAAGATGACAGGAACAAATTAAACCAAATGGGAATTGAAGCAAGAAAACATGCATTGAATTTAGTAAATTTTGAGGCGTTTGAAAAAAAGCTTTCTCCCATATTTGAATCTTTGCAGCTGCCCTTATAATTTCCGCCATGAATTTCCTGGATTATATAATTAGAAAATTGGGTAAGGAGGGCTATCAGGTTGACAAAAGGTTGTCGAAAAAGGAGATATTTATTATCTTATCAGATAAATTTTTCGCACTTCTGCGAGGATTTTACTACAAAATATTCTTTCGGTCGTCTGCTGGACTTATGTTTATAGG
>Ga0157376_10003666_pt1 | contig 10604 bp, 7 predicted proteins | sample M45metaG_FD_121801 | JGI IMG/M metagenome (GOLD analysis project Ga0157376, IMG submission 121801) | Miscanthus rhizosphere microbial communities from Kellogg Biological Station, Michigan, USA - M4-5 metaG | ecosystem: Host-associated > Plants > Roots > Rhizosphere > Soil | place: USA: Michigan... | reverse complement strand
ACGGCCCGTCCGAAGCCTCCGGGTAGGTTGCTTGATCCTGGCAGCGATGCCAGGGCTAGAGGAATGATCGTCTCGCCGGAACTCGCCGCAAGGCGGACGACGGCGGACAAAATTCGGCTTACCGGCGTGACTGCGGCGCTTCGCTTCCTTTCTCTCTTCGCCGTTCTGGCGCTTGTCGGGTCGCTCGGGCTCGACGCGCAGGACCTCGGGATCCGCCAGTACAAGCCGAAGTCGACGCTCGTCGTCCCGGCGCATACCGTCGCGCGGGCGAAATATCCCGTCATCGACATCCACAGCCATCACGACGACCTCACGCCGGACCGGTACGCGCAGGTCGTGCGGGAGATGGACGGCCTCAACCTCCAGATCCTGGTGAACCTCAGCGGCGGCACGGGGTCCGAGTTGCTGCGGAAGCTCGACGTCGTGCGCACCAGCGCGGCGCCGACGCGTATGGTGCAGTTCGCCAACCTGGATTTCAGCGACATCGACCAGGCGGGCTACGGGGCGCGGCAAGCCGCGCGCCTCGCCGCCGACGTGAAGGCCGGCGCCAGGGGCCTGAAGATCTTCAAGAACTTCGGCATGACGGTGAAGTACGCCAACGGCGCGCGGGTGAAGGTGGACGACCCGCTGTTCGACGAGGTCTTCGAGACGTGCGCGCGGCTGGACGTTCCCGTCCTGATCCACGTCGGCGAGCCGGCTCCGTTCTTCGACACGGTGGACGAGCACAACGAGCGCTGGCTCGAGCTGCAGGTGCACCCGGAGCGGCGTCGCCCGCCAGAGCGGTTTCCGTCGTTCGAGACGCTGGTCGCCGAGCGGAACCACCTGTTCGCGAAGCACCCCCACACGCGGTTCATCGCCGCGCACTTCGGGTTCCACGCCAACGATCTCGGGCGGCTGGGGAAGCTGCTGGACGAGCTGCCGAACGTCTACACCGAGACGGGCGCCATCATCGAGGAGCTGGCACGCCAGCCCCGCGCCTCGCGTGCTTTCTTCGTGAAGTACCAGGACCGGATCCTCTTCGGCAAGGACACCTACGTGGCGTCGGAATATCCGATCTTCTTCAGGACGTTCGAGACCGCCGACGAATACTTCGACGGCTATCGCGACTATCACGCCTTCTGGAAACTCTACGGTCTTGACCTGCCTGATGGCGTCCTGCAGAAGCTGTACTACGCCAACGCGCTGAAGGTGGTCCACGGGCTGCCCGCCGCGAGCTTCCCGCCGCTGACGCCTGCGACGAACTGACGCCCGCGTCTGACGAACTGCGCCCCGCATCTGTAGCGCAGGCCTTCAGGCCTGCTATCGCTTCAACGCGGCGCGAGCCTCGGCCAGGGCGGTCGCGATCTCCCGGTTCGTCGGATCGATTCGAGCGGCTTGCTCGAACTCTCTGACAGCTCTCGGCATCTCGCGGCGGCTGGCGGCGATCAGCCCGAGGTTGTAGTGCGCCTGCGCGTTGCCGGGGTTGATCCGCAGGGACGCCTCGAGCGCCGTCGCCGCCTGGTCGAAGCGCTTCAACATCGCGTACGCAGCGCCGAGGTCCGACAGCGCCGCCCCATCATCCGGGTGGGCGGCAGTGACGTGCCGGAGGAAGGGAAGGGCCTCGGCGGGCCGGTTCAGCGCGAGCAGTGTCGTGCCGAGGTTGTACTCGGCATCGGCGTAGGCCGGATCGATCTGGAGGGCCCGTTCGAACTCCTTCAGCGCGTCCGCCGGACGGTTCGCGGCCCGGAGCGAGGTCGCGAGCGTGTTCCTCACCACCGCGCTGTCGGGGCGTGTGTTGACGGCCTGCTGCAGACGCGCGATGGCTTCGTCCAGTCGCCCCTGGGATTCGAGGACCGAGCCGAGGTTCGCAAGCGCGACGAAGTCTCCGGGATACTTGACGAGCCGCGCGCGCATCAGCGCCTCCTGCAGCGTCAGGCGATCCTCGGGCCGCGCGGGCAGGACCTGCACCCAGAGATGCGCCATCTCGTCGATCGCCCGGTTGCCGCCGCGCACGCGCTGGGGCGGCGTGTGCGGGTTGCGCACGTTGCTCGACGAGTTGTCGAAGATCCACCGCATCGAGAGGACGGTGCCTTTCGGCAGCGACAGGGGATCGGCAAGCTGGTAAACGCCCTGCCACTTCATGTCCCAGTCTGAAATCCGGATCAGCCACTGCACGGATCCGTCCGGCAGCTTCGCGGTCCCCTCGACGATCTTTCCGAGGTAGTGCGCGTGCGGGTAGACGCCGAGCACCTCAACCGGCACGGGCAGCACGAGCGCGTCGGTCACCTCGAACTGCGCGTCGCCCGGCGGGATGTCGAGCGCGCCGTCGTGCTCGAGCTGCAGGAGCATGGGCACGCGGGTCGCCGGTCTCTCGCTGAAATACAGGCCGATGGCCGGCTGGATTGGCTCGCTTCTGCCTGAAGGCTGCAGGTGCATGTTGAGAATCAGATCGGTGCCCGGCTCGAGTCGCCATGCCATGTCGGGGCGTTCGACGAGCGCCGGTGTGCCGGGTTTCCAGAACAGGAAGTGGCTGTCGGGCTCGAATCGGTTCGAGGCGAGCGTGAGATCCATGCCAGGGAAGCCTGGGCCGGGCGATTGCGCGTCGAGCGCGCGGCCGGCGCCGCTGGTGTCGAGCAGGACGTTGGCGTGGTGCACGAGCCGCGCGTTGCCCGGCAAGATCTCCATCGCGCGCACGTAACGCGTGCCGGTCACCGTCGACGGAAGTACGAGATTCCAGAAGACGTCCCCGCCCTCGGCCGGCACGACAAACGGCTCCGCCTCGCGAAGGACGAGATCCGGAGTGCCGAGCTGCCAGCCGGCGGAGTACATCGGCGCCGCCGGCATCCGCAATGGGTCGCCTTCCGGCGCGCCGGCAGCCGCCCACGCCCTCAGCGTCTCTATCTCGGCGTCCGTCAGATGCCGCTCGCCGACGAATCGCCCGTGGCCCGCATCCGGAGGCCACGGCGGCATGTAGCGACGCCCGGTGACCTTGGCGATCTGCCGCGCGTGCTTGCGCGCGTCCTCGTAGCTGATGAGCGCGAACGGTCCGGGCCCTCCGGGATGATGGCAAGGCGCGCAGTTCTTGAACAGGAGTGGCGCGACGTCGCCCGTGAAGGTGGGTTGAGTGGCTGCTCCGCCGGTGCAGCAGGTAGCGAGGGCCGCCAGCGCCATGGCCGTCGCCGTGCGGCGTGCCCGCGTCATCGCGTCACATCGGCGATCAGGCAGCCGACGGCGGGCGAGGACGCGACCTCGGGTCTCTGGCCCCGGGCGACGGCGGTGAGCACCTCGTCGAGGTCGTGCCTGGTGGGCGCCGGCCGCATCCGGCCGATGTCCACGTAGCGGTCGTCGATGCGCCCCGTGTAGACGAGTACGGGACCAGCATTCGACGGAATGAAGACGGCGGCTTCAGGCGTAGCCCTGGCGCCGGCCAGATGGACAAGTTGATGCGAACGATCGAGGAGGGCGCGATCGGCATAGCCGTAGTCGTGGAGGTAGGCGCGCACGGTCCCAGCCGTCTCGGCGGGATCCACGAACACGAGATGAAACGCCACGTGCGCTGAGACGGCGCGCTGTTCCAATCGCTGGAGCTCTGGAGCGTATCGCGCCGCGACAGGGCAGTCGGTCCGGGTGAAGACGAAGACCCAGGCCCGCGCGGACGCCGCGAAGGGCCGCACCGGCGTGCCGTCGATGCTCTCGAGTGTCAGCTCGCGGCCTTGGGGATCCGCGCGCACCACGAGTGAAGCGGCGAGCACAGCGATGAGTGCTGCCGCAATGGCATGAGGACGCAGGAGCCGGCGGCCGGCCTCCATCGCCTCGGATTATAGCTGCGAGAGTCCGGCTTCAGCGCCTGACCGCCGGCGTCGCAACGAGACCGACTCCCTCGCGAACGACGACGAAGCGATCGGCGGGTACGCGCTCGATCACATCGTGCCCGCCGTTGGGCCAGGCGACGTCGATCCGATCCGCCGTGACGGCGGATCCGAGCCCGAAATGCGCGCGGAGATCGTCGTGCGAGTAGTAGCTCGACTGGCTGAGAATCGCACGCGCCTGCGTGCGGCCGCCGGCGGTCACGCGAACGGTGGCACCGAGACCCCGCCGGTTTGAGGTCGTCCCCTGGAGCTCGACCGTCAGCCAGTGGTTGGGGCCCTGGTAGTCGTTCCGGAGAAGAGACGGCGGTTCGTTCATGTTCATCACCAGCACATCGACGTCGCCGTCGTTGTCGACGTCACCGAACGCCGCGCCTCGGCTGGAGCGGGGCGTCGTGACGCCAGGGCCGCCGCGGGCGGTCTCCTGATTGAACTTGCCGTCACCGCGGTTCACGAACAGCACGCGCGGGCCCTTGTGCGGGTAGCGCGGGAAGCGCTGCTCGATCTCCGGGTAGACGTTCCCGGTCATGTACATCAGGTCCTGCCAGCCGTCGTTGTCGAAGTCGGCGATGGCCGCGCCCCATTCCACGAATCGGTTCTCGACGGCGAGGCCCGCGGCCGTGGCGACGTCTTCGAACTGACCAGGGCCGGTCGAGCGATAGAGCGCGGGGATGTCGTCGGCGAAGTGTGTCTTGAAGAGATCGAGGCGGCCGTCCGCGTTGAAGTCGCCGACGCCCACGCCCATTCCGGCCTGCGGCATGCCGTTCTCGCTGAGGCCTGCACCGCTCGGAAGCGCGGCGTCCGCGAAGGTGCCGTCGTGGTTGTTGTGGTACAGGATCGCCGACGTCGAGTCGGACGCCACATAGATGTCGACCCAGCCGTCGTCGTCGAAGTCGGCCGCGAGCGCCGTCATCGAGTAGCGCCCCGTGACCTTCGCGATGCCTGATGGCTCAGATACGTCGGCGAACGTGCCGTTGCCCTCGTTGTGGTACAGCAGGTTGGTGTCGGTCGGCAGTCCTTTCGGCCCGCAGTTGACCGGAATGCCTTTCCACAGGCAGTTGACGCCTTGCCCCGGTTCGCTCGCCGTCGCGAGATCGAATTTCAGGTAGTTCGAGACGAAGAGATCGAGCCGGCCGTCGCGGTCGTAGTCCACGAACGAGCAGCCGGACCCCCAGCGCGCCGGACCTGTCGTCGGCAGCCCGGCTTTCGCGCTGGCGTCGTCGAAGCGTCCGTCACCCCGGTTGTGAAACAGGTAGTTCCGCCCGAACGACGTGATGAAGAGATCGACGGCACCGTCGTTGTCGTAATCGCCCGCGCAGACCGACGAGGCGAAAACGGTGAGGCCGAGACCGGCCTGCGCCGTGATGTCCGTGAACGTGCCGCGGCCGGAATTCCGATAGAGGCGCGTGGTTGGCCCGGCAGCGGCGATCGCGGGGTCTTCGGCCCTGGCGCCTTCGGCCAGTCGCGTGCCGCCGAGCACCAGCGCGTCGAGCCAGCCGTCGTGGTCCACGTCCACCCAGGCCACGCCGGCGCCGTTGGTCTCGATGATGAATCGCTTCCGCTCCAGGCCACCGTAGATGGACGGGACCGTGAGGCCGGCTGCCTCCGCGATGTCGGTGAACGTCGGCACCGAGGCGCTTCGCTCCGCTTGCATCGACGCGCCGGCAAGCGTGAGGACTCCCGCCGCAGACGCGATCCAAAGCCAGAAAGGACGCAGCATCACATCTGGCTCAACGGGGCTGCTGCGCGTCGGTGAGCTTCGAGGCGACGGCGAACTCCTTGCCCGCCTCCTCGGCGTGACCGAGCTTCTGCAGCGCCTGCGCGAGCAGGTAGTGCGCCGACTTGTTGTTCGGGTCGTACTCGACGGCCCGCCGCAGGAAGCCTTCGGCCGTGCCCGGATCATTGGTCGCCAGATACGCGCGCCCGAGAACGATGTACGGGCCGCTGAAGTAGGGGTTGATCCAGAGCGACCGTTGGAGGGCAGCGATGGCTGGCGACCACTGCTGCTGACGTGCGTAGCTCTCGCCGAGCCGATACTCGGCCATCGAGTTCAGCGGGTTGATCGCCAGCTCCTTCTGAAAGAACGCGATCCCGTCGTCCACCTTTGCCCGTGAGATCGCGATCACGCCGAGCAGGTAGTTGGCCTGGGGCAAGGTCGCGCTCATCGCGATCGCGCGCTGGACCTCCGTCTCGGCGGCGTCGTTGAACTCGAGCCGCACCATCATCTGGGCGGTGAGCAGGTGCGCTGCAGCCGATTCGAGCGGCACCCCGAAGGTCTCCGCCAGCGCGCCGCGCGCCTTGTCGTTCTGCGACGTCTGGACATAGGCCATCCCCAGCACCTGCGCGAGCTCCACGTTGTCGGTCGCCCATCCGCGCGTCTCTTCGAGCAGCGGCAGCGCTTCCTTCAGGCGGCCGGCCATGTAATACGAAAGCGCGAGCACTTGCACGGCTTCCTTTCGCTCGACCGACCCGTCTGGCAATTGGTGGGCGACCGGCGCCAGGGCGTCGATGGCCTTAGCCGGATCGTCCAGGTGATAGAACGCCACGCCTTTCAGGTACTTCACTCGTGCATCGTCCTGCGGAAGCGACTGCAGCTTCTCGAGCGCCTGCGCGGACTGTCCCGACGAGATGAGAGCGTGAATGTCGGTCAATGTCTGCTGCAGGCCGGCCCGGTCGCCGGCCGGCGCTTGAAGGACGACCGCCACGAGGAGAAGCGTCGCGATCATGGCCGGCCACCCTGTCCTTCGATGAGCGTGAGTCGCTGATCGGCTTTGACGTTCGTCCAGTGTTCCTCGAGGCCGTTCGGCCAGCGGACGTCAACGCGATCGGCCTGTCTAGCAGCGTCCAGGCCGACATGCACTGAAGTCGTTCTGCGACAGATAGCTGCCACCTCCTTGGACCTCGCGGAGCTGTGTCACCCCTCCGGTGACGACCCGAAGGCGGGCACCGATCGCGCTGCGGTTCGACGTCGTGCCGACCAGCCGCAGCTCGAGCCAGTGGTGATCCGGTGGCGCCGAGGTCAGGAACACGTCAGGTGTGTCGTGCACGTTGTTGATGGCGACGTCGATCGTGCCGTTCCCGTCGAGGTCCCCGAACGCGGTGCCGCGCCCTGCCTTCGGCGTCGTGACCGGAGGGCCCAGTCGCTCGCTGACGTCTTCGAACCGGCGGCCCTCGACGTTGCGGTAGACCACCTTGCGTTGCTCGTAGCCGACCTCGGTGCGCAGCGTGCGGACCTCCGGGTAGACGTGGCCGTTGGTCAGGAAGATGTCGAGCCATCCGTCGTTGTCGAAGTCCGCGAAGCCCGCGCCCCAGCCGAGCCACCGGCTGTTGAGGCCGAGCCCTGCGTCGAACGTCCGGTCCTCGCACGCGTTGCCGCCGAGGTTGGCATACAACGACGTCGTGTCGCCCGCGAAGTTCGTCTTCAGGATGTCCATCCAGCCGTTGCGATCGTAGTCGCCGATCCCGACGCCCATGCCTGCCTGCGGCTTGCCGTCCTGGCTGTACGCGCAGCCGGCGCGAACACCGATGTCCTCGAACGTCCCGTCGCGACGGTTTCGGTAGAGGGCGCTCGGGTTCGAGTCGTTGGCGACGTAGAGGTCAACCCAGCCGTCGTTGTCGAAGTCCAGGGTCGAGACGCCCAGGCCGAAGGCGCCGGTGGACTTCGTGATTCCTGACGCCTCGGAGACGTCTTCGAACGTGCCGTCACCACGATTGTGGAAGAGCGCGTTCTTGCCGCCCTGAAGCCCCGGTGGACCGCACGCCACGGCGACGCCTTTATAGCGGCAGAGTCCAGAGTCTGGCGTCGGCGCGGTCGCGAGGTCCAAGTCGATGTAGTTGGCGACGAAGAGATCCAGCTTGCCGTCGCGATCGTAGTCGAGGAACGCGCAGCCCGTTCCCCATCGCGTCTTCGGGTTTCCGACATCGGCCTTGTCCGTGGCGTCGTCGAAGTGCCCATGGCCGTCGTTGTGGAACAAGCGATTGTGGCCGTAGTACGTGACGAAGAGGTCCACGTTGCCGTCGTTGTCGTAGTCGCCCGCGCACGCGCCCTGGCCCCAGCCCCACTGGTTCCGCAGGCCGGCCGCCTCGGTGACGTCGCCGAATTGTCCTCCTCCGAGATTGCGATACAGGTGCGGACGCGGTTCCCCGCCGGTCGGAAAGCCTTCGAGCGTGGTGCCGTTCACGAAGAACAGATCGCTGCGTCCGTCGTTGTCGTAGTCGAGCATCGCCACGCCAGACCCCGTCGTCTCGAGAAGGTAGCGGTTCGTCGCTTTGCCTCCGAAGACGGTGAGTCCGGTGAGGCCGGCTTCCGGACCGAGCCGGTGAAAGGAGAAAGGCACCGTCTGATCCGAGGGCGCCGCCGCCGTCGTCGCGAGCGCCAGCGCCGCGGTCGCCACGAGCTGCCCGGTGCGCATCCGCTAGGGTTCCCTCGGGGCGGCCGGCGCTTCGAGACGGCGCGCGGCCTCCAGGTGCTGTCTGGCCTCGGCGGTTTCGCCCTTCTGCGTCAGCGCATCAGCGAGCGCGTGTTGCGCCGGGGCGCTTGACGGATCGAGGCGAACGGCCTCGCGGAATTGCGAGAGCGCACCGTCGAGATCGTGCTCGTTCATCCGCTTCCGCCCGACGCTCAGCGCGAAAATCGAAGCCTGCTGGTTCGACTTGATCGCATTCAGTCGTTCGGCCTCCGCAAATGCGGCCGTTGCCCCTGCGGTGTCCTGCTGGCGCTGCAGGATCTGCCCGATGCTCAGATACGCCTCCGGCGATTGCGGCTCGATCTGGATCGTCGTCCTGAATTCGGCCAGTGCCTCGTCCTGCTTGCCAAGCTGGCGCAGCACCGTCCCGAGCATGTAATGCGCCTGGGCGTAGCCTGGCTTCGCGGCGAGCGCTGCGCGAAACTCTTCGACGGCGTCGGGCAGCCGTCGCGTTTGCCACAGCACGACGCCCAGAGTGTAGTGCGCATCCGCGAGGTCGGGGCCGAGTCGCACGGCCTCGCGAAGGGCCCGCTCGGCGCCCTCGAAGTCGTCCTGCTGTTTCAGCGCGGTGCCGAGATTGTAGAAGGCCTCGGCATATGCCGGCTCGTCGTGCACGAGCGACTGAAAGACCGACACCGCGGCCGCGAGGTCCGCCTTCTGCAACAACGCCGTGCCGAGATTCAGTCTTCCCATGCGGTTGTCGGAATGGGCCGCGACCAGCGACTGAAACGTCGAGACCGCCAGCTCAGCGTCGCCCCGCTGCATGTAGGCGAGTCCCAGGGCGTTTGGCGCGTCGAAGTTGTTCGGGTCCAGCTCGATCGCCTTCTTGAGCACGTCTATCGCGGCGTCGGGCTTCCCGCGCTCCCTGAGCGTGATGCCCAGCCGCGTAAAGGCCACTGCGAGCCTCGGGTTGAGCCGTGTCGCGGTGGTCAGTTCCTCGATCGCCTGGTCGAGGTGTCCCTGCCCGCGAAGAACGGCGCCGAGATAGTAGTGGGCCTCTGCGTGTCGCGGCTGGATGGCCACCGCCGCGCGAAGGGAAGGGAGCGCCGCGTCGTAGTCGCGGCGCAGGAACTCGGTGACGCCGAGGTGATACTGCGCGTCGAACAGCGTCGGCTCGAGCGCGGTGGCGCGTCTGAACTGCGTAACGGCGTCGTCCATGCGCCCCTGCTGGCCGAGGACGAAGCCGTAGCGGTCGTATGCCTTTGCCATGGCTGGCGCGCTCGAGATCGCTGCGCTCAGCTCGCGTGCGGCGCCGTCGAGATCCTTGCGCGCCTCGAGCACGAGCCCCAAGCCGTAGTGTGCCGACGCCAGCGTCGGGTCGCGGTCGATGGCCTGACGAAACTGTGCCTCAGCGCCGGCGAGGTCGCTTGCTTTCAGAAGGCGTTCGCCGGCCGCGACGAGGCCCGCGGCGTCGCCGGAGTGGCGCGCATTCGGAGTTTGCGAGAGGGCAGGGCCGGCGAGCGCGACGACGAGCCCGGCAGCGATGGCGACGAGCCTCACGATCGGATCTTATACAGACCTGCCAGACCCGCTCGACCTGCCGGCCTGACTCGACCTGCGAGACCCCGAGGACCTGCTGGCGTGGGGGTGTCCGGCGCCAAGTGGCGCCAGACACCCACGATTGGTGTGCTCAGAACGTGAACTTCGCGGCGAACTGGAAGTTCCGCTGCGGGTCGCTGTTGCCGTACGCCGTAGAGTCGATGACGCCGGCATGCTTGTTGGCGTTCAAAGGCACTCCGACCGTCGAGTCGGGCTGACCGAGGTTTACGACGTTGAACAGGTTGACGGACTCTATCCGCACTTCGATGTCCTTGCCGTTACCGAACCTGAAGTGCTTGAAGATCGAGGCGTCAGTGCGCCGGTAGTAAGGACCCCGGAGCATGTTGTACGGCATGTTGCCGAATGTGCCTTTCGCCGGACGGCCGAAGGCGCTGTTCGCATCGCCAATCGGCGCTGCGTTGAACCACTGTGCGGTCGTCTTGGGTCCGTCGGCGTTGCCGATCAGGTTCGGGCGATTCGTCCCCGTGTCCCGATCTGCGCCGGCGTCGTTGTACCCGACGTCGAACGGCACGCCGCTCTGGATCGTGTGGTTGGCGTTGAACTGCCACCCGCCGAGGATCGCCTCCATCACGTTCGACATGTCGGCGCCATGCTTCCTTCCCTTGCCGTACGGGAGTTCCCAGACGAGGGTGAGGTTGAAGATATTGGTCCGATTCCAGCCCTGCACGCCGTAGTTCTGGTTCGGATCCCAGAGGAAGTAGTTGTCGCTGTGCCCTTGGGCCTTCTGCCAGGT
>Ga0157376_10003664_pt1 | contig 10607 bp, 9 predicted proteins | sample M45metaG_FD_121801 | JGI IMG/M metagenome (GOLD analysis project Ga0157376, IMG submission 121801) | Miscanthus rhizosphere microbial communities from Kellogg Biological Station, Michigan, USA - M4-5 metaG | ecosystem: Host-associated > Plants > Roots > Rhizosphere > Soil | place: USA: Michigan... | reverse complement strand
GAGCGTGTGGTCGTCATCTGGAATCCTCGGAGTACTCCACATTGTAACCGGGCGATTCCAGCGCCTCAATCGCCGACGATACAATGCTTGTCGAACAGTTCCTACGGTTGAGAGAGTGCAGATGAAAGCTTTGTTCCTTACGGTCGCGCTAGTTGCCTGCTTGGCGGGAGACGCCATAGCACAGAATCACCGCATCTGGGTAATGCAAGAGCCAGGTTCAATCGTCGAGTATGACCCGCTGACGCTTGCGTCAAAACAGACCAGCCCGATCCCGCCTGAAGCTTTGCATGCTCCCGCTCTACTGCAAGTCAATGTACAAGGGCAGATGCTGTTCGCCCCCAATCCGGATGATCCATCTCCGGATGTAGGCAAGGCCGGCGAGAAAATTTGGTTCACGGATGGAAAAACACCAACCGATCTCAAGCGGGGATTTGTGGCCACGGCTTCGCGGACTGGTTCCAACCAGAGGATTGTCGAATCGTCTCCATCGGTGATGTTGTCCGCGGACGGAACGCACTTGTACTGGTTTACCAACCAGTTCACGCGACTAGAGCGGGATAATGTCGAGCTTTCGGTGACGACAGCATTCACCGCCTGGCGGACCGATATCACCGGCAAGCAACGCGAAGACGTTGCATCAACCGAACTGCCCGAGTGCCGCTGTCCCTCTGGTTCATGTTCGGAGACTTGTGCGGAATTGCGCGCGTGGGCGCCAGACGCGGGGGCAGGAAAGTACCTGCTGGTTACACAATTCATTCCTGGTCAGACCGAGTCGAAGTACATCGGGAGCACTCGCTACGAGTTGCAAGAGGGACATTGGAATGGAACGGAACTGGCGGACCCGTTGCAGCGCATTCTGGACGCCAACGAAGACGGAACGTTGTTGATCAGTGCAGTGCCGGACACTGGCTGTTGCGGCTGGGAAAACCAGAGCAACGACCAGACATTTCTGATGAATGCAGGGAAGCGATCTGTGATTTTTGACGAGCGCGAGCAATTCAAGAATCCAGACTACGACGTGAGCTTTTATACGGAAAACGCAAGGATCGCGCCGGATCAGGTAGCGGTTGCAATGACGATTAAGGCGACGGGGAAGCCGGGCGGCACGATTCAGCTTTCCGAGCAGGGGCAAGCAAATCCGGGGGAGTCGCAGCGCATTCGCAAAGCTTTAGCTGATCTTCCGGCTGTACAGGTCGTCAGTGCTAGCGAGCCGGGCAAGCGTCTGGCATCTGTGCCGCATGCCGTTCTGGCAGGGTGGTTGAATGATAGAGAAATTCTGATCGTTGAGAATCAGGTCGTGGTGGCCTACAACATTGCGACGGGTGCACGCCGACGGTCTTCGATCAAAGTTACGGACCCTGCTTACGTACTAGTGCGATAACGCTAAGGCATCGGCGGAGTTGCGTGGGATACCGCAGGCGCGAATAGTACATCCTGATAATCAAAGCTGAAGTCGGCGAGCGGCGACACGGGCAGCATTCTGAAATTTTCTACAGTGCCATTGGCTTTCAGCGTGAACGTAACGAACGCATCTTCGATCGTTCGGTTTCGCCAGTGCGTGCGGAAAGTGTCGTACTGCCAGTGCTCGAGGTCCCCGATCATGGTGGGAGTGTGGTCGAAGCTCAGCACCAGCTTCTGATTTTCGAGACGGATGGTAGCAGGTCCGTACCATGCATCATGGTAGACACCCGCATATTTTTCCACAGGGAGCGAAGGTCCGACATTGGCATTTCGAGCGGTGCCTTGCTTCTGCAAAATCTCTTCGGCGTGTGTTCTCTCTTCATCGTCCGCAGTCTTGAACGCGGAGATCCAATCGCTGGAGGGCACTCCGAGGTAAGAGTCCAGGATATGGTAGAGGATGGAGTCGAACGCGCCGCCCTCCTCCGCGTTGGTGAGGATCACGACGCCTAAATTCTCTTCAGGGACTAGCATGACACGGGACACGAATCCCGAAACTCCTCCAGTGTGCCCGACAAGCTTTTTTCCGTGGTAGTCCCGCAGGAACCAGCCCAGGCCGTAGGCCGCAAAGTTCGCCTTCAAGTCGTGCAGAGCAGCAGGCGGATCATCGGTAGGCAGGATTGTCTGAGGGGACCACATCTCACGCGACCGATTCTCGGAAAAGAGCTTCGTACTCCCACCCGGTATCTTGCCTCGATTGAGCTGAGTAATCATCCATCGCGCCATATCAGCCGCGCACGAGTTGATGGAGCCGGCTGGAGCGGCATTGTCGAGATTGCCGAAGTCAACCGCTTGCAGTTTCCCGTCTACCCTTGAGTGGGGGAATGCGTAGTCGTCTCCCGCTTTGAACGCCGCATTGCTGAGGTTTGTGTTGGCCATTCCGAGTGGCACAAAAATTCTTTGGCGGAGGAAGTCATCCCAGGAGGTTCCTGTCACCGCGGGAATGATTTGGCCAGCAGCAATGTAGAGGAGGTTGTCGTATGCATAATGGCTGCGAAAGCTCGACTGAGGTTTCATAAACCGCAGCTTGTGGATGATTTCGTCGCGCGTGTAGGTGGTGTGCGGGAAGATGAGGAGGTCCCCTTCGCCTAGTCCCATGCCGCTGCGGTGAGTGATCAGGTCGCGAACCGTCATTTCCTTTGAAACGTAGGGATCGTACATAACAAAGTCGGGCAGACGCTGGTACACCGGATCGTCCCAGGACATCTTTCCCTCGTCTACCAGCATGGCGAGAGCGGCGGTGGTGAAGGCTTTTGTATTCGAGCCGACGCCGAACATCGTATGCTCGTCGACAGGCATGGGTTCGCCCAGTTTTCGAACGCCATACCCTTTCGCGAGGACGACCTTTTGGTCTTTGACGATGGCGACGGCCATGCCGGGGACATCGAAGGTTTTCATCGAACGCTGAACCCACGCATCGAGATCGGTAGGCGTACTCTGGGCGACGGCATAGCAGGCACAGAGAAGAGCGGCAAGGACAACGACGGAACGGGCAGCGCAAAGACGTTGCATACTTCCTCCCAATGGCGTTGAGAAAAAGTGAAGGAGACAGAAGGGCTAGTCCGACCAGGGTGTGGGCTGTCGGTCCCAGCGATGAGGACGAAGAGCCGCAATCAGTTCGGAACCGAGGGGCCCGGCATCGCTCATGGCGATGTTCTGGCGCACGTGATCGGGCTTTCGCATTCCGATGATGGTAGTGCTCACAGCGCGATGACTAAGAACGAAGCGGAGTGCCATGTCGGGGAGTGATATCGACTCGGGCACGACCTTTTTCAGTGCTTCGACCCGATCGACTGTTGCACCTAGATTCTCCGGCCCGAAATAGCCCGCTCGCCAATCGCCTTCTGGGAAAGTCGTCTCACGCGTAATCTTGCCGCCTAAACTACCCTCATCGAGCGGAACGCGCGCGATAACACCGATATTGAGCTTTTGGCAAATCGGGAAAAGTTCGTCTTCGGGCGATTGATCGAAGATGTTGTAGATAACTTGGACCACGTCAACCAGTCCGGACTGAATCGCCTTGATCCCGTTGGCTGGTTCCCAGCGGTTCAAACTCAGGCCGAAATATCGAATCAGGCCTTGACGCTTCAGGTTTTGAACGGTTTCACGAAACTCGCGATCGTCGGCCCAGCTATCATCCCACACATGGAACTGAAGAATGTCGATGGTATCGGTACGGAGTTTTTCTCGAATCTTTTTTGCGTACTGAAAAACGTGGTCGGTAGGGAAGACGTCTTGGTATTTGTCGGTCGGTGAAGCTGGCCACCTCTGATTTTTTGGCGGAATTTTGGAAGCGGCATAGATGCGCTTGCCTTTATTGCGCATGATGATTTCGCCAAGCAGCATATCGCTTTTGCCCTCACCATAAGCCCAAGCTGTATCGAAGAAGTTGCACCCAAGGTCCACTGCCAACTGGAGCGCGGCGAGCGATTCCTGATCATTCGAGCCGCTCCAGCCGCTCATACCCCATAGCCCATGTGCGATGTCGCTAACTTTGAAGCCAGTACGACCGAGTGCGCGGTATTTCATGGTTTCCTCAGTTGTCTTCGACCCGGGCTAACCGGATTTGCAGAAGAGTATCAGAAGCACGACCTGGAATTTCATTGAGGACGCGGCCACAACAGCGAGCGCCGATTCCAACCGTAAACCAGCGCGAGAATCAGGAACGACAGCAACAGCAAGATCAGCGACGTCTTGCCCGCACCCTCGTAGTCTAGGGCCTGCACCTGGTCGTAGATGGAGATAGACAGGGTCCGCGTGCGGCCCGGGATGTTGCCACCTACCATCAGCACAACGCCGAATTCGCCGAGTGTGTGCGCGAAACTCAGGACGATCCCTGTCAGTACGCCGCCGAATGAGAGCGGTAACAGCACGCGACGGAAGGTGGTCCACGGCGAGGATCCCAAGGTGGAGGATGCGCCTACGAGTTTGGGGTCGATGGCCGCGAAGGCTGCAGCGACCGGCTGCACCATGAACGGGAGGCTATAGAGAACGGAAGCGAAGACCAGACCTTGAAAGGTGAATGGCAGGGGCGAGCCGACAACCTTATGCCACGCTTGGCCAAGCACGGAGTTTGGGCCAAATCCCAACAGGATATAGAAGCCCAATACTGTCGGCGGGAGAACGAGAGGAAGGCCTACGACGGCCTCTATCAGGAATTTTCCGCGCCAGCGCGAGTAGGCCAGCCAGTAGGCGATGGGCAGCCCGATGATGACAAGCAGGACACAAACGGCCAAGGCCAACTTCAGGGTCAGGGCAAAGGCGTTCCAATCCATGGCGGAAAGCTTACACGGAGACGTGTTTCCGACCTAATGGGCGCGCCCCGAAGGGTGGCTACCTGGCTTTGAGTTCAAATCTACTCTCAAGCCCTGCAGTTCAAATGTCGATTTAGCACGGTGTGACGTATTCAATTGTTAGAACGCGTTGTGGTTTCAAATCGGCTTTACAGATTTTCTCGATTCCCGCGCTCATACTGACATTGCAAGTGAGTGCCATGGCGGGCAGTTGGCCTGAATCGCGCGGCCACGCCCAAATGATCTATTCGGTCTCGTGGTTTCAGAGCACATCCGGGTACGCATCGAATGGGCAAGTCTCCCGCTACGGGTCGAACGGGCTGTTTAACCAGAACCAGGTGATGCCGTACATCGAGATGGGTATCACTGAGCACACATCACTCTCGATAAATCCATCGCTGTCCAATCTCCTCTATAAAGACAAATCGAATCGCCAATCCGGGGGTGGATTTGGCGATGTCGAAGTCTCGGTGCGACACGAGTTCGCAAGGTCGGAATCTGGCTGGTCATTGCGGGGCAAGGCACTTTGAAGTTCCCCGCGTATTCACTCGCGAGGAACCCCGCACCCGGGAACTATCAAGAAGATTTCGAAGGTCGCTTTCTCGCGGGTCGAGGAGGAGGGGTGTGGGGAAAGCATGCATTTATTGACGTGGAAGCGGGCTATCGCTTTCGGGTGGGCGCGCCAGCAGATCAGGTTCGCACCGACGCGACGGCGGGAATCACGGTAGTACGCAACCTGACCTTGATGGGCCAGTTCTTCGGAATTACCGGAATGAGGAATGGTTCGCCAATTCGTCCGAACTCAAACCCGAATGCTCAGTCCGATTTCGACCTCTACAAGGGCCAAGGATCGGTCGTGATCGATGTTACCCGATCAACTCGAGTGCAGCTTGGGTGGGGAAACACCATCGCGGGCAGGAACACTGGAAAAGGATCGACAATCGTGCTGGCGCTCTGGAGATCTTTCTGAGGTGGTTTGTGAACGGGAGTGCAGGAGTTGGCAGAGCCCAAGAAGTTGCAACGGGCACGAGAAGTGAGGCAGGCAGAAGCGAGCCACGCCCCGTGGTTCCAGCGCCCGAGCGCATACTTCTTGGACAGCTCCTTTTACACAAGAAGCTCATCACATCAGCCCAACTGGATGAAGCCTTGGCGCGTCAATTCCGCTGGGGGTCGCGACTCGGCGATGTCATCCTGGCTTCGGGGTGGGTGAAACCCCTGGACTTTTACCGTGTGCTTGCAGACCACTTCCAACTGGAGTTCGTCCACCTGACGGAGCATCCGGTGGATGCGTCCTTGTTTCAGGCCAACGCACACAGCGAATACGCGCAATACCTCTACCTGCCGTGGCGAAAACAGAACGGTGTGCTCTGGATCGCTACCGCGGAACCGTATTCTGCAGAACTCTTGGCACGCTTTGCAGGTCGCGAGGATGTTCGTTTTGTGGTGTCGTCAAAGTTTGACGTGCTTTGGGAACTGCAGCGGGTCGTCGGCCATGCATTTAGCCAGCATGCAGTCTACGCACTGGCGAAGTTCGATCCGGAACGATCCGCAAGCATCGTGATGACACGTACCCAGAAACGTGCACTTGGCGTGCTGCTCGTGGGTGGCATTCTTTCCTTTGTATTCTTCCCCGTGACTAGCGCGATCGTTTTCAACGGGCTGGTGAACGGATTTTTGCTGGTCTCGTTCTTGTTTCGGACGCTTCTTTGCTGGATGAGTTGCGCCGATCAGGTTGGATTGTCGGTTTCCAAAGAAGAAGTTGACGCCATCGCCGACGCGGATCTACCGGTTTACTCGATCCTTGTGCCGATGTACCACGAACCGAGGGTGCTGCCCATTCTAGCGGCTGCGCTGAAGGCGTTGAACTATCCTCCTTCGAAACTGGATATCAAACTGGTACTCGAGGAAGACGATCACGAAACCATCGATGCCGCGAAGGCACTTGCACTGGATGCGACATTCGAAATCGTGCGCGTACCTCATTCGGAGCCCAGGACCAAGCCCAAGGCGTGCAACTACGCGCTCCGTCTGGCGCGCGGGAAATATCTCACGATCTATGACGCTGAGGACAAGCCGGATCCAGATCAGCTCAAAAAAGTCGTGGCAGCATTTAGAAAGCTCGGCGGGAACACAGCCTGTATTCAAGCGCATCTCAATTATTTCAACGCCGAAGAGAACTGGTTGACCCGGATGTTCACGCTGGAATACTCCCTCTGGTTCGATATGTTTCTTCCTGCGCTCGACCGGCTTCGCGTTCCCATTCCACTGGGCGGCACTTCGAATCACTTCGATCTCAACAAGCTGCGCCGGGTGGGGGCCTGGGATCCATTTAACGTCACTGAGGATGCCGATCTGGGGCTGCGCTTTGCGGCGCGGGGCTATCACGTGAGTGTGGTTAATTCGGTCACGTATGAAGAGGCGAACTCACATTTGCCGAACTGGATCCGTCAGCGCTCACGCTGGATCAAAGGCTATATCCAAACCTGGCTGGTGAACATGCGCCACCCACTGCGTTTGCTGGAGCAGGTCGGATGGAATGGATTTCTTTCGTTCCAGCTTTTTGTGGGCGGAACGATACTTTCAGGTCTCATTTATCCATTTCTAGTCGTGCCATTCGTTGCCTGGTTGGTGACTCGGACGGGTGAGCTGCAGAGGTTTTTTCCACCGGCAATTCTGTTCGTTAGCCTCGCCAACCTGATTGTCGGGAACAGCTGCCTGATTTATCTCTCGATGCTTGCTGTCGCGAAGCGTCGGTACCACTCATTGTTGCCCCAGGCGCTTACGGTTCCGGGGTACTGGCTGTTGCAGTCGATTGCCGCGTACAGGGGGCTTTGGCAGCTAGTGCACAATCCTTTTTATTGGGAGAAGACGGTTCATGGCATCAGCAAGTTTACCGATGCAGAAATCGCGATCGCAGCCTCGAAGCGTTAGTTTTACGCGCGGATCAGGAATTCTGCTGATTGTTGCTGTGGGCGCATTTTCGGGGACACTTCTTCTGCAACACCTAGCCTCGAGTCAAGGCAGAGTTCTGGGTTCGGCCTTCTGCATGGCAGTTGTTCTTATGGTGATCTGGTTCCTGCACTTGCGCTCTTCCGGGTTCAGCCTGAAATGGAGTGCATGCTTTGCCTTCCTGATGTTGGGTGTCTTCACGGCGGTGCTGGTGCGCGCCACTTCGCCCGGGTGGATGCATTGGTGGAGTTCCGTGGGATGCGGTGTATTCGTATATGTGATGCTCTGGGTGCTGGGTATGCACGAGCGCGAGAGAGGCCTGCAGCCTCTCGCGACCGCGGCGCTGGCACTCTCACTGGGGATTGTGGCCAGGCCACCCGTCATCCTGGCTTGCATTCTGCTGAGCTTGGTAATTTTTCTGGATCAACGTCGTGAAGAAGGCGGACTCTTATCTTCGTTCATGCTCCTCTTTACCCCTGCCTTGCTTTGCGCTGTTCTACTGGGATTTCTGGAGCTGGTCTGGCCTGGCGGGTTGGTGAGCAAGGTCTGGGATCTGGGTTATGTGGGTGAAGGCATGACAACTGGAACCGCCCTGCGACACGATGCAATCGTTTTTCGTAGCTCGGCCACACTTGCACTTGTAGCGACCGTACTCGCCGTCCGGGTTCTGGAAAAGTTTGTAGGGAAGACAGATTTGGGATTTGTGTTTTTGCTATTGTTCTTGGTCGTTATCGGTACGATGCGCAGTTTGCCGGGCAGGCTCACGATCGACGATCTGCGGCTTGTTCTCACCTTCAGCGCGTGCAGTCTCCTCGCGGTGAAGCCGCCAACGCGATGGTTGTCGTGCGCCATCGTGAGCGTAGTGGCTGCTACAGCCTGTCTCGTAGATCTTGTGAAGTAAGGAAATGGTGGAGGCGGCGGGAGTCGAACCCGCGTCCGAAAATGTCACAGGTCAAGAGACTACATGCTTAGTCCAGTTCATGCTGCCGGAATTACCCGGCAACGTTCGCGGGCCGCGCTCAGAATGGACAAGAAACGCGAACCGCTAGCCTGTGGATCTCGACCTCCCGGCCCAGACGTAGCTGGGAAGACCAGCCCGCAGTGCGACGTCCTTTTGCAGCCCGCGGGCGAAGCTGCAGAGGACGGCTACTTAATTAATTAAGCAGCGTAGGCCATCTGTTGATTGGCACTTATCGTTTTGCACGCGATTACGGGTGTGTGCACCCCGGCATGCCTCTTGGCCGCAAGCATCTCCGTCGAAGCCGTGACGCCCCCACTAGTGGGATTGGCCTTATAAAGATCTACTTCAACTGTAGGTCTGGTGTGAGCGGAAGTCAAACATCCGACGTCACCCTGGCGTTTGATGAGGGATTTGCCCCAGCGGTCGCATTCTGAACTAACTTTGCATCCCCGCCGTTCGTCTAACATCTGATTCCTCAGCGCGGTAGAATACGTAGCCGGTCGGTCCAGGATGAACATACGGTTTGCACGATGTCAGGAGAAGTGCCGGTGAAAGCGCATTGCCTGCCCTTTTCCCAGATTCCGCACACGACCCGGCTGTTTGCCGATTTTCTGGCATACCCTCCAAAAGTTCAAAAATTCTATCCTTCCAGCCCCAACCTAGCGGATTGGGCGACTGGCGACAATCCCAATCCTCGGTTTAGTGCGGGTCGACGGCAGCAGGTTACGGGTATTCTCGAGCGGCAGAATCGCTCCTGGGGAGCTTCGTCCGCGACGCTTGCCAACCTGGAACGTCTCAGGACAGGTGCGGCAGTAATTGTGACCGGGCAGCAAGTGGGATTGTTCGGCGGGCCAGCGTTTGCCCTCTACAAGGCTTTGACCGCGGTACGCCTCGCCGAGCAGGCGACCGCGATGGGGGTACCAACTGTCCCGGTATTCTGGCTTGCTACCAACGACCACGATTTGGCCGAAGTCAGCCATGTCTGGCTTTCGGGATTGGACGGAATCCCGCAACTCTTCAGTAGTGAGAGCAAAGGCACGCCAGACGCCCCCGTCGGCACGGTTTCATTCGGACCCGAAATTGAGCCGGTCGTAGAGCAAGCTGCCGACCTTTTGGGAGATTCGGACGTTTCCGATGTTCTTCGCAATACATATCGGGTCGGGGAGACATATGGCAGCGCATTCACTCAACTGATGTCTCGTCTTTTCGCAGATTTTGGCGTGATTTTGTTAGACCCGTCCGACTCGGCCTTCGGCACGATTGCCGAGCCTGTATATCGGGCCGCGATTGAGCGTGCCTCTGAGCTGGATGAGAAACTACTGGCTCGGGGTAAGGAACTAGAAACCGGTGGCTATCATCAGCAGGTGAAAGTCACTTCCTCCTCCACTTTATTGTTTGCTATCCAGGATGGCGCACGCGTCCCGATCCATCGCCGTTTGAACGGAAATGGCGCCGATTTTTCGATTGGGAGTGAGAAATTATCGCGGGCAGATCTGTTGGCGCGGATCGCAGCGCGGCCTCAGGATTTCAGTCCTAATGTATTGCTTCGTCCCGTCGTTCAGGACTATTTGCTGCCGACGTTGTCTTATACCGGCGGTTCGGCCGAGGTTGCATATTTCGCGCAGGTGGGCGTCGTGTACGAGGCATTGCTTGGGCACATCACGCCGGTGGTCCCACGATTCTCGGCGACGTTAATCGAACCGAAGGAGCAGCGTCTTCTAGAGCGCTACAACCTGCGGCTGAGCGACCTGTTCCACGGGCCCGAAAATGTACAGGAAAAGGCTGCGGGCCATCGGCTTCCGCGTGACGTGCAGGAGTCGTTCGAGCAGGCTCACCGGTCGCTGGAAAAGTCTCTTTTAGACGTAAACCGCGCTCTGCAGAATTTGGATCCCACGCTGGTGGAATCGTCGAAAAAGGCCGAATCCAAAATGAGTTACCAGATGAAT
>Ga0157376_10003662_pt1 | contig 10609 bp, 8 predicted proteins | sample M45metaG_FD_121801 | JGI IMG/M metagenome (GOLD analysis project Ga0157376, IMG submission 121801) | Miscanthus rhizosphere microbial communities from Kellogg Biological Station, Michigan, USA - M4-5 metaG | ecosystem: Host-associated > Plants > Roots > Rhizosphere > Soil | place: USA: Michigan... | reverse complement strand
GCTGGGTCACAGGCGACCAGAAGTTTGACCAAGCGATGCGCGATTTCTATTCCCAATTTGCCGGTAAGTCAGCGACCGTTGATAACTTTCGGGACATCGTAGAAAAAGCTTACGGTGACAAATTGACTTGGTTCTTCTCGCAGTGGTTGGATTCAACCGGAGCACCGGAATTCAAGACGAAATACACGGTCTATCGTTTGGGGAACAACAAGGGGTTCCGTGTTGTTGGTCAGATCGCACAGGACCTCGATTTGTTTCGCATGCCTGTTGAACTGAAGATCGACACCGATGGAAAAACCGAAACCAAGCGCGTAGACGTGACCGGAACAGATTCTGCCTTCAGCGTTGACACATTCGGCCGGCCGCGGCGTATCAGCATCGACCCGCAGAACTGGTTGCTAAAGAATTCTCCCGACATCCGCATGCGCGCGGGGATCCAACGTGGCCAGGCGCTCGTGCAGCAGGGTGACCTTGCTGGCGCGCTCTCCGAGTTCAATAAGGCGCTTGAGATCAACAAGAACAGCTCACTTGCTCACTACCGGATCGCGGAAATCTTTTTTCTGCAACACAACTACCAGGCGTCGGCCAATGCATATCGCGATTCGCTCAATGGAGATGGCGAACCGCGGTGGACCGAGGTATGGAGCCATGTTCAGCTAGGCAAGATTTTTGACACCACAGGTCAACGGGAACGAGCCACAAACGAATATCGTCAGGCCCTGCAGACAAACGACAACACCGCAGGTGCTCTCGATGAGGCTCGGCGCTATATGCAAAAGCCTTACGAATCTCCCAAGGGGAGCTCGAGCGGCGAGCAGTGACACGGTTGTTCCCCGCCTTTTTAGGAGCTCTCCTGGCTTCTTGGTGGAAGCAGGGTTTCTTGGACCCGGGGAGCGATCTTGGTCTTAATGGTCGTGATGGTAGCGACGCTGACGAGAATTAAGAATCCTGCAAGCACGGTTCTGCGTCCTACCGCCTCCCCACCCAGCACTGCGCCGAGGATGACAGCGACGATCGGGTTCACATAGGCGTAGGTGCCAACCTTGGTCGGGGATTCGTAGTGCAGCAGCCACACGTACGCCGTGAAGGCGACGATGGAACCCGCGGTAATCAAGTAGAACAAAGAAAACCATGCCGCGGGCGAGACGCTTCGCGGATGAAAGCGACCAAACTCGCCGGCCATCAAGGCGAGGAGCAATAATTGAATTCCGCCAGTGAACATCTGCATGGCGGAGCCCATGGCTTTCGATTCCGGCAGTGTCACCCGTCGCGTGACGATGGTTCCAATCGACCATCCCCAACAGGCGACCATCAGCGCGACGACACCACGACGGTCAAGAGGCGCCTCTCCCAATGACGAGATCGGATTCATCAGGACTCCGACTCCCAAGATTCCAATCGCCAGCCCAACGGTTAAACGCACCGTCAATTTCTGGGTTCGAAGCACGATAATTTCAAGCAAGGTGATACAGACCGGGATCGCCGCCAAAATCACTGCGCTAATGCCGGAGGGAACGCGCTGTTCGGCCCAGAATAGGCAGGCGTAGTCCATGAGGAACATAAGGGCGCCGAGGATGGTTGCGTCGCGCCACTCCCTTGGAGTTGGCGAAGGCACGCCGGTCAGACGGACCCAGGCATAGAGGGTTGTTCCCGCCAGGAAGAACCGGATGCCTGCCATTAAGAATGGCGGCATTTCAAGCACGCCAACGCGGATCGCGAGGTAGGTTGATCCCCAGACGAAGTAAATGATCGCAAAGGCGAAGAGAAGCTTCCAGGTTGACGGGCGCGGGCTAACAGTCACAATGGAATGATAGCTGCAGTGTGCCTTTGGCGATCTGAGGATGTCGTCTCATCTCCTCTGACGCGAGGGTGCGAGTCGCTGCTGTAATCGTCGTTATGGGACTACAATGCGGTATTCCCTCCGCCCAGCTCGCTTGCGAGAATGCAGGGAAAGAGGTCTCTCATGTTCGCTCTCAGAATGGTTCAACTGATTGAATCGCACGCCGGGGCTTTGTCGGACGAATTGATGCATCGGCTGAAAAAATCTGGAAAATGCCCCGATCTGCTGCAGAATGTTCCTCCCCAGGAGCTCAAGATGCGGACGCACGAAATTTATGGCAACCTGAGCGACTGGATCTTGGCTAAGACGGAATCAGAAATCCGAGATCGGTATGTGGGCCTCGGAGCCCGCCGCTCCAAGCAGGGCGTTCCCTTTAGCCAATTCTTATTTGCGCTGAATACTACAAAAGACTGCCTCTGGACATATCTGGAGCGGGAGAGTCTGCTGGAGTTCCCGATTGAGCTGTTGGGCGACCTCGACCTGCTGCATTCGATCGGGCGTTTTTTTGATCGAGCCGCACACTCAGCCTCGCTGGGTTATGAAACCGTGGCGCGCGAAGAAATTTCGCACCCGGCTCCGGCTTCCGTTGTGCTCAGAGCGAAGGCGTAAGTGCAGCGGTTGCCGCAAACCGCTCGATCCCAAGATCGACAAACGCTGGCTGATGCCTTTGGCTGATGCTGTACTCTCTCCTCCACTACAATTGAAGCGTGCCACGTAAGCGCAAAGTCCAGTTGAAGTGCCCGACATGCAAGCAAACCGTGGATACTCGAGCCGAGGACTTCCCTTTCTGCAGCCCGCGGTGCCGCCTCATTGATCTTGGGAAGTGGTCCAGTGGACAGCACGTAGTGTCCTCGCCCGTGCAAGACATCAGTGACCTGCTCGAACACCCCAGCAGGAAGGATGATGAAGATGAGTGAGGTAACTACGGAATCGCTTCCAACCGTGCGAGCCGCACCACTCTGGTCGACGCTCGTAGCTACTTTCTTTGGCGCGGGAAGATTGCGTCCAGGACCGGGCACCTGGGGATCGGCAGCGGCTGTGCTGATCTGGGCGGCGGTGGCCCGGTCGACCGCCGTCGAGTTCCAGTGGAGGGTACTGATCGGCCTCGCGCTGTTGGCAATTGCGGTCGGGATTCCAGCGGCTACACGGTTTGCTCGAGCTGCACGACTAAAAGATCCGCAGTCAGTGGTGATCGACGAGGTGGCTGGCCAGTGGATCACCATGCTGTTCGTTCCGGTTTCATGGAAAACGCTGCTCCTGGGCTTTATTCTTTTTCGTACGTTCGATATTCTGAAACCGCCACCGGTACGCCAACTGGAGCGATTGCCTGAGGGAACAGGCATAGTCATGGACGATATCGCCGCAGGCTTGTACGCGCTGTTGGTGATGCAACTGATTCTGCGTTTCCGGTTTTTTTTGCTGTAAAGCCGCATGACAATTTCCAACCGCATTTTGGGAAGAAAGAGCGCAAACGGACAACCGCACATTGAGGCGGTCACGCCCGCAGCCGCCCTGCCAGGTGGCGAGGTACGGATCATCGGCAGCGGATTGCGTCCACAAGACCTGCGGCGCCCGCGAGTGCGGTTCGGGGACGTGGAAGGACCGATCATCATCAGCTCCGACGACTTTGTGGTGGCACGGGTGCCGCAGGGGGCGGCTTCGGGCGAGGTCGTGGTTTCCACCAATGGTCACTCCAGCAACTCACACCAGCTGCGGGTGGCGACGCCGCTCGCCGAAAACCTGCATCCGGTCACGAATCCAGCGCTCGACGCCGAAGGGAACGTTTTCGTCACCTTCTCGGGATCTCGCGGCCAAAAGGTTCCGGTTTCGATTTTCAAGATAGACGCCAACTATCACATCAAGCCGTTCCTGACCGAGATGATGAACGCGACATCAATTGCCTTTGCCCGCGCCGGAGAGATGTATGTTTCGTCGCGCTACGACGGTGCGGTTTACCGGGTTGCGCCTAACGGGACGATGTCGACGTATGCGGAAAGCATGGGAGTAGCGACCGGGATAGCCTTCGACAAGGCTGAGAACCTCTACGTCGGAGACCGCAGTGGGACCATTTTCAAAATCGCTCGCGATCGGCAGATTTTTGTTTTTGCCACTCTTGAACCTAGCGTTTCCGCGTACCACCTGGCATTCGGACCTCACGGCGACCTTTTCGTGACCGGGCCTACCCCGTCGAGCTTCGACGTGGTGTACAAGATTGATGCCCATGGAGCCGTGTCGGTGTTTTACCGTGGGTTAGGACGGCCGCAGGGGTTGGCATTTGACCGAGATGGAAACCTGTACGTGGCTGCCTCTCTGGGCGGAAAGAGGGGGATTGTGAAAATCATGCCGGATGGCACAGCTTCCCTGGCGGTCGCCGGACCCAATCTGGTGGGGCTCGCATTTGCGCCCGGGCGATCCGCTATTCTTGCCAGCACCAGCGCCGTATACCATCTTTCGTGGGACACGGCAGGCCAGGCACTGCTCGATCTCAGCTGAACTTCATTTACACTGCAAGCGTGATTGCGGAAATCATCGCCGTAGGCTCAGAACTGCTCACGCCCTTTCGGCAGGACACCAACTCGCTCTATCTGACTGCGCAACTGAATGGCCTTGGCGTCGAGGTCAGCTTCAAAACGATTGTCGGTGATTCAATGAAAGACCTGGTGCGCGTGGCGACGACCGCCTTGGCTCGAGCCGACATTCTGATCTTTAGCGGAGGACTAGGGCCTACGGAGGACGACCTGACGCGTGAAGCGTTGGCCGAGACGCTCGGGCTTCAGCTGCGACGCAGTCCGGAACTGGTGGCGGCAATCGAGCGCCGTTTCGCGGAGCACGGATGGAAGATGCCGGCGAATAATATCAAGCAAGCTGACGTCATTCAGGGCGCGACGGTGCTGATGAACACGAACGGCACGGCACCGGGTCAATGGATCAGCGGACGATCGGACGGCAGAGAAAGGATCATCGTTCTCTTGCCAGGCCCCCCACACGAATTGAGAGCGCTCTTTGAGAGTGCCGTGCTCGAACGGCTGCGAGCGAAGGTTCCGAGGCGATACATTGCGACACGCGTGCTGAAGATTGCGGGGTTGGGTGAGTCGGCATGCGATGCGCGGGTGGCGCCGATCTATAAGCGCTACACCGATGTGAGTACAACGATTCTAGCCGCACCTGGAGAGATCCAACTTCATCTGCGCGCGCAAGCTCCGTCGTCTGATGCCGCCCAACTTCGCGTGGATGATCTGGTGGACAAGCTGGAAGCCGAGCTGGGCGATTCCGTTTTTTCGGACAACGGCGATCCACTGGAACAGATCGTCAGTTACTACTTGCAAATGAGGAGCGCAACACTCTCCGTCGCAGAATCTTGTACCGGCGGATTACTCGCGGAACGGCTGACTTCTATAAGCGGAAGCTCGCGCTACTTCATCGGCGGTGCGGTGGTTTACTCAAATGAATTGAAGACCCAGTTGGCCGATGTCCCGGCTGATCTGCTTGAGCACTTTGGAGCCGTGAGTGAGCAAGTGGCGAAAGCATTGGCCGAAGGAATTCGTAAGCGATGCGGGACGACATTGGGACTTGGAATCACCGGAGTTGCTGGACCAACCGGAGGGACCGCAGAAAAACCGGTAGGCTTGGTCTACCATGCTTTAGCAACCGAGTCCGGGACCGAGGTCGTACAACGCAACTTTCCCGGCGATCGGCAGAGGATCCGGTGGTTCGCGTCGCAGCAGGCGCTGGATATGGTGAGAAGGAAACTGATGTAGATCGGGTGTTCGGAACATCGCATCATCGGCATTTGCGATAGATATGCCGACACAGGGCTGATCTGCCGATGGCCAGATCAGCCGTTGATGTGTTTCAATCCCTTATAATCTCCTGTCCCTCTTATGGCGTATTCGACGATCAAACTCGCCTACGAAGCCCGCGCCGCCACCATTACATTCAACCGTCCGGAGAAGCGGAATGCGCTCAGCGTGCAGATGATCGAGGAGATCATGTCTGCGCTGGCGGAGGTCGAGAAATCCGAAGCACTGGTTCTAATTCTCACGGGCGCGGGTAAGGCGTTTTGCGCAGGAATGGATCTTGAGGAACTCAAGTCGCTCACCAGCAAGACGCCCTCTGAGAATGTGGCTGATTCTGAGCGCATGGCGCGCTTCTTCCGCGCAATCTACGAATTTCCCAAGCCCACAATCGCTGCCGTTAATGGCGCGGCAATGGCCGGAGGCGCGGGCATCGCCACGATGTGTGATTTCACGCTGGCATTGGCGGAAGCGACCTTCGGGTATACGGAAGTACGGATTGGATTCGTTCCGGCAATCGTTTCGTCGGTGCTGGTGTGGCAAGTTGGACACAAAACCGCCCGTGATCTGTTGCTAACGGGACGCGCTTTTGAAGCCGCTGAAGCACAGAGCCTTGGGTTGGTGAATGAGGTGGTGTCGCCGAAGAATCTGTTGCCTCGGTCACGCGAATTGGCCAAACAACTCATGGAAAATAGTCCGTCAGCGCTGCGCATAACAAAGAAGTTGCTGAATAGTTATCTTGCCAAGTCGCTTGACCGGCAGATTGAGACCGCGGTACAGGAAAACGCAGCCATCCGCTCAACCTCAGAGTTCCAGGAGGGCGTGGCATCTTTTCTGGAGAAGCGCAAGCCCAGCTGGAGCGGGCAGTGAGCGGCCGCGTAGGCGAAGTCAGGATCCGCGTGCGCTACGCCGAGACCGATCAGATGGGTGTGGTGTATCACGCGAATCATTTCGTGTGGTTTGAAGTTGGACGCGTCGAGTTCTTCCGCCAGCTCGGATTCTCGTACAAAGACATGGAGGAGCAGGACGGTTGCCATATCGCCGTGGTCGATGCTCGCTGCCGTTACAAAGCTCCGGCGCGCTACGATGATGAGGTCATCGTTCGCACACAGCTCAAGAACCTACGCGAATCCCTGGTGCATTTTGCCTACGAATTGCTGCGCGCGGACGATGGATTGTTGTTGGCGGAGGGCGAAACCACCCACGTGGTGATCGACCGGCAGATGAAGAAGAGAGCGATTCCGGAGAAATACGTCGCAATCTTCAAACACGCGATGGGAGCAAGGGAGCAATGAGCTGCGAGCTATGAGCGGCGAGTAAGGACGCTGCTCATAGCTCACCGCTTTTCGCTCACCTCTGGATTATGCAGGCGCTACACATCGACGGGAACGCTCTCACGCTGGAGAACGTGTGGGAAGTGGCCGTCGGTGGCCGCCCCGTCCTGCTGGCCTCCGACGCCCGAGAGGCGGTGAACCGGGCGCGCGCCGTAGTCGATGAACTGGTTGAGAGCAATCAGGTGTCGTATGCCATAACGACCGGTGTGGGGAAATTGAGCGATGTGCGCATCGCGGGAGATCAGATTCGCGAACTACAGCTGAATCTGGTTCGATCGCATGCGGTGGGCGTGGGCGAACCGCTCTCGATTGCAGAGGCACGCGCAATGATTGTCCTGCGCGCCAATTCCCTTTCCAAAGGACACTCCGGGGTTCGGGCGATCGTCATCGACACGCTCTGCAACTTACTGAACCGAACAGTCACGCCGTGGGTGCCGTCGCAAGGCAGCGTTGGAGCGAGCGGGGATCTGGCTCCCCTTGCTCATCTCGCCCTCTTGCTGATTGGCGAGGGTGACTGCCTCGAGCCCGACGGCTCCCGTGTTCCCGCCGCTGACGCACTGCGCAAGGCACAGGTCAAGCCGCTGGTGCTTGAGGCGAAAGAAGCGGTTTCTCTGATTAACGGGACACAGGCCATGCTCGGAGTAGGAACACTGGCGCTGCTGGCCGCTGAGACCATGGCTGATTCCGCCGACGTGATTGGAGCCCTGACGCTCGATGCTTTGCGCGGGACTGACGTCGCGTTCGATGAACGCATTCATCAGGCACGTCCCCATGCCGGCCAGATCAAGACAGCGGCCAACCTGCGCCGCATGCTGGAAGGCAGCCCGATCCGCGAATCACACCGTGAATGCGGCCGCGTGCAGGATGCGTATTCGTTGCGCTGCATCCCGCAGGTGCATGGAGCTGTGCGCGACACGCTGACACATTGTCGCGAGGTATTTGAAACAGAAGCCAATTCGGCGGTGGACAATCCGCTGGTGTTTTTCACTAAGTCAAGGGATGGAGAGTTTCGCTCCGCCCGTACACCTCGGGCAGAGATACCTGGTTCGGCGGCAGAAGGCTCCGACGTTCTGTCGGGAGGGAACTTCCACGGAGAACCGGTTGCATTCGCGCTAGACTTCGTCGCCATTGCTCTGAGCGCGCTTGCGGGGATTTCGGAACGCAGGATTGAGCGCCTAGTCAATCCGGCTTTGAATGAAGGGCTACCGCCATTTCTCGCGCCCACCGCCGGACTCAACTCGGGGTTCATGATGCCGCAGGTTACGGCTGCGGCCCTGGTCAGCGAAAACAAGGTGTTGGCTCACCCTGCGTCGGTGGATTCGATTACGACGTCGGGCAACAAGGAAGATTACGTTTCCATGGGAATGACGGCTGCACTGAAGTTGCGGCGAGTGGTCGATAACACGCGCTGGGTTCTAGCGATTGAAGCTATGGCGGCGGCGCAAGCCCTGGATCTGATGGCTCCGCTCACCACCAGCAAGCGTGGTCAAATGGCGCATGCGGCGATCCGGTCAGTTTCCCCAAAGCTAGACAAGGATCGCGCCATGTATCGGGATTTCGTCAAGATTGCGGAGTTGATTGCGAATGGCAAGATTCGGAAAGCGCTGGAATAGATTCCACCGGTTTGGTTGTGATCCAGGGATTCGCCCACTCTTGCGGCCGTACTCGATTCCAAGTTCTTTCGGATCCGCGTGATGAACCCTGGGTGGTTTAGACTCTGTGGTTTCCTCCGGAGGTTTCGATGCGCGCTCGATGGTTGTTTGGTTTCCTTCTAGCTCTTCCCGTTTTCTGTCAAAACCCCCATCCTTTCACCTTCGAAGACATGATGCTCTTGAAACGCGTCGCGGAACCGGTCGTGTCCCCCAATGGGAAATGGGTGCTTTTCGCCACGGTCGATGTCGATCTGAAGGCGAATACGAAAATACCGCATGTGTGGGTGGTGCCAGTTTCAAGCGATGCCCACCCCTCCCCAAATCCTCGGGAACGAGAAATCATTTCGGATCAGGATGCGGACCGGCCGCGATGGGCACCCGATGGAAAGCGCTTTGCGTTCGTGTCAACCAAGGAAGAAGGCTCCCAGATCTGGATTGCTGATTTTGATGACTCGACTGGAACTGTCACGGCTAAGCAACGGCTCACCGCTATACCGACGGAAGCCGACGGTGAATTGTGGTCGCCCGATGGAAAACATGTTCTGTTCAAATCGGATGTGGATCCCACGTGCATGGGCCGACCCGAGCAGGAAGCCACATGTATCCAGGAAAGAGTAAGGCAGGCGAAAGAGTCAAAAGTTAAGGCACAAATTTTCATTCAGCTGCTCTATCGCCACTGGAATGCATTCAAGTACGGGAAGAGGACACACCTGTTCGTAGTGCCGGTCGAGAGTTGTACAACGACACTCGCTGGGACAAAGGTCGCGACCCAACGGTCCAGAGAGAACTCCTGTCCCTCCGCGAATTACCGCGATCTCACGCCAGGCGACTGGGATGCGCCGGTGTTTTCCCTTGGGGGACAGGATGATTACGCCTTTTCTCCGGACGGAAAGCAGTTGTGTTACGCATCGAATCACGATGAGATGCCGGCAGCATCGACAAACAATGACCTCTTCGTTGTGCCCGTGGATTTTTCATGGGACCTGACCGACGCACCCGTGCGTGCCGCCACCAAGAACATCACCTCCGGGAACAAGGCTGCGGACAACACACCACTCTACTCGCCGGATGGTGACTACATCGCCTATCGCGCGCAGGCCCGTCCAGGATACGAGAGCGACCGCTGGCGGCTAATGTTGTACAACCGAAAGACGGGTGAGAAGAAGGAACTAACAGAAGGATTCGACCACTGGGTCGCAAGCTTTGTCTGGGCGCGCGATTCGAAAGCAATCTACGCCACTGCCGAGCACGAACGGCATAGCTTAATCTACGCGATTGCAACGACCCCACGATCGCAAGGCCAGGCAGGTTATCCGAGACGTTCGCTGGTTGGAGGCTACAACGACGACCTTGCGATCACGCCCGATGGCGCGACGTTACTGTTTACTCGCATGTCTCTTAAGGCGCCCAACGAAATCTATGGGAGTTCCGCCCATGGGAACGGCTGTCCCGCCCAAACCGGGTTCGTTGACGACGGCAAACAGGACTGTTCCCTCAACCAGGACTGGCCCATTACAAAGATTAACGAAGCTGTCCTCTCCTCGGTAAAGATGGGGGAGGTCGAGTCTTTTTGGTTTGATGGTGCCAATGGAGCAAAAGTAGAAGCCTCTTTGGTTAAGCCACCAAACTTCGACTCCCACAAGAAATATCCCGTTAAATTCCTCATTCACGGCGGGCCGGAAGGGTCGTGGGGAGATGACTGGAGCTATCGCTGGAACCCTGAGTTGTTTGCAGCTAATGGATACGTGGTCATCATGATCAACTTTCACGGTTCGACCGGCTACGGGCAGAATTTTATCGATGCGATCAACGGTGATTGGGGCGGTGCCCCATTTGAAGACCTGATGAAGGGGCTCGACTACGCAGAACAGCACTATTCATTTATCCATAAAGACCGCGAGTGCGCCTTAGGGGCGAGCTATGGCGGATACATGACCAATTGGATCCTTGGCCATACCAACCGCTTCCTGTGCATCGTAACCCACGACG
>Ga0157376_10003661_pt1 | contig 10609 bp, 7 predicted proteins | sample M45metaG_FD_121801 | JGI IMG/M metagenome (GOLD analysis project Ga0157376, IMG submission 121801) | Miscanthus rhizosphere microbial communities from Kellogg Biological Station, Michigan, USA - M4-5 metaG | ecosystem: Host-associated > Plants > Roots > Rhizosphere > Soil | place: USA: Michigan... | reverse complement strand
GGAAATTCGCCATAATACCATTATACTACTCTCGTTATACAGTCTATTTTGAACTAGTTGACCTAGTTTCACATAGATTGGAGTGTCCATTTTAAATGGACTATTTAAAGGTGTGCAATCTTCTTTTGATTTAGCTTTAAGCTATTAGTACTATTCGACTTATACCTCTCGGTATTTACATCCATAGCCTATTCAGAGTTAGTCTTACTCTTGCTTACATTAGATTTCATCATTAAATGATTTTGATCTATGACCCTCTCTTTTTTTTTATTGACCGAGGTGGTGAATTTTAAAGCATAGGCTTCGAACTTAGATGCCTTCAGTTCTTATCCTTGGAAACTGTAGCTACCCTTCTGTGCTAAATTTATATCTGCTATTTATTATAAAAGATATAAGATATGATTTAACAAAAGATACACCAGGGAGTCTCATGTTCCAATCCTTTCGTACTAAGAACATATTGCTATTCGATTCATTATTGGAACTGAAGATAGAGTATATACTGTCTTACGACGTATTAAACCCAACTCGCGTGACTTGTTAAGCGGCGAACAGCCGCACCCTTCCTAGCTTCTGCACCAGGAGGATAAGTCGAGTCGACCATTTTGTGTTACCCATAGTTCATTTAAAACTATGTTCTTCAACTTACGATGAAGCTCAGACTATTTCTTCAACTCTTATAGATAGAGATAGAGATATGTTAAACTACATGCAGCAGTGAAGGGGGGGGGGGAAGGGGGTTTTGAATATTTATTTCAATTTTTGGTAATTTGTACTGTAATTCAGCTAGAATATGAGGAGATATTCAATCATATAAGATTTTTGCATCTTTTGAATCAAACTTTATAACTCAGTTAATATTCTTATGGTAAATAACAGTAGTTTTAAAACCGAATTTTGGATTAAACTCTTCACTAGCTATAATATTACCTTCATAACCAAAAGATTGAAAATGGAGAATCATAGTTTTACTATCCTTATGAAGTGAACCATCACTCATAATCATATAAGCTAATCCTAGATCATTAATATGGTTAAGAATAATACCTCTACTTAATATTTTTACCTTATTTATGTATATTAAGTTATAAATAGATGTAAAAAAAGGTAGTGATCAAGTTCTAAACCATCAAGATTTAAATAACCCTTTTCTAATTCCAGAATTAGGTATGTAAGGTGTTATTGTAACTGCAAAGCAGTATTCTTTAAATAATAAAAACAAATGCTTTACAATAAATTCTTGTTTGTAACCTTGTTCTATCTTTAAAAGAGCGTATTTACCTGTCATTGTAAGATGACCATCAGTTAATCCCATAGCTAATGCTATTTCTCATAGTTTTGGACTTAATGTAGGTAAAGACATCTTATAATTTTGTCAATATTTTGAAGCAAAATGATAACCATCTCTGTGTGTAGAAAATAAAATTAAACTTTTCATCATTGTTTTTATATATTGTGTGCGTCAATTTGTAATTTCACCTAGAAATAAGTTATACTTTTAAATAAGTTAGATCGCCCTTCCTTTTATCTTGTACGCTCAATCAAAAGATCATAGGGTTATTCAAACCTTCCAGAAAAAACCTTTACCTTATTTAAATCTATATGAAAAATTGAAATATTAATTTAAAAGGCTGCCCTACCCCCATCCACTCGCCCATGGCTAGGTGGGAAGGGTTTATATCTTCTATCTATTATCTTCTATTTTTATTAGTAATTGAGTTGTTGGGCTCTCGTGTCAGGATTATTGTTAACTATACTCACCTGTTAGTCGTTGAACGTTCCTACTTTTCTCCCATTGTAAATTATACTGGAGGAGAAGTGATAAATATTATCAATCACTAGTTAAAGTAGGCTTCGCTGCAGATTAACCTAGTTAAACACTAGGTCTTCCCTGTCAATTCACCCAATGTTTCAATACTTATTACTAAGTAAAGCGACGTCGTTTATTATTTCATCGAGGTGTCGAACCATGGGAACGATATGAACACTTGCCCATGACTAACCTGTTATCCCCAGCGTCACTGTGGTCAATTTTAACATATTGTATTCATATATATTTCTTATCAAGATTTTAAAGAAGAAAACCCTAGTTCGGGTGATAAAACATACTTACTTAGATCTTCTTAAATTCATATTATCACTAATATGAGGGATTTCTTTAAAACCCTCGGGTGTCAAATGCTTTTTTTGCTGAATATATTTTGCAAGCGTCTTAAAATCATCGAAATCTTTTGATTTTTCTCCTATGATAAGATGTAAATCAAAGAAAGGAATAACAACATTATTAATAAAGTAAGAATGACTGATGTTGTAAGAAGCAATACTAGATCTATAAATATAAGACCCTTTCAATTGCACATTGCCTTTCAATCGCACATTGCCTCAATGTAATAAATACTGATGTATAGCATTAAGAATCTGTGTATCTCTTAAATGTAAAGTAGCTGCAAAAAATAATCTTTCTGCACCCGTATCTGAAATAGATGCGCAAAAAATACCATCACCCGATCAAAACCCTGATATTCAAAAAGGATTTGGGATACCTATAAATCTATAGGTAGGGGCAGGAATAGGTTATACATTAGGAAATGCTATTTTTAGAAGATTACTTAACCCTCTATTTTGATTTGCTTTTAATGCTACTATATTTTGTATTCCCATTAAATGGAGATGTTCACCTCGTTTAATTAGTTCAAAGACATTCTTAAAAATAAGAAAATCTACTGACTTTAAAGAGATTAAGGGATAATTGTGAAAATGATCAATAATCATTCCTAAACCCTGCATATCTCTAAATTGGTAATGACAAAACGTACCCGACGTATTAATTATACCAATTCCTAATTGTTTTTTTATAAAATAAAGAATACCGATATCTCTTATGTGCAATTTTATTGCGAAGCTTAAAGATATTTTTCATTTTAACTTATAAGTATTATCTCTACGAATAGAAATATAAAAGGTACTTTCCGCATCAGAAAATCCAGTAAATCACCATTTTCAGGAAGAATCATTTATTAGTGTTGATAAGTGGTTATATAACAATGGAGTAGGGTTATTGACTTGATAAATTCTTTCGAATCCCGTTAGAGTACACCTTAATGATAGTGACGACATTGTTATTATATCATCACTAAAATAACTACCATCTACTCGTTGCTCTTTTACACATAGAATTAACGTTATAATTCATATTATTCCTATAATAGTTAATAAAATAAAAAATAAAAAATAAACATTGCATTCTATCTGATTTAGATCCGCGATAATCCATTACATTTTCATGTATCTTATAACTTATTACCTTACCTGAGTCATTACCTCAGCCACTTCCCTCTTTTCAGAGAGAGTTTGGTATTATAAGCTTTAGGATGTCCCCGGAGTTTGATAGTTGCTGCCAATAAAGTATTTTCCCAGAATACTGATCAGCTTTTATCTGATAATCGATGGCCGTATCATAACGTACCATCGGGACACTATAACCCCCTTACAGGACTGCTTGAACTATCACTCTAACAGTAAGGCAAGCTTTAACTATTACGCTAATGTGAAGTAGTCATACACTTCTTAGGTTTCCTTCCTAATATACACTTGCCTTGTGTACTTCCCTGATATTATATTAGAGAACAACGCCCCATTGAAACTGTCTAGTAGTCAATATCCTGTTTCTTGTATCAAAGCTTAAGATTCAACAGTTAGCTTTTACTCTTAAAATAAAGAGATTGAATTTTCTCTCCTTTTCAATGAAGAATAAGGACAAGTAAGTTATCATCTCTCATTAGTTTTAATGTAAAAACACATCTCATAATTATGAGAAAATCTAATAATCACCAAGTGATCCAAAAGACTTCCTCACTCTTATTTAAATAATACTATTAAAACCTCCTCCTGCGAGTCGTGGGGCTAAGGGGTCCCACGACGATTCTAGCCCCCCAAGGGCGGGGGCCGGGGGCGGGAGAAGATTTATCATTTTGCTCAGTCGAAAGTATTAAAACGATATGAAACTTTAATTCACATTAAAATAAAGAACACTATTTATTATTCATGTTGAAGTCCTTCTTACGAATGTATCAACAAATAATGAAAGATAGTTTTTAAAAATAAAAGCTACTAACTACTAACAGTAAAGCTGCATGGGGTCTTCTCGTCTACCAGTTCCTACGCAGCATCTTCACTGCGAATTCAATTTCACTGGGCGTGCTGCTGAGACAGTATAAGAGTGGTTTTACCATTCATGCAAGATCGCATTTAACGAACAAGGCATTTTGCTACCTTAGGATCCTCAGGAATAAGACCGTCATTGATTCGCTGTTATTCATCTTTTCTAACCTTTTCTAAATTCTGATGAACTAGAAAAAAGGTGAAAAAAAAGAATTATTAGCTTAACATCGGACAGAGCTCACAACCTATACAACCTTATTCAAGTTAGCAGATTGCTGTGTTTTGAGTAAACAGTCCCTCTTACTTATTTGTCTTAGGGATCACTCTTGATATATAAATTTCATATTAAAACTTTTGCAGGTAAATCAAGTACCTCAAGTATATAATCTTTCCGCGAGGGAGAAGTAATTATAATATATATATATAAGAAGAGTGACCTACACATCTCCACTAAGTTATGTGCATATTTTGCCGAGTTCCTTAGCAGCACTTAACCCTGCGCTTTAGTATATTCTACTAACTCTTCAGTGTTGGTTTTAGTACGGTTATATTATTGTATGAGCACAAGACTCTATTCACCATTGCGATATTAACATTAGTTAATTCACTTAGGTACCGTTTAACTGTATAGTGGTCTAACCAGACTATGCAAAACCTTGAGTTTTAAGGCGAGAAGTATTTGACTTCTTTAACGTTACTCATGTCAGCATTCTTTGCTCAACTTACTCTCTATATCATTTTGATTGTTACCCCTTTGATGTTTCTACCACCTTGAACCTCTTAAAAGAGTATGACTCCCATTATAGAAATCAAAGGATCAAAAGGGTCTATAAAGGCAACATTAAGGAAGAAGTCAACGAGGAAGGAAATCCAAAACCTTTAAAATACAATGAGTATCTTAAAAATTGGAGTGATTTCCATGGATGATAATAAAGAGTCTATTGAGTATTCTATTACCGATAGATCTATATATTTCAATTACTAAATGTATAATTGAACAATTAGAATGATTGATAAAAATATAAGATATCTATCTTAAGGTTTCGATAAAGTACTTAAGTCCAAGTATTTGTGGTGCATTGATTCATTAGATCACTGAACTGTTACGTTTTCATCATAGAATTGCGGTTTCCAGACACATCTGGTGATTGTCTTAGAGTCTAATACTACCTTATATACTACTTAGCACTTTTTAGGAATCTTAACACTTAATTAGGGTTGTTTCCCTCTAGCCTAAAGGCCTTATCACCACTAGACTTTCTCTTAACTTGACTTATTTAGTTTATCACACTTCCGAGACTAAATGACCAAAGTAGGATATATATATCCCCTTAATGAGTAATGAATGAATTCAAAACTAGTCCATCATAGCTGTACCTGTGATAGAATAAAGTTAAGGTAGTGCTATAACACGTTTCATAGAATACCAGCTATCTCTACGTTAGATTGGCCTTTCCAAAATGTTCCTATCTTTTCAAATAGGGTTAGACTATACCTTCATCTCTATACCTGTTTTAGAATGACTTGAGATACCTATCTGTTCATTTCGAATCTAATAATAGAATTAAGAACTTATAAATAAATCAAATAAATCAAATAAATCAAATCCATGACAGGTTTAGACAATAGAGAGCCAACGTGTAAAGAAACTCATGCTTCTTTTCATCTTTCGAATCAGTCGTTACAGGGTTCCCTTAAGTCATCATATGAATATGATATATAAATAGAGATCTTTATCGCTAAAGCGAATGAAAACCTCATTAATGTCTATACAATAAAGGAACTTCCCACGGTATTACCTTAACACATGCATGTTTTAGGCTTCACCGTTATGAGTTGGTTAAAATGATCAATTACTCGATCAAAGGGCGAATTTATAGGCGTCACCCCTTAGCTGAGATCGTCTAAGTCCATTGCAACGGACACTAGTTCGGTCGATAACCTGTCCCAGCTAAGATCACGTCACTGCCATCCAATTGATCTTACTTTGCCTTTCTCTCTTGTAACCCTTGTTTGATAAATTGGCTAAGTTTAGATGGGATTTGGACTTGATAACTTCTTTCGAAGCCCGTTAGAACATACCTTAATCGCTTTTTAAATCAGCGACAACTACCGTCTGTTCGTTACTCTTTTACAGAGTGTTAGTGTTTATAAAAGATATCATTTGCATCATCCTTTACATTTTCTCTTTCTCTGATTTAGATACGCGATATCCCATTACATTTTCATGTATCTTAGAAGTTGTTACCATCTCTGAGTCATTACTTCAGCCACTTATTATTTTTCAATAATAGCTTGGTATCCTAAGTTTTAGGGAGTCCCCGTAGTTTGATAGTTTAAAACCCCATTCAACAATTTCCCTAAGATTGTTAGTTTGAGTTTCGGGTCTATTACATGTAACTGTACCCATTTAAAGGTTGTGTTAACTAGGGCTTTGCGCCTTGCTACATGTAATAAGTAACTGCAATAATGTCTAGTATTTTCATACTAGTTTAGACTATACCTTCAACTCAGTATACAATAACACTCTATTCACCCCTTTTAATCATATCTTACCGATCTTACCTGTCTACCTATTACCATCCTTTTTCGCTCCGGGAATGAGATCCTATTGATTGACATGTTTCTCTGTTCTTTGTTTTATAGTTATATCTCTCACGACAACCTGCGATGGTCAATCCACGCGGATAAAGTGAGGGGAAATGGCCGTTAAGGGCTATATTTATATATTTATATATTTATATATTTATATATTTATATATTTTATAATAGAAACAAGGAAGGAGATAAGGTTCAATAGTTTTTATAAATAAAGTGTGAGATGCAGACAAAATTCTTATTCTAGGAAATTTATTAGTTGTAATAAATAAACTATTTTCTAATCCGAATTTCATTTTTAGCATAGTTCTAAGTCTATTTACATCATTAATCGAAAAGCTATCAGTACACAAAACAAAACTGGTTTTTTCCATAAAACTATCATCCATAAATCAGTAAGCTAAACTAACAGAAGTAAATATATTGAATATATCTTCTGGAACTTTCTTTTTTTTATTAGAATCATAAAAACCGTTGGTTAACGTGCTAGCAAAAATATTAAAACAAAGCAAACTAGCTGTTCAAAATTTAATGCTAAACGTTACTTTTGTCCTAGATCTGCTTTTTGCATTACTCAAATGAAAAGTAGGTGCTTTTTGGGTAATGACATTTCTAAATAAAAATCATAAATGGTGCATATATAGAATTTGTTTTGTGGAATGATGGAATTATAATCTGGCATTGCTGTTTTCAGTTTTTTTTTCTAAATATAAATCACCTAATATCATTCCAATGATAGTTTGAGTTTGAAACGGAGTAAGAACAGCACCGCTAAGGCTAGATGTTTTATATCATCTTACGGTTGCGTATTTTAAAGTTTTAAAAATATAGTATTTTGTCATAGTTTAAATAGACACTTACATCTAAATATAGGTAGGTAGCAAGGATCTTTAAATAGGTATATATAAATATATAAACCTAACAGGTCATTTGGATTAGAGTAGGATAAAAGTAGGATTAGAGTTGTATTGTTTAGAAAGATCTGAGTGCTGACGTGTTACCAGATTAAACTAGTCTCCTCTTTCGATTCAGTCGTTACAGGGACATCATAAAGGTACTTTAAATAAGCAGCTTTTCTATTTCCAAAATAGAAATAAAGCGCTCCTCTCTTTAGAATAGTATTTCACTTTCTTACAATTATGAGTCTTCCCACGGTATTCCCTTGTTGTACGGGTTCACCGTTAGCAGCTCTCTCAGTAGCTACCGGTTTATTTGACTATTCTTTATTTTCCCTCAAGAATGAGATATTTACTCCTCCTTCTTGTTAGATCAGCTATGATCCATATTAAAGGTTAAAAATAAAAATAGAAATCATAAACCATGAGTCAGTATTTTAAGTCATCTCGCGATAACCCAGGGCCTGCTTATAGCCACCCAATTCCGATAGGTAGGCCCTCTCAGGCTTTCCCCCGGTAAGAACCGTACGTGCGACTTTCACCGCATACGGCTCATGCAATTATCTCAATAAAGAAACCTATCTCACGAATGGGGAATTAGTCTCTTTATTTAGCTAAGAATTATTTTTTTGATTTTCTAATCTTTCTCTTAGGTTCCTCTTTATTCTCAATAACAACTCTAAGTTCTTTAAGCTTCTCCATTGTTTCTGAGTTATGAGTAACCTGTTGATGACAGACTTGGTGTAAAGGCATTATGTTATTAGGTTGGTAAACTCCTTTATCTTTTATAGGAATAATATGATGTAAGTCCACTTGTTCTCCATTGTGTAATGATGTTTGACAAACAGTACAAGTATGATTATACATTTTATAAATCATAGCTTTGAACTTAGCAACTTTAATCATAGCTTTTCTTTCGTTAAAGTATTTAGTATTTTCTCTAATATAAGGATTCATATCATGTTTCAACATTCTATAAGTCAATGTAGCTATTTCACCAAGATTGATTAGTCTAGTTTTTTTAGATAATCCTCAATTTCATTTTCTTCTGTAAGTCACTACTAAATATTTTTGAGTAGTTCTATGAATTGACCCTTTATGGTAATAAACTCATTTCATCATTTTTTTGTATACTCAATGATCGAATTTTATAAATACTAGATTACTGTGATAGGATATTCTAAAATATTCTGCTCATCCTCTTAATATAGAGTTAGCCTGAGTTATAATCTTTATGATTGGTTTACTCATAGTAATAATAGCTCTTAGTTTATTTCTAAGATTAAGAATGGATTTTTTGGAGGGTTTGATTAACAGCACCGTTGACTGTGTTATTCCTGTTTTACTGACTTTATTAAATCTAACATTTCAGGGTTTACGACAAAATTGGAATCTTAGGTAATCAAATCCTTCTTGAATATTCACTATTTTTGTCTTATTTTGATTTAGTTCTAGTCCTCTTTTAGCAAGGAAATCTTTCACAATTTCTTACACAGTTAAGAGAACCTCTTTAGATTTACCTAAAATGATCATATCATCAGCAAACCTTACAAGTGTTACTTTTAGTACAAAATTACGTGAATTTTGTTTACCTTTTCGTAATTTTAGATCTAAAATCTCTTTTAATCCATTTAGAGCAATATTACAAAGAATAGGAGATATAATTCCACCTTGAGGAGTTCCTGATTCAGTATTAAACCAATTCATTTCCTCCATTATACCACATTTTAATCACTGTTTTAATACATTCTTATGACAGATAGGAGTATTTTTAAGTAAATAGTCATGACTGATTTTATCAAAACATTTTCTAATATTGGCATCAAGAACTCATCTTAGACTAACCTGTTTATCTAATAAATGTCTAAGATAAGAAATAGCATCATGGGGTGATCTACCTTTTCTGAATCCATAAGAATGAAGATCCGAATGAGTTTCAACCACAGGATCTAAAGCCATAGCATAAACTACTTGAATACTACGATCTATCATAGTTGGAATTCCTAAAGGTCTTAGCTCAGTAGTGCCCACTTTAGGAATGTAAACTCTTTTTAGAGGACTAGCAATATAACAATTAGGTTTTTCTAAAATATTATGAAGTTCTATTAAAGCTTCTCAGTATTGTTTAGTTGTATTTCACACAACTTTATCAATTCCTGCCGTATTCCCACCTTTGTTTGTAACAACTCTTCTGATAGCTAATGCTTGTGATTCTCAACCCTTTAATAAAAATCATTGTAACCTATACACCTCTTTCATATTTTTATTCTTTGTTGCAATAGCAATTTTTTCTTGTTGTTCCGCCACAACTTTTTCACATGTTTTTCAATTTATATTTTGTCAACCAGCATCAGATTGCTGATAAAGTATATAATTTATGGACTTATTCTTTATAGTCCCAGTAGTCATTTTTATTTTATTAAATTGAGAAAAATACCTTACAAACGCAATAAGATAATCGTTATCAAATAATCCATAAAAATGCATAGTTCTTTGTAAAGAGTGTAAAAAGTGTAAAAAGTGTAAAAAGTGTAAAAAAAATCTATTCATATTGTATTTCATATTTGTTTTGTTTTTCATATTTATTAGTTAAATTTTTGTTTGTTTTTATTATAAAAAAGGTAAGATTTAGCTAAATTGATCACTTTCGTTTGTTAACTCAGTCTACAATGATAAATAGCTAAAATGCAATGATAAATAAGTGGAAAGCTGAGCCGACTCAATATAATTTTGCGTTAACTTCAAATAAATGATTTCTATCGGAATCTACATAAACTAAAGCCTCATCTACTTTTTAAACTGTTAGTTGATGCTGAATAATTCAGTGTTGACAAATTTGATTTAATGACATGTTAAAAATATATGGAATATTACAAAAAATGTTCGTCGGTAAAACCGAAATAACCTAATTACTAAAAGTACTAATCTTTTTAGTAACGGATGATCATTTAATG